>Ga0213868_10004949_pt1 | contig 12075 bp, 6 predicted proteins | sample PICome_9_FD_160087 | JGI IMG/M metagenome (GOLD analysis project Ga0213868, IMG submission 160087) | Coastal seawater microbial communities near Pivers Island, North Carolina, United States - PICO127 | ecosystem: Environmental > Aquatic > Marine > Coastal | place: USA: North Carolina | collected...
CTGTTGATCTAACATGCTCCTAAGGCGTTGAATTTCCATATTAAGATTGTCTTTTTGTGCTTCAAGTTCATCACAAAGCCTTCCTTTTTCTTGAAGATCAATAATCCGTTGCTGAAGCCCATCTACTTGCTTTTCTATTCGTTCTCTCCGTTCCTTTTCATTAGCCAATTCTTCCTCTAGACTTGCTGCATGCTGTTTTCGTTCATCCAACATTTCTGACGTTTGTGCAAGTTTCATCACGGATATGTTAAGTTCATTCGTTTTAGTCACAACTTGCTCAAAGACTAGAACAGATAATGATTCCTCAAATGATTTTTTCGGTTTACATTTAATTGCATCATATTCTGCTTGAGATATTACGAATTTTGAGGATAGCGATTGCAAGGCATTTTTCTGTTGTGAAATCAAGTTCTTCACTAAAGCTCTGGACTCAAGTATTTGTGCACGCAGTAGTTTAACTTCGGCAGCAGATGGAGATGTGCCTAAATTAATTGATGCGGCGCCAAACGAAGCTGGAAGTGAAAGTTGTAATGAGCCTTCAGTGTTTGTGCCTAAAGACGATTCACTCGAGGAATCCGAATCATCGAAGTCGTTTTTGACGAAATAATCATTTAATGTTCCAATGTCACTAGACTCTTCATTATTCGAGAGCATAATCGTTTGATTCGAACGCCAATTGTTTGCACCTGTTTTGACCAGGGCGTCAAAAATGCTTCAGGCATTTTTGAAATAATGGCCGAGAAAGCAGAAACAAGCCCAAGCAATGATTCAAACCTAATGGAAGATGATATTCCACTCAATAATCAGAATGTTTATTCATCAAGATCACTTGAAGATCTGAGAGTGGCTCGAGAGACAAGAGCATCGGAAGCATTGAAAATAAAAGATGAGCAAATCCGGATTTTAACGGAACAAAACAGTAAGCTGTTGGAAGCCATTGAGAAAGGCGAAGAAGAGCTTGATGCTATTCAAATTGAAAAAGAAAGGGTGGATGAGGAAAATATACGACTGAGAGAAACAAGCTTTAATCTTCAGACGAAAGCCAAAGTAACAAGTGAAGAAATCGAAAAATTACAATCCGAGCGCGAGGATAGAGAAGCACAATTCGTCGCAGTAAGTGCTCAACACTCTCAACTTCTCAAATTGCTAGAAGCAGAAGAAAGAGATAAAGAAAGATGTTCCAATCAGTTAGAGTCTACTCAAACGGAGCTTCGAGCTCTGAAGGTTGAGCATGCAACTTTGACAAGCGAGGCCACTGTGGCTAAGCATGACGCGAAAGAGTTTTCGAAAAGAAGCCAATTGCAAGGTGAAGAAATACGGGTTATGAAATCTGAACTTGCAACATTAAAAACAAAGGTGCAAGAGAATGAAATGAAATCCAGTGTAGAGATTGAATCGCTACAGGAACAACTTCGAGTTAGGAAAGAGAAGCAGTATCAGCTATTGGAAAAACTGCAGTTTCAAGAAGAGACGAGACGAAAAGCCGAAGACCAAGTGTCTGCGTTAGAAGAAAGGATAAAAAGTTTAATTTCAAAGTCCTCATCTACGGAGACTCAGTTGCAGCTAGAAATGAATTCAAAATTGGGTCAAGAGGATATGAATCAAAAATTAAAAGCTGAAAATCTATCACTCCAAGAACAAAATAAGGAATACAGCCTCAGTCTTCAAAAGATCGAAAAAGAAAACTTACGAATTGAGGCAGAGTCTCGAGAAAGCGGTGAACAGCTTAGAGAAATGGCTGAAAAGGTTTTTCAACTACTAGAAAGGTTAAAGTTGGCTGAACTAGGGAAAACACGATCAATGGAGGCACTTCGATCAAAAGAGGACGAGGTCCACGGACTGAAAAAGAAGTTGGGCGGTCTAAGTAAAGATTATGAAAAGGAAGCTAAACATAGAAATCAAATGAGTCTGGAGAAAAAGTCTCTTGAAGATCAGTTGCGTGACCTCAAAAAGCACAATAGTCAACTAGGACAAAAATGGAAGGAAGAGGCTAGGCTCAAAGTCCGCTTTGACGACGAACGCAAGGATGCGGAAGAGAAAATAAGAACGTTGAACTCTAGGATATCCTTCCTTCTGAATAAGCTTCAAACAGATGAGGAGGCCCGTAGCTCTCTAAATGATGAATGGGAGAGGCTCAAGACACACGCCGACGAACTCAGTGAAAGAAACATCTCTCTACAGAAAGAATTCGATGAAATCACCGAAAAATTAAGAAAATCGGAGGATTCATATAGCAGTACCAAAGATGAATTAGATGCTACAAAAATTAAGCTCGAAGCGCTAAAGCAGCTACACGAGGAGCACGAGAATCTCCGCGAAGAGGCAAATCAACGAGAAAATGACCTGAAAGGACACGGTGATAACAATCTTCTTGGAGGTGGGCGTTTGAGATATTTCATCGACCATAAACCATCCTTAGGACTATACCTGATAAAAAGCAAGAATGCAAAAGATAGGCATTGGCTTGAAAAGAATAATTGTAATGCTTTCATGAAAAAGGCTAGTAAAAGCAAGAATAGTCAAACGATGTTGATGCAAAAAATAGCAGAACTTTACGGTGTGATTGCTACGCGAGATGAACAACTTGAAGAGCTTTCGACTCAATTAGAGGAACAATCAAAAGAACTTGATCATGTTACGAAGAAAGTTAGTTTTGTTGTCGGAAGGTTAGAGATGGAAGAAGAATCAAAACGTAGAACATTGATAAAATATGTAAACGCAGTAAAGGCATCTGTAAGCTTGGGCGAACCTGGCTGTGAAAAGAACAGAGAAGAAGTGGGCAATGTTGGGGCAGGTCGCATCCATCTTCCTCAGGTATGTGGATTGATTTTTTTAAAATTGTGTAACACGGACATCTGCGCATTTCTAACAACCACCATGTGGTCTTGCAGAATTGCTTGGCAGATGAAGAATTACATGCACTCTCTGCAATGCTCAAGGATAATCAGACAATAGCCGAATTGAATCTTAGAGGCAACTTGATAACAGACGACGGTTGTCGTGCTTTAGCGTCAATCTTATCATCCAAGTCTTCCTTGTCTGTGATTGATCTCCGTAGCAACCGAATAAGTCGGAAAGGAATAAAACTTTTGGTGGAGGCTTTAGAGCGCTCACCAAGAGTTCGTCATGTTCATGTCCATGCAGGTGGAAAGATTGAAGCCTTTGGTATTACTAATGACGTTGGAGAAGATAATAAAGGGATGACAGTTTGTATAGTTGATGTCCGCGATAATCTCAAACCAGATGATTCAAATTGAAAATAACCAATGACGAAACCACACGGGAAAAGCGGGGAAAGGGAAAGGGGAGAGGAGAGGAGAGTGTACTAACTAGCCTTCATTTGATACAATTTCAAATCAGAACCGAAGCCGAGTTCTTGTTATTTTTGTGCGAAGCAATTAGAAAGGAAGATACACTTCAAAGCACACTGCCATCATGACAAATCTAGAGCTGAATAACCCCCATCAAGATTCCAATGTGAATGGAAACACATTAGCTGCTGGAAAGTGTGACCCTGACAATGGGAACATTTCCTTTTCCGCAGATTCAAAAGACATTTCTGTACCCAAAGTAGGCATCACTCTACCTGATTCGGAAGAGGACATTGACGACTCTTTTTCCCTGCTTCCTAAACCAACGCCTCATATTCCAACCAATGAAGAAGAAAGACATCACGTGGAGGCAGTGCATGGTTGTAATTCCTGGCAATGTAAAGTTGTACATATTTTACATTCGAAATATGTTCAGTACTCATTGATGGGGTTGCTCTTGCTGGATGTTGTCATATTGTTCATCGAATTATTTCTAGCTGCGCACTATCCATTGTGTTCATTCGTTGTACGTGATGCTATATCATGTTGTCCTATCTCTGACAGCAATATCACTGCTTTTTCGTTCACGGAAGGAGATACAATGCCAACTTGCGAAGCAAACACTGCTTTAGAAGGAAGTAGTCATGAACGAAATAGAAATTTAGATGAACAACATGCATCGCTTTGTGAAGCGGGTTATGAAGCTTATCAATGCCCTGCGGCGTGCGATGAACACAAGTATGAATCTGTGCACCATGCCGAAGCTGTATTATTCTATGGCACTGTCTTAATTCTTTGCATCTTCTTGATTGAATTGATCACTCTCATGATTTGCCTAAAACCCCGTGTATTCTTTCAAAAGTCCTTTTACGTTCTAGATCTGGTTGTGGTAGTCGTATCTTTAGTATTGGAGTTGTTCTTTCATGTCAATACAGATGAAAGTTTCCAAAATCTAGTCGGAATCATAATCCTAGCTCGTTTGTGGAGGTTCATACGGATAGGTCATGGTTTAGTAGAAGTAACTCATGAATATGCCAGTCGTAAACATGACAAGTTGGTGAAATATGCTACAAAGTTAGAAACTCTTCTCGTCGAAAATGACATTGAACTTCCACCCAAGACTAAGCATCAAATGAGCCATTTGAAGAGAATGGATCTCTAATAACCAGTTGAAAGGATTATCACACTATAGAAGTAGTTTAATGTTACCATCAATAGTAGTTAAGTGGATATGAGGTATGAATCAATCCTTTCAATTCATATATTTTTTGGAAAATAAGGATCTATATTTACTAAATTAGGATACTAACAAATCTAAAATACATCTATCGGACAGATGAAAACACATCAGACATCACACATCACTCTGCTCATCAGACATCAGACTGTTTCCTCGTTCCTCTCTTATTCATTTAAACTTTTCGTGCCTCGTTCATCATTTGAAAATGATATGGATCAGAACAATAATGTTTGCAAGTGCTTTAGCTGTGGTTACAGTGAATGCATTTCATCAATCGTTCGTGAATAGATTCCACGTCGTCGTCTCGCCATCATTTCTTCCTGCCATAAAAAGGGATGAATTCGATCATGACAATAAGGAAAGACTATTCCCTAAACTATCAAAGAATGATATCGTTACTTTGAATGATAGCAATAAACATGATTCCAATGCTGAAAGTATCGCTAGAAGACAGCTCTTGTTTTCGATGCTTTCATCAGCAACGGTGGCATCTCTTTCTCCACTGTCCCCCACTTTGGCAGAAGACATTCCATTTACGGAATCATCCAAGCAAGGAAAAGAATCCGTTGCAAATGCGTTTAAATCATACACCAAGGGAAAACTGATTGTTCCTCCCATGGATACAAGAAAATACGAAACCTTTACACTCGAAAATGGTCTTAGGGTGATTTTATGTTCCGATCCATCATCGAATTCAGCAGCAGCGGCAATGGATGTGCATGTAGGTGCTGCATCTGACCCCGATAAAGTTCCTGGATTAGCACATTTTAACGAACATATGCTCTTCTTGGGTACTAAAAAATACCCTGAAGAAGATAGCTTTGAAAGTTTTCTTTCGTCCAATGGAGGATCGTCCAATGCGTTCACGGATACTGAAGATACTGTTTATTATTTTGAAATGGCAGCTGATGAGGATGCAAAGTTGGAAAGAGGATTGGATCAATTTGGATCCTTCTTTACAGGTCCACTTTTCACGGAAAGTGCAACAGGAAGAGAATTGAATGCCATTGAAAGTGAGAATGCCAAGAATTTACAAAGTGATGTGTTTCGTCTTTATCAGCTGGAAAAAACGAGAGCCAATACAGATCATCCGTACAGTAAGTTCTATACTGGTAATAAACAGACTTTGTTAGAAGGAACAAAGAGGTTTCAGTTAGACCTTCGAACTGAATTGATCAAATTTTGGAGTACATATTACTCAGCCAATCAAATGTCTCTTGCATTGGTGGGACCTCAGGATCTCAAGACGCTAAAAACTATGGTTGTGAATGCTTTCAAAGACATTCCAAATAATTCTGACAGATTTGATACGAAACCGGAAGAAGCTTGGGCTGGAAAAATACCACCCTTCGCACCTAATACCAGCATCATACCTGCCCAGAAACATATTGTCAAAGTGGTACCTGTAGCTGATCTTAGACAAGTGACTCTTACCTGGCCAATACTGTTTGAAAATGTACAGGATAAAGAGAGACAATACTTGGAAAAGCCAGCATTTTACTTGGGTCATCTACTTGGCCACGAAGGTCCTAATTCACTGTTGTCATATCTGAAGAAAAAGGGGTATGCAAACGGTCTTGGAGCAGCGACCGATGCTGAAGTTTCCGATTTTTATACGTTTGAGGTCACTGTTCAACTCACTAACAAAGGATTAGATAATGTCAATGAGGTCATTGAATCCATATACTCGTACCTTCAAATGTTACGCGAGAAACCTGTGCCCTATTATGTTTTTGAAGAGGTTCTTCAATTGAGCGAGTTGGAATGGCGTTTTGCGACAAAGGGCCAACCTGGACCATATGTGCAGTCGTTAGTCAAGGCAATGCAACAGTACCCAGAATCACTCTATATTGCTGGGCCTCGTCGTCTTGCCTTAAAAGAATCAGATGGTCAGGTTCTTGACTCGAACAAACCCAGATCAAAATTTTCATCGTCGGCACAACTATTGGATACTGTTGCATCTACTAGTGCATTAGTATCGAAGCTTACAATTGACAATGCATTAATCACCATAGTCAGTAAGACATTTGAAGACAAGCTTAATAAAAAGGAAAAATGGTACGGCACCAAATATGCGATATCTCCCGTCTCACTTTCCACTCTTTCTCAGTGGATGAACTGCAAACGTGCGTCTGATTTAGGTGTTGACTATCCAAGGCAAAATGTGTTTATCCCCAGTGAAGAAGGCTTGAGAGTTAAGAAACCTATATCTGACACTGAATCGGCATCGATGACGATGGAAGAAAGGCTAACGCCAGTAGCTCCACCAATCCTTATTCGAGACGATGGACCGGATGGAAAGTGGACTGTTTATTTCAAACAGGACGATCGATTTGGACAACCAAAGGCATATATCATATTCGAACTCTTGACGAAAGACGTATACGCATCCCCTGAAAAGGCCGCTCTAGCTTCGTTGTATCAAGTATCGGCGAATGATAAGTTAGTTGAATTTGCATACGATGCTGGTCTCGCGGGATTGACATATGATATTCAAGTGCTTCCCAGAGGCGTACGCCTTACCTTTGGAGGGTACAATGACAAGTTGAAAGATTTTGCAGCATATGTTTCTCGCAAACTTTCGCGTGATGTTACATCTTTATTACCAGAAGATGAAAGTGATTTTGAACGCTACCGTGATCAGATCGAGCGCGCCCTTGCTTCCTTTGATTTTCAGCAACCATATGCGCATGCAATATACCACGGCAATCTGGTCTTACAACCGAGGAATTTCCAATATACTAACGAAGATTTAAGAAGAGCGATCAAATCTGTAACTTTAGCAGATCTCACAGATTACGTTAAAGTCTTATGGAGTGCAGGTAAAGCTGAAGCATTGATACAAGGAAATCTAAATAAGGCTGAAGCTCTGCAATTCATAGAACTTCTGGACTCAACAATATCATTCAAAAGCATCTCGTCTGATGATATTCCTTCGAATCTCAAACCTCTACCAATACCATTAACTGCAACGAATGAGGAGGCCTTGCGAATCGTTAGCGCGGAGCCAAACTCATCCAATGGAAACGCTGCAGCACAAGTACAGTTTCAGTGTCTCGACCCAAGTGTACAAGCACATGTGGTCGTGGATGTTATTGGGGTAATCTTGAGTGAGCGCTTTTACGAAGATCTTCGTACCAAGCAACAACTTGGCTACATTGTATCTTGTGGTGTTAAAGTGCTCTCGGAGTCACGAAACCTGTCATTTGTTGTTCAAAGTAGCACATCTCCAGTTGATAAGCTGACTTCTGAAATTTTTAAATTCGTTACCAATGCAAGACAGAAATTTTTGGAACCCATTACTCAAAATGAAATTAATTCTATAGCTAAAGGGATCATTTTGAAGAAAACGCAACCTGACAAAAAGCTAGCGATAGAAACTACAAGGAACTGGAATGAAATAGCCACTGGAAGATTGCAATTTGACAGACGCGAGCAAGAGGCCCGAGCCCTTTTGAATCTGAAAAAAGATGACATTCTTGACTATTGGGACACATATATTTTAGGCCAAAATGGGGGAAGGGGGTTGTTGGTGAGCGAAGTGATCCCGAAACAGGGACCCTCATCGTCTAAAGTTCCTCCTAAATCGTTTGCATCGAAGTCATCAGCATCTAACAAACTGGGTGTCGACGATATCCCTTCTTATCGAGAAGCTCGCGAAAGACTTATTTAAAATTATTATTTAACAATCAGAAAAACCAAGATTTATTTCTTTTTTAGTAAAGAACTAAAATACCCAAAGCTACTAGTCACCGCACTGGCGGCGGCACTTGCGCTACTGCTGATCTTATCAATATCAGATTTGTCTGCTCTCTCATTTTCAAGGTTATTCAGTAATTCCAGCTCTTTCACGCTTTGTCCCGTTTGAATAGGAAGAAGCGCAAATCTACGTGAAGATGACAGCGGATTATGAACAAGGGGAACACTACCATTATCAGCCATGATTGAAAAAGAACCCAAACCGTTTTCTGATGACAAAATGCTCTCTCCGAAAAGTACGGCAAAAAACATCGAACATGATCCAAACACATGTCTATGCCTTGATTCAATGATAGATTGAAGATTCCGTACATCGATATCATACTTCGTACCGAGAATATCTGCGATGTTACTGGAAATCCTTCTAAGATTGTCAGTGGATACCTCGCTGTCTTTCTCACCATCTGATAAGAGATTGGAATATTTATAGCACTTCAAAATGAACTGCAAATCCATGTACAACTGCAGAAGGGAAGGTGATACAAACTTCTCCATCTTTGATACAAAATTCTCTGCAAGGTCGTCATCTCGATCAACCAGAGAATTATTCAAACTCTTGACAATGGACTGTAAAGCCTCGCTAACCAAGCAAGAACGCATAATGTTCACAAGATCAAAATCATTATCATCCATCTCTACCCCCATCGATGATGCATATGCTATAGAGGGAAATGGTCTAAGTGAGTCTGCTGGGCAGAAACTCTTATTCAAAGAGATTGCCGTTGACACTATAAAAGCAATATGAAAGCTAGAAACACTTCCTATCTTCGCATGATCTCGAGATGAAGAGTCAGTATCTTCAACACCTAACTTGTCTAAAGCATTTCCAACTTCTTGTTCGATAGCACCTTCTACCGACAAAGATTCCGGCAAATACAATCGCGTCCATTCATTACATGATACAGAAGATGAAACTTGAACAAATTGATTTAACTGCGACATATGACTCGTTGAAGCAGGCGCCAGAACAATTTTAGACCATTTTGTAAAACAAGATTTCACTAGATCATCAAGTATCCTCTGAATGGTACCAAGAGCACTTTCTGGTCCATTGGAGGCATGACGCAATCCTCTTGCAGAAAGCAACGCTAGTTCCGATATGGTCAGTGTCCGTTGTACAGAAGACTTTCCATCTAGATTGCCATCCGAGGATATGAGCATGGTTTCTCGAAACATTTCAGCACCACGAAAATGAGTTCCAGAGAAAGCCGCTTCCATCGCTTCCATTGCTTCATCAACCGTTATCAGACCATCACCATCGACATCCGAAATTTCAAACGCCGATTGTAATTCAGCAATGGATATCATTCCAACCTTTCCACCGGATTTCGTGGCAATGACGGCAGGAGATGAATTAGGATCCAATAAGAAAGGTAATGTGGTGATTCGAAATTTGAGCAGGTAACACAATCTACCAACAAGTAATTCCTTCGTTGCATCTTCGTCATCTTCTAGACTAGATCTATTCAGCATTCGTCGTAATTCATTTAGCAATCGTCCCATGATTTCACAAGTCTGGACGTATAAACTTTGTTTCAGACGACGGACACTTTCCTCCCTCTCTTCTGCATGAACTAATAATTCATGTGCATCATCACTCACTTTCTTCAAAGAGTCATCTAATTCAGTTGCAATACGGAGTGTATTTCTATAAGCCTCATGAGGTAAAATATCTCTAAAAGGTGGTGCATTCGCCAAGGATGCCCTGACCGTAGATACAACTTTACGATGAACAGAATGAAACGATGCACTTAAAATGGAATGTACCAAGGAGGAAAACGTATTCGAAAACAATGTACTCCAAAGTGAAAATTTACGAGTCATTGTCGTCGTCAACAATGTCGTGGAGGATACCATCGATGCAGACGTTGTTGTGACAACACCTTCCAATGCCCGAGTTACAATCTTGGTATCAATGCATTGAATGGCATCCTCCCATGAACAAACACCATTGGTAGATAAGGATGCTAAACATTCTGCACCATCTGTTTTATCGTACAGAGATTGACGAAAGTGACCAAGTCTACTTGCAGTAGTTCCTGCAATGGCAACAAGAATTGTTTTCACCTTGGATCGAATGAGTGGTAAATGAGATGCTAAGAAATTGGATATTTTGGATTTCAGTTGTGATTCATCAAAGGTGGGTAGGGATGACATGACATGATCCATTTCCTTCGTTTCAACATCTGATTCTACATGAAATCTTCTCAATAGGAATATTTGATATGGAAACAATATGATATCATATTGTAAAATCAATACTATTTTCGATATAATCTGTTCTGCGACATCTGCCGCTTCCAGTGAATATTTCATGTCTCCTTCGGAAAGGGAGGGAGTGACAGAGGAAATCAATGGACTACTCGTAGATTTATCATGAGATGGTGACGACAAGTCATCCAACAATCCATGAATCAATTTCGCCTTGGATTCAAAGTATAGATCCATCAATGGATTCCCCCGTTGTGTAGTATCTAAATCACTTGAAGGGAGGTGTAACAAGTGAATCGCAGACAATGCTCGTGCTGCAGTTCTACAATCCTGGTGTTGTTGGGAAGGGAGGGATAGAATCGTCTTTGCCATTTGTATCGTTCGAAGAGGCATGGATTGCATATGCAAGTAAATCATTTTCATTTGTAGTTCCAGAACCGCGTTATTGGTTTTGGATATCATCAAGGATGTGGAAGGATCCTCATGATGAGTATTAGCATTAGCATTAGTAGCAGAAGGAACATTCGCAGCTGTCAATGCATTGGCCAATGGATAGACACGTGTATATTTCGTCATGATCGAAAAAGTGTGGATCAAACATATTGCTGCTCCATACACATCCATTTCATCCAAACAGGCATGGACTCTTCTAGGAGACATGGCCAAATACAATCGATCCAAATCAACATTTGTAAAAGATTCATCCTTTCGATCTTCTTCATCTTCTTCTTCTTCCGTGTCGAGCGATTTTAGTATCATGGAATCCTTTTCTGTCTCAGAATCCACCACCACCTTGGACAAATGTTCCATGAGAACAGGAAGAGTTGATACACATTCCTCCAATACTTTGGCATCACGCTGCATATCCAAGACTTCATCACTACTTCCAACTAATTCTCTATATCTACTGGCCAATACTAACTTTAATTCCGTCTTTTTGGCTTCTGCCTCAGAGAGTGCATGTCGATGAAGCGTTCGCATCTCTTCAATGGTTAAACTTTTTGCAAGGGTTTGACCGTACGATGCTGTGGTTTCTACCATATTTATGATTTATGATTTGTGTGTGTGTATATATATATGTGTGTGTGTATATGAAGATCGTGGATGAAAGAAAGTAGAGTGTGTAGAGTGTGTTGGTCGATAGAAAGTTGCACGTAGCACGTAGCCGCCGTTGCTGGTTGCTGCCTTGATTATTTTCAGCCGGACTGCCGGACCCCACCAGAGCCACCGACCGATGACCCCACCGACTGAAGCTTGAAACGTTATCGAATAGGTGAAGGTTAGTACACTGAACACAAAATACAAAATAGCACCCATCACCAACAACCAACATTTGCATATTTTACAAAACAAACAGATGATGATCCTAAGAACGGCTTCATCCACTTCATCACCACACATCTCAAGTATAATTCTATTGTTGGTATCCACCATGATCAAATATTCTGTTTCCTTTCCACATCGATTCCTTTCGAATGCTGCATCACGTCGTACATTCCTTTATCCTGCTACTAGTAGTAGTATTAATAGTACTAACACTAGTGCTAGTACTAG
>Ga0213868_10004956_pt1 | contig 12068 bp, 10 predicted proteins | sample PICome_9_FD_160087 | JGI IMG/M metagenome (GOLD analysis project Ga0213868, IMG submission 160087) | Coastal seawater microbial communities near Pivers Island, North Carolina, United States - PICO127 | ecosystem: Environmental > Aquatic > Marine > Coastal | place: USA: North Carolina...
AAATAGTGAAAAAAAGATTTTTTTTGGTTCTTCCGAAGAGCTGTAGTCTTTCATTTTTTTGACCCTTTCGGTATCCCATCCAAAACCCTAAACCTTGGAACACTATGACCCTTGAGTTTACCATTTCTTACAGCGCCGAACGCCCTACTCCTCTCTCCTCTCCTCTCTCCTGTCGCCAGTGAAGATTCAGCACATATGTTTAGGTTCTATATCAATATTTATATATATTCTATACAAAGTACATATACATACAATCTTTTCAAAAAGATTTAAAATGGACACATCGTATGAGGACATTGATGAAAGGTATCACACAAGCAACCTTTACACTTCTATAGAAGGGTCCATCCTTTGCACTTCTTTAAGTTCCTTGTCTATTATCGCATCCATTGCCACAATCACCATCATTCTGAGATCTTATGATGGTCTTAGTTCCATCTATCATCGTTTCTTTTTCTGCAATAGCCTAGCAAACATTTTATTTTCTTCCGCAACGGCTCTAAACACTCTTATGATGCCAACAGATATGCCCTACACTGCATTTGAAGGTCTTCACATTGGAAACCAGACCACTTGTAACATTCAGGGATTGCTATTTTTATCTGGAATCACAGCAGACTTTTGTTATTTTACTGGGTTAGTGTTATATTACCTATGTTCTATTACTTTCAAAATGCTGGACTCAACGTTTCGAAAGTATATTGAACCACTCATTCACGTAGTGACATGTTTTGTTTGTGTCTATGCCTCCACGGTGGCCTTACTCGGCGAAATGATCAATCCTTCGGTACATAAGAATTGGTGCGCACGAGAAAAGCTTCCATTTTGGTGCAATGACAATGATGACTTCAACAAGGACGATGAAAACAATGTCGTCTGCATTAGAGGAAATAATGCGACGGAAGAATCCATGATGAAGAGTTTCTTTATATTTTCGATTGTCCTCGTTATCCTTGTGTGTATATCCATGATACTCATTATCATATCCGTGTACCGATTGGACAAATTGAGTACTGTCGCAGCAAATCAGCAGAATTCACAAATTGGAACATCCACCTCAAATGACAATATCAATTCTACAAAAGTCATTTTAGTTCAGATCAGTGCATATCTGCTTTCCATTACGCTTTTCATAACTTGTTCACACTTATTGGTTCCAGATAGGCGTGATGCATCCTTGTCGACACAGTACTTTTTGCTTATAATTGTTACTACACATGGTTTGTTCAACTTTTGTATCTTTGTTGGACACAAGGTGTATAATTTACGACGAGTTGAGCAATCCCTTTCTCTCAAGTCCGCTATTTGGAAAGTTATCATGATACGCAATGAGAATGTCTTTATCTTTGAAAATATAATAGATACTCTCGAATCGAATAGATCAAAGTCATTTATAAAAAGTCCATCTGAGAATGATGAGAATCAAAGTCATCCTCAGGTTCATGATCCTGACCCAATCAGACCTGCTCACATTATAACCATGTTTCACTTGAACTCATCCGAGAATGAAAAAGATGACTGGTCACCACCAACGAAGGAACATGATCGTATATCCATTAATGATGATGACCTGCCATCGAAAAATGACTTGAGCTCATCCATAAGGGTAGGAGACTCAGAAAAGCATTCTTTAGACTTGAGTGTTAGCTTTGGATCCAATTCAGAATGAATGAAGAATGCATACATGTTTCATCGCTATGATGTTCACAACAAAACTGTTTTCTTTTTTATAAATAGAAAAATGTTTATACAAAAATCTGTTCCCATCTCTTCTTACTAGCTAGCAAGGTGTAGAGTAAGGTCAAGACTTTTTTAGAAATATGTGTCATAAAAAAAAGTCCTGAAGTACGGATGTGGGATGAATGATACTGTAGTCCCGTCATTGGGTCCAGCCCCGAGAAAGCGGCTGCGGTCATTGTGAAGAGTGAAGAACTGTGCCCTGGTGGCTGGTGGCCGTAATTTTTCAAATTGTATTATAAAACTGTTGCTACTAGGCAAGGACTTAGACGAATTGATAAATGACTAATCTTGAATCTTCTTACTTTTATGAGCCCTTCACTGTAAACATTGCTGGGTTTATAGTGCCAATGATAACTGGCTTGCTGTCGGCCTGTTCTTCAGGTCTGATTATTTACATCATTCTCAGGTCGCAACAGAAGTTATCTACGACTTATCATCGTATTATGGCCTTTATGAGTTTCTTTGATATCGTTTCTTCCATATTCATCGCTTTAGGGACGATTATGGTCCCTTCGGATAACATCTTTCAGTTTGCTGGACCCATGTTGGGAAATGGCACTACCTGTAAGATACAGGGTTGGCTTATCATGTTCGGCCTCACTGGCGGTACATCCTTAAATGCATGCTTGGCATGGTACTTTGTGTGCAGATTTGCGTTCAGAGTTAGCATTCACAAGATGAAAAGGTGTATAGAACCATTGATGTATGGTTACACAATGATTATTACTCTATTAATACCCAGCTTTTTTCTTGCTGCGGACTTAATCCACCCCAATGCCTACGACTGCTTTTGCACAATCGCGCCTTTCCCTGAAAGCTGCGACGAAGACAAATGGTATGACTGGAGCCACTGCACTTGGAAAGATGGAGTTGTCGACGATTATTTCAACTTTTCAAGTATCGCATACATTGGCATCGTTATACATTTCGTTTTGATTGTGGTTGGAATGTCTATCATTCTATGGATTGTGAAGAAGAACAATCGTGAAATCCTCACTCTGATGTCGAACGAGAGCAGCAGTAACGGAAATGATGAGGATCAACAACGAGAAGTTCCATTGCCAGACATCGAACTGAACCATGATGAAAATGCCAAGAGGGAACAAACCATGAATGACCTGAAACATTCACGCGTTTTGATCTTTCAAGCATTGATGTATATTTTTGCATTCTTTCTTACATGGATCTTAAATGTTCTTTCTGGTGGACTAAATATAACTAATATCACCATGGATGCAATCAACAGCGTCTTATTTCCTTTACAGGGATTTTGGAACTTGTTGATATTTTTATATGACAAGTCGTATTTGATTCGTCAGGAAAGCAAGGACGAGGAGATCAGTTTTTGGCAGATGATCAAAAGAGTAATAACAACACCAGAAAAAAATTCCACCTTTTCTGTTACCAACATATCAGCTGTTGTTGGTCGTACGGAAGAACGATTCGGATGCAAACAGGAGCAGCCTGCACTGGACATGGTGTACGAAGAAATTTCAGAGATGAGAGGGGATCTAAGTAGGAGTGCTATAAAGTCATCTACTGAATCGTCAAAGTTAATGTTATCATGGGTAGATTTATCTTCATCAGAAGATGCAAGTGTGGGAGATCATAACAGGATGGCATTGTTCAATATTCGATCGAGTTTCAAAAAACATATGAAAAATGACGACATGAATTCCACAGAACAAATTCAAAGGTCAAACATGAACAATATCGATGGGCACGAAATACTGTATGACAAAGAGGGTTATTATTGGAATCCGTTGAACTTCCAATGGAATCAAACGTCGATAGAGGGAATATAAAGTAAAGACACAATTAGTTCCGTGAACATTTTGATGACGGTCTTTGGTTTTTGTGTCATTTTGTGAAATACGTTTTTTGCATTCCTTGATAGTACTTTGGGTATTTATCACTTTTCACTTTATATGCACCACCATCCAATCAATTCATTGATTGATACCCTTAAACCATGACCGTGTCAGATATTGTGTACATTGCATCCACAGTGGCGATAACACAAGGAATTTGTGATTTGATTGCCAATAAATGCGTGTTCCAAAAAGAAAAGTATCAGAGTACTCTTTCCGCTCTGAATAGAGCACACATCAAACGTGACAAAACACTGGCCATTCCCCCGCCTTCTAATTCAAGTAATAACCCTTCAAATACAGGAAAGAATGTTTCGAACGCAGGTATTAAAGCTATGGAAAAGTATAAGAAGAAGATTCAACAGGCGAATGATGATTATGGTCTTGCATGCTCCAACGTTGCTCAAAAACACACATCTCCACAATTACTCACATCTGTGGTTTTCTTGATTCTATATCGTGTACTTAATATAGAATACAGCAATAAAGTGATTGCAGTCTTGCCATTTGAGCCTTGGGGCCTCATAAGAAAGTTTTCCATGAGAGGATTGGATATGAATCAAGATCATGTCGCATCATTGGATTTTAATGCCTTTTCGAATCGTGTTGTTTCTGTCAATCAATCATGTGGATTCTTATTCATTTACATGTTATGTACGATAAGTGTCAAGTTTGTGGTTCATAAAGTAATGGGAACCAAACCGCCTACGGGCGCCGATAAGGGTTTCATGACCATGATGGATGATCCACGTGCTAAAAATATTTTAACCAATTTCGGAGTGGATGTTGACGAGATCAATGAAATTCGTAAGAGTTTGTAATACGATATAGTAGTAGGATGTGAAAAAGTGGAAGAGGGATATATCGTAGGGTCAACTCAATACAATAAATTAAATCAATGTCTGCTTCATTTTGTATCAAAAGAATTGCAAATGTCGATGAATTTTAGAAAGATGTACTTAGTTGTTTAGTTTGTAGGATTGGCACTCTGCAAAAGTGTAATGGCATCACCTTTCAACAATATCCTCCCAACGTTTTCCTTTTTACCCGTCTTCGAATCAATTTCATAGGCTTCATCCAAGGTCATATTCATATATTCATCAAAACCAATAATTTGACCCTCAAGCATCATACGTGTATCTTCATACAACCAGATTTTAACCCTGGTTTTTTGCTGTCAAGAAGGATTTTGTGGGGTTGGACGTTTGCTTCATATGAAATTACTAAAACATAAAAGTAGTTGTTCTCAAAACTTACCTGTAAATGCGAAAATATTACATTAATTGGAAGTGTGGTAACCTTTTTAACGCGCTTTGCAACAGGTGCCATGTCGGATGAAGTATAAATGCAGTCGGTCAGTAGTTAAGTAGACAGATGGAGTTTATCTATCAATTAATGATTTAGTAGGAACCAGGCACAGTAGACAGTAGAGTAGTAGAGAGTAGAGTAGACCACACAGTGCAAAGGCACCAGCAGAGAGCAGTGAGGCACCACGGAAGGATCTGGTGGGGTCCTCAGTGGGATCTGCTAATTGGTAGCGTAGGACTTTTTTCAATCACAGTAGATTGTCATTCTTGGTCATTGTTCACAAAGGTTCATTTTCTCACTGGCGTGACATGCGTAAAAGAGTATCAAGTAAGTGCTGATTGTATGGTTCAGTTTTATGCCATGTTTGCACACTTTGTGTTTGATAATGGTTGTTGGACGAGGAATAGTACTGCTGCCAGCAATCCTCCTCATTCTTGTTCTTGTTCTATCATGGAATACTACGCAGCACTACATTTAAACGAGGACATTGAGATGAAGAAATGTTGACAGTATTATGTTGTTTCATCTTCAGGGAGGTTGGGACATGTTGATATTTTTGTACGATGGCACATATTTCTTGATTACTCAGTCAGACTGAGTCAAAGAAACGAGGAGGAGGAGGACTGTTGAGCTGCTGCGGCAAAAAAGACTGAGACATCACCTAACATATTACCAGTGATTTCAATCACGGACATTGTATAAACAAGAATGTCAATTAAGATGGAAGATGAGCAGATGACACCTGTTAAACAATAGAATGAGCATATTGATTCTCCTCTAATAACATTGACAGCACATTGATTCTCCTCTAATAACAATGACAGCACATCCTCATCGAGCGACGAGGACGACGAAGGCCGTGCGAGGACAGGAGGAGGAAGCAGCAGGACTTCAATGTCATGCTTCCATCTAAATGATCCCTAGTATCACATATCAACTTACTTTCCATGGTCAACTTTCTTTCTTCTACTTGTATTGGACATGAGACATTAGACATACTACTTACTTATGTAAATAACAACCGTAAAATGTTTCAAATTTCGAAACACTCAAAGATTCATAATATTTTATCGAAACGGTAACCGGTATAGGGTCTTGAGTGGGATCTTTATGGGCAGCCACACAAGTCGGTAGGCATGATGACTGATGACTGCATCGAACATCGAACATCGAACCATGTGATGGATCATGGAACATAAAAATCATCATAAGTAATCATACCTTAAAACAGAACCATTGATTTAGAACCAATCATGAAGACTTATACAGGCTACTTTCCCATCACGGCACTCTTAATTGCAGCAAAAAATGAATGCAATGCATTTGTACCCACCCGCGTTTCATTATCCTTTCATTCTGTGACACAAACTCAATCATTCCCACCACTTTTTGCTGGTTTCGGGAAGTCCGAGACGAGCAAAAAAGCATCTTCTGCAACACTCAAGCCAAAGTCACAGTGGGATAGGTTTAGAGATTTGAAGCAATCCACTGCCATTCGTGTCGCTGTTAGAAAGATAGATGGAGCGTGGATGGAAGTTGGACGCATCAAAGCTAAAGAAGACACACTGGAGGCACAAATTGCAGCATTGACCGTTCAAAGAGCACTGATTGCAGAACATGCCAAACGTCTATTTCCTCTTCAAATTCTCAACAAAGATAAAATAGAGTGGGGATATTCGTTATCATCAGATGACAATGACTTTGTTGCAGTGAATGTCAAACAAGTCACTGTGGATGGAGTTGATCTCAAGAGTATTGGTTTTGAAGGCACACCTGATCCTGTCACTGGATATTACTGCCATTATGAAAATGGAGTCATGGGAGCCACAGCTGTCAATGTGGATAAATCTTCAAATACTGATTCAGGAAAGGGAGAACCCAATTCCAAAGGAGCTAGAGCCATGTAAGATAAGAAACATATAAGATATTTAAACAATCCTTTCTTTCTTAGCCAAGACCAATGATATGTTTGGTAATGCATCTCTTTTATGTCCAACTGCGCTTTCTAAATGACTCCAGGAATAAAACGATAGGGAACAATTTTCTTATACTCCATCCAGTCGTCTCCATATTTGACATGGCACATGTGATCATCTCTCTCACTTCTATGAATCAACAAGATGCAAAAATAGATAGCATAAAAGTATGGAACGATAGATTCAAACCCACAAAGCAAACACCAACTGAGACCCATAATCCAATCACCTGTATAATTAATCTTTCGTGCCAAACCCCAGTATCCACTCGTCAACAATCTTGTCCCGCGTTTCGTTTTCAAATAGGAAAGGTGCTTCACTTCTTCACTTGAGGGGTCTTTTCGAAATAAATCTTTTTGAGAATTGGCTCCTCGGAAGATGCGATATCCTAAAAAGTTTACCAGAACAATAACCATCAGTTGCAAACTATTTAAAGCAGGATCATAATCCACCAAATATCGTGCTTGTAGACTATAAGTAAATGGTACCCATGCCATATCTCCAAACACTAACATGAAACCAAATCCATCCGTTGTAATGTCCATTGTTGTCAGAATTGCCTTTTCTTGATACAGAGCATCCCATACGTATAGTCCTTGAAAGAGATTGAGAACAATCATACTTCCAGACACATATCCAAGTTTTGATTTTTGTACTAAAGCGAATGATAGGTTTAGAACCACCCAACCAATGAGACCGGGGCGTAATTCACAAAATTCTTTCCAGTCAAAGTTTTCTAGAATGGTGGGGCGTGGATTGAGTTCCCGTCCCATGAAAAAGTCATAGGCATGGTTACCACTGTTTCCTCCTTCCGCTAGTATTTTATCCGTTCTGCGAAAGCTGTTAAGATATAAGTATATAGATAAAAGTGTACACCAGACAATGGCTGCAAGAGCCAAATCACCGTAATAATCGTAGAGCAAATACAGTGGTGCCGTCGTAAACTGCAATTTTCCTTCTTGATCCAAGTATGGGAAACATACGAGGAAGGACAGAGTGACCCAGAATGCCAAGTGGCCATTGATGCGGTAATGTAACCTACTAGACTTGGTACCTGGTAAAACGGCACCGGACACGAGTTCATAAGGAAGAAGACGCTCACATAAGACCTGGAATACAAACCAAGCTCCAAGTCCCATAAAACACTTAAGAAAGACTTCTAAATCATGACTGAAACAATGTCTGTAAATGTCAGAAAGATTCAAAGTTATCTTCCCGATAGATGCAAAGTATGTCAGAATGAGTACTAATGGAGGGAGGGCACAGGTCGTTACGAAGGCACCCATGGGACCACCAAATTCGTACGAAAAAGGCTGGTCAGCTTGATATGGATTCTTTGGCATGGAAAGATTTCTATGGGCGTCAATTGGTAAAATGAAAGTACTCTGAAGATGGAATTATAGATTGATTTCACGCTTCACACTGAATAAGTGAACTGAGATTTTTAGTTTGATGACTATTACGGGTTATCGCTGTGGGACGAATGAATCAATCTATTCATTCATTCGTTCATTCATTCATTCGTTGTATGACTTGATAACCAATCGAATACAACCATCACACGACATACGACACATGACTTAATCATGCATTGTATACTGGTACCACTGTTGAAGGATAACGTCCGAAACACCAGCAGCAAGTACATTCATCCTTTATTTTTATAATAAAATAACATTTGATCATTCAACCAAAAGATTGGATCATTAAAATTAGGAAGGATCAAGGATGACTTTAGAGTTACATATCATTATCTCTCTAGTGTGAGATAGTTGTAGTTAGATACACACTTAGCTCTAGAGAGAGATAGTGAGTCATTCGTAATCAAAATAGTAGCCTATTTAGAGAGCCTAAACCAAAAAATGTAACGGACATGAATTCCGCGACCTTTGATGACGTCATCATGGAAACTCCGTCGAACCGCCTTTTCCCTTTCAACGTTCAACTGACACACACATGTTTGTACTACTTAGTCTACAAGTATAGCATTACATACATTTCGTTGTCCTCTCTCTATCTCTATCTACTTCTATAGCTACTCACTCTATATCTCTCTCTATCTAGAGATCTAATAACTAGTAACTGATTCTTAAATAAGAAAGAAAGAAGGAATCAATAAGAAACATACTTTCGTTGGAAAAAGATTAAGATCATCTGGTATCACATTAGTTTATTATTCTCGAAGAAGAACACCAACGAAACGAAACGAAAAGAATAGATAGATTATATACAATACACCTAAAAGAAATCCAATTTTGAATGCATTCTTATTGTTGTGCTGAGAAAGGACTCTACATCATCAGCACATCGATGATGTATCATGATGAAGAGGGGACACAAGGGACAACATCTGACACAGTTCACACGGTTCCGTCACGATTCCAACGACAGAGGAATCAAAGGACACAATCAACACGTGTTTGGACGTGCTTCATGGCATGGACCATCTTCAGTCAACAGATCCAGGCTTTTTCCATAAGAACCTCCCCATCGAAACGAGGATATGATGTACCCCTTCCTAACACGGGACAAACATATTATACACTGCAACGTCACATGGCACCGGCTTACATACAATTATTTACTGAAAATGATAATGATGACTCATCGTTGGAAGATTCAGATGATCCAGAATCATCAAGATGGCTCAGATGGATGACAGGAGGAACTCCCAGAGGAGTCGCAGAAGTGAAAATGAGAGATCCACCCGCCCTCGGTGGAGTTGCTCGATCCGATCGATACGCGGCTCGAGATTGGCTTCATAATGCACTGAGTTTGCCCACATCTAGAATATTAAAGTCCATTTCCTTTCCAGTGTTTAGCATGACCTTCTGGGGGATGGCCATTAGTTTGTTGCACAAATACCTTGAAATGAATGGTAAACAGGAGATTGCAGCCAAATTGTGTATCCCCATTCAACCACATTCCCTCATGGTCAGTGCACTAGGATTGTTGTTGGTCTTTCGGACGAACAGTGCATACCAGAGATTTGCAGAGGGGAGAAAAATATGGGAAGATATACTTTCCATTGCTAGAGATTTGTCGAGGTTAAGTAAATTGTATGAACCACAGATTGGAACGTTGAAACTAAGACGAGTGAATAGATTACTGGCTGCATTCCCTTATTTATTAAGATTTAGAATCAAACCGAACAGTATCATGAGAAAATTAGATGATAAAACTGTGGAACGAGATCCTGAAACAAGTTTGATTTTATATCAAGATCATGGTACGTATACACTTACATGCATAAATACATGCATGCATACATAGATGAATCTATACAACAACAGATAGTCTCACATTGCTTCATCATATTGTTCCATCTTTCATTATAGCAACGATTGACTCAGATCAAGAAGCGGCTGCAGTCGCATCCGATGAAGAAACGACAGGAATGGCAAGACGTAAAACTCGTGAATTATATTGGGTTGACAAACGAACACTTCCGTGGAGACTGTTGCCATCCAAAGCTATGGAAGAATGTGCAAGAGCGCAAAATCGACCGTTATGGGTTTGTGATCGTCTAGCGAAAGAATTGCATTCTGTACCAGATCAAGATAATTGGACGGCGAGAGAACGGCTTACATTATTGAGTAAGGTGGAAAAGCTGAGTGGTTGTATCAGCGCATGTGAGCGCATTCATCAAACAGTTGTTCCTTTGAACTATGCAAGACACGCACTGCGAAGTTTGACATTTTGGCTACTATCCCTACCTTTTGCTTTGGTGAAAGATTTGGGACTCATGACAGGTCCTATATTATTTTTTATATCATGGTTAATGTTTGGGGTGTATGAAATTGGATATTCCATTGAAGATCCTTTCCAAGGAACCTTACGGTTGTCCATTCTGTGTGATGCGATACGAAGAGATGTTTTGGGCGACGAAATCATTCGAAATACTGCCTTTATTTTAGAAAAGGAAGACAATCCTCCTCCATCTGTGGGTACCAATCCGAATCTTCCGACACAAAATCAAGATGATGAAGATGACGAAGAATTCGACGGTGAAGAAATTGATGACAACGCTGTAGAGATTGAAGATATTGTCATTGATGAATTGGGAAATGTTGTTCCAAACCACCAAGAGGGAGAAGTGAATGGATCCGCTGGTGGTGGTGCAGCAGCTTCTAATATTTCATCGTCAAATACAACAGTAACAACAACCACATCTGAACCATCAGCTGTAATGGAAGTTCTCAGATAACATTTCATTCACTATGTTTCTCCAAGGTTTAAAATTTTTGCTACACACATACCTACATATATCATACATACATATATACACACACATTTAGACTATCATCATATCTATCAATTTACATACAACATTTGAATAGTAAAAAGGACTATAACAGTTGATGATAGGAATGGTTCTACTTTAATATACTAAAGAGTTGTATTTTAGCTACAAAGTAATTTTATAAGTAGCGCAGTTAGCAGTTATTACCCTTCAGCCCTCCATTCTCCATTGGTACATATAAAAGACACTTCTCTATCGCATCCTGGAAAGAGTGGATGTTGGAAAAAGAATACGGTGTTGGTAATCTGATCCCCTTCAATTTTAGTCACCCCCCTTCCGGCAGTTATGGCAGCGACTTCCGCAATGAGATTGGTCCATTGCCCATCCGCCTCTGGTCCAATCGTTAACTCATGCAAATACGCATCGATATCAGAATGACTTAAATCCAATGGTACAAACGCATTCACAAAATCAGACCTTTTGTTATTTAACGCAAAATCTGTTAACAAGTCCAGTTTTGTTTGAAGACTAGCAGAGCTCGTTTGAAGGCAATTCAACTCCTCTTCACTGGGTCCATCTGAGGTGTAATGCTCTAGGACACCCTCCCCTGTCGACTGTTTTGGGATATTCATCTTATTTGGTTTACGACTCTTTTTACCCATGGGATAATACTACTTAAATCTTTTTCTGTTTCGTCGAGATGTAAGGCGTGTCGATATTGCAAGTGTGTTAGATAAAGAGTAACGAGAGTTTACATATGTGAAGAAGATTGAAGATAGGAGATAGGTCCTGAGTCCTGATGAGCCTAATTTTCGTGTCTTGAATGAGCTATTTTTACGGATGACTGATCTCTGAGATGACTGACTGACTGATGACTGACTGACTGACTCTGATGACTGACTGACTGACTGACTGACTGACTGACTGACT
>Ga0213868_10004958_pt1 | contig 12067 bp, 3 predicted proteins | sample PICome_9_FD_160087 | JGI IMG/M metagenome (GOLD analysis project Ga0213868, IMG submission 160087) | Coastal seawater microbial communities near Pivers Island, North Carolina, United States - PICO127 | ecosystem: Environmental > Aquatic > Marine > Coastal | place: USA: North Carolina | collected...
CATATACAGTACAATCTAATAATGTATTATTCTTTTGGGATGGTTTCATACCTGAGAAAAAGGTATGTTGTGGCGATAATTGATCTCTTACTATATTAAAAGATTTAACTGGCCTTGCATCTACGTCACAGTAAATACCACCGTAGTCTCTTAATAATAACAATCTAATTCTATCTGTAATAAAAGCCCACTTATATAGTCCTGGCTCTTTAATATAATTTTGTAAAAAAGGATCGTCCGGATATAATTCTGTGAAGACTTCATTACCCCAAAGCTTATGCTCATAATCTGGGTTCATGTCTCTCATCTCTTGAACAAATTTCTTACAGTGCTCTGGCAATTCCTTTTCGCCAACCCAAATTTGATGAATAATCTTTGGGATTTGAATATTGTCTTCCATATAATATAACTAGTTAAATAAAATTATCTACTAGTTATATAACCCACTCATAAAAAGTTTATTAAAAACATGCCTCACCCTGGCTAATGCTAGCATCCCAGCTGCTACCACCTGAATACCAATAAGGTTGATCTCCTGGGAAGCTTGAATCCGCTGCTGCTCTAGTAACACTATGACAGAAAGTGTCAGTACCATTTCCAGCATTTCCTCCACAACTCTGACCTCCACCAATTGGTGAAGTTGTAGTGGATGCTGCATTACCACACGGCCAATATCTTACTATATTACAAGTACCGGACCTATTATCCAGTGTACTTGCAGTATAAGTATAACACTCTTCATCTACAGTTACACTACCACCAATAGTCAAGGTAGCAGATGTGTCAGAAGTAGGAATCTCCCAGTTAAATGAAAATGGAGTATACAAACCTGAACCGGCAGTAGAACCTATAGATACATTTGTAATATATGCACTACTCTCTGTTATTGTACTAATAACAGGATCAGTATATAGAGGTTGAGATGCCATTAAGTATCTAGTAAATGCACCTGTTGTTCCTGGATTACCAGAAACGTCTTCAGTAGTTCTCTCAGCAGCTAACTCATTTGTGCTGCTAGTAATTCTTGCTCCTGTAATAGACTCAGAGTAATTAATTGTTAATGTTTGCTCAGAGTATTTTGAAACACCACTTGTAGTAACCGTTGCTGAATAACCAGATGTTGCATTTGAAGGCATTGAAACCGAAATCTCCACAGTACGAGTATTCAAATCAGCAGACGTTACAGAAACATTACCATTATTAGAGCTAGCCCCAAAGGTTACAAGATCTATACCAGCATCCATTATTATCGTTTGCTCTAATGTTGTAGAATTTCCTGGTGTAAGATTTACTGTTTGAGTTAGTGTATCGGAACCTGGAGTACCAGACCAAAAAGAACCATTAACTCCATTAGACCATGTAATTGTAGCAGGGTATGTAATTAAATTAGAGCTACCCTGTGCCGTAACTGTTGCACTACCTCCACCAGATGGCATAATTACATTACCACTAATAGACTTACTACCAGGTTGGATAGTGGCAGTAACTGCACTTGTATTCGCACCTGTTTTTGATATATCAGTTATAGAAAAATCATATCCAGTACTAGCACTATATGTAGTAGCCCAATCAATATCTGCACCAACAACACCTGTTAATGTATGTGTTGTAATATTTGGAGATACATTACTAATACTGTCATTTGTCGTAAGTGTAAATGTATGTGATGTTGCCGTTAATGTAGTATTTGCAGTAATTGTACCTGTGCTTGAATTACTAGATCTGGGATCTAAACTAGGCATAGTAAAGTCTATATCCATACCTTCTCCACCATAATTAGTTTCTGCAATTGTAAAATGACTTGGTTTTGAAATACTGTCAATTTCTGCTGTATAATCTGTAGAATTATTAGGCTGTACTGCAACCTCTATTCTATTTACAACGGTTCCGGCAACACCACTATAGGTAATTGTTACAGTACCATTAGAATTATTACTACCAGATACTGCGGTTGCGTTAGATGAAAGAGCTTCACTATAATTATTTACTTTTGATGAGGAGTTATTTGTTTGTACCGTCGCAGTATATGTGTAAATACGCTGTCTAATATCAGGTGTTACTGTAACTGTTAAGGCACCTCCACCGGAAGGTATACTTGCTGTACCTGATAAGTTAGAAGTATATGTGTTTGGTTCAGTAGCACTTCCGTTTAAAATACCGGATACGCCTACTGGATCTTCACTTCGCCATAGATAATTTAATGGAGTACTTATTTGTGCACTAGCGCTGACCGGATCTCCAGCTTCACCAGTAAATGTTTGAGTATATGTAGATGTACTACCATTGCTAAATGTACATGCTGGTGTTGTATTACTAGATGCCATAGACCATGTAACAGTATAAGTATATTCGTTTGTTGTTTGAGATCCTGTTACTGTCACTATTGCGCTACCACCACCCTGTGGCATTGATGCTAGAACAATATTAAGATCTGTAACTGAATGGTCTGTTACGTGATTTCTATTTGAAACTAAATTTCCACTATCATCATTACTTACACCATTCTGTGTTCCACTTGTACCGACATAATATGTAGTATCTGCATCTTGGAATGATAGCGGATGTGTTGTAGCGTGGAAACTACCAGTTGTACCAGTATAAGTAATATCTGGCCATGATGCTGTATCTGTATAAGGGTCAACAAACGTTATTGTATATGTGTGGACTAATAGACCATCAGATTTACCTGAAACTGCTAGATTACAATCACCACCTCCTGCTGGCATTGTTACAGTACCAGTTACTCTTTTATTAGTATTATCTATAGTATATGAAACTGCAGCCGTATCGTTTCCGGATTTGGTTACACCCGTTATATTAAAATCATCATAGTCAAAATCTGCACTAAGCTGTATTGTAAAATTAAAAGTATCACCAGTATATCCCGTGAATGTTTGTTGATATGGAGCTCCGTCAATTGAAACACCAGTAATAGATTCTGACGCTGTTAAATTAAAAGAATATTCTGGTTGATTAACTTGTGCATTTACAAAAATTTCAACTTTACCACCACCAGATGGCATAGCAAAAGTACCTGTTAAGTCTTTATTTGCATCACTTAAAGTATATTTGTTCTGAAGTGCTAAATATGCGTTAGCACTATCTCCTTGGTGTGTTGCAGTTTTAAGAGTAAAATCATAATCAAGTGGGTTTGGAGTAAAACTAGAATCAAAGTCAAATTCTGTTCCCGTAGTCCCTGTAAACGTATATTTGTATGCTGATCTTGTATATGTACTAGACACGTTTACCCAACCTGAATTTGGTACTTGTGTAACTACATTTGTAAAACCACCAGGTGAGAATGTAATACCATCATCCGCTGTAGTATCTCCAGTTCCGGTTCCTGGTTGATCAGACTCATCACCAACTATGATTAAATCAAAATTCCAATCATTTTCAGATGTAGTACCACTTATTTGTATATTATATTCTCCAGAAGCTTGAATATTACCACTTACCTGAAATTCATCTACTCCTAATAGTCCATTTTGACCAGGTGTACCCTCACCACCATCTGTATATACAGCTATAGAATTTACATTAGCAGCTGACCCTGAAACAACAGTAGTAGACGAGTTTGTAATATTATCAATTTCATAATCACCATTTACCGGTGAAATAGAACCTATATATGAAAATGTAGTACCTACAGTACCTGTAATTTCAATAGTATTAGAATCAACATAATATGCGTTACTAGAAGATACTGCGTCTAATGTTGCATTAGCAACATTTTCTGATAGATTTATCCTAACTGTATATTCACATGCATCTGAATCAGTCCATGCAGTACCATTCCAATAATAAGCTGTAGTTTGTCCATTTTCTAGATACCATCCAGCTGGTATAGTTTCACATGTATACACAAATGTTTCAGTACATAATTCAGAAATTGATGTCTCTAAGCCTGTAGTCCAAGTACCGTTAAAATTTAAACTATAATGAGTAGCACCTGTTGGTTGTGTGTTGTTTGCTATATAACTATATCTACTATCTGAAGCCTGTGATGAGTTTATCATCACCTGAGCACCTGCATTATTTAGAGCAGGAGTTAAAGTGTTCTGAAACCATGTTGTAGTATTTTCAGGGTCATCATCAGTTACTAGAATAATTAATTTTTGTACACCTGATCTGAAAGAGCCTGCAAAATCATTAGCAACAACTTCGTATGTAGCTTCACCACCACATTCAGTACCTGAGCCTAGTTGCATACCAGTATTACTGTTGGGTTGATCGATTGCGTTTAAGGCATTACCAAATGAAGTACTATTACCAACTGTGTTCATTTTTTCTACACAGGTGATAAAGATGTTACCACTACTTGGTCCGTTTGAGTTAGCTACATTAATTTTTTGACTAGAAGGTAAAGCCTGATAATAACCACTACCGGCGTATGCGGGTGAGGTATTGTTTCTTCCATCGAAAAGAACAAGACCTAATCTGTAGTTTCCACTTGAAGCAGTATCAATTGTACTAACTAGGCTATTCAGACCTGTTTTCACACCACTAATGGCACCACTCATCGAATTAGTGTAGTCTACAACAAAGACTACATCCATACCATCAGCACATACTCCTCCTTCACCGGCGTTTCCACTTCCTGCGTTTTCTATTATACCACCTAATGTTGTACCATCATCAGAAAAGATAGCAGCAGGGGCACCTCCTCCGGCACATAATAGACTAGGGTCATTAACGTGATAAGTTACGTTGACCTGATTTTCCGGTTCCGGACAGTCTATTTCATGTATAAATCTCTTTACCGATAAAGCCATATTAGATTAGTTCACTTATATTTATATTTCCCATTGTAATGACGCCGTATAACCAGAAGCTCCAGTTCCACCGCCAGTACATTCAATATAAACTGTTCTACCATCTAATACCGTTGCATTTGAAATGCCAGTAGTAATTGTTTTATGTAATGTGGCTGCAGGATGAGTCCATGTCGCATGTTCCGTTGGTGTATTTCCATTTGAATCAACTGATTTTAACTTAAATGTAGTTTCATCAGAGGCCGCGGCAGCTCCAAAAGATGTTTCAATCTTAATTAATGAACTAGAGCCGAAGCTAGATGGTACGTACACAAAGTTTTGTGAAATATTTGCTGCAACAAATGCCTCTGTTCTAGCAATAGGGTTTAATGCTATATGTTCATACTGGTATGCAGCTGCTCCTGCTGGTCCCGGAGGGCCTGGAGGGCCTGAAACTTCTGAATCAGCACCTGGAGGGCCTGGAGGGCCTGCAACTTCTGAAGGAGTACCTGGAGAACCAGATGTACCACTTGAACCACTTGTACCAGATGAACCTGAAGATCCACTTGTACCAGATGAACCAGTACCACCATCTACACCAGATAGACCATCATCACCAGCAACACCACTTGAACCACTTGAACCAGATGAACCACTTGAACCTGAAGATCCACTTGTACCTGAATTACCTGAAGAACCTGAAGATCCACTTGAACCAGATGAACCAGATGAACCACTTGTACCTGAATTACCTGAAGAACCAGATGAACCACTTGAACCAGATGAACCTGAAGTTCCAGGAGCACCTTGTTGACCATCTACACCAGATAAACCTGAAGAACCAGATGAACCTGAAGAACCAGATGATCCGCTTGAACCTGAAGAACCAGATGAACCACTTGTACCTGAATTACCTGAAGAACCTGAAGATCCACTTGAACCAGATGAACCAGATGAACCACTTGTACCTGAATTACCTGAAGAACCAGATGAGCCACTTGAACCTGAAGATCCACTTGTACCAGGATCTCCTTGTGAGCCTTCTGGACCTTGTTGACCGTCTACACCAGATAAACCTGATGAACCACTAGAGCCACTAGAACCTGAAGAACCAGATGAGCCACTTGAACCTGAAGAACCACTTGTACCTGAATCACCTGAAGAACCAGATGAACCAGATGAACCGCTTGAACCTGATGAGCCACTTGTACCTGAACCACCGCTTGAACCTGAAGAACCTGATGAACCACTTGATCCACTTGTACCAGGATCTCCTTGTGGACCAACTCCACCATCTACACCAGATAGACCGTCATCACCTGATGAACCAGATGAACCAGATGAACCACTTGTACCTGAATCACCAGATGAACCTGAAGAACCTGAAGTTCCAGATGAACCTGAAGTTCCAGATGAACCGCTTGTACCTGAATCACCAGATGAACCTGATGAACCTGAAGAACCAGAACTACCTGGTAAACCTTGTTGGCCATCTACACCAGATAGACCATCAGCACCGCTTGAGCCGCTTGAGCCGCTCGATCCACTTGAACCATCATTACCAGATGAACCAGATGAACCACTTGTACCTGGTAAACCTTGTGGACCTTGAATTGAACCACCAGATACCCATTGAGTACCATCCCATATATGTAATGAGTCATCAGATTGATTTATATAAGCATCACCTTGCGTGTTACCATTTGGAGGTAATTGACCTACATTTTCAACTGAACCTTGCATTGTTATACCAGTACCTGTTGAACCAGGTGCGCCATCTTGACAAGATGAACCTGAAGAACCTGAAGAACCACTTGAACCATCTACACCATCTACACCAGATAAACCTGCTGCGCCTTCTTGGCCACTTGAACCTGAAGAACCTGAAGAACCATCATTACCAGATGAACCTGAAGAACCAGATGTACCTGAAGAACCGCTTGAACCAGCAGAACCAGTAGGACCTTCCGGACCTTCTGGACCTTGTTGACCATCTACACCAGATAGCCCATCGTTACCAGATGAACCGCTTGAGCCACTTGTACCACTTGAACCAGCAGAACCATCGTTACCACTTGAACCTGAAGAACCAGATGAACCAGCAGAACCAGTAGGACCTTCCGGACCTTCTGGACCTTGTTGACCATCTACACCAGATAGCCCATCGTTACCAGATGAACCACTTGAACCTGAAGAACCAGATGAACCACTTGTACCAGATGAACCGGCAGAACCAGCAGGACCTTCTGGACCTTCTGGACCTTGTTGACCATCTACACCAGATAGTCCATCGTTACCAGATGAACCACTTGAACCTGAAGAACCATCGTTACCACTTGAACCTGAAGAACCAGATGTACCGCTTGAGCCTTCTGGACCTGTAGGACCTTCTGGACCTTGTTGACCATCTACACCAGATAAACCAGCTGCACCGTCTTGACCTGATGAACCTGAAGAACCTGAAGTTCCAGATGAACCAGCAGGACCAACATCTCCTTCTGGACCTTGTTGACCATCTACACCAGATAAACCATCGTTACCAGATGAACCGCTTGAACCTGATGAACCTGAAGAACCTGAAGTTCCAGATGAACCAGCAGGACCAACATCTCCTTCTGGACCTTGTTGACCATCTACACCAGATAAACCATCGTTACCAGATGAACCTGAAGAACCTGAAGTTCCAGATGAACCTGAAGTTCCAGATGAACCAACAGGACCTTCTGGGCCTTCTGGGCCTTGTTGACCATCTACACCAGATAAACCAGCTGCACCGTCTTGACCAGATGAACCTGAAGAACCTGAAGTTCCAGATGAACCAGCAGGACCAGCATCTCCTTGTGGACCTTGTTGACCATCTACACCAGATAAACCGGCTGCGCCATCTTGGCCACTAGAACCTGAAGAACCAGATGTACCGCTTGAACCAGCATCTCCTTGTGGACCTTGTTGACCATCTACACCAGATAGGCCATTAGATGCTTGTACTACAATTGTACCAGTCATTGGTTGATGAGCAGTACACTGATATGTATATGTTGGGTGAGCATCATGAGGTATATGCCATACCATCACAGCACCAGCCCCGTTGATAGGGTTAGCACCTGCTCTAATACCATCTTGTGGAGTTATAGGATTACCTTGTGGGTCTCTAATTTCTAATGGATGATTAGCATCTTCTCTTCTAAATGTATACGTTTCACCTCTAGAAACATATATAGTAGGGTTTTGGTTAGCTGCTGCACCACCATGATAATCATCGTCGCTATCTACTTTATAGTATGTAGATGTTGGAGCATAAAACTTAAATAGATTACCAGTATTAATAGGTGTACTAAATTCTCCACCTTCTGAATCTGTAATTGTTAATTGACCATCAGCTGGGTTATATGAAACACCATCAATACTACTAAATGTTAATTCTACCCATGGATCATTAGCATCTGTAGCCGGAGGTGTATATTGTTCTGGTTCAAAAGTATTAAAATCTATTTGATCGCTATAGATACCTGTTGAGTTAGGCTTTAAAAGACCTGCTTTTACCCATTCTGAAAGTCCTTGCCATTCAGTTTCACCTAAAGCCGGAGTATTTTCATCGACTGGATTAGCAAAATAACCTTTTGGACAAAGAGTATAAAATTTATTATTCTCTAAAACATAGACTAACATACCGATAGCTCTTCTACCTGTAGTATATCCACCATCTCCTGATTCTGAGAAACCAGCATGTGTTAAGCTATTACCTTCTTGCCAAACAGGTATTGCATTTCTTTCAGCAATTGTAGTTACACTCTGAAAACCACCCTTTAAGTAAATTGGGTGTAAAAGACCTTCCCAAGTCTGTAATGACGCGGTAGGACTTAAAAATCCTGGAAATTGTATGGCTGCTGATGGGTTTTGAATTGGCATATTATCTAATTATTTTGTTTAAGCATTTTTAAGATTTAAGTTAAGCGCATCTACGGAGGCTGTTAAACCTACATCATATAACCAATAGTCTACTCCTGATATTTGGAAAGATATTCTACCTCCAAAAATAATATCTGCATTTGATGAATCAGGTAACTGGAATAAAGCTGTTGAGGTTGGATCTCCTGGGAATGATTGTGGAATTGCTATATAGTACCTATTTGCTCTTGCGTTTGGATCTGCATCAAATCCAATTGTACCATTAGGTATAGATGATTGTGTTAGAGTGTTACCTTGTGGTATATACTCTTCAATGACCGGCACATTATACTGTGTACCTTGGTTTGCAACCATATCAGCCCATATTAAATCAAAGTTTAAAGTGTATGTATTATCATTTAACCTCCAACCTTCAGCAGTAGGTGCAACTATTAAGTTACCACCGGTTGGATAACCAGCATTAGAACTCCAGTGTAACCAATGTATTTTTTCAGTTGGAGGCTCCGGAGCTAATGTTGTTGTCGTTGGAGCTGCAGTCGTTGTACTAGTTGTCGTTGTACTAGTTGTTGTAGTAGTTGTACCTGTTGCACTAACTTGGCAGTTTATTGTATTACCGGCGTCATAATATCCAGCAGGTATAATAACATCAACATCATAATTTTGAGCACCTAACTGGTATATACTAGGTGTAATACTATCTACTATACCCTCATCTACAGTTGCTGTAACAGGATCACCGACCGCACCTGGTTGTATTGATACATTAGCTTCGCTACATGTAAATTGTGGTTGTGTTGTAGTTGTTGTCGCCTGTGAAGTATCATTAATATTCACTCTAACATAATTTTGAGCTATTCCATAAAGTTCAAGTTCAGTTGTATAAGTATTATCAGTATAAAGTTTCATATCATACTGCTCAACTGGTTCTGTAGTATTATCTGCCTCAATTGTTACACTCCATAGAGCAGCTGTATTAGCATCTCCTATCGAACCTTGTGTTACTGTTGTAAAACTACCACTTGGGAATACACCTCCATTAAAATCTGCAGGTGATGCAGGTTGACCACTTATTAAGATAGAATCAACTCTCCACCATATTTGTTGTCCAGCTGGTATAATATAATTATTAGTTCCAGCTAGTTGCCATTGATATGTTGTACCCTCATCATTGGTAACCCAATTACCTATTCCATTATTTTCATTGTTTGGATTGCCATAAGGACCCCACATATATGCCGGAGCTATAGTTGTCGTCGTCGTTGTTGGCTCTGCAGTCGTTGTTGTAGTCGTTGGTTCAGCTGTAGTTGTTGTCGTTGTTGGTTCAGCTGTAGTTGTTGTCGTTGTTGGTTCAGCAGTCGTCGTAGTCGTTGCTGGAACTATAGATATTACTACGTTGTAAATACTATTAGGGTTTTGTTCGGCTGTAGTAACTTGCATAACATCACCATTATCAGTTGATATTATATTTGTACTAATTACACCAGAACCTGGAGTATAAGATTCTCCATTTACAGTCATTGTATAAGTATAACCTACTAAACCAGTATGTAAATATGCTACATTATATAAAAATGCACCTGTCTGAGTACCTTGGACCTCCTCAAAAGTGACTTGGTTAGATGTTGGACTAGTATCTTCTCTAAAAGTAGATCCTGCTAGATTACTTGTATAATTTGTTCTTAATGAATAAAGAACTGTAGTTGTTGTCGTTGTTGGTTCAGCTGTAGTTGTTGTAGTCGTTGGCGCTGCAGTTGTCGTTGTTGGAGCTGCAGTTGTCGTTGTTGGAGCTGCAGTCGTAGTCGTCGTATTTGGTAACGCTCCTGCTACTGGATTCCAAACAAATTGGCCATTAAAAAGCCCAGCTGCTTGAAATCTAGGCCAATCAGCATCTAAATTACTAATCTGTGTAAATTCAAGTCTAGAACCTAAATCAGATAGTGCTAGAGTAAGATCATTATTTGACCCACAAATTCTATAACCATTTAAAGTTTGTTTTTGGTACAGTAAATTATAGTCCATTTCATTATGTGTTAATGGTCTACCTAAATTATGTGGATTTAATGAGTTATATTCACCTGTTACATTATTAAAATGTAAGCCATGATCAAAACTGTAATCTTCTATTTTATCGAAATGCATCTATTGTACCGTATTTTTATTATATATCTTTATATTATGCTGGTGTAGTCATGTTTATTAACGCAGTTACATACCTTATTGCTGGAGGTTTTGCCACCTGTGTAGGTGCAGTCGCAAGATTATCTGTATTTATATAAGGGTCCCTGGATCCTGCCATGGATTGGTTGAAAGAATATTCTCCAGTGTTACTCATACCCCAATACCTACCTTGGGTGCTTGTATTAAAAGAAATCTGAGTAGCGCCATAGTCATTAGAATACCAACCATACGGAGTATATTGGCTATGAGCCATTAGATATTGACCTGTTTGATCTACTTCGACACCAGTATTAGCTCTTAGACTAGTTCTTGCAGTCCATGTTTGCCCATAATCTGAAGAATAATAACTAGGTTGCTGCCCGGTATTAACCGCGCCTATCAGATAAACATATTGGCCATTTCCTGAAACACCTACTGTAAAGATTAGATCTTCAAGACCTATACTTTCTGAAGTAATATCTTGGAAGCTAGCACCATAATCAGCACTTCTATATATTATATGGTCGTAGTATTTATTCGGGTCGTTGACAATTGACGTACCTGTTATATAAATGTATTTACCTCCAGAACTTGTTTTTGCTCCATGCACTAATTGCAAGTCTAATTGAGATAGAGAAAAACTAGCACCATAGTCGGTAGAAATCCAAACATCACCCATATTGTTCACCGACGGGTTTAATACCATAACTCGCCCACTAGGTGATATAAAGATATATTCCCAGGTACCTTGTGGAACATCAGGTATTGGCTGCCAAGACACACCTTGATCATAAGTGATTACTGCGCTACCTCCATTAAATGCGGTAGCAATCATATAATGTAGATCATCAGAGGCTTTAATTATAGCATGACCGGAGCTTGGTAGATTACCAAAAGTCACTGGAGGGGTAACTGAATCTAAAGTAGAGTCTACCAGATCGAAATAAGGAGCTGTATCAATTTGAGCTATAAACCTAGCATCTCCTGATACTGGCACATAGCCATCATCTGTTGGAGCTGCAGTTGTCGTAGTTGTCGTACTAGTCGTACTAGTCGTACTTGTTGAGGTTGTACTAGTCGTTGAAGTCGTACTAGTCGTACTTGTTGAGGTTGTACTAGTCGTTGTAGTCGTAGGTGCTAAAATTCTAAAATTGACTAAGAATCCTACAGGAGAGAATTCATCATTATCAAATGGGAATTCAGTATCATATCCTGAACCGTTCCAACTATATGAACCTGGCATACCG
>Ga0213868_10004959_pt1 | contig 12065 bp, 12 predicted proteins | sample PICome_9_FD_160087 | JGI IMG/M metagenome (GOLD analysis project Ga0213868, IMG submission 160087) | Coastal seawater microbial communities near Pivers Island, North Carolina, United States - PICO127 | ecosystem: Environmental > Aquatic > Marine > Coastal | place: USA: North Carolina...
ACTGGGTATGGTCGCCATTGGAGTAGGTGGAGCAGATGCTGTAGATGTAATGGCAGGTATGGCTTGGGAGCTTAAATTTCCGAAGTTAATAGGAGTACGTTTAACAGGAAAATTATCTGGTTGGACAGCCCCTAAAGATGTTATTTTAAAAGTTGCCGAAATTTTAACTGCCAAAGGTGGTACGGGAGCTATTGTAGAATATTTTGGACCTGGCGCTACCGCTATGTCTTGTACTGGTAAAGGAACCATTTGTAATATGGGTGCAGAAATTGGCGCAACCACATCTACCTTTGGGTATGACGAATCTATGGAGCGTTACTTGCGTGCTACAGATAGAGCAGATGTTGCAGATGCAGCCAATGAGGTTAAAGAACATTTAACTGCAGACCCGCAGGTGTATGCAAACCCTGAGCAGTATTTTGATCAAGTAATAGAAATCAATCTATCTGAGCTAGGACCACTTTTAAACGGCCCTTTTACTCCAGATTTATCTACCACAGTAGGGGCAGATATGACGGCAAAAGCCATCAAAAACGATTGGCCTCTTGATGTAGAGTGGAGTTTGATTGGATCTTGTACAAATTCATCATACGAGGATTTATCAAGAGCTGCCTCTATTGCGCAACAAGGACTTGATATGGGTCTTTCTATAAAAGCTGAACTTGGTATTAATCCTGGATCTGAGCTTGTACGTTATACCACAGAGCGTGATGGTATCTTGAGTACCTTTGAAGATTTAGGAGCAAAAATATTTACCAATGCTTGCGGCCCTTGTATTGGGCAATGGGCGCGTTATGATGATCCGAAAAACGCACCAAAAAACAGTATTGTACATTCCTTTAACCGCAACTTTGCAAAGCGCGCGGATGGGAACCCTAATACCCATGCTTTTGTGGCATCACCAGAGCTTACAGCGGCCATTGCTTTTGCTGGACGTCTAGATTTTAACCCATTGACAGATACCCTTACAAATGATAAAGGAGCGCAAGTAAAATTCTCTGAACCTACAGGGTGGGAATTACCTCCAAAAGGATTTGAAGTTGAAGAGAATGGCTACGAGGCTCCATTACCTGACGGATCTGCAGTAGTGGTAAGTGTGAGTGAGAGTAGTGAGCGTTTACAATTGCTTACTCCATTTACACCAATTAAGGATAGCGATCTATCTAACGCAAAGCTTTTAATCAAAGCCTTTGGTAAGTGTACCACAGACCATATCTCTATGGCAGGGCCTTGGCTGCGTTACAGAGGGCATTTAGATAATATTTCTAACAACTGTTTGATTGGAGCTGTAAATGCTTTTGGTAAGAAAACAAACTTCGTAAAAAACCAATTGGATGGTGAGTACGGCGGTGTTCCAGACACGGCAAGAGCCTACAAGGCAGCTGGTGTGATGACTGTGGTAATTGGAGATCATAATTATGGAGAGGGATCTTCAAGAGAGCATGCAGCAATGGAGCCAAGACATCTTGGAGTAGCGGCTGTGATTGTAAAATCTTTTGCGCGTATTCATGAAACAAACCTTAAAAAACAAGGGATGTTGGGTCTAACATTTGCCAATGAGGCAGATTACGACCTTATCCAAGAAGATGACACCTTTAACTTTACAGATATTGCAGATTTTAGCCCAGGAAAGCCATTAACTATTGTTTTACGCCATGCAGATGGTAGTGAAGATACCATTGTGGTTAATCATACCTATAACGATGCTCAAATAGAGTGGTATCGTAAAGGATCTGCGCTTAATTTAATCAAAGAGCAAAACGGTTAATATTTTAATGAGTTATTAAAAAAAGCTTCCATGAAAATGGAAGCTTTTTTTTTGGTTTAAGATTATCTGCTAATATGTAATTGTTGGTAGGTTACGTTTAATGTGTTTTATTTAAATGGGTAGCTCGAAGTTAATCTGGATATACCACACGCCACAAGCTGCCTTGTATGTCTTTAAACTCAATAATACCAAAATCATAGTCATACCTAATTTGGTTTATATTTTGAGTAAGAGGGCCAAAGAGATCGTTGGTGTTGCTTTGATCGCTGTTGGAGTTTATAGTGACCACCTTATTGAATTGATGGCCGTCTATAGTTAGGGATGTTTTGGGAAGGGTGTTGTAGGGCTCCAAGAAGATATTTGCCGTATTTTGAGGTTCATCTATGTATGAGAAAACAGGTACATTCCACATCGGAAAATTAAAACCATTGTTGAGTGTATTGCTGTTTTTAGAGAAAATATAGTTTACTGCTGCATGAGGCTGCTCACTTGTATTTTCTAAAATTTCAAAACGTATAATTTTGCTATCATAATAGTTTTCTAGCAGCCCTTCTCCTCCAGATAATGAACCATCAGAGTAGGAAGCATTTTTGCTTGTCTGATTTGAGAGTACTTTAAAGCGTATGGTTTGTCCCTCATCATTTTGGTAGGTTATTATCTGGTCTGGAACATAGTTGTAGTTTATAATCAAAGCGCTATCCTGGTTATTGAACTGATAGTAAGGCGCGTCTGTTTGTTCTTGATTTAGACTCATAGAGCAGGAGCAAAGTAGGCTAAAAACAAGTGTTGTAATGATTATGTTTATAGTGTTTTTCATGGGTGTGGTATTTAATTATTGTATTGTATTGTTATTGTATATCTAACGTTTATTTTAGTACGTATATTTTAAGTAGCTCATTGTTATGTTATTGGTTTTTAGTTATCTCCAATTAAGACCATATTAACTGCAACTAGTTTTCTTGGGAAGTTTATAGCATAAAATTAATTTTTTTTTATGAAAAGCCCCTAATTTTTATTGTTTCCATACTAGTACATCTACGCATTCATGAATTAACACTCCTATTTGAGAAAATTCAATTAACTTAGTGAACGCGTTTCAGCATCGGAACGCTATACAAAACCGTTGTGCGCAATTAAAATGAAACTATGGCAAGACCAATAATTTTCGGAGAAATACCAGGCATAAAGGAAGGCCAGTTATTCAAGGGTAGAAAAGAAATGATGCCCACAAGTTTTCACAGAGTATGGGGCCGTGGTATTGACAGTGATAAAAAAAAGGGTGCTGCAGCAGTTGTTTTATCAGGCGGATATAAAGACAAGGATAATGATGATGTAATCATATATACTGGTGCTGGCGGAAGAGATAAAAATGGAAAACAGATAGAAGACCAAAAGTGGACACACAATGACAATGCCGGTTTAATTGTTAGTTGTGATAGAGGTATGCCCGTACGTGTTATAATCGGTCATAAGCACAAATCACAATTATCTCCTAAATCTGGATATGTGTATGCAGGTCTGTACTATGTTGATAGTTATTGGGATGAAATCGAAAACTTTGGTAACAAACAATTCAAGATGTGTAAGTTTAAGCTTGTTTATGCAGGTGAAAACAAAACTCGTCCAACACCAGAGGAAATTGAATTAGATCATAGTGTTCGTGAAAAAAAACGCAGAAAAGGTACTGTAATGAGAATCGTAAGAGATACTCAAATTGCTCTTTTGGTAAAGGAATTATACAACTTTGAATGCCAGGTATGCAAAATCGCAATAAAAACTAAAAGTGGTTTTTACGCAGAAGGAGCACATATAAAACCTCTGGGTAAACCCCACAACGGAGATGATAGTTTAAAGAACCTCTTATGTCTTTGCCCAAATCATCATGTAATGTTTGATAAAGGTACTTATTCCATTTCGGATGATTTAAAATTAATAGGTGGTATCGAAAAAGGATTATTACACGTTGATAAAAAGCATCAGATTGACAAAGCTAACTTAAACTATCATCGTAAAATCCACGGATATGATTAGGGTTGTTTGCGGTATTATTTCCAAAGATGATAAGGTTTTTATATGTAGACGGAAGCCTAATAAATCTCTTGGCGGTTATTGGGAATTTCCAGGGGGTAAGATAGAAATTGGAGAGAGTAATGAAGATTCTCTGAAAAGAGAACTCTTGGAAGAACTACAAATGGAGGTTGATTTAGTTAAATATTTTAGCTCATCTCAACATCATTACGAAAATTTCTCTATTGATTTAATCGCATACACCTGTAATTTCAGAAACTGGAATTTAACTCTAACAGACCATGATCGATATGATTGGGTAAGTCCTAGTGAAATATTAAATTGGAAATTAGCACCAGCTGACATCCCATTAGCAAAAGAATTAAAAACAAAAGCGCACAACAAAGCCTAAACTGCATTAAAACGCAGTTTAGCCCAAACGTTGTGCGTAATTAAACTAATTAAAATTAATATTATGAAAAAAATTTATTACAGCTTATTTCTACTTGTATTTAGTATGATAACTTATGGCCAAGACATGAAAATTAAATGGTCTGATAGTGACGGTCGTGAGTTTAGCATTACTTGCATCTCCAGAGAATTTAGTTATTCAATGATATCTGGTGATAAAATAGAATACGAACCATCTTACTCAAGTAATGCTGGAAAAGTTAGGAAAGTAGGTTCAGTACTGATAGAATACGAACCATCTTATTCAAGTAATGCTGGAAAAATTAAATCAACTCGAGGTAATGTAAATTGAACATAGAAGAATTATAACATACGCACAACAACGGATATAGTGCACGCCCTGCGGGACAAGCACCATATCCAAACCGTTGTAAAACATTTTAAGCGAATATGAGAATATTATTTACGATTATTTTGATGCTTGGTTTTCAGATTATAAAGAGTCAGACCGTTATAATTAATGATAGCCTTGAAATAGAGTTTAAAAAAACCAAAACCATTTCCAATTCATATTTACACAGTGGTGTAAAGATGAAAAAAAGTAAAGATGCTAAAAGAATAATGGTACGCTGCGACCTTAAGGCACTCATTAAGAAACCAGTTGATATCAATGCTTTTAGTTTAATAGACACTGAAAATAAGTTTAGATATCGAATAGCTTCATATTCTGGATATAAAAAAGGACCTTCGCTCTTTACCCATGGCGATTTGGGTCGTACATATTTAAAAAAAGAGGTTCTCAATAAAAGAGGTAAACAATATAAATTTCTTCCGCCATATGATGAATCAATGCCCGACAGCTTTGAAACATTTAATTTTGAAGAGTATGTCAATATAGAAATCCCAATGAGATTCTATAACATGGTTAGTGGAGAAGTTATTTCGGTAATATACTTTAGCCCATCCCAAAAGACTAATTTCAGGGCGGATATGCAATTCATAGTTATTACTAATCGTAAAACACCAAAGCTAAAGCTCTACTATGGGGAGGAATATATTAGTGATGTCGAATTAAAACTATAAACGTTTTACAACAACGCATACCGCAAATGGCTGGTTTTGGCAGGCTAGGAACGAAGTCTAAAACAAAAAACCTATCTTTAATCTGAAAAAATAATCAAGCGGCTTTGCCGGCGCTTCCGAGTCGCACGCTGGCGCTTCCACGTCTCATTCCGCGCTAATTAAGTTTATCACTCGGAAAGAAACGGCGATGCGCTCCATGAGACTCCCGTTGCCAATCGCACAGCCGCAGACCGCCACTAGCGGTATACAAAACCGTTACCAGCAATACTAAAACGTGAGTCGTACTGAAATAGGTTGACAGTGGATAATTTATCTTTACAAAATAATAATATGGATAATAAAAATAATAAATGCCAGAGTTGCGGAATGCCTTTAAACAAAGACAAGCAAGGTGGTGGTACAGAGAAAGACGGAACAAAAAGCACAAAGTATTGTAGCTATTGTTACGCAAATGGAGAATTTAATGGTGGCAACGTAACACTAAAAGAATTTTCTGAAATATCAAGAAAAGGGATGATTGAAGGCGGACAAAGCAAGTTTTTTTCTTGGCTTTTTTCAAGGCCTTTTATGCTTGGACATTTAGAACGCTGGAAAAATTAACATCCAATGACAATAGACGAAATAATAGCTTTATAAAAATTTGAACTAATGAATATCGAGGATTTATTAAAAGATAAAACAAGAAAACCAAAAGAAAAAACGCAAATCATAAGTGATTGGATTCTAAAAAACGAATTGCCAATAGATGAATTATTATCCGTTGCTGAAAATTCAAAAGACCCAGTTAAAGCAACTTGTATTGAAGCTATTGAATATTCTACCAAAGAGAATCCTAATATAGCTGAAGAAATAGTACTTGATTTTGTTTTTAAGACTATAAATGAAAAAGCTCCTAGAGTAATCTGGGAATCTGCAAAAGTCATTGGAAACATCATTCATCTTTATCCGAATAATATTGAAATGGCAATAAAAAACTTAATTGTTACAACTGAACATTCAGGAACAGTTGTAAGATGGAGTGCTGCATATGCCTTAAGTGAAATTCTAAAATTAAAAACCAACGCAAATAAAACTTTATTACCTACAATTGAATCAATAATAGATAAGGAAGAAAAAGATAGTATCAAAAAAATATATCAAAAAGCGATAAAAGAAGTGTTAAAATAAAACCTGCTGGTAACAAGGTGTATAGTGCATAGCTACCCTGCGGGATAGCTACGACACCATACACGGAACGTTGCCCACCATTCAAGAAAATCGTGCAAACGAGAAATTTTGGCGGAATATTTAAAGTTATACCTAAAAATAATAAAATGAATAACGAACTGATTGAGCAAAAAAGTTGGTGGAAACGAAACTGGAAATGGCTCGTTCCTGTAAGCGGAATAGTTCTGTTTTCGCTCGTGATTTTTTTCTCATCTGGAATGGGCGGAATTGGAGCTGATTTAGCTAAAGCTTATGCTGATACGGAACTTTATGATAATGCTCTCGAAAAAGTTAAATCTGATAAAAGAATAACAGAATTATTGGGCGAAATTGAACCGATTGATAAAATGGCAATTTTGGAGGGACAAGTTAAATATAGCAATGAAAATAAAACTGTTAACTCATCTATTCGGATTTTAGGCGACAAAGGAAAAGCACGAATGGACATCTCAGCCGACCGAATAAAAAACGAATGGAATTACACGAAAATAAACGTGCGAATTAAAAATCCACCTGAATTAAAACAAACGATTGAAATACTAGAAGTGGAATAAAAACGGTGGGCAACAATGGCTATAATTAATACGGGTTTGGTGCTTAACCCAAAGTTTAGTGCTTTTAACCAAGTCCGCCAAATCTTTTGATTTGGCTTTACAATAAAGAAAATAAAACAAAATAAAAAGTTTTGGCTAAGTGCTTAATCGAAAGTTTACTACTTTTAACTCCCGTACTAACCATAGCCGAGCCGTTAGCTACAATTATGAAAAATTTCTACACATTAATTTTATTTTTATTTGCCACTCAAGGCTTTTCACAGAATAGTTCTTGTCAATTTTCTGATGGAAATTACCATTATAATCTTAGGTTGGTTATAAATGAAGCGCCATCTGAGGGTTTTAATAAAGCTGATTTTATAAGTTTTTTAGAAACCAATAGTAATATTTCGACTGCAGAAGTTCAATTTCTAAATGATAATATCATAGAATTATTTAGGCAATATCATAATCCAAGTAATGAGGCTCAAGAAAGGATATTTTATGTAATATCAAATTATGATTCCTTGGATACTTATTTAAGCTCATATCCTGAATCTATATCCTTTCCAACTGCTTATTGTGATTGTCTGCTTTCAAATGGATCTTATAACTATTTTTCGGCACTAATTATGGATGATATTCCTGCGATTGATTTTGACAAAGATGATTATATTGAGCACCTAGAACTCAATAGTGATATTTCTACTGAAGATATTGATTATTTAAACTCAACTATAACTGAAGTATATCGATGGAATACCGCTTCTAATTCTGAACCTGTTCAGCGAGCTTTAGTAGTACTTTCAAGCTCCGATACTTTAACACCATTCTTAATTAACCATTCTCAAGCTATTGATTACTTTGAATTTTTATGTGATGAAGCAGAACTAGCTATCGATGAAATAACGCTGTCAAAGAGTATTAATATTATTCCAAACCCCATTATCGATAATTTTTCCATTCTAATTAGTAATAACCTAGTTATTAATGAACTGATTGTTTATGATGTTATGGGAAAAATTATCCTTCGTCAAAACGTGAATAGTTCAAATAATATTTCCATAAACAAGCAAAGATTAGATACCGGTGTCTATTTTTTTAAGTTCATAAAGGATAAAAACAGTACCGTAAAAAAAGTTATTGTCAAATAGTAAAACTTTAGCTAACAAAGCATAATCTCCATTGCTTAACATTTTCCTATTCGGAAAATACACGCAACCGTTAAATTTGGTTATTTTTAAAGAAACAAAGGCATACATTTTCAGCAACGGAATATTATGCAAAACCGTTGGCAACAAGCTGAAAAAAATCGAGATAAACGAGAAAAATTGAGAATATGAAATACGCTTATACAATACTTTATGTTGAGAATGTAGCCGAAACAATTGAATTTTATGAAAAAGCGTTCGGATTTAACCGAAAATTTTTGACACCTGAAAATGATTATGGAGAATTGATTTCGGGAGAAACTACAATCGCATTTGCTTCTATCGAATTAGGAAGCTCAAACTTCAAAAGCGGATTTGAAAAAATATCAAAATCTAAAAAACCTTTTGGTGTGGAATTAGCATTTACGACTGAAAATATCGAAAAGGACTTTCAGAATGCAATCAATTTTGGAGCAACCGAATTTGAACCTTTGACTGAAAAACCTTGGGGACAAAAAGTTGGATATTTAAGAGATAATAACGGATTTCTAATTGAGATTTGTACGCCAATGAAAACGGAATAAAAAACGAGCGAAAAGAAACTGAAATAAAGCCAGTTGCCAACACCGTATATAATTTATTGCTAGTTCTAGCCTACTTACGAAAATCCTCGCAGATTTTCTATTCGGTTTTTATTTACTAAATTAGGTGCTTAAACACGCAACAAACCATATACATCAACGTTGTGTGCAATCAAAAAAAATTAAATGAAACAAAATTTAGCATTAATATTCATTCTTTGTCTTGCCCTACTGATTTGTGGATGTTCACAATCGGAAACGACAGCTATTACAGAAACAACGGCTGCAAAAATTGAATTAAAAGACAATTGGTACTACCTTAACGGAGAAAAGTTTTTTATTAAAGCAATAGGTTACGAAATAGCTGCACGTCCTGGACAACATCCTTATGAAGATGAAAGACAAGATTACCTAGAATTAATGAAATTTGATCTTGAAAACATTAAAAAAGGTGGTTATAATACTATAAGAACTTGGAGCCAATATTCTGAAGCACAATTAAAACTAGTGCAGGAATCTGGATTAAAACTCATTATGGGTTTAGAAGTTAATCCAGAAGAAGATTATGGAGATCCTAAATTTATAAATCATTGTAAGACACAGCTTGAGGATATTTTAAAATATGCACCCAAATATGATTGCATAATTAGCTATCTGGTTATCAACGAACCTCAAACAGATCATATTCATAGCGTTTCAGCTAAAGCATTTAAAAACCTAATGCAAATGATGGTAAATATGATTCATGAAGATCATCCTGGAATTCCAGTAACACTTGCTGCAAATGCTATGATTAGTGATTGGATGGACCAGACTATGTTTGATGTATACGCATACAATTGTTATGGCTACAATGAAGGGCAAACTGCAACAATGGGATTTAGAGATTATATTAAAGGTTTAAATGAATTAAACGGATTAGATAAACCATTTATAATTACTGAGTTTGGACATTCAGTATCACCAAAAGGAGGCTTTGGTAGTTTTGGCTCACGAACCTTAAAAGAACAAAGTGAAGGACTTGTCTCTAACTACCGAGATCTGATGGATGCTGGAGGTGTAGGAATGTGCCCATTTTATTATGCTGATGGTTGGTGGAAAGGTGGCGAAAAAAGCATACACAATAAAGAGCAACCAGAAGAATGGTTTGGATTTTGGGGTTATAAAGATATAAACGACAAATATGGTTCGCCACGTCCAGTTTGGTTTGCATTGCAAGATTATATGAAAGGACTTATTATAAGTCCAAAAAACAAAACAGTACACACCAATACAACTATACCTTTAGAGTTTTATAATGATGCAAGTATTAAAAAAGTGGTTGTGAAAAATCGTGATAAAATTATCTATTCTAGAAACATAACAAAAGAAGGTTATTTTGCAGACCAATTAACAATTAATCCAGTAGGATTAGAAGCTATGGAACTTGCTTTTGAATTTTACAATGCTGAAAACAACATTATTAAAAACGAATCTATAGTCATTCTAGCTTCAAAAGCTGCTATAGAATTGCCTAAATTAACTATTGAAGTTACACCAAATGACTTGGATGAAAGCAAAATGGCGAGTATTAAAACAAAAATAGAAACCAACGAAAATTTTAAATTGCTTGGAGATTTAATACTTAGTTATAATACACATCTTGGATGGGATGTTGGGCAACAAACATCTGTTTCTATTACAGAGCAATTAGATAAAAAGATAATAACTTCTGAAAGTTCCTTTTTTATTCCAGATAATAGCTGGGTTGTAAATGCATCAGCTGGAATATCTGTTAGGTATGGCAAATTTACCTTTAAAATCCATGACCAAAAAATAATTTACAGAGGTGATTGGGCTAAAGAAATCAGTCGTTAGCATGACAGCACACAACAACGTGTATAATCAATTGCTTGATTATAGCCTACTTGGAAATTCCTTCGGAATTTCCTCTGGTTCGTTTTTGTTTACTAACTTAGTCCTAGCCAACGCAACTGAACCATACACAAACACGTTACAAACAATTTAAAAAATGACAAAACGAGATTACATAATTCGTCAAATAGCGAAGACAAATAAGAAAAATTACGAAAATTATGTTGTAACTCGAATATACCATTTATTGAATCGACCAGATTTAAAATTTGTAACACAGCAATATGTGAATCGTCCAGATGGTCATGCTTTGACAGATATGTATTTACCACAAATACAGTTACATATTGAAATTGATGAGCCTTTTCATAAGAAGCAAATCGATTTAGATGTAAACAGAGAAACTGATATAATACAGGCAACCGATCATCAGATAAGACGGATTAAAATAACGGAAGATTTAGACTCAATAAACAAACAAATTGCTAATTTGATTGTTGAAATAAAGGCTAAGATTGAAATTTTAGAGAATAACAAACAATGGGAATCATGGGATTTGGATAAAGAGTTTAATCCTAATTATTACCGTGAGAAAGGATATTTAGACGTTGAAGAAAATCCAGCTTTTAGAAAAATAGTAGATGCTTGTAATTGCTTAGGTCAAAATTATAAATCTGTCCAGCAAGCTTGGTTTAGAAGTAAAGTTTATCCAAATCACAATTTATGGTTTCCAAAATTTTACGAAAATGAAGATTGGGATAATCAAATCAGCAAAGATGGAAAAGTAATAACTGAAAAGTGTAAGAATCCAGATAAATATGAAGAGTGGTTTAAAGGGGTGACTTCAAATTTAGTGAAGCGGATAACGTTTCCAAGAAGTATAGATAATCTTGGATTTAGGCTTTACAGGTTTGCAGGAATATTTGAGACCGATCTAAATTCATCTTCTTTAGAAAATGGAGTAATTCACAGGTTAAAAGAAACTAGAATTGAAATAATTAAAGAAAACGCAAGCTAACAATGTATATAAAGTCATAGCTCGTTTCTCGCAACGCTTCATATACAAAACCGTTCTCTGTAATTGTAGATTAAATCAAACTCTTACTATTATAGAATATCATTATTTTAATTATGAAATACACAACTATTTTACTTGTACTTATAGGATTCTCTTTTTCTATTTCTGCGCAACAAACCATCGATGGGTCTATCATGCATGATGGAATTCAGCGAGACTATATATTATATATTCCGGCTATTTATGATGGCAACCAGGAGGTACCTTTGGTTTTAAATTTTCATGGATTTGGGAGTAATGCAAACCAACAAATGTTTTACGGAGATTTTCGTGATATAGCAGATACTGAAGGTTTTATTTTGGTTCATCCTCAAGGAACTTCATTAAATGGAAGTCAATATTGGAATGTAGGATCTCCGGGAAGTAGCGGAAACCCGGTAGACGATGTTGGTT
>Ga0213868_10004961_pt1 | contig 12063 bp, 11 predicted proteins | sample PICome_9_FD_160087 | JGI IMG/M metagenome (GOLD analysis project Ga0213868, IMG submission 160087) | Coastal seawater microbial communities near Pivers Island, North Carolina, United States - PICO127 | ecosystem: Environmental > Aquatic > Marine > Coastal | place: USA: North Carolina...
TATGGGGTATGGCGAACAACACACTACTTACCACTTGTTTCGTCCTCTCTTTAGAGCTTAACGCACAGTGCCAACGAACGAGCTCCTTGAACATGTTTAAGAACCCTCGACGATGAGTAACTACACGAATAAACATAGTAATAGCCCTTATACAGGATTTCCAAGCCGTTCGCCAGATCCTCCCTCGTTTGAACAAATGTCTACGATGATAAACGACCGTAGCAGTAATGTAGCTCCAGCGCTAGGACAAAGAACGAATTATGGGTATCAACATAGGTCTCCGTCTTATATGGGACAACAGGCACAGTTATACCAAAGTCTTATTTCGCGTGAATTAAATGGTCGTATTGAGGGCAACTACTCATATTTTTCACCCGCGCATCGTAATGTAGCTGGAAATAATCACCACATCATGCAAATCCAACAACAAAATCATATGCAGCTACTGCAAAGTCAACAGCAGAAACATCACGCATATTATCAACCTCATCATGTTCAGAATGATACGCATGATATGTCTGGAAATGCTTCCCAAATGAATCAAAGCAATAATGATCAGAATCTTTACAAGCAAAACAATTTACACCATTCTGAAAATGGACAGATACAAGAAAGATCACAATCATTTCATGGTCAACAAAACATTCAGCAATACAAAGAATCGCATCAAGAACAGATACCGGGCAGCCTTATTGCAAATTATACCATATCCATAATATCTCTTAGCACCTCACCACTGTCAGGGACAGATATCCTCAACATTGTGGAACAGAGAACAAAAGAAGTAGAAACTTTGTATTTGCCTTGTGTTGACTTTCTTGTCATATGTCAACAAGAGCTGAGGCAAGCTTTAACGGTGGCGACGCCAAGAAATGGACTAAAGATGACTACATCAAAGGTTGGTAATCTTATTACAATCATCTTTCTGTTTATGTTTCCTTTATCTACATCAATCGTAAACTGACGACAATGCACCTCTTCTTAGTTTTATCAACAATACTTTCAACCTCTACCACAGCGCTTTTTTGATCGTTTTCACGCCGTGATGGACACACAAAAAATGAATGATGCATACATTGGGATTGAATCGTTATTATTAGGCGTTAAAAAAGAACAGTCCTCCGGGAAGCATGAAAATATGAAGAATGCTTTTCTAGGAGGTATGCGTGATGGGGAATCGTGGGGTTTAAGAAAGTGGATGAGCAAACATGGTGGTGCACTTAAAATATGCAATGACCTTGAGCTAATATGGACAGCATTTAGAAGTATGAAAGATCCAGAACCAGCTGTTATTGAATTAGCTCGGCTATTTAGGCCGTTGGCACAAGTTTCATTTTATAAATTGCGGAAGCAAGTACCCAAAGCATATCAAGAGAGGAGTACTGCCCATCCATACCTTCCTTTTTTTCACCGTTTGGAAAGCGTATTACAGGGTCTTTCTGAGTTTGATCCCGAAGATGATGATGTTATCTGTCTCGATGATTTAGAAGACAACACAGCGAATTTCAAAGCGGAAACTTCAAACTCAATGACTTTATCCTCCCAGGCGCACCGGGAAGAAGTGCTCCAGTCAGCATACACCTCTGCGCACACAGAGCAAAAGACTGATTTACGTCCAAATGAAGTCGGACAAACATTTGATTCCAGTTGCGACAGTGATATTGAAATTATTGAAACTAAGCAATCTATACAGTTGAATACTGAAAACTTCGCAACTACTAATGATCAAACTGATCGAATGATAGACAGAAGTAAATGCAACTCTGCTTCTGACTACAGCCAAAATTTTCCTTGTACCGGGAAAAAATATACCGAGAATGTCCAAGAGCTTGCAGCATTAATTGAATCCATCGCTTCGTCCCTCGAGCTGGGTCAAGAAGTCCGCCCACGCTCCTTAACTACTGATGATGACTTTTGGTCAACCATCGCAAACTACGTCGGTATTTTGCGCCTTTTTCGAAACTTACTTGTTCATAAATCTAGTGCGTATTTCATCGACATTAGGTCATTATCCAATGGGGATAACAGTGAAATCATTCGGTTCTGCAATTTAATTAAGCGCCCATTATTCTTTCGCGATATTGCCGCGGCCATGAGATCTGATGGCAGGCTTACAGTTCCTGCATTGAATAAATGGAATATGTTTAGAGGGGAGCATTTAATTCAAGCTGTAGATTTAGTGTTTTTGAATGCGCTGGCTTTTGTTGGACGTGAAGCAGATCTTCGACGGAGAGAAATAAATTCTATGAGACAAATGTTTTGGAAAGAAATTCGCGATATGAGCAGAGATAAGAAACATATCCCGGTTCAACGTAGAGAGACGAGTGAATTCATAGTACGAAAGTGAAAGTAATTAGAAGTTGTTACTTGATTATATTTATCAGTGCGTACAATTTCTTTATTCGAGTGAGTCGCCACGGTCCCAAAATCACGTTTTTAAAAATATTTCGATTCATTGCCAAATTGTCATCGTGAAGAGATCGTCACAAAATGAATTGAATTCCACTCAATCCCACCGTGACAGTTTTTAAAAAGACGTAATCCAGCGAAACTGGAGCTCATTTATGATACTCCATTTATCCTATGAGAGATGGGTTTGAATAAATAAATTTTTTTTTCTCATAAAATTCAATTCTTTATTCAGGGTGCGTTCAATTCGAAACCTCATTTCCTAATACTAAGAATAACGCAGCCTTTAGCACGTCATGAGGATGCTTAGTGGTGATGCGAATCCATTTCGGAGAACATATTCTCCATCTCGCTTGGTTCAAAGTAAAATGAAATCTTTCAGGCATCTTGAAAGCCGGCCATTCAAAATAACATACAAGCCTACACCTCCAGAAACCATCATCGCTGAAGACTTTTCTGACTCAAACGTATCGATATTATCCTCCCAAACGTTTGACTATTGCGATAGCAACAAGGTTTCAAGAAATGAGATGATAACGAAAGGAAGGTTCAGCGGTATGACTTTGCAAGAGACTTTAGCGTGGAGGCACCACGTCTCGGCTAATGTGAAGAACCAAAATGTTGATACCATCTCAAAAAAGAAGAAGCCTCACGATCAACAAAAGAGAAAAGAATGTCTTGAACGTAACATAGTCGAGTCCACTCCTGACTTTATGCTCGCGCGTGCTAATTTGAAGAAAACTCATGAAAGGGCAACCGAAGGTCTAAGAGTGGCTAGGTCGATGTGCTCCATTACGGCTGATTCTACTGCAAATTCTTTGGATACTGACAGAGAAACCAATATTCAGGGAAGGCAACAGGACGAGAGCGAATCTCGAGACGACTGTGCATACCTTTCGTCTAGGAATCAAAATCAGGATTCAAGGGATTCAGACGAAGACTCACTTCTTACTCCAGATCTTAAATGTTTTCTTTCGACTCACGAAGTAGTAAATACCAACAACAAAATGCCGAGTATCGACAAACATTCAAGTCTAGCTTCTCAGCATAACCGATCTCAGCAAGATGAAACTATGTCAGGCTCAATATCAGTCGGACGAAATGATGCTAAAGAAATTCTGAATGCGATGTTGCTCTCTCGAAAACGAGAATATAGTCCTAAAGCGATTCCACGTAGAGATCAAGACAGCAATGTTTCACCCTCCCATATTCAAGTTTCATCCGACTTTGAGTTGCAAAAAGCATCAAATAAGACATCTATCCTCCACGAGAGGCTTTCGTTGTGTTTTGATGCCAGTAACAAAGCTTCTGATTCTCATTCGCACAACTGCAGTAATTCAGACTCAAAATCGCAATTGCTTTCCTCTGCCCCGTCTATTCCAGATATTTGCGAAAAATATTCAAAAATGTTGAAAATGGGGGTACCACTGACCGCAGTTCAAAATAGTATGATACGTGATGGAGTTGAGCCGTCTTTGTTCATGCAAGAACCTGAAAAAAGATGTCAAAAAAAGAAAGATCCATTTCGGAGAACTCGCCTCCATTGGACACCTGTTGATAACTATAGTCGCGATTCTATCTGGTATCAGATAAATAATGACTCTGAATTTCAAAGTATTCCAATTGATGAAGATGAATTTCAATCCCTCTTCCAGGTAAAAGTGCAACCGGCGAGTAATGTTGTCTCCAGAACGAAAGAAAATCTGAATGATGGCATTGTAAAAGTTATCGATGCAAAGCGGGCAAACAACGGAGGTATCATCTTGGCTAGCCTACGAATGAATTTTGAAGAAATTGCAACTGCTGTAAATTCGACGTAAGTCAACTTGAAGACGTGTTTTTTTGCATTTTATATTCTGGAACTGTTATCTCAAATAGATGCAGCGACGAATCTTTTTTCACAGCACAGCAAGTGAAAGGTCTATTGGAATACATTCCTACACCAAAGGAAAGACAGGCCCTTAATGCCTTTTTATCTAGTGGTGATGATGCATCCATTCTGAGCCTAAGCGAGTGCGAGAGATTTATGGTTTCCCTTTTCCCAGTCGATCATGTAAAAGAGAAGATGGAAGTCATGCTATTCAAACTACAATTTCCATCTGCTGTTAAGGACTTATCAACGGTTATTGGAACTCTTTGCAGAGGCTGTGATGAGATTCTTCATTCTCAAAAGCTGAAAAGATTACTCGGAACCATTCTAAAGATTGGGAATCATTTGAATCAGGCAGGTTCAATCCCTAAAAGCAAGGATACAGTAGCTTTTGAATTGGAGTCCTTAGCGAAACTAAAGCAAGTGAAGGCATGGGATAGAAAGACCACTGTATTATCCTACATTTCTTCAATCCTTTTCAAGTGGAACGAACCTGTACTGGGCATCAAAGATGATCTTCCTAATGTCCTCAAGGTCTTATCCTTCAACGAGAATGATTATGAAGAATCTCTGACTGCGCTGATCCAGCAAATGAAGGCAATTCAGAAAATCATGTCCGACATTGATATCGCCCCCACCACAAAGTTTTTTCTAGATGCAGCTGGTGCTCTGGATGACTTGAACAATTCAAATATGACGCTAAAAACGAAGTTTGGAGAAGTATTAGAGTACTTGTCAGAAAGTAGAAACCTGAAGCCCATTGAACTCTTTTGTACTTTGAGTTCCTTTTGTAATGACATTGAAAGTACGTATGCCAATCTGAAAAATGATAAGAACGTGAAAGATCGCTCGAGCTGGAGACGAAATTTGAAAAGGTGTAACTAATCAATATGTATGTGTAACGAAGACTGTGATCGTTGGATTCGTTTGTTGCTGTAAAAGACAAAAAAATCGAATGCATTGAAAATAGGAAACGCTCCAATGCTATCGGCGTCGGATAGGGTGTTGACGCATGCGTATGTTGCAGAAATAAATTAAAATTACTTCGCAATCCTTCCTTTGTGCCTCTCACGGTTTCCACATGAGCCATCGCGAACGTGGCATGTGGCTAAAGATTAGTTGACACTCTTTCTTCGCCACCGCGACACTCCGATCTGCATTATTCGAGTGATTTCTTTTGTACTGGACCACTGTGTGAAGCTAGATCCAATCTGTAAATAATCTAAAAAAGGAGCTACGGCGGTGACATCAGTACATTGAATATTATTGAATTGAGACGCTGAGAGTTTAAAAGTAGCGACGACTTATTTTGATTACAGTCTTTCAGAACCTTTTCATCACAAAGCAAAGAAGTATCGCCATGACCGGAAGTAACACAGAAGGCGGTGGAATCGCCAAAGTAACCTTTCGTGTGAGATGTGAAACGCTGGGACACGGAGAAGCTATTTTTCTGTACCCTGATGATGAAACCATTCGAGTAAGTACCAAATTCGCTTTTGCTTTGAATGAATCACTGTTTGCTTTGAGTGCATTATCCTTTCAGTAAGAAAGTTAATGAGGGATATTCTCAAAATTCATATTGATATCTGATTTCATAATGAAACATATTGTGACTCATATCGTTCGTTATCATCATTAGCCTATCCCGCTATATACAACTGCAAATAGATACCCTTGGTTTGCATCTCGAGCACCTATCGCTATTTCCCTCCCTGTGCATAATGTAAATGAAGATTGGAACCAATCATCGTTTTCTTACAGGTATGCAGTCTACCGTGCGGGTATTTTTCACCGATGGGAACAAGTTTCGGACGGTCCTTCAACTGATGACACGCGGGAAGATACTGACATGAAAGATGACAACGTTCAATCAGTGGATCATAGACATCATTTACCTCTTCGACTTTTGACAGTAGGAGAAGAATATACTATCAACGATGTGCTAGGTGTTACATCCGGGCATGTGGATATTGATCACATTCGGGTTCCGCACAGCACTGGGTTGGGTGATCTCACCATGCTACATGCCCCCAGCAGTTCTAACAGCTTTATCGGACAAAAGTCTACCAGTATGTCATCAACTAGGAATATTGGGTCAAAACCTCACCTAAGTAAAGATAACAACAAGAAAAAGGTTGGTTTTGCACCCGAACCACCTGCTTATCATGCAAACGAATCGCGTCCTTTGAAGAAGGAACCTGTACATTTGGATTCCACCGATGGTTTGATTGTTGTCAGCGTGTTTTTGCCGGTACATTTGCATCGTAGTCCAGAGGGAGAATGGTCTGCAGACTGGGATTACGAGGCGTTACTGTCGATGCAATCTCATCTACGAGTTACTAGGGTGGGCGTTGTAAAGTGGAGAGGTTGGCATGGAAACTTTGGTAGAGGTGACAGTCCGGAGGGTGGAGTTCCCGTCGATGAAAGACCCAAAGTAGAGGCGTGCCTGCGTGCCTTTAATTGCGTCCCAGTCTGGATTGATCCGGTTCTTTTCGGAGAAATGTACGTTCCAAATATCGGACCACTTATTTATTATTAGTCGTTTTACTCACATTATTTATTTGCGTCGTCAAGGTACAATGGATTTTGTAAAGGAATCTTATGGCCAGTGTTACACAATGTCACATCTGTTTACACGTCGCGACCAGATGGCAGTGGAGGTGGTTCAGCAGAGATAGATGACTATCAAGCTTTGAATGCAGCAAAATTTGGTGACGGAAATGTATCTGACATTCTTAACTCGGTGTCCAAAAAGTTTTCAAATTATTCATCAGATGATATCGCCATGGGGACCATCCATGGAGATGGAGGAAAAGAAGCTTCTCTTTGGGCTTCTTATACAGCTGTCAACCGTAAATTTGTCGAGACAATTGTCCAGTGCTTTAATACTGGAGACCTGATATGGGTGCATGGTTTCCATCTTTTGATCTTGCCCTCATTTATAGCTCGTAGAATTCCTATGGCTAAAGTTGGTCTTTTTCTACACACTCCATTTCCTAGCTCTGAAATATTCCGCACGCTGTGGTGCCGTGAAGATCTATTACGAGGGATGTTGAATGCGGATCAGGTAGGATTTCATTTGTTCGAGTATGCTCGTCATTTTTTGACATGTAGTAGACGGTTGCTTGGCCTCAAGTATGGTATGATACCGGATGAGTCAGGCGGACACAATCTTGCGATTGAAATGAATGGAAGACATGTTGCAGTGACTAGTATTCATGCTGGCATTGAACCGCCAATTTTGGGACAAGTACTTAGTCACAGAAGCACGATTGATAAGGCTGAGTCTATTAGAAATCAGTTCAAAGGCAAAGTTGTTTTCTGTGCGATAGATCGCATGGAGTCGTTGAAGGGAATACCTTTGAAAATGCTAGCGCTTGACAGATTTTTAAACAGATGCCCGGAGTGGATCGGTAAAATAGTTTTAATCCAAGTTGGAATTTCGGCGTATGAAAGAGGAGATGATTACGTACGAACTAAACAAGAGGTCGTCGCAATTGTAGCAAATATAAATAAACGTTGGCCTGGTACAGTTCAATTTCAGGAGTGTTCTGAGGCGGAAATGCGACTCCCACAAAGAATGGCTCTTATGAAAGCCGCTGATGTGATTATGGTCACTCCCATTAGGGATGGCCTAAATCTAATCCCACTTGAATTCACTGTGGCTCATCTTGATGCTCTATCTCCCAGTGGGAGACAAGATGGGAGAAAGCGAGGACTTTGTATCCTATCTGAGTTTTCAAGTAGCACAAGAGTAATGCGTGGTGCGTTACATGTGAACCCATGGAAAGTGTCAGAACTTGCAAATTCTTTTCATTTGGCATTGAATATGACCGAGGATGAAAGAATGCGGCGCCTCAGCACGGCTTCTGAATTTGTTACTCGAGTAACCACGCAAAGGTGGGCTATGGCAGTGTTATTGGACCTGAAAGCTGTATACAAAAATGCTGATATAGGAAAGTATTCGGGGGCTGGTCTTGGTCTAGGATACCGCTTACTTGGAATGGACAGTGGATTCAACTCTTTAGACGTAAGCGCTGTCAGTAAAGCTTACAAAAAGTCAAGGGCGCGGCTAATCCTTTTAGATTATGGTGGTACTATTATGAGCAATGATAATGTGAGTTTCTTTGAAAACCATCTCAGCACATCCTACTTTTCTCTAGTTCTCACTGCTTATTTTTATTACTACAGGTGGATAGTCTATCCCGCTTCCAAACAGCAACGAAAGCTCGGAAATTTGCAGTACCTTCGCCAAAAATGATTCAAACTCTAACAGATTTGTGTAGTGATAAGAGAAATATTGTTTTTGTTGTCAGTGGTAAGGAACGCCACTCATTAACTGAAACATTGAATCACATCCCTAATCTTGGTTTAACGGCGGAACATGGTATGTTCGTTTCATGGCCTACGTCCCAAGTTGGCCAGAAGAGAATATGGGAAACACTAGTACCGGATCAAGATCGTTCTTGGCGTTCCATTGCAATAACCATCATGGAAGTATATACGTCTCGAACTCACGGCAGCTATATTGAAGAGACCGAGATGAAAGTCTTGTGGCAATATCGTGATGCTGATCCTGAATTTGGCTATTTACAAGCAAAAGAGCTTGAAGATCATCTTTCGAACGTGCTGCGTAGTTTCTCTGTTGACATTTTACACGGAGGGGTCGAAGAGGGTGGATATGTCGAAGTTCGCCCTAAAGGAGTAAACAAAGGAGTGGTTACTACCCACATACTGAAAAATGTCAACAAAATAACTACTTGGCAGAAAATAGATTTTTTACTTGCGCTTGGTGATGACCACTGTGACGAGCCAATGCTGAGTGTTTCAAGGCAAGTGGGACGAAGATTTATCGAAGCGCAACGTGCGAAAAAACACGAGCCCCCACTGCCGCCTCTGCCTGCGACTGTGACTCTGGTTGATGTTTCATCTTGCGACCCATACATGTCTCAGGATTTGTCCTGTTTTACCTGCACAGTTGGTAAGAAACCGAGTGCGGCTGCGAACTATCTGCATGACGTAGACGAAGTTCAGGAATTTCTTGATTCACTAGTAAAAGTGAGCACAAGAGATCACAAGTTTTACTCGTCAGTTGACTTACGAAGTATGGGAGGTGCTCTAAATCAATCTAATATGTCTAATGTATTGTCAAAAGATTCTCAAAAGAAGAATCTTTTTGACAACAGCCAAACTATCAGTGCTGGTGTCACTCGTTCCATGAGTATGGGAAACTTTCATATGGCTACTGATTTTAAAGCTCAATACCAACCAACAAAAGTTAGTGCAAATCTTTCAGAATTTCTTGGAGGCATTGAAGACGACGAAGAAGATGAAGACGATGCAGTGTTCTTCTAGATCAATAATGACTAAATTTACGTATACATACAGTCATGATGATAAATTGTCATAATATTTTGCTTGTATGATACCAAACACAGATAGCTCTAGAGAGAGTAGCAGAATAGACGTTTTAACAACTTACACAAACTTAAACGATCGAGGCGATCCCGAATCGCTAAAGTGCTAACCTGACATGACTACAGTAACGCATAACTCAGTAATGCGGATAAGAGAAAAGAAAAGAAAAAAACGTTACATGTTTACATGTGTTACTTCTTCCATATGAAATGATTTACAATATATACATACACAACACTCAGACTCTCCTCTTCAAATTTTCCATAGGGGGCATGATCGTTGTCAAACTTCTTATCATGTCACACATGGTATTTACTGCCCATGCATTTTCGAGATATCAAAGATTTAGATCTGTCGATTTCTCCACTGCTCTTCACGGTAATAAATCGAAAGTAAGCGTTGAAACATACAGTCACGAAGATTGGAAACTTACTTACTTGTACAAGGCACCGGCTGCAGGACGAGAAAATGATCCTGCAATCATCTTTGTCCATCCCGTTGGTGCTGGTATATCGAGTTGGTTTTGGGAAAGAGTAATGAATAACTTTAGTGATAATCCGGCTTTGTACGCCCCTGACCTAATTGGATGCGGTATAGAGCATGGCGCTGATGCATGGATTCCGGAAGAGAAGGGTATGTTCTTCCCTTTGAGTTGGGTGCAGGGCATTGAAACATTAATCCAAGAACAAGTTCTATCGGGGAATACTCCAAAAGAATGCCATATTGTAGTACAGGGAGGTTTGGCTGTAGTAGGAGTATTACTGGCACATAGAAATCCAGGAATCGTATCAAAATTGATTTTATCATCGCCTCCGCCATATAACCAACTGATCAATTCAGTTCCTCAAAGCGATTTGCAAAGAAATTACAATATTCTCAGATCAAGATTCTTCGGAGATGCGGCATTTTCTGTTCTAGAAACTCGTTGGGCCACTCGATTCTTTTCTGATTTATTTCTTTTCGCTGGAGCTTGCGATGAAGATTGGTTAGATAAGACGAAAGAAGGTGCTTTGAAAGAAGCTAGGCCGCCAGTACAAAGCTTCAATGCTGGGCTTCTGGAGCACCGTAGTTTTAAAAGTGAACTAAAAGAAATTGAGCAAGATACTTTGATCATTTCAGGAAAATCAGATCAGCGTCAAGATCAGAGAGAATCCTACAAACTCGAGATGAAACGATGCGAGCATATTACCATGTCAGGATGTAATGTACTTCCTTGGGAAAGTTATCATGAATTTGTGGAGATACTCAGAACTATCAAGTGATGTTTGAAAATAGAACTTATTAACTTATTTTAATTTATTGAATTTATAGTGTTGGTGATGGAGCGAAGAGAAGAGGTATAAATATCGATATACTACTTTTTACTTGACCCAGCTCTTGCCTTAGCGATCGTTAAATACTTGGCATGTATTAAATCAATGAACCTGTCATCTTGTAATAATGACATAAGCGTCAGTTGTAATGTCTTTTTATCCAAAATAATATTTTGATTCTCAACTCGAGTCTCGTTAGAGTCTGTAATTTCACTAGAAGATGGCTTTTGATCCTCTTGATCCTTCAGATTTTGCGAACTTCCCCCAATCCTTAAGGCAGCCATCAAAGAGGCTGCCGCTTCTTCGTTATTCATTTTAGCAGCGATCTCTTTGGTTGGAATAGGAGAATTACTTTGGAACTTGTCGATTGGCTGTGCGTACGATAAACTCTTCACAATCCTTTGAAGTACATCACAAATATTTTGTCGTTCACCACTGTCATGAAACCAGATCGCCTGAGCACTTTCACCCTCATCTTTATCACTGCGAAAAATCAAATATGGTTCATTAATTTGCATTTGAAAATTAGATGAGAGTGGAACATCCAGATTGTTTTTCGAATTTCGGTTCATAACGACGATCTTGAACCGGGGAAGTTTTGATCGTTTCGCAATAAAAAGGGATCCTAAATCGTTGTGGAGAGAAACGGTGTGAGATATACTAAAGCAAAACGTTTCTTGCTTTGACACTGTTATTAAAATGCGCACCTTCAACATTTCTTTTTTCCCAAGACGTGGATGATACATTGAAGCCGTATAAAACTGCGTGGCTGGCCACTGCCACAATCTCAATGATATCAGCGTCTGCCTTCTGAAGGACACGAAGATTCGCAGCCTTTTTATCTTCTTCGTTTATTTTAATCGGTGCCATCTCGAAGATTAATTCGTTTGAGTCTTTTTATTAATAAAATGTTAGATAGAGAGACTTAGAAAGGTGGATCTACCAGAGCTGGTTAGAGAGATTAAGAATAAAGGGTAGATGTGATAACTGATAACTGATCACGCAAAAAAAGGCTACACGAGACACGAGGAGGTGAACGGTAAAACAGAACAA
>Ga0213868_10004962_pt1 | contig 12062 bp, 8 predicted proteins | sample PICome_9_FD_160087 | JGI IMG/M metagenome (GOLD analysis project Ga0213868, IMG submission 160087) | Coastal seawater microbial communities near Pivers Island, North Carolina, United States - PICO127 | ecosystem: Environmental > Aquatic > Marine > Coastal | place: USA: North Carolina | collected...
GTATGCTGCAGTTGTGCGTTGTTCTTCCGTGTTGCGTGTCTCCATGGTTGCGTTCGTAGTTTTTGTTAAGATAGGGTTAGTAAAGGAACCTTTTTGGAGTTTAGGCATTTTGGCGGGAAATCGTATACCTCTTACTGAAAAGAAAATCAGCACAGACCCAAGCAATACACCCTCACATCTATATCTACACGTAAGGTACGAATCAAAACATGTGAAACAATCTATGTAATGAAAGACGATGCAATCAAAGCTTTAAACTAGGGTGAAAGATGCATTTACATTAAGGAAATGTTATCTGAAGGATAGTTGCAAAAGACAGAACGATGTTGTATTTGTACCGATACAATAGAGATATATTTCCTCCTGTTGGGACGAAGGAAGTGTGGGATCCACATTTTACAATCGCATCCTTATGAATCAAAAATGCAATGGTTGATTTTCTGTAGATCTATGTGGATTGTTCACGAATGTAGGAGTCTTCACCGCACATGAATATTCCATGGACACAGCAAGTATCTCAGGAAATGGCAACTCGCATGTTCTGACAGCAGAGTCTTTCATTGCATCACTTTAAGATTGTTGTTGAATGTACAAAAACATCCTTTTACTCACGTCATCTTTACTCTCTATTAAATCACAGACATCAAAATGGCTAAGCGTACTAAGAAGGTCGGAATCACAGGAAAGTATGGAACCCGTTACGGAGCCACCCTCCGTAAGCTCATGCGTAAAATTGAGATTTCACAACACTCCACTTACCGTTGTGCATTCTGCGGAAAAGACTCCGTCAAGAGATCTTGTGTAGGTATTTGGGATTGCAAGTCCTGCAAGAAGACTGTTGCTGGAGGAGCTTACAGTTTGAGCACCGCCTCCGCTGTCACCGTAAGGAGTACCATTGGACGTTTGAGAAAGATGCAGACTGAGCAGGTTTAAGTTATATCTTAATTTGCTAAAAAACAAATGTTTACACACAATTTTATTAAGATATTCCTAATTCGCTCTATTTAATCTCGAGTTTTGAGATGAAAAAAGGTTTGCTATTGTACCTCTCTTTGGTGTGTATCCCGAAGTCGTTTTAGTTCCTCAGTCATTCCATCGAGGTGATGTCTGGTACGCTCTCTCTATAGAACGACAGAGAAAGGATTTTGCTTGGTCTTCGAACCAGTCATGTGTCAGCAATCGAATCATTTTTTGCTCTGATTTCTTTCGAAAACGTTATTTACTGTCATAGATCAATACCGTATGGAAAAAATGCTCCTCCGTCGAATCATTGTGATTTTAAACTTGTTACAGCATATACATGTCATACAAGCGAGGTGGGATCGAAAGAAGGATCCCACTCACTACTTCATCTTTGGTGACAAATATTCAGGAGTTGAATTTTCTTCTCGTCTTGTTCGTAATGCCATTCCATCTCCGCCCCTACAAGAATGCAAGACTCAACCAACCGTACCAGCTGAATGGAAATACAGTGCATTCACATGGAAGGAAGCACGAAGTGCACTTGAGTGTGATATCGATTCGACTGTCTTTCTTCTTGTAACCAAAGATCCTTACTCTTGGCTTACATCCGTTGCACGGCGAGCATTCCGGCACAGTAAAGGGAAGGATGGACTACGATCTCACCTCCATTTACTCATTATGCAGCGAGAAGAAGGTGACAAACTTGGGTTGAGTGGTGATTCTAACCGTAAAATATATGCACTGAAGGAACGAACCAAGAAGCTTAAATCCCATTTAGCAATTGTTTCTAAAGCTCGATTCTCATCTGTTATAAGATATGAAGATTTACTTCAAAACCCTGATTTTTATATCAAACAAGCAATCAAAGGAACACACATGGACAGCATTGGTGGATTTTACATTCCAAATACATCGATTGATGATACAAAGAAAACCTACTATCTAAATCGGACGTATGTCTCTCATTTGTCCAATCGAGGGATTCAAAGATCACTCAAAAGTTTAGATAAACGAATTGAATCGAAATTGGGGTATCGTTTGCCTCCCACGGATGATTACTTATCATCACGTGATATGTTGATGCGAGTGCAACGTGAGGAGAACATGTTTATGTATTTATTTCATATTATGATGGAAATATTGTTGTGGATAGTAGTTCCAACAATAATGATCCTCTTTTGCATTTTTCTAATCATACTGCTCAAACAACCTGATAAGTCTATGGACAGAAAACCCAATATTAAGAATGAGTAAAGTAATGGAGCACATTTCATCGGTTTAGATTTTTTATGAAAACCCATAGTTTTCCATGATCAGCCAAGTTTCCTAACTCACAACTGTTTTATTATGATTTTTTCTCAAAGGTAAGGAGAACTTTGATCATGTTTCTTTGAAATTTGAAACGCAAATTTTGTGAAACCAATGACCAACACTTGTTCGCGGGCTTTTTGATAAATACCTGCTCTGTTGCTTGATTCTTGTGACACGGCCTGTCACCGAATTCTGCCCAAATTTTCTTCTCAAGAAGATTCTTCGAACTGTTCTGCCAGAAGTTTCATAAATAACACAACTCAAAGACACCATGTGTCTTTCATCATCACAATCGAATCAAACTGGAAGTCATCCTAGGTCTAGGAAAGTCAAAAAGAGCACTCGAGAGAGAAAACCTAGACGTTTGCCGCTCACATATTCAGGTGGCGCTGCCGTGACACTCATCCTGGCATTGTCATGCAGTCAAACGTGTAGTGCATTTAATGCTGTCCAGTCTCTGTCTAAACATGCAAACAGCAAATCATCCTTCTTTTTTAGACAAAGTGATGACGAGGAGCAATTTGTCAGTCAGTCAAGTTTGAACCACCATTCGTCTTTGGAACCACCCGTTGGCGCCAACGGTCCCGTAAATGAGAATTTCGACGCGAACAGCAGTAGGATCCGTCAACAACAAGAATCTCTAGAGAAAATTTACAGCAAATCACCTTCTGAATCAAGTGTGTCTCCCTTCTCCTCGTACCCCCTTCACGAGCACACTTTAAGTGGTGATAGTGGAAAACTGCCTACCTGGTTACGTATACGCGTGTCCGATGTAGATAAAGAGGCCAAAATGGAACTTTTGAAAAGCACTCTCGAGTCTAATCCAGATTATATGTACAGTCCTAGCTCGGTGTGTGATGTGTTAGAGGCCATTGAAATATCTTCCCGTGGCAACAGAGAAGTAATCTTTGGAGCAGCTGATTTTTGTCTCATGCTGGTTGAAACGATGGAGATGGATAGAGATACTCTGATCGCTGCTGCTTGGCATTACAGTGAATGTGTTTACGCCAGAAAGCATTGTGCTCGATTTGATGAACGAGGATTTTCGCATTTGTCATATGTATTAGATTATTGGGATGCTGCCAAGGAAAAGCAGGTAAACGCTGAATCAAACTCCGTGAAAACTAGTACATTCTCAACAAGCACATTTCAAGCAATTGCAGCTTTTGCCGAACATACCTCGCATTCTCCTGAAATATCTCGTCTGATTCAAGATTGTGCAACCCTCAAGAGAGCTGAATTGGTAGCTGCCAAGTCCAAGCCTATTGACTCCATGAGGCCTAGTTCGGCTGAAAGTGCCAGTATTAGAAAAATGCTCTTGAGTGAAACCCATGATTGGAGAGCTTTGGCCATTCGTAGCACTGCTTGTCTCTATCGCTTACGCGGTATTTTCCAGTACCACGATCATAAAATGAGGAGTGGAAAGGCAAATCATTTTGTTCTCTCTCCGAAGGAAATCAGTGTCGCTCGCGAGGCTCTTTCTATCCACGCTCCTCTTGTTTCTCGCCTGGGAATGCATCGTCTAAAGAACGAAATTGAGGGCGCAGCATTTCGTATCCTGTACCATAGACAGCATACCAAAGTATCGGATCTTAGGCAAGAAAGTATACCCTGTAGGATGTCTACTCCATGCACAATTGCTACACTGAATGATGGTATGGATATTGTACTCAATAAAGTTGCGAATCAGGTGAAATACCTCCTTGAACAAGATGATTATTTCTCCAGTATTGTTGATACTGTCAAAGTATCAGCTCGCACGAAAGAACCCTATTCTCTATGGCGCAAAATGCTCAAAATAAACGCGAAGTCCATTCTTGACGTTCATGATGCCCTTGCATTGCGTGTAGTCTTGAAATCGAAAAAGTTAACACCTAACGAAGACGAGCAACTCACAGAAGCACGTGACCGAGCTCTTTGTTACTATGTCCTTCAGCAATGCATCAAAATCTTTAATCCAGTTGGAGATGGACGCTTTAAAGATTACATCGCCAATCCGAAGGTGAATGGATACCAGAGCCTCCACTCTTCTGTGTCTACTACATATGAAAATTCAGAATGGCCATTTGAAATTCAAGTGCGCTCTTGTGCCATGCATCAAGTTGCCGAATTCGGTCTTGCATCTCATTGGGAGTATAAGGAGAATCAAAACTTGAAGAAAACTCAGCAGAAGATTCCTGCTCATTATGCTTTCAAGCTTGATAACTCATCTGATGCCTATCTAAGATCTATTGCAGATTGGCACTGGGAGCAAAAGCAGGGATCTTGGCAGCCCTGCGAAACTTCTGTAAACTCAGAACAGCAGCGTGCAAACAAAGCTAATCTGACTCCGTATCTGAATGCTTTGATGGAAGATAGATCGAATCTTGCACGTGATCATGTGTTTGTATTCTTTCACACGGAAGAATCCAAAGCGGGACATGTACTTGAACTTCCTGCCGGGGCATGTGTCCTTGATGCGTTGAACGAAAGTGAGCGCATGTTTGGGATTAAGCAGCCCCGAACTCCAACACAAATTGTACATAATGGATCAGTTACGACATTCACCCGCAGACTCCGTAACGGCGATGTAATTTCTGTCCCTATTCCTGTGGCTGAGAAATCACCTCCAACAGCAATTTTGTCATAGAGACGTCGAAAATATAATGTTTTATTAGAATATCAATTAGAATCAGTTTTCTTTCGAACTACCACATACTATTTAGTATATTCTCCGCCTCGCACATGTGCGGTTCGTCGCGGAAACAAGTTTGTCTCCTATTATCTAGAACCTTGAAGTGACTGAAATGCAATTTAATTTTAGTATCGGGATACACCTTTGTATCGATTCGATAGATGGTCGAATTCTCTCTTACTCCCATGGAGGAAAGTCTAGATTCCTTTTGTAGTCCCGACTCTAAGTATTTTTTCATTTCCTGGCCACTTACTTTGTTGCACCTGACTTCGCCAACTAATGTCACCAATTCTTTCAAACTTTCTTGAACCCAACCAAAACAAGATCGTTCATCTGCCGCCCGAACTATGCTTATCAAATATTTATTGAGATCTTTCTTGTTAGAGTAGACAGAGATACATACACAAATACTTTTATATAGAAATAATCGTACCGATTGTTGGAATAAGTGGAAGAAGATCCTCTCCATGGATTTCGAATCGAAATCCAAAATATCTATCTGTTGTTTTCCAACCTTGAGGAGTCGAACCATCAATGCGATGTAGAATCAACAAGAGAAGAATCGAATGAAAAAGTTGCATCATTGAGAACCAATGCTGTAATGAGTTATTTAGAGTTTACTTTCGTTCAAAAATCGATACCCCCAAGAGCCGAATACGGATAAGAAAAATGAGAAATTCCGCGCGCATCATTTCTTTTCTCGAAAATCAAAAAAAAGAGAAGAGTCACAGTTCACAGTCAATCAGAACAATATTCACTTATTCTGCAAAGAGCGTGAATATTTTGATTTAGATCTAATACAATCATGATTCATCGTGGAATCTTTTTCAGTGCGATTCTTCTTTTGTGCCTCACTTTCTCCGCTCAAGCTGATTGGCTTGGTTGTTTCAAGTGTCCCACAGACGAAGATGTCGATTATAATCCTAGATGTGTAAAGGCTGCCATCCCTCCATGGCCCATCTGTCTCTTAAATGACCTCGATGGGTGGGTTGATAAGGCTCTCGACTCAGCAGATAGGTGCTGTGGTAATGATTTGAGTATGTGCAAGTGTCCAAAGAAAGATTCTCCAAAATTTCTACACAATATTGATTTGTGGTGTAGGGATATCGAATTCTGCGATGACAAACATAATTCAAATATCAAACCCGTTGATAGTCTCGCAACAGTGGAATGAGGTGATCAGATGATTTTTAGAGACCTGTTTGATGGTGACTGTTGTCTTCCAAGGTCCATGACCCATGACTCTCTACATTTCTTTATAAGTAGCGTATGAAAAGATCGTCGATGTATCTCAATAACACTAATATTCTTTTCTAAACTAGTACCTTCCATTCACATGACTTTCATCGTCACTATGCATTTATTTGATAATCGCATAAATGATTTGAACTCTCTTTTCACTTCATGAAACCGCGTGGATCGTGGATCATTACTACTAGTTATGTGTTACTGGAGGACTGACTGAAATATGCAACGGTCAAACCGATAACAAGCATTTCAGATTTCAACAGGTCCTCAGTTCTTGAATCTCTTCTTCTTTCACCATTAGTATAAGAACCGGATCTAATCAATTACCATTCATCATGACCACAATAAAGAGGCAGAATCTCAGATCAAGAAAACGCAAAGTTTCCAAGCAAAGAAATTCTCTCCTTTTCAAACTGCTTTTCTTGATCGCAGGTATAGCTGGAATATCTTTTTTCATTGCCACCAATTCAAGTGAGTCCACGGGGAAAATCAGATCTCGGTTCAATAAACTGCACAACATTGTTAAGAAGTATGAAATATCTGGTTATGGTCCTAAACATCCTAGGGCTGCTTTCATCCTAGTTGCAACTCCTGATCTGAGTAACCCATTGGAGAGCATGATTCAAAGCGTGGAGAGTATTTTACACCATACTGACCGCAACAGAATTCTTAGTATATACACCGTTTTTCAGGATGGTGTACTAACAGAGTCACAAAGAGCAGAAGCGCAATTAAAACTTGATGCTATTGATAGTGGCCAAGCCGAACATTGGCACGGAATGACAAAACATTCGCATGGTGAAAATGACCCTACACACATTCATGAAACAAAAGTTCGTATTATCCGTCATGATAGTAAATCCGTATCTGCTAGTCGTCGTGAGGCTATAAAGTATGTAGAAATTCTTACCAAATCTTTGGAAAAGAGTGGGGCTAAGGAACCCGAAGAAGATATTATTACTGTATTCGTCAGACCGGACTCTTCTATTGAGACCAACCAATGGATTGACATAGTCACTCATGCACTGATAAATGAAACTAGTGATACGCTAAGCACGGATGCAGATGGGAATGTCGATGTTGCGCGAAAAATGTCGAATGCAGTTTCATTCGCGGCGGGTCCTACAGGTAGACTTGAGGAAGGAGAAACCAAGTCAGTCAATTTGAAAATGACGCCTGTCAAGACGCATGCTTCACATCAGGATTTGAGACTGACTGATTCCCAAACATACCCTACACCCGTTCTTGAAGGTGCCGTTACTGCAATGAAACTGAGTACCTTTTTGCAATTTCCTGTTTCTGATGATGCGTTAGACAGTCATTTTGCCTCTGATCTCGAAATGAGTTTCAACCTATGGATGTGTGGTGATGGCATCGATATTGTATCTGCTTTAAGGGCGAAAGTAGAACTAGGAAGAATTCAGCATCGAGATAAAGCTGCGACATCAGATGATAGTGCAGCAAGGTTAGCAAAGACTTGGATGGGAGATACTGAAGCAGGACCTTTCGTTTTAGATTACTTGAAAGGCAATGGATACGATTTAGAGCTTCTCACACATTCAGGCCAATTATCGAATTTGTCGAATGCAGCCAAGAAGTGCAGGTCATTTGATTGGTACATGAAAGAGGTTAATGTTTTGATGGGCAAGGAGATTGAAAAGTTGAAGCGAGATCATAAAAAGCATCCCGTTCCTGCAAAAATAGCTGAAACGGCTTGGTACGAACTTGAAAGACCAACTAGTGGTATTACTCCATCTAAACCTCTTTCAGATGCCAACAAACAAATCCTTTCATCTGCGAAAATGATCGACTTGGAATTCTTAGATGTATCTGATGGTCATATCGAAGACCCTCATCGTGGTGCGATGGACGAAAATGGTGCGTTTGGCTATGTGCATGATCCCACGTTTCTCAAAACGAATCCTCGTACATTTAATCCTGCCCCTGAAGAAATTGAATGCGATACAAATGATGGTAACAAGAAGATGTTGACCCAAAAGGTATTTGTAGATTCAGCTGCTCATCAAGCTGCAGAGCGTTTGGCCGAAACACAGAACAAACCTCGAGCCAAAATCTTTTGTCTTGTCTATACAATTGCTGAAAACCATGATCGTATTGAGCCACTTCTTGAGACTTGGGGAAATAAGTGCGATGGATTTATGGTTGCATCAACACAAACAGATCGAAACCTTGGCACTGTGAATATCCCACACGAAGGTACGTGCCTTTTATTTACTTTTATCAAGCAATATTATCTTCATGTGCATTCTAAAAACATATTTTTACTCTTTATCAAGGTGTCGAGGAATATAACAATATTTGGCAAAAGGTTCGCTCAATGTGGAGCTACATATATGACAACTACTACAATGATTACGACTGGTTTCACATTGGTGGAGATGATCTATACTTAATTGTAGAAAATCTTCGTCTTTATCTTGAAAGCGACGAAATCAAACTTGCTGCTAACGGTGGTGATTTTTTCCCATACGGCAATGAAACAAAACAGCTCCCTCTTTTCTTAGGCCGACGTTTCAAGGAACAAGGTAATGAAAATCGAATTTTCAACTCTGGAGGAAGTGGATATACAATGAATAAGGCAGCTCTTAAGGGATTAGTTGCGTATGCTTTTCCAAAGTGCATGCCCCATTTACATACTTTTGCAGAAGATGTAATGGTGGCACAATGCTTTCGAAATCATCTTAACGTATTTCCATATGATACGAAAGATGAGACTGGTGGAGAACGCTACATGCCATTTGCTGTAAGTATACTTGCAAAAGAAAATATCAATGTTAAAAGTAGAGTTCCAAAATGAAACATACATACTCACAATTTCTCGTTCGTTACAGCCTGCCCATCACTTGACCTATAAAATGCCCAAGAACAAAAGTAGCGATTGGTACGCAAACTACAGTATCGACATCAAAGAAGGATTGGATCACTGTGCTGCACGATCAGTAGCATTTCACTACATCAAAGGACCATTGATGAAGCGTTTACACGCCATTCTCTATGGATATTGTGACTCATAGAGCATCGTTCATGTAATTCAACTTGATGCTGGTATTTGAAGGCAATTTCAAAATAGCATTGTACCGTCGACGTCAATCACTGTTTTAATGCATCGGCAAAGCTGAATTTATTATTAGATGCAGAGATTTATGTACAATGTAATTGGAATAGATTGCTATTTAAAAGTGAACCTCCATTTCCTGTTTTCATTTGTAAAAAAGTGAAAGGACATTTTTTGGCTAGAATAGTAGAGGGCTCTTCCAGTCGGACAAATCACATACGAAAAAATGAGAGTGTCAAATTTTTTATGAAAAAGTTTTTTCTTGTTCTCTCCTCTCTTTCCATTGGAGTGTATTTTCTCGATTGGGAAGTCCGTGAGTCACACTTTATACCATGAAATCTATCGTAAGGGAATTACCCAACAGTAAGAGTCATGACTCTTCAATCTTCATGGCGATGAAGGCTGGTTTAAAAGTGAATCTCATCGTGTCAGATGGGCTCGAATTAGGTGAGTGAGAGTCAATCCTTTTAGGAGTGAATCGAACGCTTCTCAAATTACTCTTCTTTTCTGAAGAGTGAAGAACACTTCCAACAGGAGAAGATTGTCTAGTAAATGAGAAATTGTTTTACTTGTATGAATCAATGTGAATAGCAGAGATATCATTCGTTTTATTCGATTCCGTCTTCCTACCGATTCTGAAATCCCATCTGTTTACTCACATCACGATCAAATTCTACATCGTATCCTAAAAGGCGAACACATTCCTTTGAGCAATATTTTGACCAATGGTGACTTCACGGAATCAAATTATGCGCCCATGGCATCATATCAAAAGATTCGAAGGCTTGCACTCGCCACCTTGTTTAGGTATAATGGAGGAATTGTTCCTGTGTACGCAGAAAAGAACTTTGACACCCACTTTACATGCAATCTAAATGGAAGATGTATTGAATTTATGAACGATCTTGATTTTACGCATGTACTAGAGCAAGCGTCTGAAGAAAATCTTATGGATGAGAATGAAGGCATTTTACTCGAAATTCATTGTGGATTCACAAATAACTTTCAGAAGAACGATAATTTGAAAAAGTTTCGTCAAGAAGCTTCGGAAGCCGCCAATAATGCTCTTAAGAAATTAACAAAGTGGATTCAAAAGGCTTCAACAGCTTTTCATAAGCCAGTCGTCTGCGGTGAGGGAGACATGGATTACGTGGTAGTAGGCGATCAAAACGGATCTTGTGTGGATGACAATGAAATGGACAAGCTTTGGGCATCAAGATTGATTCGATTTCTTGCGTCTCGTGACTTGGAAAAACGAGAAGTCAAAATCAACAAATCCAAGTATTCGAATGAAGAAGCGTCTTTGATTGAGAATGTATTTGATGGTGTGATATCATTCGCAAATGAATTGTTTACTGAAATATGTTACCGTAATGGAGACTTTTTTAGTCAAGTGATGCATCGACATCATCACAGCAACGAAAATTTGAATCTCCCAAGAAATTTAAGCTTTGAAAATGTAAAATTTGCACCTGATGAAAATGTCGAAATGAAAAACAAGGATGAAATCATTTTTCATCCTGCAGACGAGCAAGCCCCTGAGGAATGGAAGATTTTCTTCTCGGGCACTGTTGAAAAGGACACTGTTTTTGTTTGTGAATCAGTCGAAGCTGATTCTGATGATGCTATTCTTATCCATGGTCCCAGTTTGGAAGATGTCAAATCTATAACTTCCGATGATAGGTCTGGGTGCACGGATGATGATGCGCCTGATTTGGAGTATGACGATCAAAATAGTGATGTGGGTTCTAATGTCAGCAGTTGTGAGAATTGGGAAATGTTGTAATATTATTTTCTATCCCATCAACGTAGGATAAATTGTTTGATTTGTATGTTTTAACCAGAGTTATCATTGTATTCTTATGTATGTTGTGTCATGCGCTTCTTTTTTTTAAAAGCTCTCTCTAGTCAAAAAGGGCATGCTACAAAAAATCGACCGTAACATGACGGTTAATTACAATAGCTGTTTGTAAATTAAGTATACTATGTTAACACTCCATTCTATATTTAGCACAATAACGAATATTTTTAACAGGTTTTGATTGGATCAAGTTCCGAACTTATGCGATGATTACTCATGAACGTTCGATATGGGATTTCTTTCATTTCGCCTATTCGTCCACTTTTAGCAACAGCTCAAAAACACTCCATCAGGTGTAGGACAACATTGACCAATCAAACCAGCAGTTTTGCACATCTGATGAACTGCACAATCAGAAGATCCAAAAATTCCTCCTTCAGGTTCCCTAGTGTATTCAGTAATTTGTGGCAAGGTTTCTGCTTTGTAAGAGACTGTCTCAGATGAGTCGGAAGCGATACCATGGCCAGGGTACAGATTTTTGAAGTCGAGGCCTATTGCATAACTTAATCCGATCATAATCATGGCAAATATTAGTACGGGGAAAACTACACGAAAAATCTTTTGGTAGGTTTGTTGAACAGCTTCTGAATTATCATGAGTGGCAAGATACTGAGTATGTCCTAAGAATCCTTCCTCGGCACATTCCAAACCTTCGTTATCGTGCGAGGTATCCTGTACTGCACCGTAATCTTTCACTGTCTGGGTTTCCATCTTTTATAATATCAAACAAGATAATTCTCTAAGATTGAGCGCATGCAGAATGTTCGATGTTCGATGTTCGCGAGCAGCCAGAAAAATTGCGTTCTACGATCCGGGGCTAGTGCTTCATCTCCTGTTGAAAAGACACTATGTTGAAGTCATAAGATTTCCTAGTTGGAATAGGAAAAGTACCACTCATCACTCATCACAGGATGCCTTGCCGTGGCAGA
>Ga0213868_10004974_pt1 | contig 12042 bp, 10 predicted proteins | sample PICome_9_FD_160087 | JGI IMG/M metagenome (GOLD analysis project Ga0213868, IMG submission 160087) | Coastal seawater microbial communities near Pivers Island, North Carolina, United States - PICO127 | ecosystem: Environmental > Aquatic > Marine > Coastal | place: USA: North Carolina...
TCCCCTGGTAACTGTTCATGGACTCACTGGTCGCCTCGTGCATCGAGTGACCGGCCGCGACGGCAACACCGCAAACATGATCTGCCGCTACGCACTTTGGGCGGCTGGTTGAGTTTGAAATTCCCGCCACTTCAACGCATGGAGGATGACAAGTGAGAGGAGCACCACCTCAACTAGGCTGCCAAGCACGAAATAGGCCCACTCACCCACAGCCGCGCCACCGATCGTGATCCCGTAGATGCTGGCGACAACGATTGAGACGATCCGGTTGCTGCGTCTGGGCATGACCAGGGTTAGGTAAACCATCACACTGGGGATGATGACGTAGGCGGTGATGCCAGCCAGAAACGGTTGGCCAACCTCGAAGGCAAAGATTCGGCCTTGGTCAAGGTCTTGACGAATGTCCTCGCGATATAGCGAGAACAGATCGACGTAGAGAAAAATCAACATGGTCGATACCCACAGGGCCGACATACGTATCCGGACGTCAATGGGCGAGTGCCCCTGTTCTAGTGCCACCGGTTTCGACATAACCATCCTCTCACTGCCTTACGCTCGTAAGGCTCGCATTGAACACTAGCCTTACAGGTGTAAATGCGCAAGTATGGACCCGTGCCCAAGCGACCATCTCTCTCTGCGCAACGGATCATCGAGGCCGCTGCCGCAGTGGCCGATGACGGAGGACTCGTCACGGTAAGCATGCGCAGTGTCGCGAAACGGCTAGGGGTCGAAGCGATGTCGCTCTACTACCACGTTGTGGATAAGGAGAGCCTGCTCGATAGTTTGGCCGATTGGATTGTCGAACACATCGAGCTTCCCGAGGTTACCGACCCGTGGCGGCCAGCGATGGCTGTTCGCGCGCACTCCGCCCATGACGTGTTGTCCGCGCACCCCTGGGCTATCACGTTAATCGAATCGCGACCCGTACCGGGCACACCGTTGCTACGACATCACGACCGCATCGTTGGATGCTTACTGGAATCGGGGTTCTCCGCTGCGTTAGCAACACACGCCTTCTCTGCCATTGATGCCTACGTGTACGGGTTCACATTGAGTGAGGCGAATCTACCTTTCACTCCAGGGGACGGAGCTGAAGAAGCATTTGCCTCGGATGTCGCCCCGCCCGCCTCTGAATTTCCGTACCTTGCACGCTCCTTGGGCGAACTCATGGAATCTGGATCATATTCGTATGCGGCGGAATTCGACTACGGCCTAGAACTAATCCTTGATGGATTCGAAAGCAGATTGGCGGGCACATGAAATTGCCCGAAAATCGGTCGTAAGAACGAGAGGGGATCGGGGTTCTCCACTATTGCCGTACTCTTCATTTTGGGTGAGTGGCTAGCTGAGCCTGTTGGTGCGACTTCCGATTCCGGAATCCTTGCCCCGGTCTTGTTTGGCCTTGTCATTATTGCCACCTTTGTCTGGGTGTGGTTACATCCAAGTTCAGCTCGCATCTACTTATTCATCACTGCAGCGGTGATAACTGCACTCAGTGTGTGGTGGGGTTTGGCCCCTCAATTTTGGACAAACCTGATGGACGAGAACGGTCCTGTGATTCCCGTTGCGGCAATCATGGTGTCGATTCCATTAGTGGTGTGGGGATGGCACACGAAAAGCAGTGCCCGAAGCGCCGGAATTTTACTTGTCATTGTTGCAAGCGCACCTATTTTTGGAGTTGCTGTTAGCCCACCAGATGTTGCGCGTGGTGTACTCACAGCAGTTGCAGTCATGACTGGGCCCTATGTCATCGGTGGCCTTCTTTACATACTTGCATCGCTAAACGCAAAAGCGAGTCTGACTCAGCGGGTCAACTTCTGCTTCTCATTGGGGTCTCCGTTTGGATCCTGTATTTGATTGGCACCAATTGTGACGGCGTTGAGTACGGCCCCTTTAGGTAGCGCAGGTAGGCACAGGTCATGCATGTTGTCATCGTTGGCGGTTTTTGAATGATCAGCGAGGTCAGCGACTGCCAAAGGTTTCACGCGAATTACTTTCCCCGATGGAAGTGCAAAATAGGCTCGGTAGGAGTTGACCACCGACGCTCCAATTTCACTGCCATCCGGGTAGGCGGTCAATCCGTTCGACCACACAACACGTGCTGAATTTTTTCCGACGGTGCAACGATTGCGATCACCTTTGAGATCGGCTTTGGTGAGCATCCATGAATCCACCATGTATGGCCCACCCTCAATTTGATCGACAGAATGGGAGAGCCCAGGAGTTATTACTCGCCATTTCTTTTGGGTAATTGGGTGACCTTGTAGTTCACCGACCACTGTCACCGTCACAGGACGAACCCCAGCAGGGTCACCGAAGTCACCGATGAGGTTGACCGTCTGGTGCTCGTTGCGTTCGTTCGGCGGGAATTGCAGCGCGCACACCGGATTCGTTGTCGTACCGTCATCACGAGTGATGACAAAGTCCGTGACGTCAATCGATGACGTTCTTATGAACCAATTAAAAGTAGTTGGAATGTTGTCGAGTCCCTTGACGCCATTGGGGCACCCGGTGCCGTTGTTGAGCCCCCAGGAAGCACTAAGAATTGTGGGTGGTTCAGGAGCAGCAAAGCTTGATGGTGCAGAAACCACGCCCGCTCCAAGAAGAACGAAACCAACCAAGGCCGAAGCAATTCTTTTCATGATCACACCTTCTCATGGTCTTAGGAATGTACTTATCCCAGGTGCAGATAGTTCCCAACCCAGTCGGGGCTTTGCATATTGCTTGACCCATCGGGGTTCAAACTGTCAAGCAGAGCAATGTAGGCAAGATATTGGGCTTTGCCCCGTGCTTGTGCTGCTCGGTATTTAGGTGGAAGTGGTGCCTGCATCTGAGTGATGTTGTATTTGCCCATAAGCTTCTTGGCAAGTTCCTGATCCTTGCCAGAGTCAGCATGTTGGTTGTCTAACTCGAGCCGACCCAAACCTGTTTTGTAGTCATAAGACTCCAACTGCACATTGCTCCGGTCCATGAAGCCCGCTGAGTTCCAGAAGGAGTACGCGGCGAGTTTGGTCTCAGGGGTTCGGATCCCAAGAATGTGGCGGGGTGAATTGTTGTAGTCGTAATACTTGGGAATCCATTCATCCGATGCCATCACAACGTGGTCTCGACCTTTTGCCTTGGATGATTTAAGCAGTGGCAACATGTTTAGCCGCTCGTCGTAGGTGTCCGCGTAGGCACCTTTCATCCATTCTTGGTCGCCATGGGCGATCGTGGCGAGCATGGGAAGGATGTCAACACTGGATGTCAACTGGTGACGCACTTTGTCAATATCTCCGGTGAAACGCTCACGAGGGTCCACCACAATTAATGGAACATTTACGGCTTCCTCATACATGGACGCAACTTTGTTGGATGCAAAACCATGAGCACTGGCGTAATCACCATGATCGGCGGTCATGATGATCACCGTGTTGTCACGGATGTCCGCTGGAATTGCCCGAACGACAGCACCAATATGTTGGTCAACGAAGTTGAGCACCTGGGTGTAGCTATCAAGTGATTTTGACCAATAAGGAAATGGTGCTTTCGCCAGAACAGCACCGGGCAATGATGGGTAATCCTCCATTGTGAACTCGGTTAACTGAGTGGGATCATCGGAAATTCCGCCCCACATCAAGTCAGTGAAGTTACGAGCCATGATTTGATAATCGGGTTTATCGTCGGTCAACTTCTTTGTTGACTCCCAGTTGGGTGGGAGAGCTGGATAGCCGTAGTCCTTGGGAACATCCAGTGGTGGTGCCGCGTCATAGGAAACCGTCGGTGTGTCACCTGCGGTCGTGAAAATATTCTTATAAAGGTCTGCTTCCGTTCCACTCCAAAAGAATTCCTTGTCGTGCGGATTCACAAAACTCACAGTCAGACAGAACGGATCATTCTCCTTCTTTTGACCCTCAAGCCAAGTAATTGCTTGATTGGCAATGTTGCCATCGTCATAAGTGCCTTGGCCATTGGTGCCAATCGGATCAGGCATGGTCAAACCCTCGAACCCGTATTGACTCAGGTAGTAAGGAGCCTTGGGATCAGTGTCGGCGCCCGGGGCATTGGACAAATGCCACTTGCCCACATAGGGAGTGCGGTATCCGGCTTGGCGCATGAGCTTTCCATAGGTGGGAAAATCACGTTGCAGCGCAGGAGCATTTGGGCCATTGGATCCCGGCAGATTTCCTTTGCGAGTTTGTAGACACCAGTTCTGATGCGGGTAGAGACCCGTAACAAGGCACGCACGCGCAGGACTACATGCGGTGCCGGCGGTGTAGTGGTTGCTGAACTTCACGCCGCGTTTCCAGAGTTTGCCGAGATTCGGCATGAATTTCTCCAGGAATTGTTCGGGAGTTTTAACTCCGGCCGGGAATGTCATGGGGAATCGCATTTCGTCCACCAAAATAAGAATGATATTGGGCGCACCGGCACGTGCTGTTCCTTTGCGCGTTGGTGCAGATTGCGCAGCCATTGCGGAGCCAGTTGATGCAGTGACACCGGCAGCCACTGCTCCCGCCGCAGTTCCAGCAATAAATCCCCGACGTGAGATTTGAGGTGACATGAGGCCCACTTTCAAGTAGTTGGGCGAAGGCTATACCTGGTGAATCACTTAAGTCTTTAGTTGCCCTAATTCGGTCCAACGAGTTCGTACAGTTGGTCGCGGTAGGTATCGATCAGTTGTTCAGTTACCAGTTCCAAGGTGATAGTCGTTCGCTGGCCCGAGGCTGATTGCACCCATGCCTGTGGTGGGGATGACTTGGAAACCCTGGAGTAATCAACAACGAGTTTCCCACCAGCAGGGACCTTCACTTTTAGGCCAACGAAATCACTCGCACCGTTCATGTCTAGTTCGCCAATTTGAATATTCCAGACGAGAGACTTCTTTGCGTTGGAACTGTATTCAACTCGGTCCTTTTTGTAATTCCATTCCTGAAAAGCGGTAACTTCGGGTGGGAGCAGTAGTGGATGGCCGTTGACGTCAAAACTAGCCTTTGGTTGGTCCGAGAGTTGCAGGATGCGAGGCGAAGAAACCTTGCTTGACACAAAAATTGTCGTGCCATCCTTTCCAACACCCAAGGTGTTGATGCTGTTGCTTTTCAACTCATCAATCAGTGTGTATTGCGACTGTCCATTAGACATAGCGTAAATCTCCATCGGCTGCGCACTAGCGAGTTTCCCCACTACTAGTACAACACCAAACTCGACACCAGGTTTTACCGTGATGATGGGCTGGGAAACTTGGTCTTCTCCTGGGGGATTTAATGGACTGTTGACCGAATAAAGACTTGAATCAAGTGGTTGACCATCTTGGCCGACGAGCCTCAAGCCGATTTGCCCATCGTTGTCCTCATTGATGGATGTCAGGGCTACAAGTGTTCCTTGATCGGGTCCAAGACATACGGGACACGATTGAGTTTTGAGGGTTAGATCAATGGGAACCAGTCCAAGGACACTGTCGTTTTGAGTACTCCATTCAATACCGGGCGTACTTGGATTCAGAGATGACCGGTAAGTAAATGTCTCCGCAACTGTGTCAACGGTGACGGCGCGTGCTCTCATGGGGAAGTTGTTGTCATAGACCGCAATGTCAAATAAACCATTACCACGATCCAGGATCGCAAATGGTGTTACCGCGTGTCCACCATCGCTACCGATGAACGAGAGAACATAGGGAACTGTCCCACCTTGCAGGTCTGCGATGAGAGTTTGCAAGATTTCTGAAGGTGCTTTATCCGCCATGAATGCAGTCTTGATTGCAGGGTCAAAAAGTTGAGTTCCATAAAGTCGAGTAATTGATTGAACTGCTGGTTGTCCCATTTGGTTTGCTGCGTTAATGCCGAGGCCAGAAGCACCAACTTGATTTGCGGGTAGTTGCCCGTTGTACAGGGCAGCAGCGACAACCGCCATGCCAAAGCAGTGCCCGCCCTCAGCAGAGGTTTCGATCATGTCAACGAGGAGTTCGGCGCCAAAAATCAATTCACAGGATCCCGTTTTCGGGTCAATTGCCTTCACATTTCGGCACACGCCATCACCGAACATGCGACGTAAACTCAAGGAGTTGAGTGCTGTCGGTGACTGGACTTTGCCGGATTGAAGGCTTTGCAGTGAGAGTCGGCCGGGTGTGCCATAGATCAGTTGGGATTCGATGAAACTCTCTCTGTCACCCCAGTTAGGTATGGGAAAACCATGCGGGTAGGGACGAAACCCTGAATCGGAAACAACGGTGCCCTGTGGTGAATTGGTGCCGAGGGAACCAAACATTTCGTAATAAACCTCGGGTGCAACGGTCCACCCACCCGGAGGGTTTCCGCCACTCATGAGATCGGTGTCACCAGCAGATGCGGGTGTGAAACCGATTCCGAGGAGAAGGATTGTAAAAATAGTCAGTACTTTGATTCTTGCGAAATGCATAATGTGACTCAATCACATGTGGATTAATTAATCAATTGCAGGGAACGTAACTTAGTTTCAACTTCAGCATTTGATGGTTCAACAAAATGTGTTCCATCAGGAAACACAACAACAGGAATTGATGGGACGCCACTGATTTCTATTGCATCTTCCCTTTCAGAATTATCAGCGCTGGTGTCGAGGTAATCAAAGTCAATGCCAAGGCTGGTGAGTTGTGTTTTGGTTCGTAGGCAGTCGCCACACCAATCAGCCCCGTACACGAGAATCTGACCTCGGTTACTCACAAATTCCTCCATCACAACATGGCTGGATGTAATAGCACTTGGTGCAAAAATCCTTGCCACCGCGTCGTTCAAGATCATTTTGTTCACATGCGGGGCATGGCCCTGGATCACCCATCATGTGGGCAAGTATTACTTAACGATGCGCCAATTAGTGGCAAGTGCAGCGTTGTGGTTCGGGGATGCTGGCCATCACTTCGCTAGCGTGTTCACCGCAGCCGGACCACGTGACTTTGCCACAGGCATTACAGGGTGCAGGACTACACATGTTTATCTCCTTTATTTCCAGAAAACGTGTGACGAGTATACCCCAGGGGGTATTTGATTACTACCAGCGGGGCAATGATTTTCCGGGGTTGAGAATCCCAAGCGGATCCCATGCTTGTTTGATGCGTACATGCAGATCACGCGCGGGCTCATCAAGTTCCCTGAATAGCTCATATTGCTTGAGGGAGCCAACCCCGTGTTCACCCGTGACAGTGCCGCCGCAGGCAAGACTGACATCAAGGATCTCCGTAAAAGCTTTCATGGCCCGTTCGGCGGCATCCGAATCACCCCGTGGAGTGACGATTGTCGGATGCAGATTTCCGTCGCCGGCATGACCGAATGTTGCAATGAGTACGTCATTGCGCTGCCCAATTTCCGCGAATTCACGCATGGCGCGCGCTAATTCAGATCTCGGTACCGCGACGTCGTCCAATAACCAGTCACCCTGGGCCTCGAGGGCCGGAATAATCATGCGACGAGCGCCCAAGAGCATCTCCGCCTCGGCGGGATCCTCGGATTGATACACCTCAACCGCGCCCGCTCGGGAGCACATTTCGAGCAATGATTCGACTTCTTTGCGCCCTGCATCACCCGGGGTGTCCACCTGAGCCAACAAAATCGCCTCGGCAGTGGTGTCAAGACCCATGGGCCGCCATTGCTCCACGGCTGTAATTGATACGCGGTCCATGACTTCGAGCATGCTCGGTGTGAGCACCCGCATGATGTCCGCGGCCGCCTGTCCTGCCTCAGCGATACCCGCAAAGACCGCCACTGCTGTTGCTGCAGGAGTCGGAATTGGGCGTAGCCGAAGTCTGGCCTTGGTCACAATCCCGAGCGTGCCTTCGCTACCAACCATGAGCGCGGTTAAGTCATAGCCCGCAACACCTTTGATGGTGCGACGCCCCAACTGGGTAATGCGACCATCAGCCAATACGACTTCAAGGCCGAGAACCGCATCGCGGGTTACTCCATATTTCACGCAGCACAAGCCACCGGCATTGGTGTTGACATTTCCACCAATGGAGCAGAAATCCTTACTAGCAGGATCGGGTGCATACCAAAGTCCATGCTTGGCAACATGTTCTCGCAATTCGGTATTAAAAATCCCCGGCTGGGTTTCAACGAATCCATTGATTTCATCAACCATGAGAACATCGCGCATTTTCTCCACACACAAAATCAAGGAACCGTCAATTGCATTGCTGCCGCCAGAAAGTCCAGATCCCGCCCCGCGCGGAACGACTGGGACCCGGTGTTCGTGCGCGGCATTCATCACCGACGCGACTTGTTCCGTTGTTCTTGGGAAAACTACGCCAATGGGTTGACCGGCTGGGGTTCCAGTTGATCGGTCGCGTTGGTAACTGGGGAGCCGATCAGAATCAGTGACGACATCTCCGTCAGCTAATGCAGCATCACATGCAGCAAGTACCGAGTCTTCCGGGGTCACATGCGCACCGTAGCGCCTTTCCTGCAACACAAGTTAACGGTGTGCACCAAATCAGGCTGCGTCGGGGACAGGCCCATCGCAGGCTTTCGGCTCTCGGTTCACTAACCACCGAATACGGCTATCTGGCGAGCGAATTCGGTATCCCGTGAATAGGTTGAAAGGCACTTTGTGCGGTTCTATGATTAACCTGTGGCCGAAAATCCCGTAACAACCCGGGGGCAGATCTTGCAGGTCGCCATGGAATACCTCATGGAAAGCGGTCCGGCAGGATTTGAAGCAAAGGACCTGGCCCAGCGCGGTTGGTTTAACGCCTCACAGGTCAACTATTACTTTGGGAACAAGAACGCCTTGATCGCCGAGGCGGCGGACGCACTGTTCACAGAACACGTCAACTCGATCATTGCCACTGTCGAGGCGCAGAGTGATCCCCACCGCGGTTTGCAAGTGTGGTGTGACAAAGTTGTTGAGTTCAATACGGCCAATGGTGCAACGGCAGCACTTGTTGCCTACCCCGACTTGTTTCTAAAATTTCCGGATTCGGATTCGTCAGCGCCCAGTAATGCCCAGGTGCTGGACCTCACTGAGCGAGTGGGCACCGTGCTTTTCTCGGTGGTCTATGCCATTGCCAGGGGAAAGCCGTACCACCGGCTCAATCGCGGCAAGGTCGCTTTCGTCGCGCTAGCAATGCCCCGGGTGACCAACTCTGTTGTCATGATCGGGATGGGCGCAGCAGGACTGGCGCAGGTGTGGGAACAACACAAAAGGGAACCCATTTTCGGATTCGACCCCCGTAGAGCATTCCTCAAAGGGGTTAACCAGATTGTTAAAGATTTGGCAAAGGAGACTCCGCCAGACTTTGGAGAAGACATCTTCGACTCATAATTCAAATTGGATTTGAATTTCGATTTAGAGACATCTGGGTGATGCCCAACGTATGGTCATAGCGCCCATGCTCGGCGCCAACTCCCCAGACCCAGAGGAACATACCGCGATGCGAACTCGCCCAATCCACATTCTCATGGCAGCACTCTTGATTACCCCGTTGGGTGTGGCAACCAATATCCCCGGCGCAGCCGCTGCATTTACCCCGAGCAAGACCTCAAGTGTCACGGTCACTGTTGACGGCGTAACTCTGGGAATTGATGACTTCGTTTCGGACAGGTCTGGAACTCGCTCAGGAGTTTTTGGTGGCGCCACGTCACCGCCGAGTGGCAGTGACCCGGGTCCAGGTGAACTCACTGAAATGTATGCCGCCAAGGACGGCTCCTTTGTCAACTTCGAGGCCAAGGGCGGAATTGTGGCCATAGCTTGCAGTGGTGGTGGAACAACCCATTACCGCCGGGCTCAAGTAACCATTGGCTCCTTGCCTTCTGGCACCAATGACGTCTGGGTGCTCTCTGATGCCGAAGTGGGGCCTCGTGTTGGACCCACCCCGCAATTCAACGATACGGGAACCATGGTTGCTGCAACGGGAACCAGTGGGTCGGCTGACATCACTGTTTCAACGGCTGCAGCGGCGACCATCTCCGTGGGTGACCAAGTTGTGGGCAATGGAATCGGCGCCCTCGCCGCGGTGACTGCGGTGAACGCGGGGACCGGTGTGCTAACACTGTCAGTGAATAACAGCGGAACGGTGTCGGGCAATGTCACGATTTATAAAGAACGTATTGGTACCACCTCGGGTATGCAGGAATTGTGTGATGCCTCCACCCCTTACATTGCTGGAGCAACGGGAACGACCGTAGTTGATGGAGTTCTTACCCTTGGTGATTCCAGTGTCTCGCCTTCGACTGCTCGCGATACCGCCGGTGTTGTAGTTGACAACACGACCGCAAGTTCTGTGTCTTTTGATATTTACGTCCCCACTAACGGGTCCGCATCCGGATCCACTGAAAATTTCATTGCACTGGGAATTGTGGTGGATGCTGGTGGCACTGGTTCATTCAATGACGGTGGGACCGATGACACCGCGATATTCACGCATGTGGTGAGTAGGCCCTGGGATTCCGCCGTGGACCTATTACTCACAGCCTGCTCAAGTCCTTCAGCCACCGCGGATCCGTGTTACATCGAGGCTGAAACTGGAATTTTTCAAGCTGATGGCACCACCCGAATTGGTGGAACGAGTCAATTCGCCGGCACGGCAAGTCTGATCGCAGATTCGGGGCAAGACTTTATCGATGCGGCGGTGGCGTTTACCGCGGCTCATGGTGACGGCTTCGCAACCCAGGCAAACTCAATCGTAAAAATGTCATTGAGTCTGCCGACATCAGGAACGGTTAACAGCATCGATTTCGCAGCTAGTGATTTCGCTACAGCGACAGGGCAAACGGGATTATTAGTTGATCCTCGAACCACATCATCCAGTTCGGCAACTAACCGTTGGGATATAACAACGCCATCCAGCCGGGTTCTGGTCAGCATTACCGGCCAAGCGCTCGAAACTTCCTCGGCTATTAGTCGTTCGACTTGGTACGGGGAATGCCAGATCAGCATCTCGGGTAGCACGGTCTCGACAACCGGCTGCGGTGAAGGAATGACCAGCTCGGTGAGTTCGGGTTATATGGTTTTTAGTTCTGTTCCCAGCAGTTTTCAATTAACAGTGATTGCTGATCCTGTGATGGCTACCAACGCCGGCGGTCTAGTGTCGACAAACGCTCAGGGGATGAACTTTGGCGCTGAAACCATGGCTGGAACAAGTTTTCAGTTCGCTGTTGCAGGTCCGTCCTACACATTCAACAACGTGGCGCGCAGCACGGATGGCTTCTACTATGTGTGTGTTCCGTCAGCATTTCTTAGTGGATCATTCGCCACCACGGTGTCCGCTGCCGTGACCGATTGGGTGGGCACGCGCGACGGTGTGGCAGTGGGAACTTCATTTGATTCCGGAAACTGTGCAACATCCGCGGGCTTGGTTGCCTACCTTGACCCGTACGGTTACTCGGCTCCACTCTTCTCCTTGGCACCGCGCTCCACCCCCGCACCGTCTGGTGACTCTGGGGGCTCTTCTCAGTCATCAACGGTGGTCACGACAACAGAGGTGGCGGGAACGCAGAGCTCGGCCAGCCAGGAAGTGAGCGCACAGACGCCTGCTGTCACACCTGCGACCACACCGGTCATCTACCCGAGTCTGTCCGTGGGCAAGACGGTTAAGGCCACGTACGTGAAGAAACTTGCCAACTATCCCAAGTCGTACCGCGTCAAGTTATCGATTCCCAAGATGTACCGGTCGGTCTGCACAATCAAGGCTGGAAAAGTCAAAGCGTTGAAGGCGGGCGTGTGCGGGGTGCGGGTCAAAGCAGTCACCGCCAAGGGTGTGCGCAATGTGAAGAGGGTTTATCTGACAATCCCGTGACCTGCCACGCCCTCATGTGCATCTCCCTCAGTGGTACTAGATTGCAGTGACGCCACACCGTGAGCGTGCATGAGACAAAGGAACACACTCTGAGCAATGTCACCAAGTCAGCGAGTACGTGGCTGCCCTCATACCTCCTCCTTGCACTGATCTGGGGTTTTTCCTTTTATTTCATAAAAATTGGATTAGAGATGTTCACCCCGGTAGGCGTGGCCTTTGGTCGCATCGCCTTTGGTGCTGTGACATTGGTAATTCTGAGTCTGATAACTAAGACTCCGTTGCCACCCAAGTGGTCCTGG
>Ga0213868_10004983_pt1 | contig 12027 bp, 6 predicted proteins | sample PICome_9_FD_160087 | JGI IMG/M metagenome (GOLD analysis project Ga0213868, IMG submission 160087) | Coastal seawater microbial communities near Pivers Island, North Carolina, United States - PICO127 | ecosystem: Environmental > Aquatic > Marine > Coastal | place: USA: North Carolina | collected...
CCGAGCAGCCAATCGAGCCGCCCGAGCAGCCAATCGAGCCGCCCGAGCAGCCAATCGAGCAGCCAATCGAGCAGCCAATGGAGCAGCCAATCGAGCCGCCCGAGCAGCCAATCGAGCCGCCCGTCGAATCGCCGCCAGAGCAGAAAGAGCAGCCAAAAAAAACGAGAGCACGTGCGCCGCCAAAACCAAAAACAAAACCGGCCCGGAAACCGTAACAACCATAACGCTGAAAAGACGATCCTTCTCGACGAGCTAAAGACAGTTTCCAAGGCGCTTGGGACGTCTCTCCACGAGGCATACTCACACGACGACGACGCCGAAGAAATCGAGTTTGAGTTAAAGCGATTGCTCCTCCTTCACGAGCAAAGAGAAGGCGTGAAATCCCTTCGTCAGAATGTCGTTTTCGCAGCAGTGGCACTGGAATGCATCAACAACCAGTTTGGAGAATACGCAGAACTGAAAGGGTTTGCAAAAAGCGTCGATCAAGAGGCAAAAGGCGGGCGGTTCGACGAAGCCTTGACTCGCTTGCATCGCAAGCGATGGCAGAGCGGCGTCGGGGTCGACGAGACGCCAGAGAGAGATCTTGCGATTGCCCTGTGTCAGAGCGCGGGCATGTTCCACATCCGTAAATCTGGTCTTTTGGGAGACGTCATGTCTGCCGCAATGTGAAAAGTTTCATCTTTTTTTCTCAAAATATCGTAAAACCACTCCCACAACCAAAGTCATGCTCTGCCTCGCTGCGGTTCTCGCCGTCCTCGTTGTTCAAGCTTTCATAATTTGCGTTTACGGCCCAATGGTTGGCGAATCGCCGACGATGAAAGACGTCGCGTCTCACTTTCTGTCGCCTTCCGGCGCCCCACTCGTCCTGTCGTATATCGTCGTTTACTTTTTATCCGGTAAAATGAAGCCTTCCTACTACGAAGAGAGCTCCTTTGATCCCGGAAACGTCTTCTTGCAACTCTACGTCGTAGATTTCTTCATGTTTTGCGCCCACTACGCGAGCCACAAGAAGCCATTTGGGTCCGCCGTTTACAAACTCACACACGCGCCACACCACATTCACAAGAACCCGCGCATGACCGACGCATTCGACGGCAGCTTAGGCGACACAACATGCATGATAGTGTTTCCGCTCTTTTTGACATCCCGCATCATCGTTGCGAGCTTTCTGGATTATGCGTGCTTTGGCGCATGTTACAGCGCCTTGCTCACGCTGTTGCACGCCCGCTCGTCACACAGATGGGAATCGACGCTTGTATGGACAGAGATGCGGCTGGGGACTTCGGAGCAGCACCGATTGCATCACAAGAAACTCACCAAGAAATACGGACACATATTCTCGGTGTGGGACACGGCATTTGTTGGATGAATGAGTGCGTGAGATTCAGGCCACCGGCCGCTTTTTCGAGATCAAAAACCGCGTCGGGTCGACAGACGAGCAAGCTTTTGTAACCGCAAGCTGCTCTTTCTCATCGTTGAGTTCCCTCCGCGCGTAACGGTCATACCCAGCATGATTCTTCCCTTCGCGAAGGATGCGAGCACTTGGGTTGGCATTGACAAACAAAGAAAGCATTTGCTGGCACGATCCGTGCCTCACAGGATGACACTCAACGGAAAATACGTCGAGCAGCTTTGCGACTCCCGTCCGAGCCAATTCAGATACGATGCCATGCTCCGCGCCTTCGACATCCATTTTTAGAACGAGGTGGTCCCTAATTGTGAATGAGTCGTTAAGCCACTTGCAAATGTTGACGACCCGAACCCGATGATCGTAGACATTCTTTTCGCGGCGCGAAAACGACTTTGGAAGGCTGCCGCCCCGAATGGTTTGTTGAGGCGGGCCGAAAAATTCCATGTATTCATCGCTGCCGCTCCCTGCCGCAGCTGGAATAAAAGTGAATCGATTGGCATTGGCTGGGGCAGAGGCGGCAGATGCGGGACATGCCTCGTCGAGGCGAGTGGAGATGAGGGCTGAAGAATTCAAGCGACTGTCTGGACTGAGGGCGCCGAGGTTGCGATCAAGAGCTGTCCACATGCACTTTCGCATTTCTTCGTCGTCGCGCACGTTGCATCCGTAGAAAGGAGCGTATTTGCGAAGGTGAGCCGTCGACCCCGAACGAGGGAGACAAGACACGGGCTCGTCGCCGAAACCATTGAGCCACTGGAAATACCTCTCCGCAAACGGCTGGATCAGTGGCGACGCCTCAAACCCAAAAACATGGTACCCGATTCCCGGTATTGGCTTTGAGAGTTCCGCATTGTCGTAGTGTATTTCCTCAAATAACCTTGCCGTATTTCCCCAATTTACGCCGACGTCAATGTACACGTTCCTTGGCGACGATGAGGAAAGGGGAGACTTGCAGCGACTTGCGTACAACATCGCAACGGGCGCACGGAAAGGGCACACCGAATATCCACACCGGCCCCCCAAAATTGACATATCCAACCACCGGAGCACCGAGCACCGTCCACCGCGGAGCAGCAGAGTCCACCGCCCCATCAACACCCACACTCGCGCTCGACCCCTCACCAACTTGCCAACTTGCCAACTTGCCAACTTGCCAACTTGCCAACTTGCCGTCATGCCGTCGTCATTGCTGCCCCACCTCGACTCTGATGCCGTCGTTCTCATCATTTCAAAGCTCGACACCGGGGCCGACTCTCTCTGCCCCGCGCCTTCCGCAGCAGCACGAGCAGCATCCCGCGTCTTTGCCGAGAATTCGCCCACGTTTTCCTACCTCCGCAGGGGGCACCTTTCCCCCCACGCAACAATCGTCGAATATCTAGTCAAAGACGAGATTGCCTCAAAATCTGATGCAATGGAAGTCGCCTTTTGGCGGAAGAAGATTGGCTCATTTGACGCTCTCTTCGAGAGGATTTCAATTGCAAAGGGAAACTACGCGTATCTAGACAGAAAGGCGACCGCCGCAGCCAACGGTTCTGATCCCGCTTTTGCATACCTCCTCTCGCTGAAGTCCTTTCCAAAAGCTAGCATCGCTGCCTTTGCCGCCAACCCACTCACGCCGGACGACTTTCTCTCTGCATGGATTGCTCTACTTCTTAACGACCTCAACGACCTCAACGACGTCAACGACCCCCGCAACGACTCCCACAACGTCGACCCCCGCGACGACAGACCCACTGGGAACGAGTTCTCGGACCACGTTCGAGTGGAGATGTGCATTTCTTCCATGCTTCCAGCGTGCGTGGCGACATCGCGGTTTGCCATGTTGCAGAACTGCATCATGATAGAAGAAAAGATGCTTCACGCCATCCCCTGGAAGAAGTCGACCAGCCTATCGCTTTTCGACTTTGGCAAGCTCGCAGTGGAAGGCGCCCTCTGCGAAAACGAACAAACAGTGTCGGCAATCGAATACTTTTTCCTTCGGCGCTCCGCTGGATCGCAGCTCAACCAAATGTCGTCCGAAGAGCGGAAATTCACAATTCGGCCGACTCTCGAAGCCTTTTTTCTCCGCTCGCCGTCGAAGATATCGCAATTTTACAACCTTTCAAAGCTGGTTCATGCAGCATGCGGAAACGGCGTTGAGATCAACGACGTCGTCACCGCAACGCTCTGTGCAGAGGAGAAAAATCTCGACTTTCTCATTCTCTTTTTCAAGCACTTTGGATGGGGAGATATCGACGCCGAGAATCGCTACATGAGCTACTCGTACATAACTTCCCACCCACACGTCTTTGAAAAGTCGCGCAGCGTGATAACCAAGCTTTTCGAGGCGACGCTCCCGCTTGCAAAGATAACGGATCGCATCGCTCTTCTATCTCCGTTGCTGCAAAGCAGGGCCGACACAAAATTCTTTTGTCTCGACGACACAATCGGCTTCGAAGGCCACTTGTTGAAGCGGTGCGACCGCATCGACGCAGATTTACTTGCCCTCTCCCCGACAAAGCGCCTGATAGACCTAGATAAGACGGGGCTCATTCCGGAGGACGTCTCGCACAGCATATCGGGGATGACAAAGGTGACCAAGGTCTTGTTGAAGCTGTGCGACTCGGAAAAACTGAACTTTGCAATGCAAAAGTTCAAACACCTTTGCTGGATGCTGGGTGCTTTGCTGGAGGACAACCTTGCCATTGCCTTTCAAGTCGAAACATGCTCACAGAAACGAGCAAGGCGTTCTGCCTTTGCGATCGAAATCGTCCAATTCGTTCGATCTTGGTCGAGCAAGTGGATCGCGTCGGCTGCAAGATATGGGTACGACGACTTTGTCTTTTTTGCGATTCGCAACGGGTTTTACATTCCAAGCAAGACAATGTCTTCGATCGCCCATTCCCCCCGACTCACAAAATCGTGCATCGCCCTCATGAAGCGAGGATATTCGTTGCCATCCCAAGTGACCCAAATCAGCGGCTCCTATGCTCACGACTTTACGCTCGCCAAGGCCGGGGTTTTGTCGCGCATTTCGCGGAGTGAAATAGGCAAAAATTTCCCGGAACTGCTCCCAATAATTGAACAGGCGATACCTATGCAATTGGAGTTTTCGTGGCTGGCGGGAGAGGGAGGGTGGATCGGGGTGGGGTGAGGGTTGGGTGGGTTCGGTGGGTTCGGGTGGGTTAAAAAATTTGGAAACAGAAATGCCAATTTTTTTTGTTGCCAACTGTAAAAAGACTTTTGTGGCGCAAATTCGGCAAAAATGTATAGGCGCTTTAACAGACCATCACATTATTTCCGAGGAGGAGAAGAAGGGTCGTCGAGCACGACGCTCAAAAAGGCAATCGTTGCTGTAATTGTAATCGCATTGATCGTAGGTGTCGGTGTGCAAATTCAAAAGTTCGTTTCGTGCAACAAAACCGGAAGTTCGGTAAAGTGCGGGAATGGTACAACAGCAGTCGGATCGGAATGCATCCAGACTAATTTTGTGGAAAAGTGCGGAGACGGGTTGACGGAGCTGAACGGATTGTGCATCAAAGTCCCCACACTCCCAACGCTTCCGGATCCGCCGACTCCAACCCTCCCCGCACCCCCTACACTCCCACCCATCCAACCCATCCCAGTCCCGCCGCCCACTCTGCCCAACTCGCCGCCGGTAAGCGTTCCAGGAGCCGATGAAATCGTTCAACCCGACCCGCCTGCTGAGGAAGTCGTCGACCCCACGGATACACAAGACGAGTCCGCGCGTCCGAACGGAGCACCCACCAACAACGGAGGCAAGATCGCGGCGGGGGTTGTCGTTCCCATTGCTGGTATTCTTCTCGTTGTTGCTGGTATTTTGGTATATGTTTTTGTCATCCGCCCGATGATGGTGGCTCGCGACCGCAAACGTTACGCACAAATTGCCGAGTCCGGTTCTGTCCATAATAGGAACTTTACGAGTCACAATGTAGATAGTATTGTGGAAAAGGACGGGACTGGCGGGACTGGATTTGGAATTGGATATACGTCGCAAACGCCACAATCCAGCTTCTTGTCCCGTGCAGTGGATCGGACAAGGTCTCTCGGCGGATGGATGAGGCAAGGTGCAACCCGCGCCCAGACCATGCCTGCTGAGGCGGAGGTAACACAAGACCCTCTCGGTTCGGGAACGGCGTCTTCTAGCAATTCTCGGAGTTCTTCTCAGAGTTCTTCTCAGAGTTCTCGGAGTTCGGGTGGGTCCGGATGGCAGCAAGCGGACATTTCACGTGTGTAAAGCTCGGGTTTTAATCTCTTTAGAGCGGCTTGGTGTGCCGCATACTGTTGCCACGAGTTCAACTCGGGTTAGAGCTTTTGATATGTGAAGAAATTTTTTTTTAAAAGTAATCGACTCTACAACTCCAAAAAAATCACATTTGATTCGTTGGTGACAAAGGTCGCCAAAAACGAGTGTGCTCGAAAGAAGCTACGCCACGAGCAACAAACATCCGCTCCGTCTTTCGAGCATCTTTGGAGCCGCCAGGTAAATGGGTGGCCAAAACCTTCCCTCGTCCGTCGCCAGTCTTCACAAGCGAACCGCCGCCAGAAGAAAGGAGGCCGCCGCAAACACTTTGGCCCGTGTGGCGAACCGGACGCTGAACGTCGAAAACGCCAGTGCCAAATCTTCCCGGTTGGCCACAAAGCACGTTGGCGGTTATCGACTTTATCTCCTCCGCCTCGCCAAAAATGGCGGCATCGCGGAGGATGTCAGCCGTCTCCTCAAAAGCAGCCCTCGTCAGTGGCCCAGTCGGCTGAGCGTTGAGTCCATGACGATTCAAGCTCATCACACTTCCAGGCCGTGTCATCGCAGATACAACCACTTCGACGTGTCGAGGGTCCAGGCTGCCATTGTTCAATATCGAAAATATCTCGTCAAACAAGACCGCGTGTGCAGCTTCGATGCCGAGCGTGGAAACGACTGAAGAGATGTCGTTCGTAATGCACTTCCTCCAATCGATGCCGGGAAGAGAATGACAAAGGTGCAACACCGAACCACGCGTCTGCAACACGCTCTTCTGCTCGTGCGCCTCTTTCTCCGGACTCCAAATTGTCTTTTTTTCAACCGCAGCAGCCGAAATGCCAGAAACGCCGCCGACCACAACCTTCTTGAGCAAAGACAAGAGGCGAAGGTGAATCGCACGCTCCAACTGCTTTGTGGATAAAGTCGTCGTCTTCGGAGGAGCGAGAGCGAGCACGTCTCGCCTGTCTGCAACTACAAAAACCCAATGTCGTACCGTGTCTTCCTCGGAAGCCTCGACGCGGAGCCGAATCGACGACAAAAGAGGAGAGGCGGAGTGCGCCTTGTCGAGGATTGCAGTGCGTATATCGTGAGGCGTCGCTCCATACTGGCGCAGCGACGTCTTGTTGAGAAGAAGGCGAATCGCAAAGCGACACGGCAAAAATGGGAGAGAAGGAACCGTCGCGCCGCCGCAATCTTGGACTTGGTCGTCGTCGTCTTCGAAAAAAGAAGACACGCAAAGATGAAACTCGATTTCGTCAAGAAGATCGCGCTCGTCGCGCTCTGAGACACTTTTGGAAAACGTCCCGTCCTCTTCGTCCTTCTCCGCGTAGTCAGAGAGACGAGGCACGTCAAAGGGAATCACTTTGGCATCGGAGACAAACGATCCCACCACCTTGTGACACAGGCCGCTCGCCATCTGTTCGAACAATGGCGAGCCGTCGCTGTGCGACCAGAGCGTCGTCTGTGGAGTTCGCATCGTCTTTGCACACGAAATTATCTCCTTCAAACGAGGAACGCCGAGCGTGACGCCAGTATGACTCGTCCCAGCAGTGTGAAACGAGTTGAGCGTCAGCTGCGTGCTCGGTTCGCCGAGCGAAAGGGCAGCCGTGTTGCCGACGCTGTCGCCGCCCGGGGAGATCGCCGCCAAAATGCGATTTTTTATGACATCGACAAAGGAATCGAATTGGCGCTGAAGCGAAAAGTATGGAGACACTCTTGAAAAAGATAGCTCAAAGTGCAAGTAGCAAAACAAAATGTCCCATTTTGAAGCGAGCTGCTCGGTCTTTAACGAATTCATCATGTGGGAGACGACAGCAAAGACCCCGCTCGCCGAAAGCAAAGCTGTGGAAGAGCCGCATCCGGGGACCTCCAATGCAGACGGCGCCGCCGACGTCGACAACATCGACAGAAGCCGATGCACATTCACAGGCAAGAGCACGACTTCAGTCATTTTGTGCAAATGACCTTGCTGAAGAAGAGCGAGCGCGCGCTTGCGGTGCGAGACGACGGCGGCCAATTCATCGCCGTGAAGCGTTGCCCGTTCAGCGTCTCTGAACTCGGCCAGCAAGTGGCCAACACGAACCCTCTCGACGAGGCACGGGTCAAAACCGTCCGCACAGGAAAGCATCACAATCTGCTCCTGCGCGTTGCGGACAGTGCCGTCGTAAGCGACGACAAGGTCCTCGAGTGTTTTGACAAGACAACGCTGCAAGTAGCCGGACGACGCGGTTTTAACAGCCGTGTCGACCAGCCCCTCGCGACCACTCATCGCCGCCATGAAAAATTCCGGTGCGTTGAGGCCAGTCGTGAAGGAACTCCTTATAAAACCGCGCGCTTCCGGAGAGTCGTCGTCGTGACTGAAACAAGCGAGTCGACCTTCGATCCTCTTGCCACACACAATTTGCTGACCAACGGAGGCAACGACTTGCGAGATGTTGAGAGGAGACCCCTTCGACCCAGATTCGACACAATCAATTATCCCGTTCCCCGACGCTGCGTTTTTGGCGACGACCCCCGCGTTCTTGAGGGTCAGGTCGTTGAGAATGGTGGTCATCGCCGCTTCTGCGATGCCGGACATTGTCTCTGGGATACTGGCCGCGCGGATCGCGTTGACGCTCCGAATCGCGGCTTCAATCGAGGCATCGATCCGCTTGTACGCATCCTCGCTGACGACGCAGTCGGCGGCGCCGATGGTGAAGGACGTCTCATACAGAAGCCACGAGTTGCAAAGGCGTTGAATCTCAGATAGAAGCCGAACCGCTTGCTTTTTGCCGCCCAGCCCCGGCTCCCTCGCTATGGTGTCGATGATGCCGTTCGAAACGCATCCGAGTGATTTCTTCGACAGGCGCCCAGACACGATCTCGCCGCCTCGTATGCAAAGGCCGGCGGCGTCGATGTTTAGGCGTCGAGGCAAGACGCACGAAAAGAGCTGCGCGCCGGTGTACATCCTCTCGCCGCCGCCCGTCGCGGAAGACGCGTGCGCCGGCGTCTTGCGAGCAAGGTTGGAGAGCGCGTCTCGGCCGACGTATTTGAGTTGCGACAAGATTCGAAAGGCAGCTGCCTCTCCGATGAACACCGAGGACCTAGTCATCTTGTAAGCAGCGACAAGACTGTCTTGTACAATCGCAAAGCAAGGCTTGTTCGTTTGAGGAGATATAATGTTCCTGTCGATTGCGAGCAAGCTGCGAACCTCGAGCGACGCCGTCGATGACTGGGCGACGTGAACGTTCATTTCATCTCCATCGAAATCGGCATTGTACACGCCGCACATGGACAAGTTCAGCCGAAACGTCAACCCGGGCATCAAGACGACGCGGTGGCCGTTGAAGCCGAGGCGATGAAGCGTAGGCTGCCGGTTGAAGCAGACGACGTCGCCGTCGCGAAGGTGCCGCTCAACGACGTACCCGAACCTCAGCTCGACGCTATCGCGCCGCTCGCACGCGGCCAAGGATGTGACTGACCCGTTCGACTTGATGACAGTTTGCGCGCCCAAAATCGCGTCCGGGCCGGCAAGGACGGCTTTTCGCAAGGTTCCAATGTTTGTTGGGGTAACGACCTCGGCGACGGTGAGTACTTTTGCGAGCGAGATGGGAACGCCGAGCTCGTCCACGTCGATGAGTGGGTCCGGCGTGATCACCGAGCGACCGGAAAAGTTGACGCGCTTCCCCATCAGCGAGTTTCGAAAACGACCCTCTTTCCCCTTCAGGCGAACGACGATGCTCTTAGCCGTCGCAGACACGGCGCGAGATGATACGAGCGCAGACGACGACGTCGTTGGAAGGCCGCCCCCTTTCACTGCAGCTGGATTGACGACGGCAAAAACGTCTGCCTGTAGGCGCTGCCATCGCTCGAGGAGCTCGGCCGCGACGACCGGATGGGTCTCCAAGATGCTCCAGTCGATTTGAAATTCGATTTCCTTCTTGCGAAACAAATCAAAGGCGTCGCATCCAGCTGCCCCAGACGCGACGACGAGCTCATCGATGGCGGAAGATGAAATGCACGTATCTGAAAACACATACTCTTTGTGCTTGTCGAGAAAGACGCGCAGCTCCGCGGCCCGCTTTACAATCTCCTGGTATCGCATCGTGATGTCGTCTTGCCCTCGCGTGCGAGATGAGTCGGACGACGACGCCGCGGGGCGAATGCATGGCGCAGCGAGCGTGATGTCCGTCGTCACAAGCTCTTCGGCGTCGAACCCTGCTCCAAAAAAGCGCTTCGATTCTACCTTGTCGATGCCAGCTAGGGTCCCCCTTGCATCTAGCGCTGTAAAAGGCAACGCAGACGCGGCTTCCAGAGAAGCGGCTTCCTCGTCCGTTTGCGACGCGCAGTTTGAAAAGTCTGCCTTGATTCCAGCGACGCCTCTCGAGAAGGTTGGCCGCAAAGCCCCACACTTTGGGCATCTTTTTTTCGTGCGCGCGCTCGCATACGCCGAAGCAAACCTCATTTTGGCGTCGCTTATCTCGGATACGGCATCTTTCTCGTCGCTTGTCATGCAGATTTCCGAACACTCGTGGCAAACAGAGCGAAGCACCTTCATCGTGTGATCGATGAACAGCGCTTGGTAAACCGGGAGAGGCAAATCTATGTGCCCGCGGTGGCCAGGGCAGTCAGTGATCGCTTTCCCGCACGTCAGGCACCTCAGCCTCCTGTCCGTCGTGCCAAGGGAGAGTGAGTTTACCGCGCTCGAGTTTGGCAGCCCTCTTGAGTAAATCGTCGCGTCGCACACTCTCGCACAAGAAGCCTCCCGCACGTCCTTTCCGCTCGAGACTCCGAAGTCTACGCTTTCGAATTTTCGCTCCTGCGTCGACAATGTGTAAAGCATGAATTTCGCGGGGTTTTTTGGCGATTCTCGACAATCTTTCTTTCGCCCTCGTTTGAATCGGGTTTCGTACAATGTTTTCCCCCCTTTTAAATTGATCGTCATCTTAATACAACGAAGAATACGACGACGACGACAAGGGAGATGGTTGCCAGCACCGACGCAGACAAGAGCTCGCACTCTGCAACTCTCCTCGCTCCCTCGGCGATTTCTGCTTGCCTCTGAGCCTCATCCCTTTGCCTTTTTTCCGCCCGCATTGCAGGAAGGTTCATCAAAAAGCTTTCGTGTTTGATGGAAAGAATTTTGCGGAATATCTCGTCCGGAAGCTCGGGAATTTTTGATGCTTCTTCGCACTCACACACCACCATGGTGGCGAGCTCTCCTTGCGCAAGTTGGTGATGTGGTGAGAGGGGGGGGGGCAATACAACACCACCACCACCACCCCCCCACACACACCCACACGACACGCCACACCAACTTGCCGGCGCGCTCTCAATGGACGAATTGGGCATTCTAGGCCTGTCGAGGCTGCTCGCTCAAGAAGATGGAAAGTCGCTGTCGTTTGATGTCAGATCAAAATGTGGATGGCGAGGGAGGGTTTTCGTTCACGAAACATACGTCGTTGCATCTCCATGCATGTCAAATTTCATCGTGATGGGCCAAATTGTGTGGCCGCGCTTTCCAAATGGCATTGTTCCTATGTTAAGCGGTGTGTGCGAAATCCACGACGGAGCGACGCCGTCTTTGATCTTCAAAGTCAAATCGAAAAAGAGAGCATTCTTTGAAATTTTGCGAGTCGATGCGAACGATATTTGCGTCGGCCGCTGACCAAGAAATCAGTGCGAGCAAGCTTCAACAGTCGGCGGGCAGAGAATAATTGTCTGTCGCGCAGTAGACGTCGTCATCTTCATTTTCTTCGTCGCATCCGTCTGCATCGGACGCGTCGTCGACTGCGTCGTCGCATGCGGCAAAGGTGTTGTCGTCGTTGTCATCGTCGTCTTCTTCTTTCGTGTCGGCGTCGTCGGCGTCGACGGCGTCGGCGGCGGCGTCGGCGGCGGCGTCATCAGCGTCGTCGTCGTCGGCGTCGTCGTCGTCGGCCTTGGTGGTTACAGCGCCGCTGTTTTTGGCGGCAGTTAGGGCACAATTCGTAGAATTGTTTTGATTACTTACACTTTCTGCTTCGAGAAGAGTTTTAAGAATTGTTTTTGCCTTTGTGGTAGTAAGTTTAACGTTCGATTCGAAGACAAGAAAAACTGGCTCGTTCAAAAGAAAGCGATCAAAGGGCTTTGGTAAGCGCTGAAGAAAAAGCGTTCCTTTTTTCACTCGCTCAGAAGCAGGGTGCGAAGATAACAATGAAATAGAAAGCCTTAAGCGATCGAATCCACATCGCGCTTTTGGAAAATGTTTCTCGGGAAGATGTTCGATTGCATTAATTCCGGCATTTCTCATCTCGAAAATTGAAGTGACAACGTCGTTTTTTGTCTGCGATTGCGACATTAGTTTTCTTTGATGTTTGAATCGAAGAAAACTAAAAAACAATTTGATCCCCCCCCCACTCAC
>Ga0213868_10004986_pt1 | contig 12023 bp, 8 predicted proteins | sample PICome_9_FD_160087 | JGI IMG/M metagenome (GOLD analysis project Ga0213868, IMG submission 160087) | Coastal seawater microbial communities near Pivers Island, North Carolina, United States - PICO127 | ecosystem: Environmental > Aquatic > Marine > Coastal | place: USA: North Carolina | collected...
TGTTCGTAGGTCTTTATGTGTTTTTGAGAGAATTTGTGTTTTTTTTTTCTGTGTTGTTCTACTTTTGCGTCATTTGTGACTGACGCGTTTTAATCGTCCCATTCCTTTAGGGATACTCTGGGGCGCACCAAGAAATTTGTGGCTCTGGTTGACTGACCGGGGTAACGGGTAACGTAGAGGTTCATTTTTTCGTGCAAGTGTGAAGTGTTCCATCCTACATATACGTGCAGTCATTTAGTTTGCAATCCTGATTAGAGAAATACAATGAGGACCGTATTGATTGGAAAGGGACGAAGAGTCACATTGGAAGAACTTCAGGTTATGAGTCTCAAAAAGGATGTGTTTCACGATGAGGAAGAAAAGACCAGTGGAAAAAGTATTGGACCAGGATTCTTAGAGTTTACCAATTCAACAACCGATCACCCTTCCATCACGGATGAGCCTTCTTTGTGGAGTGAATTGGAAATATCCAACTTGATTGACAGTCTTGCATCGTTCAAGGTGCAAGATACCTCCTCCGCGTCACTTTTATCCGAGGAAGAAACGCGCGCGTGCTTTACGTTATTGGCGAACTTTTGCGCGCAACAACAGAATCGCCATGCCATGTCCGTGTCACTTGCCTTGGTCCAACTACTCAATTCGTATACGAGCATCCGCATGTCTCGTACTGTGGATGAATGTATGAGTCAGTTGAATCAGATCATGACGATAACCAACACTACGACAAATCTTGAATCCAAAGACGATGAACTTTACATCATCATTCATTCAGCATTGGTGCGAATCTTACCATTGTCTGTCATTGCGATGGCTACTGTACAATCACTAAGATTGGTGAAGAATTCCATTATTGATGCCATGGCCTCCTTGTCTGTTGAACATGTAGCGGCACTCATCCACACGGAGCAGAACGCTAAAGCTTGTAAAGATTTCATTCACATGTTTGATGATTCGAACTATGATCTACACAGACCACACAGAGGAATGATGAATAGTGCAAGTGTACTTCGAGTTTGTATACAAGGAAGTAAATTTGGATCGACAAATCCTTCTCAGGATCATATCCCAGACGACATCCATGTACTTGACGTTGATAGAATCCAAGCCATTCAAACCATCCCTGCCTACCATGGACCTGCTACGGATGCTATTATATCTGCCATGAAGGTTATTGAACTTGAATGTAATTGCTTTGAATCATATTCCATCAAGGAACTAGATGCAACTGTAATACGTTTGACTTGTGATACTGTATTCAATGCTATCAATATTTTGACGGACAAGAGTATGGCACGAATGGGAAAGAATCCGTCGAATGCAATGAATATTGCATCGGATGGTTCTACATCTGTATCTTCGTTGTCGGAACAGGCGCATAAGTTATCCATGGCAGTGCATACACTTTATACAACATTGGCTGAAGAAGCCAAGATCAATATACAATTCATGGAGGAAGAAATTACAAAAGCACTTGATGTGGCGAAAAAGAAGGCAGAAGAAAAGGCGGCACGTGCTGCAGAAATGGCAACATCTTCCAGTGCGACAAAGAATGAAGAGGATTCCTTGGAAGGCATGACGGAAGCTCAAAAGCAAAAGATTTTGAAAAAGAGAGCAGAGAAAGAGGCAAAGAAGGCTGCGAAGAAGAAGGCATCCAAGATTCAGAATGGACCTGGAGCTACAGAAGTAACTATATTTGGGTCTGGTTCTGTGAATATTATGAACGTCTTGAAGAAATATGATTACAATTTGGCAGATGAAAGAGTACTACAGGCAGTAGAAGAAATGATTGGTAAACTACTGTCGGGTGGTGTTCAACGCAAACCAAAGATTGCCAAGGGTACGAGAGATTATCTACCTGAACAAATGATGATCCGTGATCAGGCATTTCAAATCATTAGAAGAGTATTCAAGTCTCATGGTGCCGTAGAAATTGATACACCTGTATTTGAATTGAAAGATACCTTGACTGGAAAGTATGGTGAAGATTCAAAGTTGATCTATGATTTAGCTGATCAAGGAGGTGAATTGTTAGCGTTGAGGTATGATTTAACTGTCCCCTTTGCTAGATTTTTGGCTTTGAACAATGTAGGAAATATCAAACGTTTCCATATTGGTAAAGTATACAGAAGAGATCAACCTCAGTTGAGTAAGGGTAGATACAGAGAGTTTTATCAATGTGATTTTGACATAGCAGGGACGTATGGACGTATGGTACCAGACTCAGAATGTCTTTGTGTAGCAACTGAAATTCTATCCTCTCTTCCGATTGGTGACTTCGGCATAAAATTGAACCATAGACGACTGTTAGATGCTATTTTGGACTTGTGCGGAGTACCATCTGATAAGTTTAGGACTATTTGTAGTGCCGTCGACAAACTTGATAAAGAACCTTGGGAGGTAGTCAAGAAAGAAATGGTGGAAGATAAAGGATTAAAGGAGGAAGTTGCGGACAAGATTGGAACTTTTGTTGTTCAAAAGGGAGAGCCCTGGACAATGTACAATTCTTTGATGAAAAACGCTGTCTTTGGAAATCACAAGGGCGCATTAGATGCCCTAGAAGATCTCCGTATTTTATTTTCTTATTTGGAAGCAATGGGTAAATTACAATTCTTCTCTTTTGATTTGAGTTTAGCTCGTGGTTTGGATTATTACACTGGTGTCATTTACGAAGCTGTATGTATGAATGGTAACACTCAAGTTGGCAGTATTGGAGGTGGAGGAAGATATGACAACTTGGTGTCAATGTTTCAAGAAGCGGGTAAGATAACACCATGTGTTGGGGTGAGTGTGGGCATCGAACGAGTATTCACTTTGATGGAGGAGAGACTTCGTCAACAGCAAGGAGGGTCCATCAAGCAACCGAATGTGAGCGTTTTAGTCGCTCAAGCAGGTGAAAACATGATGCTGGAACGAATGAAGGTATCCAAGTTACTCTGGGATTCTAATATCAGCGCTGAATTCAATCAACAAGAAAATCCCAAGCTAAAGTATGAAATTGCCAACGCTTTGGATCGTGCAATACCATTTATGGTGATCATAGGGGAAGACGAGGCAAAGGAAGGAAAATGTCGAGTAAAGGATTTGAATGCTCGTACTGAAGAGACAGTAAATCAAAGTCAACTTGTAGCAACGTTACGATCAAAAGGTGTGATTCCTGTTGGTTGTGAATTCGCTGCAGAGCTCTTGAAAGAGTCTCAATCTTAGTAGCCTTTAGTTATCTATCAACCTATTTTAAAAGGTCAACAAAGTTGAATTTGTAATTGAGAAAAAACTTGTTTTTGATCCATTACTTTACTGCTTGCAAACATTTTTTATTTCAAACGCGAAAGTGCATGCGCACAATTAACTCCATTCAGATGGAGTTAAGATCGTTCAGCGGCCTTTTTTGACTTGAGAGCTAGGAAGGCTAGATATCGAGGAACAATCATTAACACAAAAAGTATACCAAGGTTTAGGCCTACAGAGTTCTCTGAGTGTAATACATTCAGTACATCCTTCTTTGACACGTACCCCACTCCATCTAAGCAAAATTGCCTTAAATAGCCACTTCCATCACACGAAACGTCTCTATCGAATACCATGATTTGATTTGCTTCGTAGCCGAACTTGAAGGGCGAAAGATACTTTAACCACTCAATGAAAGAGGGTATATTATCCACATAAAACCCACCAGCAGCCATTGTTGTGAGGGATATTACAATCATATATGTCATGCTCGTTTCGAAATCCATGACCAAAGCACCACAGAGTAAACCGTAACTTTCTCCCGTAAGCACCGACAATAACGTCGAGAACATGGTACCAAAGAATACATCGACTCTAGGATTCAAATTTGTCATCCAATATGAAATGGACCAGTATAAAGAAGGAAGCAGCAACCTCGTCGGCATTTCAGATACAGTCTTGGCTAGAAAGTAGGCACTCAAATGATAACTTCCACTTGCGCGTTCCTTAAAGATGACATCTCGTTCCATTGGAAATGCAAATATAGCTTCAAATATACCATCAAAGATCCAATACGTCGATGCAAAAAATAAAAAACTACCCCGATCCTGAACATGTTGTTCATCATATGGCATTTGAAACCATAGGAATCCAGATAAAACGCCCAATGCAATGGATTTGATGAAGTTAATTTTTGTCAAAACAGCGCTTTTACTATTTTTCAAAGAGCGATGCAGGAGCACACGAAATTGTGTCGTCCAACGAGTATTAAACTTTTTCTCCGTCAAAAGTTTGGACTGCAAATCAGCATACTCCTCTATTTTGTTCATCCAACTCTCAGAGTTGGACGGCGTTGTATTTCGCACCAATGATACATCATCCCTTCTTCCAGCACCTCGCTCCATTTCAAGAGCAAACTTGTCTACATCCCAAGCATTGATTAATTGCGCTTTTGTTGTGGTAAGATCCAAATATTCTTCACGTTTCTTTTTCGTTTCATCCAAAATGTTAAAGGCCTTTTCTGTCATGACAGTCATAGTTGATAGACGTGACATGAACGTTTGGATAGTATTACTTTTTCTTTTCCATTCAGATTTATTTTGTTTCCGTGTGACACTCGTACCAGTAGCAGTATCAGGACGAGGAATGAGGCGGGGTATACGAGTCGAAGCTGTATTACCAGGATGATTCATGGTGGCAATAATATCAACATCATCATCATCATCAGCAGCAGCAGCAGTAATGCGAATCGGAAAGGATGATGTTGTCGTCATGATGGAATCTTCGTTTTGCCTTGAATTACTTTTTGCTGTTTGATAAGTAGTAGTTGTATCTGATACTCCAGAACAGTATATATGACTATTACTCTCATCATTCCGACTACTGCTGAGAGTACTGCTATGATTATCATCATGACTACCCATCATGGATGGATATGTAGTATTGGCTAAGATGGGTCGTTGTTGTTTCAATAAAAGCACATCTTGTTGTTGTGATTGTTTTCCATCGACGTTGTAATCTTGGTTTGAATCTTTGTCCATGATGTTGGTTGTCTCTTGTTTGATACCATTAAATGCAGTAGAATCGAACGGATTAGGAACATGAATAGACGTCAATGGTACAAACGATGGAGAATAATGTTGATGATGATGATCAGCATATTTTTTTCTCTTGAATGGTGATTCCAATGCCTGTTCTTCATCATTATTGGAATGATTGGTTTCATCTTTGTCATCATCATCATCATCATCATGATTCCTCCTAATATTATCATCATCATCATTGCCATCATTTGTAGGACTATTCACCAACAAATCCATCCAATGATCTGCCGCATTGTACCCATCAGGACATGGCATGTCCAGTTTTTGTAAATATTCTAGACTGTGCTGTGGTGTACCATAGTAGACGACACATCCATCTGTCAAGAATAATACTTTATGAAATGAAAAGTATGTTTTAGAGGATGGTTGATGAATGGATGTAATGATGGTTTTCTGAAATTTGGTTGCAAGAGATGATAATAGTGTCATGAGTGATACCGCCGATGTCGAATCTAGACCCGAGGTAGGTTCATCCAGTAGTAGAATGGATGGGTTGGTCAAAAGTTCTGTGGCTATATTGACTCGTTTTCGTTCTCCGCCTGAAATAAGACGTATGGGTGTATGTTGACATTTGTGGAGTTGCAATAAATGAATCATGTGCTTTACATGTTTGTGTTTTTCCAGAGTGGGTACATCGTCTCCCAGTCTAAGCAATGCGGTATATGTGAGTTGATCATGAACTGTCAAATGTGAAAAGAAGATGTCATTTTGTTGTATGTAAGCCATGTTTCGTTTGAGATGTTTTTGAAGGATGGATTGCGATGGTACAGTGTCATCAAATGTAGAAGAAGAAGAAAGAGGAGGAGGAGGAGAAAGACTTGCAGTACGAGGAGCCTTTCCACTTTTCCCAAGATGACCAGTGCACACGGGATGTGAATGATACAAAAGATGGCCATGTTGAAAGTTGGACCTAGTTGCAATGCAATCCAAAAGTGATGTTTTACCACTTCCTGACGGTCCCAAAATAGCTAAAATTTCTCCAGCTTTGGCTTGTCCACTAACTTGATTAAGAATGATTTTACTTTGTGGTTGGATATGAGATGGTTTCGTTTTGTGATTGTCATCCTCTGGTTGTTTTTTAAAACGAAGGGTCTGATCCGTTCCTCCATTCGTAATAGTACTATTCTTTACGCTGGTGCTCCTGTTTGTGTCTTTCACTTGCACCACCTTGGTAAGATGGACCCATTGAAGTGTGACATCCATGTGATGATGATTATCATCATTCTTATTGGTATTTACTTCCAGATTCATGTGATTGAATGGATTGATTACAAATGGTAATAATGTAGCATGTATCGCGTATCGCGTATCGCAGTTCGTACTTTTGTATTTCTGGTCAGTACTAACTGTACATTAACTTTCTAAATCTTGTAAGGCACCGACCTGACGTGGTATAGTGTCCAATAGAGCTCATGACCCATAGAGACGCCCGTGTGCTTTGCTTCCACAAAACATGGAGACCAAGGGTCGAAAGGAAAAGGTACCATAACACATAACGTAACAACGAGAAGTATAAACAAGTGTAACTCCTTTAGAAAAAAGTAACTCCACTCTTACTTGAAACGTGTCAACCTACTTAGAAACACAAGATAAACAAATTAGCATTTCATAAACATATTTCATTATCATTATGAAACGTGCTTTGGCGGAACGGGCAAAACAAGAGGCTGATGATCCTGTAGAAGTTCCCCATTCCGAGACTCGTATTCCTACTACAAGTACTACTACTTATAGTAGTAATACTCTTGCTATTACCACTAACACTACTAGTACTAGTATTACTAATACTAATGCTTCTACCAACACAGCCTCTCCACCATCGAAAATACCCAAACTGGAACATACCTTAAGTCCACATCATCGCTCCACGAGTTTACCTAATTTAACTCAATCGAAACGAATTCGGATGCCTCAAAGAAGTAACCACCAAGATGACAGCAATCATGATGATGGAGATGATGAGGAGTCCAATTCTGCGACACAAAATGCATTTTATTTGAAACATCAAAACAAAGCATTGGCCTCAGAACTTTACCAGTACAAACATACAATTGCCTTATTGGAAAAAGAAAGAATGGTTCGAAGGCAGGAATTGGAAGTGGTTGCCAAAGTCATTCAAGAATTGAATCAAGTTTGGGTTGGAGTTGAAGGAACATTGATTGCCTTATTGCAACAGGTGAGTGCATATGATTCTGAGTCTAGAGAAATATTCCTATAGTATAGTGACATACCTTTCTCATGTTTCACCGTTTTACACATTATATACAAACATACATACATATATGCATAAAATGCACCTTTTTTTTCTCTAAATCAATGATAGAAATATCCCATGATTCAAACGGAATCAACCACCATCACGACAACGATACCACAAGATACACCTTCCAGTACTGGAGAAGGGACCCATCTAGAAAAAATACATGATATCGTCACATCCATAGTACAATTGTCAAAGGTACCCTTTTCTACAAACAATGGTGATGATCATGATCATACAAATGAAAACAACGACGTGAAATCTTTGACAACGAATCCATCCTCTTCTTCCTACTTGACATACATCCAAGCATTGTCCAGCACAACACAACATTATTCCAAACGATGTATCCAATTCCAAGAATTATTAAAAGAATTTATTCAATTGACGACATCTACCACAACTCAAAATGATCCAATGACTACAGATGAAACAATGACGAATTGTTATACACAAATTTCTAATTTACAAAATACTTGTTCTATATTACAAGGACAATTGGAAGATATGGCAAAAGCGAAAGATGAAGCAAATGAAAGTGAAAGACGTGTTAGGAGAGGTTTGTATAGAGTTGCTGCTGGTAGATTGAAAATTGGACAAGTGTTACAAGTGAGTTTCTTTTTCATTAGTTTTCGTGATTTATCATTGAAACCATTTTGATATTCATGTTGTTTTGTTTTTGTTTCATAATGTTTTGAAACACAAGGCGGTAGAGAAAGATGGTTCCTCCACATTGGAAGATTTAGAAGAAATACAAGGTGATGTTCTATCTGCAACAAATGTATCAGCATTAGACAATACACAAATCAAGACGGAACATGAAGGAAAAGATGGATCTAGCAGTGCAGATGCCATCCTCTTGGATGGAAAGGTTGTAAGCAGTTCTGATGTCATTCTCATGAAAAAGAAAATTGATGACTTGGCATTGGTTAATACGGACCGTGAAAAGAGAATTCATGAGGTATGTGAATTAAGATCTATCTACAATTCTACTTGATGTGCATTATATGATCACGCTTAATATATGCATCTTACACATGTCAAACCTTTCATTCCTTATATGTATAGCTTTTGAATGAGAAGGAAGATCATGAGAGAAAAGTAAATGAATTATTATCACAACAGAAAGTATCAAGTAGAAGTAATAGTGACGTGACGTCCTCACCGCAATTTGTAGAATTATCGTCAAAATTAGCAGCAGCTGGAAAAGAAATTGAAAACTTCAAGATTGATTTAAAATCAGTTCAAGACAGATGGGCCATCACAAAGGGGGATCTTGAACTTGCTAGAAAATCTGTCAGTGAATTGGAGATGAAACATAGAAGACGGCTACGAGAGCTTCTAGGGGTGTCGGGGGATGATACTGGGGGCGAAGAGGAGGGCGAAGAAGTACCTATCGAGCAAGCTTATTTTGATCAAGCGAAAACTGTTATGGAATTAGAGCATAAACTGAAGCATGCATTAGATAATGTTAGACAGGCTGAGTCCATCAGAAAAATGCTCGGAGACGCACATGCTCTTAATGAAATGCTCAAACGAGAAATACGTGAACTTAAGACTAGGAATGAAGAGTTATCTGCTTCGAAAACAAATGATGACGTTTTATCTTTTGACACGAATGATGTTGATATGAACGACAAAGAAAGTCGAAGGCTTAGAAAAGAGTTGGAAGTGGCTATTTCTTCAAAATCTCAGGCAAAAGATCGATTAGAGGTGGGTCCATATCGAAAGTTTTTTTCCCTCTTTAGTTTTATTTCTTGATTATGTCTGACCTTACTTTGTATGCATTACAGCAAGCAATCAAAGAAAGAGATGTTCTTTTAGATATGAATCAAAGATTGCAACAACAATGTGTTGAAAAAGATGATATGAACGCCAAATCCTTGTCTTCAATACTGCACCTAAAGCAACTCAGTGAACAATTGGAACAGGAGAAAGTAAAAATGGAGATATCTCTGAAGAGTGCCCAGCAGTTAGCACTCACCGCCCGTCTCGCAGCAAATGCAAAGATCCGTGTTGAAGAAGAAGCAACAAAGGAAAAAGAAATAGCACAGGCAGAATTGAAGCAGATGAAGGAAGCCTTCGAATCCTTGCAAAACGAAAAGAATGCTATTGAAGCTGAATTAGCCGCATGTAAAGCCATGATTGATGAGGTAAAGGTAGAATCGGGCGTTATTCGTAAAAGATGTGATGATCTCGTTACTGCTGCTACTACAAGTGAAAAAGAGCGTAAACAACTCGAAGAAGCTCTTGTGATTGCTAAGAAAGACGCTGCCGAAGCTGCCCAAAAAGTGGCAATGGTCCAAGCCAATGCTCGTGGAGGAAGCGGAGATAAATTTGACACTGAATTTACAAAAGAGGAACTTACTATTTTGGTCAATGATCTCAAGAGTCGTCTTGCCTGTCCTGTGTGCAACACTAGGGAAAAGAAAGTAATCAATACTCGCTGTCGGCACATGTTTTGCCGTCAATGTGTTGACAAAAGTCTTGAGAATAGAAATCGCAAATGTCCATCTTGTGGAATCCGCTTTGATAAGAAAGACATTGAAGATGTTTGGTTTTGAGCATCTGAAGAAAATAGTTTTGGAAATAATCACTGAATATATAGAGTATTTTGAAAAAGGGACTTTTGAATTGATACTCATTTTTTATTTTTCGAACATTACTGTCTTCTCCTTCACATTACGACTCCACGATGAGGGAATTTTCTCGAGAATGAAATGATCATTCGATGTATCTATAGCTTCGCTCGGTATCAAATCTCGATAAAGTTCTATTGAAGCAGCTTGGCGCAATTGAAACAAAACACCAAACGAAACTTGACCATCATTACAGCACTTTTCAAAAACCTGCCGAATAAATAATAGTCCTTCTTCGTCTAAGGGTGTCATAAGGTTGGCACACGCTTTTAAAACAGTACCATACGTGAAATGGTCAGGAGTAATTTCCGAATTGTCACAAGTCAATTCTCTATATATGACGCGAACAATACCAAGTGCCAAATATTGTGATTGGCTGGTTAGTGATGGATCTGTTCTCTCTTCCTCTTTAGTTCCATAATTGGATCGCCCATAAGTGGTTGCACAAGCATTTAACACACTGTTATATGAAACAATAGTAGGTTTTGCTAATGGGTTCTTCCCTGATTCATACATTTCTTTCATACGCTTCAATACCTGCAAAGCTGATGCGGCCTTCTTTTCCGATTGCTTTGATCTCGCAAGTGCATTAATAACACTTGAGTATGTAAATGCATTTGGCTGCATGTTGACATCGCCAGTTTCTTCGTATATAGCCTCCAGTTCGTCCAGTAATGCATGTGCACGTCTTGCCGCAGATGGGCTGTTGGAAGAGCACCAGGCATCTATACAGGAACTGTAAGTACGGATATTTGGTTTGCATGTCATTGAATGTAGACCCTCCATCCGTCTCAAGAGTGACTCGGCCCGTTCACCACTTTCCTTCATTCTACATTTTGCCCATGCGTGAATGCATGTATTGTATGTGATCACATCTGGTTCACAGGAGGGAGTATTTGCTTCTTCCATATATTCCAATAACTTCATCGCATTTAGCGCCCCTGTCAAAGTTTCTGTCTTGGCCCAACTATTGATGACACTATTGTACAATACAGTATTTGGTTGAAGATCTGTATCACCTGTAGCTTCGTATAAATAGCCTAAACGTTCCAATAACTCTTGAGATGCTTGCGCGGCGTCTGTAGGTTCCATTCCTGGACTTTTCGTCAAAGCATCAATAACGGTGGAAAACGTTCTAACATTTGGTTTAACAGTAATGTCCGTGTTTGCACTCTGATTTTCAGTAGTAAGATGCAATTGCATCTGATAGGCATCTTCCATTCGTTGTAATATTTTCAGTGCCTGTTGTGCACTATCTGTTAAACTCGATTTGGCAAAAGCATTGAGTACCAGATTGTATGTAACAGTGTCTGCCATATGAAGTTGCTCTAATTTCCATAAAATTTCATCCACTTCTTGTGCTGCCCTATTCTTGGATGCCTCGTCTCGTGATACTTTTGATTCGTTCAAAATGTTTTGAATTTTTATATTACCTTCATACGTCGTCAGATCTTGAACGAGTGTTTTCTCGTTGTTGCTGGTCATGACGCCAAATTCAAACAACGATAGATTTTCTTCTGTAAATATTTCCTCCTTCCATTCTTTCTTTATGAAATCTTTGTTTCTAAGTATCGGTATTCGATTTCTATGTGGAAGAAAAGGAAGTCTTCTTATGGTAAATGCACTCACAGGTTTTCTTAACAATAATATCATCGGAGTTAACAATACTAACGTTTTCATAACCATCGCGACACTGATCGAAAACCAGTCACCATTTAGACTCAAGTTTGATTTCATATCGGTAGATTAGATTTCCTTTGTTACTTATTTATTCTCAAGTGAGAAACAAATAAATGATTTGTGGGAGAGAAGACGGACGTGTCTGGTAACTTTTTTGAAAATAAAAAAAATGAAAACATGAAACCATCTATTCCATCTTCAACCAGCAAAACCGCGCGAAACTCTTGAAGCTAATTTAACCCTAAAAGCATAACCCCTTCAACTCATCTTTGGAAAAAGTGGGAATAACCAGGTCTAAGACAATTTTCCACGGGACTGAAAAGCTGTAGCATCAAAAGCCTTAGTAAAAACATTTAATCCCATGTAACCGCCCGTTAAGTATGAAGTACATCAGCC
>Ga0213868_10004989_pt1 | contig 12015 bp, 12 predicted proteins | sample PICome_9_FD_160087 | JGI IMG/M metagenome (GOLD analysis project Ga0213868, IMG submission 160087) | Coastal seawater microbial communities near Pivers Island, North Carolina, United States - PICO127 | ecosystem: Environmental > Aquatic > Marine > Coastal | place: USA: North Carolina...
GGGGGGGGGACGGCCCAAAAAAAGTTTCAAAAAATAAAAATTAAAAAAATGAAAAAACATCAAAAATGTAAAAAAACTAGTAAAATACATAATTTTTTTCAGCAAATTTATACATACATAATTTTTTTCAGCAAATTTATACATACATACATAATTTTTTTCAGCAAATTTATAGGAAAGCTCTGGGGAGTCTGCTGTGGCATCCTGGGAGCCCAATTAGACGTCCATTAAAATATATTCAAAAATATATATTAGAATTTTTACTATTAACTATTAATAAAATTCATATATATCTATTTGATTTATAGGTAGTTACAATAAAAATTATGAAAATATTATAATTTTAATTTATTAAAACTATTAACTATACTATAACAATACTATTAACTATTAATAAAATTCATATAATCTATTTGATTTATAGGTAGTTACAATAAAATTTATGAAAATATTATAATTTTAATTTATTAATACTATAACAATACTAATAATTTTAATTTATTAAAACTATTAACTATACTATAACAATACTATTAACAATACTATTAACTATACTATAACAATACTAATAATTTTAAAATATATATTAGAACTTTTACTATTAACTATTAATAAAATTCATATAAATCTATTTGATTTATAGGTAGTTACAATAAAATTTATGAAAATATTATAATTTTAATTTATTAAAACTATTAACAATACTATTAATCTTTAATAAATATATTTAAACAATATAATATCACTTATTAATATATTATGATAGTTCCATTTTATGGCATGACAAATAAACAAATTGAAATAGTATTAAATAATATTAATACACAAAAACAAAAACAAAAAGAACAAGAACAAAATCAAATAAAAGAAAAAGAACGATTACAATTAATGAAATCCATCGTTACATCTAACAACCCTTTATCGTTCTCTAATTTAATGCTTTATAGCACTCTATATAATCAAACTAATAACTAATATTTTTTATTTATTTTATACATAATATTTTAACAAACCCTCTGTTGATTCTCTTAGAATATTCTCCAAATCCATAAAATGCTCCTGCTCCATAGTTTTCCTAAATGTTTCATATGGTGTAATTGATGATGTAGTTACCGTCACACCATCAACCTCCTTAGTTGTTTCCTCAGCAGCTTCACCATATAGAATATATTTAATCATTGTCGCACTACGACCCTGTAACAACTGCACTCCTGGATAATCACATTTACTTTGAACACCATTACTATTACTATTTAGATTCCAATATACAATTGTCGGAATTTTAGTATAACCAGCATTTACCCACATAGACTCAATCTCACCATGAATTGTCTTCCACTTTGTTACACTATTACCCGTATTATCCTGTGTATATCCTACACCATATGTATACGTATATCCAGATAAACATGTATCCATCGTATCAAACTCACCATCTGTAAATACCACAATCACTGGAATATCTTCTGAACTTACATTACCACTATTACAAATATCTAGAACCGCTCTATGAAGACCTTTATAATTAGTACTACCACCACTATATCTCATAATATGCGACATTCGTTCTTTAACTGTCATCGGAACAGACCCACTCTTAAAATTAAATACACTAGGACTATTAGTAAAACTTAATGCCAGGTCTTTATAATCATCACACGCAATTTGCGATAAAAAACACGTCAAACCAGCACCAATATCTATTGGACGATTTGGATACTTACCCACCCATGTCATCGACGCAGATACATCGGCACATCCAATAAATCTACCAGATGTCAACGCCTTTCTTACCATAATATCACTATTAGATTCAATACCAATCTCATCCACAAGCTTTCTCCTAAATTCATCTAGCTTCTCCCTAGTATCTATAATCTTAGATTCCCATAGAGCCTCCTGCATCTCGCCATGCGCAGTTGATGATGATTGATGGGCACTACAAGCAATCTCATGTGGAAATACTTGACCACTATTTACCTTACTTGGGTCCCTAAACATCTCACGCATCTTTTGACGAAGCACCACACGACCCTCATCATCTGGATCACGATTCCCATGCTCCTCCTCATAACAACCACTCGGACGCTGCTTCAACTTCTCATTTAGTAGAAATTTACTATTACGCTTCATAAATACACTCGGAAAATGGTCAGGATTCATATCACTAAACCTCTTCGCACACGCCAATACCTCGGGAACATTTAGAACAACATTTAGACGCGCATTTAAAGTCCTATAATCCTTCCTCGCACCAAATGGAACACTTTCTGACATTGGAAATTCATCATAACTCTTTTCACCACTCGAAGATACTATTTTACGCCTTAGAGAACCACGAAGAAAATATGACACATGAGCTTCACGTCTTAGAACACCATCTTTATAAATATACCAATACAACTCATTATTTACATTAGACTTTTCTCTAACACAATATTTACCCATATATGATACACTTACATTATCACCATTTGATGATTTACTCTTTAGTAACTCCTCCAATTCATTACAACTAATACTACCAAGCTTATTTGGTCTAATAAATTCAGACAGTTTCCTCAAATCAATCACACGTTGACTATTCATCGAATGCCTAAAACTACGAATTAGCATATCATATTTATTAAATCTGGCATCATCACTCATATCCATACTATTAATAATACCCCACATTAGTAGCGGGTCCTTCCAATAACCAATACTACCAAATAAATTACTACGCGCAATCTCTACACATGTCTTTGGAAATAAATTATACAACTCTAGAAAATAACGATATGATAGTAGCTTCTCCTTCTCACCCTCCCTCGCATGACGCTTATGACACCAAAGACGAAATACATCCGCAATCGCAACACCACGCTCCTCCATAGACGTATTAATCTTTACTTCTGCTAGCATCTTAGTAATTCCCTCACGAATATTTTCTACAGTAGTATCCTTATTAAAATTTGTAAAACAATCTACACGACTATCACCACTCGTTACATTCTTTAAACCACCATTATCACCTTGAATAAGATTTCCAGCACTTTGAAAAGCATTACTAAAGGTATTTGATGAAGTCATTATTCAAGTCGGGTATAAAAGTCACTAGTAGTATAATAAAAAAATAACTTTATATAATTTATAATTCAATTTTATTTAACATCATTTAAACACCTTCAAAATTTACATGAACATATTTACACATCTTACGTTGACAATTATTAAATACATTATCCCTACACAACTTATTGAAATTTAAACCTTTCCCAAATGCATAATATCTTAACATCTGAATCGGATTTGTCTTTATCATAGTCACTACACTACGTTTTCTTACATAATATACAATATTATTTCTTATATCCAAATATTTCGTACAACCATTATCTGTTGTATAAATTGGCATCTTTGATATTTCATCATAACTTATTTCTTTATCTAGTTTTATTGACCTCTCACAACTACGCTCCTTCGCATGACCACTATAACGCATCTTTTGTGTTGAGACATTTCCATTACACATTATCAATAGTATCTTATATATAAAATACATATATATGTCAAAATCAATTTTAAATATATATAGAAAAAAAAATAATATAGTTGGTATTATACTTTCTACAAAATGTAGAAATAATGCAATTATCTAAATGATAATTTTAGTCTTTGGGATATAATAGGACTCGAACCTATAATATTTTTTTCCAATTAAATATATCCTAAATAATAATAGTCTATTCCTATAAGTCAATATGAATTAATATCCATATAACTATCTATAAATAAATAGATAGCTCTATATAAAATAATATATATCATAACCATAATATACATATCATATACTTTACAATACTTACCATCAAATATCCATCAAACATCCATCAAACAATATTTTTTAATTTTATGCTGTATATATACTTTGTCAGTATAACACTATAATCTCTAACACACTATACTATACACTCTCTAACACACTATACTATACACTCTCTAACACACTATACTATACACTCTCTAACACACTATACTATACACTCTCTAACCTAAATGTGAAAAAACAATACAATATTAGTATACAATCTAATCCAATCCATTCCATTCCATTCCATTCCATTCCATTCCATTCTATTCAAATCAAATCCAATCCATTCCATTCCATTCTATTCAAATCCAATCCAATCCAATCCAATCCAATCCATTCAAATCATTATAATATATAATAAAATATCAATATCTAATTATTTTATTATTATATATTATTTTTTTTAGTCTATAAAAAACCGTTATAAGTTTAATGCCGTATAAATACTACACAGTATTTATTTATAGTATTTATATATTAATAATTATGCTGTAAGAATATTTAACAATATTCTTTAAACTAGCCTCTAAAGAGATTTGAACTCTCGACCTTTGGTTTACAAGACCAATGCTCTAACCAACTGAGCTATAAAGGCTATATATATAGCAGAGCCTCGTTTCGATCGAGGGACCTCTGGGTTATGGGCCCAGCACGCTTCCACTGCGCCACTCTGCTTTAAATATCTATAAATATATTTATAATATATAATATACTTAGATTTTTTTTTTGAATTAATTTAATTAATTATATATAGCACTAACCTTTTAAATAGTTTTTTATACTATTATATTTTCATTATATTTAAAATTGATTTCACTTTATGCACTATCATTATACCATTACACTCATACTAACATGGACTTTCAACACGCTACTACTATTAAACAATTCCTCTTTAAAAAGATTTCATGCTATCTAAATGATAATGGTATTACACTATCATATGAAACACTCGATTCTAATATACACCTCACACGCGATGAATTAAATTCTATTTCACCACCCAAAACCAAACCTAAACAAACACTTAAATTAAAAAAGAAACCTACCAAATCTAAACCTGTTAAAGAACCAGAACCCGAACCAGAACCAGAACCAGAACCAGAACCTGTTAAAGAACCAGAACCAGAACCTGTTAAAGAACCAGAACCAGAACCTGTTAAAGAACCAGAACATGTTAAAGAACCAGAACCAGAACCAGAACCAGAACCAGAACCAGAACATGATACTGAACATGTGGCTGAACTTGGGACTGAACATGTGACTAAACAGGTGACTGAACATGTGACTAAACAGGTGTCTGAACTTGGGACTGAACATGTGGCTGAACTTGGGACTGAACATGTGAATAAACCTGTGACTGAACCTACACATGTCACCGAAATATCTAAATCTAAAGCTAATAAAAAAATGTCTAAACTTAAATTGAAACATAAACCTAAAAAAAATGAAACACCTATCAACACTTTTGATACCTTTATTACTATTTGTAATACACATGATATACCATATTTTAAATATAATGATGAACAACTATGGAGTGGACCTGCTATTAAAATTCTAGAATCACAATATGAACTATATAAAACATATTTCCAAATTGTAGATATCAAATATATTAAAGCTAATCAATATTATATTATTCGCCCACAAAAATATGAAAATGATTCAAATATTACATATCCTAAAATAACAGATAATTGTAAACTTCATCCAAATACTTTGGTATCTATCAATTCTGATAATGAAGAACTATATAATGCTGATACTGATAATAGTGATATAGAAGAAATTGAAACCAGTGTTTGGACCTTTCAAAATACAAAATATCTAGTTGATGATACTAATAATGTATATAGTTATGACACTACTGACCCTGTTGGAACTAGAGTTTTCAGTGAAGAATTTAAAGGTGATATTATTAAATTTAACTAAATATACATTTACACTAATATTACTATGACCTTAAAATTACGGATTTATTTATTTTTTTTATTTCCTTATCAACAATATATACATCATCCATATCTGGATAATTATCCACTATTATTTTTTTTATACCTTTTTTATGCGATTTAATTAATAATTTATTAAAATTTTTACTTCTCACCTTAAATGACCACCCAAGATTTTTCGCAACTATACTATTTTTATTATTTGATTTTAACTTTTTTATTTTATTACGTTTCCCCCTCTTACTTAATACATAATTAGTTTTTTTTGATAACACCATATATATATACAATAAATAAATATTAAAATTGATATAAAATATGTTTTATAAATATTTTTACTTAACTTAAAGTAATAAAATGAACCATTTATTCAAAAAATCTATTAACCAAGATATATATAATCTTATATACTCATTACATAAAACATATAATATTGATTTATATTTATTACTAAATACCTATATGCCCAATATACATTTTAAAAAAACAATTAAAAAATACCCTATACAAAAAACAAATAAACAATGTAATGCTAGATGTTGGGGTGGTAAACAATTTGTTAAATATAACCCATTAACTAAAAAATGGACTTATGGATTCCGTTGTAAAAAATATTCTATAGTTAATTCACACTATTGTCTTACACATCATAAATTATCTTTAAAAACAACACATTTACCACATGGTAAATATAACGACAACGTCCCACATAATCATTATTTTAAATATCAAACAAAAATTGAAACAAAATTTAATATTTAATAAATATTAAATAAAATAATACAATACAATGCAAACTTCACAATATTCTTACATCACAAATTATAATATTTATCCAGAATATATTGAATATGTTAATATAGATAATAACAATATATCTATCCAAAAACATACTAATATCAATACACAACCATTCGATATAGCTACACATCTACATTATACACATACATATTTAGCAAAAGAACTATCACCTGATTTATCATATAACACATTTAAACATGCTTGGAAAGATTCATTCACATTTTATAACTATCAATATGAATATGATACACCAATTATAATTAATACATCTATAGATGATACATCACACACTACTAATAATAATGATGATATTGAAATAGAGGATAATGAATCATTATATTACTCTTCTTCATCTGACGAAGATGAATCTGAATGGTCCACTATTTAATAATTATCATCATTATCAACATTATCATCATCATCACTCGAATCTGATATATATAATACACTTCTACATATTTTTACCTTTTTAATCTTATTTTTTTTTATTTTTATTATATTTCTTATACATAACTCTATACATATATTATCAATCGTTATTTCACTATTATTTATTTTATTTAATACATCCAACAAATCACTATGTAATAGACGGATTTTCATATTTATTTATTATATACTATTTTACACCTACTAGAACCTTTAAATCACACTCTATTTTATCTATTACACCACTTAACGCATCCCTCTTTGAAACACCACTATATTTATTATTTATTAATTCATCATTATTATTATAACTTATACTACACTCCCATGTTACACACCTATTAGTTATTTTATTATATTTAATCTCTAGATTTTTTGGATTGGATACTTGCTTACAATGATTTAATAAATTTCTACCTCTACACCTATCACTTATCATAATAATTATAATTAATTATAACACTATACTCTTACTACTATATATATACCATACACTTATTACACTTTATTACTTTATTATTTAATTTTTATATTTAAAAAAAAAATATTTTATTTATTATTAGAGTTAATATTTATTTAATATTTATTTAATATACCTTATAGATTACACCATCAATCTTAAATTTCAACACTTTGCCATATTCACTATCATTAATACCATTCTCAAAATATTCCTTCTGCGAATTCTTAGCTCTATTAATAAATGCACCTTCATATGGATTTTTTACTAATGTCTTAAGCTTAGTTGAATTATGATATGTTCCTCTAATAGATTCATACTCATACATACCTTCAAAGAACTCGCCAAACAGCAAATTACCATTAAGCTTCCATTCATATCCACTTACTTTATATCTTTCTTCCTTACTAACTACAATAACAATCCCATTATTTACTATGGGCGAAGTATGCTCCCCTTCACCATATCCACATTCTTTAATCGGATCAGGATAACTAGACTTCCACGTTGACGCATGACTACCAATCACATCAATCGACACCCACATATTATTATTATCAAATTTCGCAGCCCATGTATTCATACCCCACGAACCTTCTCTCTTTAGAGGCTTTCTACCAACTTCATTACATGGAAACCCATATGTAACTTTATTATATGTTGACACACACCATTCTATATCTGCTCCATCCGGAAGGGTCGTCAGAAACTTCTTGAAATCATCCAACGAATATGTAGTTTGGCTACTTGAAGTATTTGAAAAACAATTTGTAGCTTTCAACACACCCTTCTTTGTCTTAGCCTTCGCTCTCAACTGTCCAATGCTAAGTGTATCATCGGTTTGACTAGACATTCCTTCTTCTCGCTTCCAGTATAGCCACTTCTTCAATTTAATATCACTAATATCCCACGTTTCACGCTTATATATTTCTTCTAGCTCTTTCTCTCCAATTTTCTTAATCATCCTTTCAACTGTTTGCGCTTTCGGCGCAGCTGTCCTCTTTCTATAGATTATTGGATTCATTCTAGCATTAAGAAGTCTCCAAAATTCATCCGCAGTTCTTACATTTTGACACTCATAGAGATTACTACTCGCACTAAACGCAGAAAACATCGATACCATATTATCAACACACCTCATATCTATCATATGTTTTAGACACTCTTCTACACATTGAATATGGAGTTTATTCGTATCATCTTCGTCGTTATTAATATTTTTCAAATTCTTTACAAATACAACAAACCACTTCACAGCACTCGCATAATGACTATAGCCTGGAGCACTAGAACCCTTTGAACTATACGCATTATCAATACATTCCAACGCATTTGTATGTGGTATCCATTGTCTAGTAATTTTAATAAATTTAATCAAACTATCCTTTAGAATTGTATTTATCTCTAACATTTTACCTTCTGTCATAGTTGCTTCTGTTGGTCTAATATATCTAATATGCTCGAAACTACCATATTCTTCTATTCCACTATAAATTGGAGAAATTTTCGATGAACCAGACTTATATAATCCAAATACTATTTCATTTTCCAGTTTACTATTTTTTACAAACATTCTCAATTTACTAATAGCATCAACCATCTCTATTGGATAATCACCATCATTAAACATAATACTATCTTTACTATAATTCTCAATGTTATATACCATTAATTTTGACGCCTTCGAAAAAATAACCCTACACAATGTACAGAGCTTCCAAGCATTTAGAACTTGAACCTTTAGAATATTATCACGTCGTTCAATCACTTTATCATTATACTCGGTCAACATTGGATCACCTTCTTCGAGTATAGACATCTCATACTTTTGAGACAAAGTCATAATAGTATCACCTTCTAGCTCTTTGTTACGTTTCTTTAGAAATTTTATAATATTATCAATAAAAGTCGCCCAACTATATTTACTACTATTTACCAACAAAAATTCAACACTTTTACTAGAACATTTATTCCAAATTTCAACAAAATTAGTATTAAATTCAAAATATCTATCATAATAATTGTAAAATTTATTACTCTTTACATCTGTATTGATTGTTGTAGTAGAACATGACGAATGAACACACGACATAGTATCTTTTAATTATCATTTTACACAACTTATCACATCAATTTTATAAACTAAGTATAACCCCACATAAAATAAAAAAAATATACCACACCCAATCAAATTATTATATACCATATTACTTATACACTTATATATAATATACACCTAACCTATAATACTAACTACAACTACCTAAGACATATGAACCTTATTATCCGCTACAATATACACCCCAATAACATCACCTTCTTCGTTGAAAACCTTCCTCACGGCGCTTCCCACATCTTCAACCAACCACTCCTTCCCATCGACATCCTTCAGCTTCTTCACTTCAATTGTTGGAACATATGGAGGCGAAGACACTGAGTATTCAGGTGTCTTCGCACCAGAAGAACCACCACCACTCAGGTCCAATCCACCTGGACGAGACTTCACACCTCCAAGATTCTCTGGAACAGAACTCGTATATTTCAGTGCACTCGGCTTCGATGTAGCTTCAACACCCATCCTCGGAATCTTCTCGTTCGCAATGTTCGCAACACCACGAAGAGCAAGAAATGCTTGTTCAACCCCTGCCATATTCCCAACAATCTTGAACTTCGGCCAAGCTCCATTCTCGCCGTTGTGAAGTCGGATGTGAACACGATGCTTCCCACCAATCCCCTTCATCGTCTTCCCACCAGCTCCAAGGACAAACCCAGCATGGTCTGGATGAACCGGGAACATCGCCTCGAAAGTCTCCATTCTCTTCATCTGCACACCACCAGCACTCGTAAACACATGTCCCTGCTGTGGCTGTGGTGACGGTGTCTGCGAACGCGGTTGCTGCTGCTGCTGCGCATTGGAAAAACCAGTAGAAGACATGACTTTTTGAATTGGCTTCACAAGAACAATTGGTATATGTTTTGAAAGTTTTTGAAAGTTTTTGAAAGTCTTTGAAAGTCTTTGAAAGTTTTTTGAAAGTTTTTGAAAGCTTGTAGCGAACAATAATACTATTTTATACAAATACAATTATACAATCAATTTTGTTTTATAGAACCACACCACACCACAATACACCACACCACACCACACCACACATTGTCAATAAAAAAAAAACTATCCTATAATTAAATAACTATATAAATATTAACACACACATACACACTAATTACTCGTCATCTGACTCATCACCCCAATCACCAGTAATAGTACAGTCGCTCGCAACATCATTTACAACTACTATCTTAGTCTTCACAACACCTCCAATTACCGGAGCACCATGCTTCCACGCACCTTGAAGAACAGCATTCATCTTTGGAGGCTCCGACTCAACCACCGGAATTGATTCTGGAATATCATCCACAAGATTCTCGAGAGCAGAAAACATCGAACCAGTTGTCTTCTTCGGAACCACATCAGCCTTCACAACGAGTCGCACACGAGGACTTTCGACTTTACGACGCGCACACCTTTCCTTATAGGCTATGCGTTCGTCTTCGGCTTCTTGAAGCACTTCCATCACAATACTCATCACAGTCTTTATAGACGAATTTAGCCCTTCAAGATACATCTTCTGGTATTCACCAAATCTCTCATTCTTCGGAAACCACACCTTCACTCCATGAAAATAGCTCCACGCATCACGATGCTTCAGCAGAAAACCACGAGACTCCACCGGAATACTCATCGTTTCAATCATAACCATCTTGAACTGGCAATCAACTGGAATGAGCGATACGACTTTGGAATGAGCGATACGGCTTGGGAATAGACAAATATAAACCTTTGATAATTCGAACAATTGGAACAGAAATCGGTTGTAAAAACACGGTCAATGTATTACTCATATTTATTAGTAGAACGTAATAATCAATTTTACATTTTACAACACTATACTACACACCACACCACACCACACCACACCACACCACACCACACCACACCACACCACACACCACACCACACTCCACATATCATAAAATTGAATTATTATTCAATAAAAAAATATATATCTACATCTATTATTTTTATAACCCATTTATTTATATTATTACCTTTATTATATTTTTATTTATATACCACGCCACACACCACACCACACACCACACACCACATATATATAATTTATAACCGATTTATAACATTATACACCATCCACGCATACTATATATCATAAAATTGAACTATTAGTATCATTCAATAATAAACACACTATAATTATATACATTTTATTATTAGAATACTTTATTTTTTATAACCCATTTATTTATATTATTACCTTATATTATATTTTTATTTATACCACACCACATATCACACACCACACCACACCACACCTATATATAATTTATAACCGATTTATAACATTATACACCATCCACGCATACTATATATCATAAAATTGAACTATTAGTATCATTCAATAATAAACACACTATAATTATATACATTTTATTATTAGAAT
>Ga0213868_10004992_pt1 | contig 12011 bp, 9 predicted proteins | sample PICome_9_FD_160087 | JGI IMG/M metagenome (GOLD analysis project Ga0213868, IMG submission 160087) | Coastal seawater microbial communities near Pivers Island, North Carolina, United States - PICO127 | ecosystem: Environmental > Aquatic > Marine > Coastal | place: USA: North Carolina | collected...
AGTCTCCGTAAGAACACCATCAACCCAGTGTGCATAACCAGCGGCCGCATCAATCATATTTGTCTGATCGTCAAAAAAGGCAAACATAAAGCGATTATTTGCATAGATTTTCATCTGGTCGCGCAGCAGTTTGGAGGTTTCACCCTCGACCGTCTTTATCACCCCATCGAGTGCATAGGCACCATCATCAATCCCCGGTATTGCATCCAAAATGGCTGATTCAGACTTCATAAGTTTCCCCTCAGATTGAGATATTGTGATTAAGAATAAGGTTGGGCGTATAGTATATCAGCGTGGTTATTGGCGTAGAATAACAGCAACCAGCTTAACCCGCTGTAGCCACCATTCAGCTTTTTCGACTGGCCATTTTTGATAACAAAAGCACAAGAGATACCCTATGAAAAACTCCACCGAATTGGAAGCCGCAACCTTTCGCAGGCTGCTGAAACACCTGGATGATAATAAAGATGTGCAGAATATAGATTTAATGATCCTCGCGGGTTTTTGTCGCAACTGCCTGAGTAAGTGGTACCTGGCCGAAGCCGAAGAGCGTGGCATAGACATAACCAATGACCAGGCCCGCGAAGCTATTTACGGAATGCCCTACAGCCAGTGGAAGGAAAAACACCAACCACCGGCAACGGCAGAACAGCTCGAGGCCTTTGCCCAACGGCAACAAAAATAGCGGTAAAAAACTTACTCGTTTAAATGGAAGCCTGGCGTTGATTGAGACAGCGCCAGTTCATCGGCATTCATATCCTCACCTACGTCCTCAAACAGTGGTGATGTGAGATAGCGCTCACCCGTATCTGGCAGCATACAGAGAATCACTGTACCAGGTACTGCGGTGCGGGCTATATCAAGCGCTACGGCAAAGGTCGACCCACCGGATATACCCGTAAAGATACCCTCCTTTTGGGCGAGCATCTTTGACGCCTCAATACCATCCTCTGCAGCAACCGGTACAAGTTGATCAAAGCGCTTGGCGTCAATAGATTCCTGCAGAACCTGAGGAATAAAGTCCGGCGTCCAACCCTGGATCATATGCGGCTGGAACGCCGGGTGACTCCCTGAAGGAGAACCATCGGCCAAGCGTTCCTGGACGGTACCACTTTCAATTAATTGGGCATTAACCGGTTCACTGAGGACAATTTTGGTCTCTGGACGCTGCTCTTTTAACACTTTCGCAACACCGGAAAAAGTTCCACCAGTACCGTAACCAGTCACCCAGTAATCCAGATTGCTATCACTAAAGTCCGCCAGAATTTCACGGGCTGTGGTATTTTCATGGATCTTCGCATTGGCATCAGTCTCAAATTGACGGGCCAAAAACCAGCCATTAGCCTCAGCCAGCTCGACAGCTTTAAGATAACAGCCCATCGCCTTATCAGCCTTTGGGGTCAAAATAACCTTGGCCCCGAAAAAACGCATCAACTTGCGGCGCTCAATAGAGACACTGGTGGGCATAGTGGCCACAAAGGGATAACCCTTAGCCGCACAGACCATGGCCAAGCCTACGCCTGTATTACCACTGGTTGCTTCGACCACAGTCTGCCCGGGCTTCAACTCACCGGTTCGTTCAGCTTCCTCAATAATGCTAATCGCTAAACGATCCTTAACCGACCCGGCCGGGTTAAAAAACTCTGCCTTTACATAGAGGTCGACACCTGCAGGTGCCAGTGAATTGATCTTTACGCAGGGGGTATTGCCGATAGTATCCAAGATACTGCTGTATAACTGTCCCCTGCCCTCTGTGGTACGCGCGGATTGCTTGCTCATAGAAATGTCCCCGATTATTTTTTGGCTATAACGCTCGAATAAAGACTATAGCCACGGATGATTAGGGACACCGCTTATCTTGTCAATAGAAGCCAGAACCAAAGGCTTTAGGAGAAAGTAAAAAAGCTAAAATCTCTATCTATTACCGCCAACTCGATTGTGGTTTTTCGGCAACTCTTTCAACCACTACCTCATCGATCACCGATACCGGAGGAAAAATCCCCTGGCGCATAACATGGGGCAGCATCCGCAAACTGAGCTCAAATTGGGTTTTAAGACCCGCCCTTAACATCTCATAATCACCTTTAGAGCCAAATTGCACAATCTCCAGCAGTGGCTCCAATGGCGCCGTTTGCATTCGCGCCTCGCAGATACGAATATAATTTAATCTGTCATTGGCATTTTCAACGCGCAAAAGAATCTCGCTATTGCCAGAGCGCTTTGCACAGGCTTGAAAAAGCTGGCCTACAGAATTGGCTATCACCTCATCGGAGGGAGACTTTAGCAAGGTTAATTTCTTGCTCAGCACAGACAGCTCCGGCACACCAACTACCGAACCTGGAATTGCATCAGCAATCAAGCAACTGACCGACCAATCAACCAGCACATGGTTTAATTCATAGAGATTTCGAATATCGACCTCCGATAGGGTTTTCATAAAGAACCCCATCTTCGGAACAGTGACAATTAAGCCCTCGGCGACCAGCCTTAACAGACTCTCGCGAACCGGGGTAATACTCACTCGTAAATCCTCAGCGAGAGATTCAATATTTAAACGTTCACCTGCGGGAAACTGATTGGAAATTACCGAGTTTTTAAGACTTTGATAGACACGTTTGATGATATTCGAATTATCAGATTTACTTTGCATTGGTTTGGCCTATAAATTCCATTTAAATACCCCGTCCAGTCAACGGCAAAATTGCGCCCTGTCACCCAAAATCCTATTGAGCAAATGCAATGCTGGAGGCAGAGCACAGTTTACATAAATTACAGTATTCTGCTATACCACTAATTGTCTAAAATTTAATTGTATATTAGATAATTTCATTAATATCAGATAGTTAGAATATTATCTGCCATTATCACAGAGAAAATATTTTGCATATATTCTCAAAATGCGGAGAAGTGCACTGCAAAAGTTGTTCAAATCGACAATATATTCGGGCTATATGACTCAAAGGTTTTTTTACCCCCAGATAGACTGAATAAATCGATAGAAAGCTACTCAAAAAGAATATTGATATTTCCATATCTGAGGATTAACAAAGGCCAAAAATTGCTAAAAAATATCTCCTTTACTTCAGCTTTGGCCAATTCAGATTTAACCTCCGAAAAAAACCGGGACAGCCAGTTGAGCTACTGCGGCTGCCAGTATAAATGGCAACATTATAATCACACCTGCTATGCTCGCTACGATATACAGCGACCCAACAAGTTAGCCAATGCCACAGCAAAAAGACACTGTGAATTTATTGCCGGTCGCTACTGCGCCATCCGGGCAATTCAAAGTCTTCGCCAACCGCCAAACAGCGTCAGTCAAACTCAAATACCTATGCAACCAGATGGCAGGCCTCTGTGGCCAGAGGGCATTATTGGTTCAATCAGCCATAGTGGCGATCGAGCTATGGCAGTGGTCGGCAGCGCGGACAGCTATACCGGTCTTGGAATCGACTGCGAAACTCTACTGACCGATTCAGCAGCAAAAGAAATCGCAGACTTGGTAATGGAACCCTTGGAAAAAGAGCTTTTATTAGACCGGCATCCGGAATATGGATTGTTGCTTACCCTTGCCTTTTCCGCCAAAGAGAGCCTCTTTAAAGCCCTGTGGCCATCGCTCTCCAGTGTAAAAAGTTTTCACGATTTTTCCATTTACAGTATCAGTGCTAGCAAACTAATTCTGCGACCAACCAAAAGACTCAATAGCAACTGGTCTGGAGCAACAGCGTTCAGTATTGACTACATAAAACAATCCAAACATGTAGTCACCATGGCAGCGATTACATCACCAGGCAGATAATTTCGTACGGTAAAATCCTTCGCTGACGTATGTAAATATATGGCCGAAATAGATTAGATATAGCCTTTGAAGGATTTTGCAAAGGCGCCTTAACATGGCGATTCCTATGAATATCACTGACAAAGGGAATCTAACCATGGCTAGAAAAATCCGACAAAAAGGCTCTAATAAAAATACAGATAACAGTAGTTTCTGTGTGGTTGTAAATTCAGAACAGCAATACTCCTATTGGTTTTCTGACAGTCAATTGCCCGCTGGCTGGAAAAGTACCGGCTTTGTCGGCACCAGGGCAGAATGCCTGGCAGAGGTGGATAATATTTGGACTGATATGCGGCCGTTAAGCGTTCAAAAAGCCATAGACACAGGAGCAACATAGAAACAGAAAAATAACAGGAAATACAGGAAGGAACATATGCAAAGGGATATTCGCCAAACCCCCACCTTTAGAGAGACCCACCACCTATACCGCAGTATCTGGCCAACCAACAACCCCGACATAAATGACGCACAACATATTCAGGCATCACCAGAAGGCACCCATGGGCTGTTTACCGGTATCAATGCACAATCTTTAGAGCAACCCCTGACAACAAAGGTTTACCAGATAAACCTGCAGACCCAGGAAATCGATCCGCTCAGCAACCAAACAGACTGTAGTGAACAGCAGGGTAAATATTCACCAGATAGCCGCTATATCGCATTCCTATCCAATCATGGAATCCCTGGCAACCTGCAACTGAATATCCTCAACAGGGCCGATAGTACCCTCTTATCAGCACCGCTGGTAAATGGTTGGATTGAACAGCTGCAGTGGTCAGCTGATAGCAGCCGCATTCTTTTAACGGTAGCGGGCCACGGTGCCGACAAAGGCAGCGCTCAGGGTGCCGTAAAAACCAATCGGGGTGCAGAGCAAATGCCGAACTGGATGCCAGATGTAGAAAACGGTGCCGAGGAGTATCGCTGGCGGCAGGCGTGGATCTATACAGTAGCCAGCCATCAGCTACAGTTAATTCCAACAGCAGGTATCAATATCTGGCAGGCAGTCTGGTGTGGCGAACAGCGTATTGCCGCAATAACATCCCCCTCTCCCAGCGAAGAGGCATGGTATTCAGCGGTATTACAACTTATTGATATACAGACGGGCAGTGCAGAGTTACTCCACCAACCTAGAGATCAACTATCCTGTCTATCCGCCACCCCCAGCGGGCAGAAGATTGCATTTGTAGAGGCGCTGGGCAGTGATCGGGATATTATCGCTGGCAATCTATTTACAATCGACAGCGACAGCAGACAACGCAATTCCATCGACAGTCACAGAGTTGATATCAGCTATACTGAATGGCTCTCAGAGGAACAACTGTTAGTGGCCGGGCATCGCGGCTTTGAAACTCATATTCTGCAATACCAACCATCTGCAAAAGCCCACAATGACACTTGTAAAACCGTATGGAGCAGTTCAGAAATAACTGGTTGTGGCCATTTTATCAGTGCCTCAGCAATAGCCAGTGGAGACTGCCTGATAATCGCCGAAAGTTTTTTTAAAGCCCCTGAAATTGGCCGTATCAACCATGGCCAGTATCATTGTATTAAAAGCTTCGACCAGGGTTACAACGCAGAGTCTACAGCGATCAAAAGCGCCGAACAGATTAGCTGGACCGCAGCAGATGGCCTTGAGATTCAAGGCTGGTTACTCAGCCCAAAAAGTTCTGCACCCCACCCTACTATTATGGATATGCATGGCGGCCCGGTCTGGCAGTGGCGGCCCCACTGGCTCGGGCGGCGCCTGCATATCCTGATGCTGGTAAAAAAAGGCTATGCGGTATTTTTACCCAACCCAAGAGGCAGCGCCGGTCGCGGACAGGGTTATAGCCGACTGGTTCTGGGGGATCTGGGTGGCGCAGATACCTATGACTATCTCTCTGGCATCGATCACCTAGTCGAGCAGGGTCTCAGCGATCCACAGCGGCTCGGGGTAATTGGCCACAGCTACGGAGGTTATATGGCCGCCTGGTTAATCAGCCAGGATCAGCGTTTTTCCGCAGCGGTACTCTCCGCACCTATGACTAACTATATAAGCCAGCATCTGCTCTCGAATATCTCACACTTTGTCGCCCTTTTTCTCGATGATGATTATAAGAATTCCCAAGGGAAGTATATGCAGCGCAGTCCGATTATGTATGCCCATCAGGTAACCACACCAACCCTAAATATCTGCGGCGCTCTCGATAGGTGCACCCCCGCAGCTGAAGCAACCCAATTTCACCATGCGCTATTAGAAAATCAGGTGAATTCCGTATTGGTGAATTATCCGCAGGAGGGGCATGGTATTAGAGGAATCCCTGAGCGAATTGATTATTCCGCGCGAATACTCAGCTGGATAAAGCAACATATCCCTCAACCCGACGAATTAGCCATTCAGCAAGAGCGCAAAAAAGAGGCCAAAGAAAGTGCAGACAGCGATGCGGCCTGCCCTAACTCTAATTAAAGCTTTGCCGTTAAACGACACAGGATCAATAGGCCGATGAAGCTTCCGCATCAAGACTGTGAGATTCGTGCCCAACCAGTGCCGGCATAAACACACAGACCAGGCGCAGATCCTCATCCTTGGCGACCAGATAGTGGGCATCATTTTTATCCAACGCGTAGATAGTGCCCACCTGAATCTCATGGATTTCTCCGGAAGTGGCATCCACCACCAGACCACTGCCTGAAATACAGTAGCAGGCCTCCATATGGTTTTTATACTCCAATAATGAAGTGGTATTAGCCTTAACAATGGTGTCGGTAAAGCTATAACCCATACCATCCCTCTCAAGTAAAAATCTGCGGCTGGTTCCATTGCCCCAATTCACTTCGCGGTCGCTGCCGACAACATCCTTTAATTTTCTAATGATCACTGACTACTCCTTATTAAAAACACTAAATACCTTTTAAAAATGAACAACAATCTTTACTAGTAGACCTCTGTTCCCGTTTCGGATCTGCCCATTAATCTTCCACAGTCAGTTGCTGTACATAAATACAATCGGCAAGATCACCAAAGGTAACAATTGAATTTTCATAGATTGTTTGATCAGAAATCTCTATTGAAAAATACTTCTCCACACGCACCAAAAGCCCGACAAATAACATTGAGTCGAGCAACTCCCGGATTAATGTGGCACGTTCAATTGAGGTTTTCGGCTGACTGGACAATAAACTGGCAACTTCTGCCCTGATAACATCCAATACCGGATTGCTTGCGATGCTCATACCTTGGGACTCCCTGTTTTATGCTTGCGATGCAACGCCTGATAATGACTTTTCACTGGCCAGTTGCTCCAGCAAAATCTCCTTGTACAACTGCTGCAATTTCCTGCGATCCACCTTTCCTCGCAGCGTCTTCGGCAAATGCTCAACAAAGATAATTTTGTCGGGGCGCATATAAACGGGAATCTTTGCCGCAAGCCCCGCCCGCAAAACTGATTCACTGACCACCAGGTTATTGGCATAGGGCACCACAAATACAACGATTACCTTATCCGTATAAACGCAGGCAGTTTCAACTACACCACTGTGGCTGAGAACATTATTTTCGATCTCGCCGAGCTCAATACGATAGCCATTGCGCTTGATCATCGAATCACAGCGACTGTGATAGACAAGCAGGCCCGCTTTTTCGCTGACTAGATCGCCGGTGGGGTAGTAAATATCCTGCTTATCAAGGCCCTGAACAAATTTATCCCGGCAAACTTCGCCGTTTTTCATATAACCCGACATCACAGATTCTCCGGCGACAAACAGCTCACCAATAGGGCTGCCAAAATCACAGACCAGCTTAGCCTTTGCAAAGGAACAGGGTCTGCCGATCGGCAGAGGATCTTCACTGGCCAGGTCATCCGCAGTTACCAGGTGGCTAATACAGCTATTTAACTCTGTGGAACCAAACCAGCAAAACAGCCGCGCGCCGCGCACATATTGCTGGAATTCAACCAGATCATTTTTATAGAAAGGCTCGCCGGTAAATATCACCACCCGCAAACTGGAAAGATTAAATAGAGTCTTGAGTTGGGATTCTGAAATCTTCACCAATATTGTCGGCACCGACTGCCAGACCGTTATACGCTGCTCTTCTATATAGCGAGCAAAGGGATAGCCCGAACCAATCGGCCAATCGGGAACCGAAACCAGAGTTGCCCCGGAATCGAGGGTGGCAAATATATCAAACGTCGATATATCAAAGCCCAGGGAAGCCTGGTTTGCCACTCGATCGACACAGCTTAACTCGGTGCAAGAGACCGCCCAATCAATAAATGCACAGGCTGCACGATGACTAATCACCACGCCTTTGGGAGTACCAGTACTGCCCGAGGTATAAAAAATATAAGCCGCATCCTCTTCGGAAAACAGCGCCACAGTCGAGATCTGAGAGCCATTCGATCGCTTTCTCGCCAACTGCTCCTGCTCATACTCTGAGGAAATAAACGACATCCAGCGCAAATAATGACAGCGCGGATAAACCGGCGAACTGCTCTCTTCACCGACCAGAATAACCAGCTTGACCGAGCCCAGCCTGGACTCAAACGCAGCGCTGTAATCCGCAGCGCGGCAGATTAAAACATCGGCTCTGGAATCGTTGAGAATATAGTTAACCCGCTCGGCAGGCATGGAAATATCAATTGGTATAAATGCCGAGCCATGCTCAGCAGCGCCAAATATACTGATATAGGCCTCCGGTGATTTAGGTAGCCAGATCGCCACCTTTGCTTCCCGACCTATTTTTAACTCTGTTAACCCTGCGGAAAAACTTGATGCCAGGTTATAAACTCTCTCGTAGCTGAAAATTTCATCGGCAATTTCCAAGGCGGTCTTCTGGGGATATCTATCCCGAGACCGCTTTAGGTAATCCTTTAACTGAGCCACAAATACCTCTCCTTTAATACTCGATTTAACGAGACTGAAGTTTAGGAATTGATGGTTTTCTAACAATCAATATATGTTGATTATTTGTTAAACATTTGCCGGGGATTTTTCCAGAGACCTTAAATATATTCTATCTATATAGTTTGTACGCAAAATACGCCCTACCTAGTATGCAACCCAACAACAGCAACTCACTCGGCTTGCATACAGGGAAGTTAGAATGGCAACAGCGAAAAAACTGAAAGCTACAAAAGCAAAAACCACATCAGCAATCGCATCAAATGCACAGCAGCGGCTCTGGTATCAGTGCAACCTGCAACAACCTGCCTACAGCTACAACGAGCAAGTTGAAGTTCTGATCTATGGAAAACTGCAGATTAAAGCTCTCGAAAAGATCCTTGAAACCATAGTGCAACGCCATGAAGCGCTGCGCACAGTGTTTCAGCTCAATAAACAAGAGCAACTACAGCAAATAGCGCTGACACCCTTTTCGGTTTCAATCCCGGTTATTCAGGTTGGCAGTAAAAACTGTAATAAACAGGCTCTGGAAAAACTGATCAATGACCATTGCCTTGAGCAAGGACAGGCCATCTACGATCTTGCTACAGGCCCATTATTTCGCGTCGCTGTTCTGCAACTGCCCGATAACAAACAACTATTTTTATTTTCCTTTCACCATATCATTATGGATGGCCGCGCAGCGGTGATACTGCTTAAAGAGATCAACCAGCTCTACCAACAACAGAACGATCAAAATAACCAGTCTGCCGAACCCCTGCCATTCCAGTTGCGCGACTATGCCCTGCAGGAAAAAGACTGGCTGCAAAGCAAAACTCTAAAGCGACGACTTGCGTACTGGGTAAAAGAGCTAGAGGGCCTGCCACCTGTATTAGACCTGCCAATCGACCACAATAGGCCATTGGTACGCCGCTCCTTTGGTGCCTGGCAATCGATAGAACTCTCCACAAAAGTCACCCAGTCGATGATTAGCACCAGCTGGAAACAGCGTGTGTCGCCTTTTATTGTGGTACTTGCCGCCTATAAAAGCTTGCTGATGCGCTACAGCAGACAGCGAGATATAGTCGTTGGCACCATCGTCGCCAACCGCAACGGCAACAACTGCAGCGAACTGCTTGGTTTCTTTGCCGAAACCGCCCTGCTGCGCTCAACCATCAGCCCAGAATTATTATTTAGCGATTTCTTAACCGCTCTCGATAAACTTAGCAACGAAGCTTTTTATAAGCAGCCGGTACCCTTTGGGAAATTAGTCGACAGCTTAAGAGACAAGGGAGTGATAGCTGCAGATGCCAACCCCATTCAAGCGGCACTGGTATTCGACAGTATCGCCCTCGAAGATAACCAGCTGGCCGGTCAACCCACCGAATCAGCCACCTCTCGCTCTATGGGCGTGGCAAAATTTGAACTGACTCTGTCAGTGGAAATAATCGACGACCAGTTAAAAGGACACTTCGAATACAACAGTGATCTATTTGACCAGGCAACCATAAAACGCATGGCCAACCACTTTGAAGTTCTACTGCAGTCCGCTGTCGAAAATCCCCAACAGTGCATTGGCGAACTATGCATGCTCAGCCAGCGGGAGCGCAAAACCCTGATTAGTGACTGGAATAACACGGCAACCAGCTATCCACAAGATCAATGTATTCACCAACTATTTGAGCAGCAGGCCGCACTGCAACCCAATGCCGTCGCCCTGGTCTATCAAGATCAGGTAATGAAATACCATGAGCTGGATATTATGGCCAACCAGCTCGCCCACTATTTAATTGGCCAGGGAATTTCCCCGGATATGCCGATCGGTTTATATCTGCAGCGCAGTGCAGATATGCTGATTGGCATTCTCGCTATACTCAAAGCTGGTGGCTGCTATGTACCCATAGACACCAACTATCCCCTACAGCGTATCAACTACCTGATCAACAGCAGTAATATTCAACTGCTACTCACCCAGCAGAGCCTGGCAAATGCTGTTTTTGATAATACCGAGCTGGTCACCTTGAGCCTCGACAGCGAATGGCAAAAACTTGAAGGCTATCCCCTCAGCGCACCCTGTACTACCACAGGGGCAGATAATCTTGCCTATATCAATTACACCTCCGGCTCGACCGGCATGCCCAAAGGCGTCGCCATTCCCCATAGAGCAGTGGCCAGGCTGGCTAAAAACAATCGCTACCTAAAATTGCGTCCAATAAAAAGTGTGCTGCATGCATCATCTATCTCCTTCGATGCAGCAACCTTTGAGATTTGGGCGACACTGCTCAATGGCGCCAAATTAGTTATCTACCCGGAGCCAACCCTGTCAGCGATAGGCATCGAAAATATAATTCGCGAGCAAAATATAGACACATTGTTTTTAACCACCTCGCTATTTAATATGCTGGTAGACGAGCAACCCAGCAGCATGAGAACCGTACCTTTTGTAATCACCGGTGGCGAAACCCTCTCTGTCGAACATATTAAACGAGCACAAAAACACTGCCCGAACACATTATTTGTCAATGCCTACGGCCCCACAGAGAACACCACATTTACTACCTTCGAACCGATTGATAAGGCAACCATCGACAATCTGAATGCCGTTTCCATTGGCCGACCAATAAGCAACACCACCACTTATATCCTGGATAGCCGGTGTAATCCTGTACCCGTAGGTGTGGCGGGTGAACTGTATATCGGCGGCGATGGTTTGGCCCGCAACTATATGCACCGGCCGGCACTCACTGCTGAAAAGTTTATCCCCAACCCCTTTAGCAAAGAGCCAGGGCAACGACTTTACAAAAGTGGTGACCTTGCCCGCTACAAGGAAAACGGCAGTATCGATTTCTGTGGTCGCATTGATAACCAGATAAAAATTCGTGGCTACAGGATAGAGATAGGCGAAATTGAAACCGTTATTGATGCTCTGCCCTATATTAGCGAAGCTGTAGTTATTGCCCACAGCCGTGATAAGAGCGGCAGCAACCACTTCCTGACCGCCTATGTCGTGGCCAAAAAGGGCAGCATCGGTATTGAACAGCTGCGTGGCGACTTAAAATCCGTATTGCCAAACTACATGATCCCCTCGATCTTTATCCCACTGGATCAACTGCCGATAAACAACAATGGCAAAGTGGATCGCAAAGCGCTGCCGTTTCCAAGTACCTATCTGCTCGAATCAAATGACTTTATTAAACCGCGCACAGCAATTGAAAAGCAGCTGGTAGCCATTTGGTCCAATGTGCTCGCGCTGCCAGCAAAAAATATCAGCATCGACCACGACTTCTTTGATCTCGGGGGCAATTCAATCTCG
>Ga0213868_10004993_pt1 | contig 12010 bp, 8 predicted proteins | sample PICome_9_FD_160087 | JGI IMG/M metagenome (GOLD analysis project Ga0213868, IMG submission 160087) | Coastal seawater microbial communities near Pivers Island, North Carolina, United States - PICO127 | ecosystem: Environmental > Aquatic > Marine > Coastal | place: USA: North Carolina | collected...
GCGTCGGCGTGGAACTAGATTTTGCATTTTCTTTTCCTTCTGATTCATCATCATGATCATCCGGATCCTCCGCAACGGCTTTTGCTAATCGTTCTCGTGTTTTATCAAGAGCCCTAGCAGCTTGAGGAAATTCAGTTGCGAGAAGAGCCATGCCACCACCCACCACCACTACACCTCCAGGTGTGGGAGCAGGTATCAGCGGTAATCCAACCAGAATAAGCGCTGAACCAGCCACTCCTACTGTTATCTTCCTTGCTTTAGCTAAAAGTGATTTATTGGCTTTCTGTTCACATTCCTCCGTCGAAAATCCTCTCAGAAGTCCGGAAGAGTCGTCATCGAAATCATCGTCCAGGGTGAAAGTTGGGGGTAATTCTTTCTCTGGAGTCACATCTTTGACAACTGTATCTTCATCTATAGTGTCATTTTCTGTTAGATCTGTAAATGTCTCTGTCAAACCAGGCATTTTTCCTTTTCGCTTGTCCTTGTTCGTTTCTGGACTTAGAATCACTGTACCTAAAGATTGATTATGTATTTGATCTATGACGCTTTGGTTCAGTTCTAAAACGATCCCATCCGATGTCTCGATCAGTTTTTGATTCATGATATCGTCCAGATTCTCTACCATTAAAATGTGTTCTACTTTTTCATTCCGAATGATTTCTTCCAGTTTATGACTAGCTGATTCAGAATCGTTATAGACATAAAGTTGATGTGTTTCGTCGACTGCTTTTCGACATACAAGACCTTGATCATTCTCATTGATTTCATCCAACTTTGCTTGGAGCAAAATCAATGGTTGCGAATGAACAATCTTAGAAGCTTCTGCATCTTGCGTTGGATTAGCTGATATTCGCAAATTCGATAAATCATTCAACGGTATGAAAGAAACGTAACGCTCATCTCGCTCCGAGTTTATCTCGTTCTCTATCGAACAAATTGGAATTTCACTGTCTGACATCCTTTCCTCTTTTGTCTCCATCTTTGATTTTAAGGAGTCCTTTTTCCTATCAGATGATTCTTCTGTGGTGCTTGATGAATGAGAAGCAACGATCATTACATTAACTGTAAGAACTTTTCTCTGTTTTTTTTTCTATTTTCGACGTTGGTATGTTCAGCATCGTGTCTGCCGTGTGTGTTCCCGCCATTTTTAGTTCGATGTTCAGCGCTCACATTTCTATTGTTGATGCTTCAAAAAAATTCTTTTTGAAAAAAATGCTACGAAATGACTCTGAATATGGATTATATTTTAGCACTTAAGGTAAGAACGTTCTTGAGAGCTATTCGCCATAGTTCATTCCGAAGCTTAAAAATCTGTTGTTTATTCTTGATCTTCGATGGCACTCTGCTATCTTCTCTCAGGCAATTCATCAAACTCCTGTTTAGCTCCATTGCTTCACTTGAGACACGCTCATCATTCTCCACCATATGTCTCAACGTAGTCCTAATCTTTGAAATGTCCAAGGTTTGACTGTCGCATAATTGTGGAAGCAGAAATTTCAAGCAAGACGCAAAAGTTTCATAGTCAATCGGAGTCTCATGCTTGATTGCGTCCTCGACGGTTTTTCGAAGAGATTCTTTGTCTCCTAATCTTGCTCTGGCAAGTATAAGTCCTTGAAATGTTGTGCCGTTATGACCGACTCTAGCTTTTTCCATCATCTTGTCTATTTCAATGACATCTTCAAATCTACCACTCTTCAAAGCGTTGAGGATACATGCATTAAAGCACCCGATTCCAACTTTTACTCTATTGTCAGTTTCTTGATCCACCATTTCACGTAGAAGATTTAGTGCCTCATCATATTTATTGTTCAAATTTAATGCATGAATATACGCCGCATATGCTGTTTCGCTGAAGAATGATTTGAGCCAAGACAAAGTAAAGTTATTTTTTCTTTCCAGATCAACAATCTGAAACTCACCTTTTTGATACACCAACCAAATCCATTTGATGAAACATATGTTCAGCTTTTTGATAATCACCATTTTGAACATATCCCGTCATTACAAGTGTATACAAATTGGTTAAAAGAGCGCTAGGGACTTTAGAGCGCGTAGCGTGAGAAAGGATTTGATCAGCGAGACTTGGTTTGTTGGTTTCAATGCATAGTTTGATGGCTTTCATGTATGTGTTGATTGGAACTTTGAGAAACTCTGGTTTTTCATCGTGAGTTCTAAATGTTTCACTGTTGCTAGTCCATGGATCAGCTTCGACTTTATCAATGAGACGACAGATAATATCGGGATCATTCATATTGAGTGAGATTTCGAGTCCTAATTCCAGATTCACTTGTATTTGTTTATTTTCTAATAGGGCATAGCAGCACATTTGTGCAAGATGCCAATAAGATTCGGTTTCTGATTTTGATAATCGAAAAGTTGTATTCAACAATTTATTCCAAATTTGAGGCCGGAAGAAATGTCCTGACGACTGCCTATTCATCAGTATATCTACTAGCTCCGAATAGTAAGAAAAGGTGCTGACCCTTTTCCCTTGCCGATTCTTAAGCGGCCAAGAAATGGCGCTAATCAAGAAAGAATTCAACTCATCCAGATTGTTACTTTTGAAATTCTCATCGTACAAGCATTTTCGTACAATATCTATGGCCTTCTCTTGTGAATCTACAGTCTTGTATAAATCAAGCATCATCCTGAAAACATTTGGACGAACGTTTACGTCTTCTCTACTTAGAGCCATATCCAGTAATTGTTCCGCTGCTTTAAGTTTCCGTCGCCGACCTAAAGTTTTCATGCAAGCGGTGAGAAGATCATGATCTAGTTCAATACGCGACGTTTCCGATTCTGTTAAATTGTCGGTATCATCTGGTATAAGGTGAGACAGTGCATGATTACATATTTCTAAAGCAGTACCTCTAGAACGATTCGATTGATTCAGTGATGTCAATAGAATAGAAAATGTATTGCAGTCAGGACTAACACTTTTGATACCTGACTTTTGCAGCTCCAACATCTGAGAATAAACACTTATCAATCTCTTCACCTTTTCATCAAAATCAGATGCGAACGTGATGACATAAAGTAACAAAGTATTGTAATCACGCGTAGATAGCGTCCATTTGTCCATACTAGCACCCGTCAACAATTCTTCAATCCATTCAGAAGCCGACGCGCCATGGTCCACTTTTTCATCACGGATCCCACCATCCTCAAAAAATGCGTTTACACTTGATTCAAAAGATGAGGTTGCCATTTCAGATAATTTCGAGTTGTTAGCGTCAAAGACAGAAGAACCATTTCTATCCGCCATGTCTATTAAACTTGTTTCTTCTTGAGGGGAATCGAAGTCATTCTCCAATAAATCCATCAAACTTTGCGTTCGGTGGACTTTATTACGGTCTGTATCCAATGGCTCAGAATAGCCATTAACTTCATCCGCATCATTTAGCAAATCTATTAAACTTGTATTTTGATTGTGACTTTGGCTGTTTTGTTGTGTGAATATGTCATCATCAAGAAGATCCATCAAACTCTTGTTACCTTTGGTTTCATTTCTCGAAGTAGCATGTGACGTGTCACCATTGAATAAGTCCATCAAACTTTGATGTTCTCTACTTTCTCCATCATTTGTACCAGTACCTGTGCCAGTATTGGTATTGTAATCATCGTCTAGTAAATCCATTAAATTCTGTCGATGATGATCAGTTTTAGATACAAATGGTTGATTTTGAGTAGAACTCTCTTGAGAATCATCACTTGTTGCAAAGAAATCTTCATCTAAAAGATCCAAAAGACTTTTCTGCTGAGGAGGATTATCTTTCTGTTGTTCCTCTTTCTTCTCATAATTATGCTCTTCATTTATTGAAAAATCTTCCTCCAAGAGATCCATTAGACTCTTTGTTGTGGTGCTACTATATTTATCTTGATTCATGGATGTAATAGAAGTATCCATCGGAGATGATTTTTCAAGTTCCATCTCATCTTTTCCAAAACTATCATCATTTAACAAGTCTATCAAACTACCACCTTGACTTAAACTTGTTAAAGATTGCAAATATTGAATACTATCACCATTACTATCATTCGCATCTTCCATGCTATCATCTCTTTGAAATGCCGCAAGAAGTCGATTCGTTTCCTTCCTTGGAACTTCCACGTTTGTTTTTCCTCCTTCTGTCTTTTCTATAAGATGATACGATGATTTATCGACTTCTTTTCTTTGTTCTTTGTGTAGGTACTTGCGAACAAAAAAAGGTGATTTATGTGTATCATTTAATTCTTTTCTCATGTAGTCTATCAGTTCTACTTTTCGAGTTTCAAAAAGGGATGGGGGTGGTGTCGTAGAGAACTGAAATTGATATCGTCTTATTGTTTGGCATCTTGTCTTTAATGCGTATCGTAGCATGACTGTGTATAATTTGAAAAGATTGCTTACTTAGTTGTGTATTGTTTTAAAAATTGAATTCATTCTGTTTTCTCTTCGTGTGGTTTTGGAGTTGGTTTTGTTGGCTCTTGGCTCTGAGATGGTTTCCCAACCGTAATGGGAAATGGACCCAACGAACACCCAACCGAAAAGGATTGATTGATTCGACATATCCTGTCTTCAGTAGTTCATTTCACATAATTCGATAACTACTGTAAGTAGAACAACAATGGTGGTGTACGGTCAATGCGTTGTTGGACCTCCAGGTTCTGGTAAAACAACCTACTGCAATGGGATGCAACAATATCTTAGAGCTCTTGGTAGAGAAGCTCTGGTCGTCAATCTCGATCCGGCAAACGAAGCGGAATCGGAGGACAATGAATCCTCGTCTAGTAGTACTAGTACTAGTAATAATAATGGTCTTCCATACGATACCATACTAGACGCATGTGAAGATATTATTAATCTATCATCGGTAATGGAGGAATTAAAACTGGGACCGAATGGAGGGTTGATGTATTGTTTAGAGTATATGGAACATCATGTGGAAAGTCTGATTCAAATGCTAACAGAGAGAATCGAGCAGTATGAAATAGAACATGATCTAGGAGCACCACCATATCTATTATTTGATTTTCCTGGACAAGTAGAACTTTATACACATAGTACTTGTGTACAGAATATACTTGCAAAGATTGTCAAGGCATTAGATTGTCGGTTGGTGGCCATTATGATGATTGATGCTCATTCTTGTGCCGATGCCTCGAAATTTATATCCTCGGCTCTTCTTAGTACTACGACGATGCTTCGGTTGGAGCTTCCAGCTGTCAATGTTTTGAGTAAAGTGGATCTTTTACCAGGGTATGGAGAATCAATACCCATGCCACTTGACTTTTTCACTGAGGCGCATGATCTAGACCGTTTACTGCCGTACCTGGATGGACTTGGGGATGTGCAAGATTCATCCATCGATGATGATACAGAACGACGAATTATGGATGATGAAGAATATAGAAAGGCAAGGCACAAAACGCGCAGCACTAGATTTTATAAACGGTATCATAAAATGCACAAAGAGTTGTGTGAAGTCATTGATGATTATTCTCTTTTGAGCTACGTCCCCTTGGATATCAATGATGCGACAAGTGTGGGTAGAATTCTGGCTCGTATTGATAAATGCAATGGATATGTTTTTATAGGGAGAATAAACAAAGCGAAAGCGACAAAAGAAAACAAAGAACCGACAGTGCATGATATGTTCAATTGTGCAATGCAAGCGGACAGTGAATGGGGATATGAACACATTGCTGATATAAAAGAGAAACTCGATCACACTGGAGATTCCATTTAGAAATTAGAAAATTGGAATCTCGTGCTAGCTATAAAGAAGTATTTGTATATCTTACTAAGTAGGAATATATATTTTAGCTTTTGTTTCTGACATTACTCGAACGCAAAAGGTACAACGATCGAACGACCCTCTTTACCACTAGCAAAATTCATATTTTTCAATGTCTCATAAATTGTGAGACGAATGTCAGAAGCAGAATCTTCACTGACTGGTCGATCTGCTTCATCGTAACCAATGATACCACGATAATCATCTAGATCTGCAACCAAAGAGTCCCAGACAGCGTACACATCATCGACACATCCATCTTCATCAATATCTAGACGGACAGCCAAATATCCCATCACTCTCCCAATTTCCCCACCTCCAAGAATGTCAACCAAGGGCTGTAGTCCCTCATCTAAATGTTTATTTGTCTCATCTAAAATACCTTCATCCCATGAACCGAAGAAACACACTTCTGGTGTGTTAAACCAACCATGAATGACGACTCTTGCACGTCTTGGATCATTCCTTGTTCCCTTGACTTCACTAACACCATGAGGCACTCGAGGATCAAAAGCCAAACATCTACCAAAAGTAGCTGGAATAAATCTCATAATATTTCCAGTCTCCAATCCACGAGAACTATCGAATCCTCTCCACATTTCCAATATTTCAGACTTGAATATCATCGTTTCACCACCATCAAAGTCATTGGTATTTGAAAGAGATAACACAAAAGCTGCGGGTCCCTGAGGCGCATCTGTATGGAAATTCTGACGATCACCATCTAAGTAGATACTCATCCAAGGCGGTGTGATAGATGTCAGACCAATAGATCTTCCAAGTGATGTGAGACCGACCACCAATTCATCAAAATCATCTTCTGTAAAGAAATTATTTGCTTGAATACGCTTCAGACTATATTGTGTTTGTGCATCTGTAGCTTCCTTTTCTCCCTCAATGGCAAGATCATCTCTTTCTTCATCTCTTTCCTGGACCGTGTCTCTGCCCTGAATACCATCTCCTACTGCCACATACCATGGGTCAAAGACAAATCGATTCGCATCGGGTTGTCTTGGATCATGAAAATGAGAGTCATATACATTCCTTAGTCTCTCTGTAGCGCCATGAAGACTATTAGAAGTAAGAACTTGAATGTATTGAGAATCTGGTAATGGAATCTTGAGTGGGAAAGAATGTTTGGATTCTTGATCTAAATTATGATTGTAGTCTGAGGACCTACTACTACTAGAGGCGAAGAAGGAGGATTGGCGTTGTTTTGGATGATACAAGAGGAAGGCATTGAGTGGACTAACATAACCTAGAATTATAAAAATGTAGGTTAATAATTTGGATAATGTCCACATGTTGCAATGATGTTATGAAGACTACTTCTGTATGTTATTATGTGTAAGATGTCAAGTGTCAATTTTTCAATTGTACGAACCAACCTGTGGTCCTGTGGCCAGTCAATACATGAATTGTTAGATACATGAAGTATACAAATATCCTAAAGCACTCAAAAACACAACACAAAAACACACACACTACACACTCAACTACAACATAATATTGTGTATTGTCGGTGTATAAGCTAACAGCTAACTGCATTATCCAACCAATATAGAATACAAAGTGAAGATACGTACACTGAAAGAAGAGGGCGAGGGAACGCACTAGGTTTAAAAACAGAAAAGAACGTTGAAAAAAAGAGACATGTCCACCTCAGCAACAGCATCCTCCGAGGCACCAAAACCATCGGAAGCGGAAACATCCATTCCTATCACATCTGCATCAAGCGGCTATCCAACGGCAATAGCTGCAAAGGATGCGCAATCCAAATCAGTGAAGAAAAAACCGAAAAAGAAGAAACCATCAAGTGCGAAATCATCGGCACAAATGGCAGCCAACGTTTCGTTTCAAAAATTAATCCGGGAACGTGAACTGAAAAAGCATGATGCTGCATGGTTGTCCACGATTCCAGATCCTACTTTGAGTCAGGATCAATATGCAGTTCAATCGCCTTCATTCCTAGAAAATGACGTTGAAATAGTCAAAAATGCCTTACATAAAAATGGGCTTCCAATATCAGGTGTCACGGTAGAAGCCTTTGATTGTCTCCTGGAAGAAGCAAGAAAATATGCTATGGAGCTCATCACAGATGCTTCTGATTATGCAGTGCACTCTCATGGGACAGAAGCTATTTCTCCAGCTGATTTACTACTCGCCAAAGAGATGAAGGATGAGGAAAGAAATGCCCATGGGCAATATAATCTTGATGCCCTGGCTGCTATTGCCCACGAGACGAATCAGAGACCATTACCGCCTATACCCTCAGATTGTTTCAATGGTGTTGTTCTTCCACCTGTGGAATATACCTTGTTGAGTAGGTCGTTTGATGTTGTCCTTTCGAAAAGAAATAGAAGCTTATCGTTGGATGGAAAGCAAAAGAATCAACATGATATCATACCTTCGACGGAAAGTATTGTACCATCAGTGGCATCCACAGCCTACGGTGCCAAACGTGGTCAAAAGCAAGTGCAGATTCACTTGACGGGGGCATCGCGAGGTGAATAGATCAGGGTATATAAATATATATATATTTATGAAATAAATCATTATTTTCTGTTTCCATTTTTTCAAAACATTCATAAATACTTCTATGAGGGAATTACATTTTCTGTGAAAGTCAAGATACTATATTTGAACGTATCAAAATGTAGGCGAAAGGAATTTGACTTTTTCTACTTGTGCCAAAGCATCGTTCCAACGAGTGATATCGAACAAAATAAGAAAATTGGTCGAACATAGAACTTCAAAAATTTCGAGTCCGTCGGAGACGATGGCGATGGAGTGGTTACAATCCTGATCAATACCATGATACCATTCTGACTATTAGGAGTAACTGTTGCATATGTCGGTGTGTTTCAATGTCATAATTGTTTTTCGTATCTAAATCGTCTTTTGTGCGAAGCTAGCAGCATCGGATGAAATACGGAGTTTGAGCCAAAACATGAATTTATCTCTGTTGCAAATCAAGTTTCAAGTTCAATGCCTTGATTTTTAATTCTTCATTTTAATAGGCGGCTCAGAATGAATTATGGTCATAGCGAAGATAAATGCGCATGTTTCGTACAACTTAGGATAGTTAGGAATGCGAACACTCTGTGGAACCGCGTCTACTTAGTAGATGGAGGATGGAGGATGAAGATTCATTTTTCTCGCCAACGAATCCTTTTCGAATCAACTCTTTCCTTCAAAAAGGAAACACACAAGCTTTCGCAGTAAATAAACAATCAATCGTATCGATTATTAGCAATATTATCATTCACGCAGCTACATAGCAATCTAAGAGAACAAAATGAATCCACTTTCATGGTATCCGAAAATGATCGTATTTGATAAGGACGGTAAGTCAATTCCTCATCCTTTGAAAACATCTCTCCATTGGTCATGAAAGCCACAGCTTCTTACGGTAAAAAGCGATGCAACTGATACTCTTTTTCAAATAGGAACTCTTGGGGATTGTACTCAATCACTTCATACATGGGCTGAGAGAATGACAAATTGTATAGTCAACGAGTGCAAACAGACAACTCTCAGCCAGAATCAAATCGATGAAATGATGCATAGATTCCACCACTCACTGGGATGGGATCCAGTAAAGAAGCAACTGTCTTCATCTTCAATCTTATCATCGGGTACCTGGGGACAAATTTTGGATACTACATATCTAGTGATCGAAAAATATTCAGAAGGACAAATCAGCAACATTCAAGAAAAAGTAGCATTTTGGAATTCAAATCTAGGAGACACTCATGCGAATGATATGCCGCTTGTTGATGACCTCATTGGTCTCTTTTTACGACTGCGATCACTGAATAAAGACATAATGCTTGCAATCTGCACATCAGATGATCGTCGCGCAACAAATTCTTGTATTAGAAACTGGAATATACAAGACCATATAGACGTAAGTATTTCAAACAATTTATCAGACTTGACGATGACATGCTTTTATGGACATTCTTCTCATAAAGTGAATCGATTCTAGTTTTCTATATGTGGCGATGAAGTGCTAGAGGGAAAACCATCAGTTCATCCGTTGTTAGCTCTGTGTAAGCAAGCCCAGGTACTACCTCAAGATTGCGTGGTCGTTGGTGATACTTGCGCTGATACTGGAATGGGACGAAATGCGAAGGCGGGGCTTGTTGTTGGAGTGCTAACAGGAACTGGTACACGTGAGTACCTACTAGACCATGGCGCGGATGTAGTCATCCCAAATATTGATTATTTATTTGAAATACTTGCGATGATGGGAGGACGTCGAAGTTCTAGTGACTTAACAGAAGCGACTTATTACTCTGGATCAGATGATTCAGAGTATGATTATTAGAGATTGAGAAGTGGTCATAAGTAGTAAGTAGTGTAGCTCTCTCTGGAGAGAGAGAGAGAGTGAATGAGGATGAGCATGGAATCTGGACCAATCATTTTGAATGCCGAAACTATCTTCATCCACCGTGAATTACTTTACTAAACTTTTTGAACAACATGCCGCAAAAAGAATAGAATTCTATTGTAAAAAGAGAGAAAGAGAGCTAAGTAGGTACTTGGTGATTCGAATAGACAAAAAGATTTCTGTTTTGTTGCTTGTTGCAAACAGCAAACACGTCTCCAGCAAAGGGGTCGTGAATCGGGCGTCTTCGGAGCGTAAGGGCTAGGCAACAAATCTAAGCCCTTCTGAAATTTTCAAAAAAAACGACACAAATAAAACGGCGAATTTTCGAATTGTGTGACCACAAACTTTTCCAAACAACTCACAAAAAGCAAATTGAAAATATAAAATTAGTAGCCCACTTCAACTCAAATGAAGTTTTCGGTAACTTTTTTCGTAGTTCTTATAGGTGTTATACTCAACATTTCTCGAGCACACGATGAGATCTCCTTGGATAATAGAGGTAGAAATCTACAATCATTGTGCAGCGTATCTGCAACTGTAAAATGTATGATCGTTAGCGCTGGTGTCGCTTGCAATAACTTCTGGTTATACGCACATACGTGTCGTACAGAAACTGTACAGATGACATATGAATGGTGCAACAACAACATAAACCGAATAGTTGAAGTTGACAGACCCCGGACACAAATAGATATGTACGATGTTCCTTTCAATATGAACAAGAATGAAATCGCGGCAAAGACCTGCAGGACTCAAATCAGACAAAGGGATATCGACTTTTGTGATCCAAACAATCAAGAGATATATGGCTCTATCACATTGAATGGGTGGAGTGACCCATCTCGCGTAGGATACAGCTGTTATGCACATCAGTATATTCAAACGCGAATAGTGTTTCCATCACCGATTACACCTTCACCAACACTTAATCCAACGAATGCATTGAGGTAAGTAATTGCTAAAGTCATGTATTAAACCAGTGCATGTACATCGAAATCAAAATCTAACACGTTTACACTAACTTTTGATATGTGAAACAGTGAACTGGATAAGATCCAAGTAGATCCTATTGTCAACTGCACAATCGCTGGTACTTCAGAGACATGTCAGGATTACATGCGAAATGTCGCCTCAGGAGAACCATCATGTATGGTAGATGTGAGCTGGCAGTATGGAATCACCAACATCGGGGCGGCTTGCGGCGACATCACGAGTGTGGACGCTACTCAAGATAATCAACTTTTGCCGGATGTTATTCTTGATTCCTTGACGGCGGAAGAGAAGGAGCTGTGTCCTGATGAAACTCTAGTTATTGAGCATCCAGTAGGTATTATCAATCTTTGTGACTACTTTGGCAAGGAAATAGTCTTCTATGTCAAGGTAAATGGTGGAGGAGCCGGACTCGAAGGCGAGGGTTTTGTATCTTTCCCAGTAGAAACTATTAGGACATTATCTCCAAGTATGGTACCAAGTGAAGATCCAGCCGCCTCTGAACTGGATAAGATCCAAGTAGATCCTATTGTCAACTGCACAATCGCTGGTACTTCAGAGACATGTCAGGATTACATGCGAAATGTCGCCTCAGGAGAACCATCATGTATGGTAGATGTGAGCTGGCAGTATGGAATCACCAACATCGGGGCGGCTTGCGGCGACATCACGAGTGTGGACGCTACTCAAGATAATCAACTTTTGCCGGATGTTATTCTTGATTCCTTGACGGCGGAAGAGAAGGAGCTGTGTCCTGATGAAACTCTAGTTATTGAGCATCCAGTAGGTATTATCAATCTTTGTGACTACTTTGGCAAGGAAATAGTCTTCTATGTCAAGGTAAATG
>Ga0213868_10004998_pt1 | contig 12000 bp, 10 predicted proteins | sample PICome_9_FD_160087 | JGI IMG/M metagenome (GOLD analysis project Ga0213868, IMG submission 160087) | Coastal seawater microbial communities near Pivers Island, North Carolina, United States - PICO127 | ecosystem: Environmental > Aquatic > Marine > Coastal | place: USA: North Carolina...
AGAGGCAGAAAAACCAGAGTAAATTCATCCACCAAGGGCGTGGCTGTAGGAGCGCTTTTATCTTGTTTATCATGAGTTCTCTCTCTCTCTCTCCGGAATGGTATTGCGTTTACGCTAATGTTGTGGAATTTTATCGACGCGGACCATCACCTCATTGCGTCGCAAAAATGGCGGCATAAACGGCGGATTGTAACTCGCGCCAACGACCTTACCCTGTGGTTGGATGTCGTTTTGCTCGAGGTGTTCCAATAGTATCGCCTGATGTTCGGCAAAGTTCTCATCGGTCCAGCGGCCTGAATAACGATGTACTGCCATCAATTGGGGTGGGATTGCCTGAATCGTGATGAGCGGGTTTGTGGGCTGCGGCACGCTTTGGCGGGTGTATTCAGCGGGCACGATAAAGGCGATGGACCAACCCGTAGCATCGGATCGCTGACGCACGGGCGCGGTCATGGCGATAGACTCGCCCGCACGGCCCTGCATTTGAGTGCCCGCGGCCATGCTGGTGGCTGTCACATTTTCGCCTGAGATATACTTGAACAGCCGTCTGAAACCAATATTTGCGGCTTCATTACGGTCGCTGGTCTCGGTGACAAGGGTTTCCGCCACAAGGTAAGCAGCATATTGTCGGTATTCGACTTCATCGAATTCAGCCATCACGGTGTAGGTGGGTTCTTCGATAGCCATGGTGCGGGCGGCAAAAAAAACCGCCAATAGCATTAATATTGCGGCGCTCGTCTTCATAATGATTTTCCTGCCTGCACGGAAGTGAGAGTGATTTTGATCTCTGCTGAGCTACGTAAATGCCGATCTATCGGATTCAATGCCCGCCATCGCCATCGCCTAGGTTGACAGTTCACGGCTGATTGCCTGTGGCGGCATCATGCCATTGGTGGCGATTATCGTTGCTGGGCAATGGTTCCGAATCGCCGAAGATAGCCCGGACCCAGTGTCCGTCTGTGGGATTCGGTAAGAGGATATAGCGACTGCCGAACAGGTCTCTATCCAGTTGCATCAGCGCTTTGCGCGCCGCAACGCCGTCAACATAGTAGGCCCTGCTGAAGTCGTTCAGGTTGTCGCCCATCAGCAGCACCACGTTGTGGCTGCTGGCGATCTCCGCTTGACGAATTTGTTTATTCGAGGAGTCTGTCAGTACAGTCAGGTGATCGGTGTCAGCATTGGGAAAGCCGTTCTCGATCAGGTGATCCAAGGCGTACTGATAAGTGGCGTCGCCTTGGTTACGGCTTGTAACATAAAAGACCTCAACCTGGTTGGCAGCGCAGAACTGCAGGAAGTCCAGGGCGCCGGGTGCCGCTTGCACTCGATTCTGCGGTATCCATGCGTCCCAGCGTTGGTCATCGAAGAAATCCTGGTCAGCTTTGAGCAATTGGGCCCAGTAGTCACGGGTATCCAAAATCGTATCGTCCATATCCAGAATGACCGCCAGAGTTGGCTCGCCAGGCTGTCGACGATCAAGGGCCCCTTGCAGTTGCATCCGCGCCAGGTTGTAGGCCTGGTAATACAGCGCCTCATATTCAGCGGCAGTTTGTTTCCAGGCCACGGCGACGTCCAGGATATTGACCGGTGCCGAGTTTGCCGGGCGGTGGGCGCAGCCGCTGAGGAGGATCGCCAGCACAAGGGCGCTGGTGCAAAGTCGTTGTTGGGGCTGCTTGAGTTGTGCCATGACCTAGACCCTTCAGGTTGATGGTTTAGCGTCTGTGCGCAACTGCCGCAAGACACTCGCCCGGCGGTCTTCGCCATCATGACACCAGCCCGGGGCGAAGCAGAGATACCGGAGCCGATCTCGCCAAGTTATGGCGCGTCGGCAATCTCGCCAGAGTGCCGCGTATTCATGAGTGGCAACCGTCAGTGGATTCCGGCTGTCGATATTGTGAGTCAGGCCGTAGACAGGCGGTTCATCGTCGCGTTCGGCAGCAAAGGTCCCAAATAGCCGGTCCCAGATCACCAGCACCCCGGCGTGATTGCGATCCAGATAGATGAGGTTAGAGGCGTGATGGACCCGATGATGAGATGGCGTGTTGAATATCAACTCTATCGGTGCAGGTAGACGCCTCACCACTTGAGTATGGACCCAGAATTGATAAATGAGATTAAGGCTGATCATCAAAAAAATCATCAACGCATCAAACCCCAGGAGCGGCAGCCAGAGCCAGAACAGGAATTTATGCAGCCGCTCGCCGACACCCTGGCGCAGGGCGGTACCCAAGTTGAGCCTGACCGAAGAATGATGGGGTACATGTCCGGCCCAAAATACGCGAACCTCGTGATTGGCACGATGAAACCAATAGTAGGTGAAGTCATCCAAGAGGAAGAGCGCGACCCAGGCCCACCATTGCCGGCCAACAAGATCCCGCAACGGACTGATCTCATGCAGCGCATAGAATGCCATAAAAGCGAAAATCTTCGGTAGGAACTCAGCGATCGCTGATAACACCAGCATGGCCAATGAGGTCAGCGTATCTGCTGCACTATAAAGGTGGCGCTGTAGCTGGCGAGACAAGCCGATCTCTATGACAATAGCCAGCGCGAACAGCGGCGCGGCGAAGTTCACTAGATTGTCTTGGGCCAACTGGCCGAGAACTTGATCAATGCTCATTCGATTGAGTGGTGCCTGTGATGGGTCGCTCAGCGACTTTAGCATGAACAGCACTACAGGCAATCCTGTTGCAGATGGATGAAGCTGAAATTTGAGGCAAGGGTGTGTACATTTTGACATCCACCCCGGCCCTCCATTACGATGGCGCCTGCGCGATAGGCGTGTATTTAACGCTTCGTGATTTGATCAATTCGCGGCCCGCAGGCGGATAAAAAATAACTTTGGCGATAAGTTTGACGGCTTTTGACTGGTCTGATGGACCTTAAGGCCCGTATGAGAACGTGCAGCCAGTGAGACGAATAAAGCCCCGTGTGCTCCCAGAAAATCAAGGGGCACGTTTAGAATGATGTTTGATGAAGGAATTAACCTATGAAACGCGTATTAGCCTTGTTGATGTTTATCCCCATGTTCGCCATCGCCGCCGAGCCACCCACGAAAGAGATTGTGTGTCGAGCTTGCCATGGTGCCGCTGGTGCCGCGCCATTGATGGATTTGTATCCCAAACTCAATGGCCAAAACAAAGGCTATCTGGTGAGTTCATTGAAAGCCTATAAAGCCGGCAGTCGACAAGGTGGTATGGCAGGTGTGATGACCGCTCAGTCCATGAGTCTGTCTGACGCGGATATCGATGCCCTCGCAAGCTACTACAGCAGCCAGCCCTAGTCTGGGTTTGGGTCTCTTAGCTTGCCGCTGAGGCAACCACCGGCCGCGTTATTCATTCACGCAGCCGGTGGCTATTTAACGTTCGAAACCCTCTGATCTACGTTGTATTAATGCCTGCCTGACGACTTCGTCCGCGGGCCCGCAGCGCGTGGGCGATAGCTTGACGTCACGTTGATAGTCGCAGCCTCTAGATTATGCTAGTTTTACGGGCGATCACGGTGATCTGTCTGGCCGAGCTGGCCGAGTCCTTGTTAGTGTGCGGTTGCAGTATGGTTGCATGCATGGATTAATCAGACAGCCCGTAAATGAGAGTCGTTCAATCAAAGGGGGTCAGGCATGGATCTGTCTTACGGTAGTGAATACAGTGACTTCCGCGAGGAAGTTCGAGGTTTTATCGCGGCGCATCAAGATAAGTCGCCATCGCAAGCATCGATGCGTGGTGCCGAGGGGCTGGCGTGGCAGAAGTTACTGCTAGACAACGGCTATCACTCGCGGACAGTGCCCAAGGCTTATGGTGGATTCGGTGCCGAACCGGATATCCTCAAGTCTCGCATCATTTCTGAAGAATTTTCCGCCGCGCAACTCAGTACCGGTCTGGGTGGTCAGGGTATTTCCATGTTGACCCCGGTGCTGCTGGAGATGGGTACTGAGGCGCAGAAACTGCAATTCATCAAGCCGACGATTATGGGTGAGATGATATGGTGTCAGGGGTATTCGGAGCCGGGTGCGGGTAGTGATCTGGCGAGCCTGACCACCAAGGCAGAATTAGATGGTGATGACTGGGTGATCAATGGCCAGAAGATCTGGACCAGTACGGCGCAGCTCGCTGACTGGATATTCTGCTTGGTCCGCACCGAGCCCGACGCGCCCAAACATCAAGGTATTTCTTTCTTACTGTTCAGTATGGATACGCCGGGCATTGAGATTCGGCCGCTGGTAGACATGACCGGTGATGCCAATTTCAATGAAGTCTTTTTCACCGATGTCAGAGTCCCGAAAGATCAGATTGTCGGCCGACGAGGCCAGGGCTGGCAGGTCGCGAACGCCATTTTGGGTCATGAACGCGGTTCCTTGGCCCCCCCAGATGCCGCCGAGAATCGCCTCAAGGGCATTATCAAATTGATGGAAACCGAGACCATTGACGGCCACCGAGTCATGGACAGTCCGGTCTTTCGAGATCGTCTGATGAAATTGCAAGGGCAAGTGTTGGCAATGCGCTTTAACGACATGCGCTTGCTGTCGGCGAGAATCAACAAAGGCCAAGATGCACAACTGGCCGGTATGATCGTCAAGCTCCAGGGCACTGAGCTGCGGCACGAGCTGGAAGGGTTTGCTATTGATGTGCTGGGTGAAATTGGCCTCGCCTACGAAGACAATCCGTATCTGCGGGGTAATGGCTCTTGGCAATATCAGTATATGTACTTCCTGGGTTTGATCATTGGTGGCGGTACCTCCCAGATTCAAAAAAACATTATCGGTGAGCGTGGACTTGATTTGCCCCGCGAACCTAAAGTGGCAAAGGCCTAAGGAGTACTGACGATGGAATTTGGCTTATCCTCAGAACAAACCCTGTTGCAAGACACCGTCAATCGCTTTCTGGACGAGCAGGCGCCACTGGCGACAGTTCGACAAATTGCCGCCGCTGAAATTGACGACGGGGCCATCTGGAAAGGTCTGGTGGAGCTGGGAATACCCGCACTACTCGTCCCCGAACACTTGGGTGGCGTCGGCTTGGGTAGTCTGGATGCAGCTATTGTCGCCGAGTCACTGGGTTATCATGCAACACCGGCGCCCTTCTTGGGTACAGCGGTGATGGCGCCTCTGGCCTTTATTCAAAGTGGCCAACAAGAGGCCCTTCTGGGGCCCATGGCGCAAGGCGACTACCGAGTCGGTATCGCGTTCGGGGAGGCGATTGGCGCGCGCAATGATGCGGGCACCACGGTCTCGTCGGGCAAACTGACGGGCAAAGCAATTTTTGCGTTGGATGCTGCAGCAGACGGCTATCTGGTGGCGACTCGTGAGAAGCATCTGTATTTTGTCGAAGCCACGGCGAAGGGGTTCAGTCGTCGACTGTTGACGACTGTGGACAAGACACGTACTACGGTTGAGCTGGTGTTTGATGGTGTCGTCGCTGACCTGGTGAGCCAAGACCCTGGAGTCTTTGATCGGGTGCTGGATGCGGGCCGCGTGATGCAAGCCGCTGACACATTAGGTGCCGCTCAATACGCCTTAGATCAGGCCGTGGATTATGCCAAGCAACGTAAGCAATTTGAACGAGTTATTGGCTCTTTTCAGGCGGTCAAACATATGTGTGCGGAAATGGCCGCGAGCCTTGAGCCTTGCCGGTCATTAGTTTGGTATGCAGGTCACGCGCTTGATCATATACCCGAGGAGTCACGGGTAACCGCTTGTCATGCGAAGGCACACCTAGCTGAAGTCGGTCGATTTGTGGCGAAAACAGCCACTGAAGTCCACGGTGGCATGGGCTTTACGGATCTTGTGGGATTGCACTACTGGTTTAAGCGTATTGGCGCCAATCGACAGTTGTTAGGTTCGCCCGAGTTGGTGAGAGAAGAAGCCGCACGTTTACAGGGTATGGTTGCCTGAATATTGATATTGGCTGGGTCAATGTTGGCTCAGTTGCCGTGATTTGCCGAGACATAGTATGTGTCAACACCGGAGCTAAGATACATGAGTGAAGTTCAACCAGAAAAACCCAATCGCCTGCAGGCCATTGAAGTGCTGACCGCGCCGGGTGAGCCTTTTGAACTGACCGACGGGCAAGTATGGGGGCGCGATTGTCGGATCTTTAAGAATGCGCCGGCCACACTCCGTGACTTGTTTGATTCGACCCGCAGTGATGAGACGTTTTTGGTTTACCAAGATGAGCGTTACAGTTTTGAGGAAACTTGGCAACGAACCAGCCAGATTGCGGCCATTCTGATAAATGATTACGGTGTTGTTAAGGGTGATCGGGTCGCGATTTCCATGCGCAATTATCCAGAATGGACCATGGCCTTTAACGCCATTACTTCTATTGGTGCGGTGGCTGTGGCGATGAATGCGCTGTGGCTCAGTCACGAGCTACAATATGGCCTTGAAAACAGTGGCAGCAAAGTACTGCTGGCCGATCAGGAGCGTGTCGATCGATTAGTCCCTATTCTGGATTCATTGGCAGTCTCTGTGATCGCTGTGCGACCCACCGAGGCCTTGCCTGCAGGAGTCGCTGACCTAGCGCACTTGTTAGCGGCTTGCGCCGTCACGGACATGCCCCAGGTGCCGCTCGACCCGAATGATCCGGCGACGATTCTCTATACCTCCGGTTCAACGGGCTACCCAAAAGGCGCCGTGTCCTGTCATCGGAATATTATTACAGCCTTAATGTCCTGGGAGTTAGAAGGCCAGATTGCAGCGCTGATCAGCGGCGTGACCCCGCCAGTACCAGATTACCAAGCGGCAACCTTATTAGGGGTGCCGCTGTTTCATGCAACGGGCCTGTTGGCGGTGCTAATGATGAGCTATCGCAGTCAGCGCAAGATGATCTGTATGTACAAGTGGGATGTCCAGGTTGCTATGGTGCTCATTGAGCAAGAGCGGGTTTCGTCGTTTGTGGCTCCGGCCGCGATGACCGGTGATCTCGTCAACGCCGCAGGTCAATCGAATCGTGATTTGAGTACGCTCGCGATGGTTGGTGGCGGTGGCGCGCCGCGAGCGCCGGAACAGGTCAAACGTATTTCACAGTCATTCGGTAATGCCTTGCCTAATACAGGTTGGGGTATGACCGAGACTAATGCTATTGGAACCGGCATCAGCGGTGAAGACTATCTTGCTCATCCGGGTAGCTCCGGCCGGTGTTCCGCCGTGCTGGACATTCGTATCATGAGTGAAGCCGGTAAAGTTTTACCCAGCGGTACGCCAGGAGAGCTGCAGATTCGCGGCGCTTCGATTATCGAGGGCTATTGGCAACGACCTGATGCCAATGCCGAGACATTTGTTGATGGCTGGCTACGAACCGGCGACGTCGCTTACGTTGATAACGAAGGCTATGTCTATATTGTTGACCGCATTAAGGATCTGGTGATCCGTGGGGGCGAGAATATCGGTTGTGCCGAAGTCGAGGCGGGCTTGCTGGAGCATACAAATATTCTTGAAGCTTCAGTCTATGCAGTTCCTGATGAGCGGCTCGGTGAGGAAGTGGGTGCGACGATCTATTGTAATCAGAGTCTGACCCAAGAGCAGGTAACCGAGTTTTTGATGGCGCGCATTGCTCGCTTTAAAATTCCGCGGTATGTTTATTTCAGTCCTGAACCGTTGCCAAGAATTGCCTCTGGAAAGATCGACAAGCGTCAATTGCGCGAGATCGCCGTGAAACGAATTCAGTCGTGAAGATGAAAGGTTTTTCGCCGCTGACGGCCATGGCTATCGTTGTTGCCAATATGGTGGGCACAGGTATTTTTACCTCCCTCGGTTTTCAGCTGATAGATATCCGCTCGCCCTTTGTGATAACGATGCTATGGCTGGTAGGCGGTGTAACCGCTTTGTGTGGCGCCTTAAGCTACGCAGAGCTGGCAGCACGCCTGCCGCGATCGGGCGGTGAGTATAATTTTCTGGCTCGAACATATCATCCGTTGGCAGGCTTTATCTCGGGCTGGATCTCAGTCACCATCGGTTTCGCGGCGCCGACGGCGCTTGCTGCCATCACCTTTGCCGCTTATCTGTCTGCGACTTTTGAGGGGATTCCACGCACGGGTGTTGCCGTAGGTCTCGTAATTGCTTTGACGGTGATGCATTGTCTGTCTCGAGCAACGAGTGGTCGTATGCAACGAGTGATGACTGGGTTGAAAGTCGGTTTGATTTTGCTGTTTTGCACCCTTGTGGGTTTGTTTGCTGGCGATCCGCAGTCGTTCTCTCTGATGCCCAAGGTCGGTGACGAAAAATTGTTGTTCAGTGGCGCCTTCGCCATATCGCTGATCTATGTCAACTATGCTTATACGGGCTGGAATGCAGCGACGTACATCGCAGGCGAAATTGACGACCCACAGAAGAATCTGCCGCTGATCCTGATCGGTGGCACCTTGATTGTGATGGCCTTGTATCTGTTGCTGAATATCAGTTTTCTATACGGCGCACCGATGGACGCCATGGTCGGTAAAATAGAAATTGGCTTTGTGGTGGCCGATCATGCGTTTGGAGAGCAAGCCGCAGGTGTTATGGGCTTTGTCTTATCCCTGATGTTGATCTCGACGGTCAGCGCCATGACCCTGGCGGGTCCGCGGGTACTGCAGGTTATTGGTGAGGATTTTTCGGCCTTTAGATTCCTCGCGGGTGTGCGCAACGGGGTTCCGGTTAAGGCGATTCTGTTTCAGTCGTCTTTGGCTATCCTGTTTATTGTGACTGGGAGCTTCGAATCTATTTTAATTTTTTCCGGCTTTGTGTTGGGCATCAATACGCTATTTGCCGTGTTAGGCGTCTATGTCCTGCGCTATCGAAAAATAGGCGAAGAAAGTCGTTATCGGACGCTCGGCTATCCACTGACGCCTGCCATCTATTTATCGGTTACGCTCTGGACTTTGATTTATATTCTCATCAATCGTCCCCAAGAGGGCTGGGTCGGACTTGGTCTGATTCTGGCCGGCTGTCTGGTTTATATTGTAACAACCCGCGCTCAGGTTGGTGTGATAGTGGCTCGGGATAAGCAGGTTCCACCATCGCTATGATCACTGTCTATACAGCAAAAAATATTCTGACCATGAACCCGTCTTGGCCAACAGCTACTGCAATTGCGGTTAAGGATGGACGTATTGTCGAGGTCGGTAGTCTAGCTTCTCTGCAACCTTGGCTTGAGCAACATCCACACCGTATAGATGCTCAATTCGAAGATTCAGTGATTATGCCGGGCCTGATTGATCCCCACCTACATCCAGTCATGGCCGCCGTGCTCTTGCCAATGCAGTTTATTACTGCCATGGAATGGCATTTGCCCTGGGAGACAGTGCCGGCGACTGTCAGTCCGCAAGCCTACGAATCGATTCTCAGGAAGGCGGCTGCAGAGGACGATTCAACGCCGTACTTCACCTGGGGCTATCACAAGATTTGGCATGGCGAAATGAGTCGAGGCCTGCTTGACGAAATCTTCGGCTCACGACCCGCGGTAGTCTGGCAACGGTCGTTCCATGAAGTGTACTTGAATAGCGCCATGATGGCGTTGTTGGAAATTGATATAGAGGCGATACGTGGCCGCCATCAGATAGATGTAGATCGGGGTCATTTTTATGAAGTGGGATTAAGCTACGTCATTAATAAATTGAATCGTATTATTATGGCGCCAGCGTGGATTTTGGCTGGTCTAGCGCGCCTGAAACAGTTAGTCCAGTTTGGTGGTCACACAACAGTAGGTGATATGGCCGTGGGCATTTTTGACTTCGAGATGGAGTGGCGATTATGTCAACAGGTGTTTGAGCAACCTGACAACCCGTTTCGAGTGGTCAGTGTCGCCCACGCGAATGGGTCAGGAGTCAGGCAGGACGACCTGGCGACGACGGTCGAATTTGTTAGGAACCTGCCAGAGCGCAACACGGCACATTTTGAGTTTGGCCAGCGTATCAAGTTGTTTACCGATGGCGCATTTTTTTCACAATTGGCGATGATGCAAAGCCCTGGCTACATCGACGGGCATCTCGGCGAGTGGCTCATGCCTCCAGAAAAATTTGAGACCATAGCGCGGGCCTATTGGCATGCAGGATTCAAAATTCATGTGCATTGCACCGGTGATCTAGGTTGCGAGTTGGCCCTGGACGTCCTTGAGAAGCTCCAATGGGAGCGTCCGCGATTTAACCACGGGTATACGATTGAGCACTTTGGCTTCTCGACCCCAGAGCAGGTGGACAGAATCAAACTGCTTGGTGGATCAGTTTCGGCGAATGTGTATTATCTTCGCGAGCTCAGTGGCGCCTATAGTCAGGTCGGCATTGGTGTCGAGCGTGCCTCGCAGATGGCGCGGCTGCAGAGTTGTGTTGCGCAGAATATTCTAACGACCCTGCATTCTGATTTTCCAATGGCACCGGCGATGCCGCTGCACAATGCCTGGGTCGCCTGTACACGGCAAAATATCGAAGGCAATGTTGTTGCGCCGCAAGAACGTCTGAGTCTTGAGGATGGGCTCAAAGCGATTACCATTAATGCCGCCAAGGTGCTGGGTATCCAAGAAGAAACCGGCAGCTTGCGGGCCGGTAAAAAAGCTGACTTTGTGGTGCTTGATTCGGATCCGCATATAGTTGGCGTCGATGGTTTGTTGACCATTACAGTATTGGCTACCGTGTTCGAGGGCCAGGTACATATAACGCCAGGCTTATCCTGACCAATGACGCTACCGCTTACCTTGATCAGTGGCTACCTGGGCGCGGGCAAGACCACCTTCATTAATGGATTGCTAGGTTCTGCCAATAGGGAACATGCCAGGATTGTCGTGCTGGTTAACGATTTTGGTGATGTGGCCATTGACGCGGCACTGATCAGTTCGATCACCACGGATATGATCAGCCTCATCAACGGTTGCGCCTGTTGCCTGGTTAACGATGATCTTGAACGTCAATTGAGCAATCTTGTGGAGGCGGGCCAATATGATCAGGTGGTGTTTGAGGCCAGTGGCGTCGCGGATAGCGCGAAACTATTGCGTCAACTCAGGCACTTTCCCGGACTGACAGTGAGTACGCACTTAACCCTGGTGGACCTCAGTGTTATCCAGCGCCAAGTTCGGGACAAATTTGTCGGTGAGCATATTCAGCGTCAACTGATGTTCGCCAGGGACATCGTTGAGACTAAAGCCGATCTGCTGGATGAGCGCCAACAGGCGCTAGTGCGGCAATGGCTGGTGCTAGGCTACCCGGCTGTCGAACTCCATACCATGGCTGCCATATCCACAGGCGTCGTTTTAGGTGAGTTAACAGGTGAGTTAACAGGTGAGTTAACAGGTGAGTTAACCAATGAGTTAAAGGCAGTCACTGAGGATTCTTCGACCGCTAAGGCCACGCACCCGGATTTTAAGTCCTACCGGTTTCGTGGCTCGCAGCGGCAGACCAAGGACCATTTGATGGCTTGGCTCGACAAGTTGCCGCCTAACGTCCAACGGGTAAAAGGTTTCGTTTGGTTGCTAGACGACCCTCGCCCGCACTTGCTGAACTATACGCCGGGCTGTGCGTCAATCAGTGCTTATGACGGTGTTTTGCCCGCAATCTTGGAGGATTCGGTGCTGGCGAACAGCGACTTGGTGGCGATTGCTGTTCACAATGGCGGGCAAGATAAACAGTTGCAACAGCCGTTTTAGGGCGCCAGTACCAGGACTGTCAAAATCGTCGGGTTTCGCCAATGTCTAGAACCCAAGCGTCAGCTTCGTCAAGCTCCGCATTGACAGTCCCTGCTTTGAAGCGTCGAGGTGGTTCATCGAGGGGTTCGTCAGACAAGTCGAAGGTGCCGAAATGTATGCCTACAGCCTGACTGGCTTGCAGGTCATCAGCGGCGAGTAACGCTTCCTCGGGGTTCATATGTGACTCACGCATCATTGCCCGTGGTGCATAGGCGCCAATGGGTATGGCTGCCAGATCAAAAGGCCCGAGCTTCCGGCCGATTTCCGCGAAGCCAGCAAAGTACCCCGTATCGCCTGCGAAATAAAATTTCCGCTCTGGACCCGTGACGGCCCAAGAAGACCACAGTGCCTTGTGTGT
>Ga0213868_10004999_pt1 | contig 11999 bp, 14 predicted proteins | sample PICome_9_FD_160087 | JGI IMG/M metagenome (GOLD analysis project Ga0213868, IMG submission 160087) | Coastal seawater microbial communities near Pivers Island, North Carolina, United States - PICO127 | ecosystem: Environmental > Aquatic > Marine > Coastal | place: USA: North Carolina...
CATATGATGTAAATATCCATTTTATTAAAAATTTTAATCCTAGTGGAATTATTCTTTCTGGGGGTCCTGATACGGTAAGTGAAGAGAACTCTTCAAAAGCCCCACAAATTGTATTTGAACTAGATGTTCCCATCCTTGGAATTTGTTACGGGATGCAAACTATGGCGGTCCAACTTGGTGGAGATGCCAATGTCGCCAAAAAATCTGAATTTGGTTTTGCTCAAATTCGAGCTAGAAATCATTCTCAACTTTTGGATGAAATTTTTGATGAGATAAATTCTGATGGACATGGAATATTAGATGTTTGGATGAGCCATGGCATTGAGGTGTCGAAATTGCCACCAGGATTTGAGTTAATTGCGTCAACAGATAATTGCCCTATTGCAGGATTTGCGAATAAGAATAAACATTATTATGGCCTTCAGTTTCATCCAGAAGTAACTCATACTAAACAAGGATCACAGATTCTAGAGAGATTTATTACTAATATCTGCAATTGTGAACTAGCGTGGACTACTGAAAATATTATTGAGGATTTAATACAAAAAATAAAGTTACAAGTTGGCAAACAAAAAGTTCTCTTAGGTCTTTCTGGCGGTGTTGACTCTTCAGTAGTTGCTATTCTTCTTCAAAAAGCAATTGGTGATAGACTCACATGCGTTTTTGTTGACAATGGATTATTAAGGCTGAATGAAGGGTATGAAGTCATGAGCACTTTTAGTCAAAACCTAGGAGTAAAAGTTATTAGGGTTAATGCTCAGCAATATTTTTTAAAAAAACTTTCGAATGAAAGTGATCCAGAACTTAAAAGAAAAATTATTGGTAAAGCGTTTATTGAAATTTTTGATGAAGAAGCTTTAAAGCTAAAAGATATTAAATTTTTAGCTCAAGGCACCATATATCCTGATGTTATTGAATCTGCCGGAGCTGCCTCAGGTAAAGCAAAAGTAATTAAATCTCATCATAACGTTGGTGGTCTTCCAGAAAATATGAAACTTGATTTAATTGAGCCACTGAAAGAGCTTTTTAAAGACGAGGTAAGAGAAATTGGAGTTAAGCTTGGACTTCCAAAAAAAATGTTGTTTCGCCACCCCTTTCCCGGACCTGGATTAGGAGTAAGAATATTAGGCCCTATTAAAGAAGAATACGCGGAGATTTTAAGACTTGCTGATAATATTTTTATTGAGGAGCTGCATAACTTTAAACTGTATGATTCTGTTAATCAAGCTTTTGCAGTCTTTCTTCCAATAAAATCCGTTGGTGTTACTGGTGATGAGAGAAGATATGATTTTGTAATTGCATTAAGAGCTGTAGAGACTATAGACTTTATGACTGCAAGATGGGCAAGACTTCCATATGAGTTCCTTGACCATGTTTCAAATCGTATTATGAATGAGGTCAATCGCGTTTCAAGGGTGGTATATGATATTTCAGGAAAGCCCCCTGCTACTATTGAGTGGGAATGAGTAAAAAAATATGAAAATCAATGACCTATAAGGATTTATTAACTAAGAAAGAATTTATAAAAGAGGCTGCTAATTATGACAGCTTAAATTTCTTAAAAAAAAAGCAAGAATATTTTGATTATTTTTATTTTTTTAACTTCTGTTCCGTATTTTTTTTCTCCTTTTTATTTATTAGATATCACAAATGAGGTTGCATATAATCCAAGTCCTTCATTCATGACTTATACAACTTTCAGTTTATTTTTCAATATAGCTCACTTTATCTTTGCCGTATTTATATTTTTCAATCATAGATGGGCAATGAGGTTATTTTTCATACTCTTTATTATTTGGCCTGGCACATTAGCATCTACTTATTTTCAAGGTGGTGGGGTTGATTGGAATTTAGCACTACACGCATTTTTTGGATTAGTTGCTCTTGCTTTAACTTATCGCTCATATGATGTAGCAACAGCAATGAAAAAAATTCTTTAAGAAAATGTTAATTGAAACTGATCCTGAGTAATATATTAAACTAACTAATCAAAATGAATAACTAGCATCTAACCAAACTAGTCCTTCATTTGGCAAAATAATTTCTTTTAAAATTAATGATTGATAAGCGTGTTATTACTGAGTGAGAGTATTTTATCTAGAATGCTATTTCTAACTTTATGTTAAATGCATTATTAACAGGTTTTTTTCTTGGGCTTTCTCTAATTGTTGCAATTGGAGCTCAAAATGCTTTTGTTTTAAGACAAGGACTCTTAAGACAACATGTCTTTTTTATTGCTCTTTTTTGTTCAATGTCTGATGCCATACTTATTATCCTTGGTATTTTAGGAATCTCATACTTCTTCAATGAATTGATTAATGAATACTCAAAATTCATTTTTGGAATCTCGTCCCTATGGCTTTTCATTTACGGCGTCTTTAGACTTAGGTCTGCGCTTATAAAAGAAACAGTAATGATTTCTAACAACCAAGAATCATCAAGTCTAGTGAACACTATAACAATTATTTCAATTTTTACTTTTGCAAACCCTCATGTATATCTCGATACTGTAATCCTTATTGGATCTATATCTCAACAGTTTGACGGCTTTAATCGATTATATTATTCTTTCGGTGCCTGCAGTGCTAGTTTTATTTGGTTTTTTGGACTAGCCTATGGAGCAAAAATACTTGCTCCAGTAATGAAAAAATCCTCGCACTGGAGGGCTCTTGACTTGATTATTGCTTCCATTATGTTTTTTATAGCAATAAGTCTTGCTTATCAAGGCAATTGGTTTTAATGTGTCATTTTGTTAAAATAATCTAATGAATATTGATGAGTACTGGATGAAAATTGCCATTGAAGAAGCATTAAAGGCTGAAAAAGAAGGAGAAGTTCCGGTTGGGGCTATATTAGTTGAACATGAAAAAATTATAGCGAAAGCTTTCAATCAACCTATTTCAAAAAATGATTCAACTGCCCATGCTGAAATTCAACTTATAAGAGCGGCAGGAAAAAAACTTGGAAACTATCGCCTCAATGGAACTACAATATATGTAACTCTTGAGCCATGCACAATGTGCTTAGGTGCAATTGTGCATGCTAGAATCAAGAGAATCGTTTATGGAGCCAAAGACTCAAAGTCTGGAGTTTGTGGCTCATGTGCTGAATTACATAACGCAAGTTTTTTTAATCACGAAATTCAAATTACTGGAGGAGTATTAGGTCAAGAATGCTCAAGAATACTTCAATCTTTTTTTAAGACTGTTAGACAGGCAAAGCTAGTATAAAATATTTTGATGTTCTATTAATTTAAGTGCTAATAAATATTTTAATAAATTATGAAAGAAAAAGAATCTAATAAAATTTTTGAAAATGATCTGATTAATTTAAGTCAAATATTTAAACTTTTATTAAAATCCAAACTTCTAGTAATCATAGTAGTGTCCATATTTGCCCTAGCTGGGATATATTATGGTAATTTAAATAAATCTTCATATAGCGCAAAAGCAGATATTTTTTTTGGAACTTTTGATGGAAAAAATATTGCACATTCAAAAATTATTGATACTTATTTAGATGGAATTAATTGGAATGATTATGATAACCCTGGTGGTGGCCGTTTTCTAAGACTTAAATCAAGTTCTCATGATTCTGCCGAAGAAGCTGAGCATAAATTACAAGAAGCGATAGATTTCTTATTGGATTACACTAATAACATAATTGAAGAGAAAATTGAGATTGCTAAAGCAAATGTCCAACTTAATGAGATTGCTAAAGCAAATGTCCAACTTAATTTGGCGCAAACGATTCAAGAAGATATAGACTTTATTAATCGAGAATACAATAAAAAAGTCCAAACAGATGGATATTCTATTGAACTTTTATCAATCAAACTAGATTTAATTGACCTTGAAGTTCGTTTAGAACAAGAAAGGAATTCAAATAATTCAATTTTAACAATTCCAGAATACAAATTAAGTACGATCATTAACGAAATTAAAGTATTCGAGAATACTAAAAGACCAACCTACTTTTATTTCTTAGTAGGAGCTATCATTGGCTTCTTTGTATCAGTATTTCTAGTAGTTAGTAGATTTTTAGAAGAATAAAACTCCAAATACTATAATTTATCCGAGGTACATCCCGCCATTAATGTGAAGAGTCTGACCAGTAACGTAAGACCCACTTGCGCCTGCAAGAAACAATACGGCCTGAGCTACTTCATCAGCAGTCCCTAATCGACCCATTGGAATTTGACTAGCTAACAAATCTTTTTGATCATCAGGAAGGCTCTTGGTCATGTCGGTTTCTATGAAACCGGGTGCAATTGCATTCACAGTAATCCCCCTTATTCCAACCTCACGGGCTAACGACTTCGTAAAGCCTATTATTCCTGCCTTTGCAGCAGCATAATTTGATTGCCCAGCATTTCCCATAGCACCAACAACTGAGGTGATGGAAATAATTCTACCTGCCCGTTTTTTAATCATGCCACGAAGTACTGATTTTGACATTCTATAGATAGATGAAAGATTAGTATTGATAATATCTTCCCATTCATCTTCCTTCATTCTTAAGAGAATATTATCTCTCGTAATACCAGCATTATTTACCAGTATATCAACTGATCCAAAATCTTTTTTTATGCTCTCTTCAAGATTAGAGATTTGACCATTATCAGTAACATCAAGGACAATGCCTTTTCCTAAAATTTCATTATCAACTAGCATTTTAGAAATATTGTCTGCACCCGATTTAGAAGTAGCTGTTCCGATTACAGTCGCCCCTGAATTCCCTAAGGTTAAAGCGATTGCTTTACCAATTCCTCTAGTAGCACCAGTAACAAGAGCTATTTTTCCATCAAGCATTAGATATCTCCTCAATTGTAGATTTCAATGAATTCACGTCTATTATAGCTGAAGCACTGAGTGATTTATCGATACGCCTTGTAAGGCCAGACAAAACCCTCCCAGGCCCTGCCTCAATAAGTCTCTCTACTCCTAAATCTCTCATCTTATTGACAGATGAAGTCCAAAGAACTGGCATATACAGCTGTTCAACCAACTTAGTTTTTATAGCTTCAATAGATTCTGCATAACCCGCATCCACATTATGAATCACTTTAACATTTCCAGTCTTAAAATTAATAGGCTCTATATAATTTTTAAATTCAACAGCTGCATCCTTCATTAAGGAGCAATGTGACGGAACACTCACTGGAAGAACTAGAGCGCGTTTTGCTCCAGACTCTTTCATAAGTTCACAAGCATGTGCAACTGCATTTTTTTCACCCGCTATAACAACTTGCCCTGGCGAATTAAAGTTGACAGCTTCAACAACACCTTCATTATTAGCCTTTTGACATATTTCAATAATGATTGGATCTTCAAGTCCGAGTATTGCTGCCATTGAACCTGTTCCAGTCGGAACAGCAGCCTGCATCAACTCACCTCTTTTTCTGACTAATTGAATCGCATCAAAAAAACTCATAGATTTAGAGGCTACAAGCGCTGTATATTCACCGAGACTATGACCAGCCATTGATTCTGGCAGAAGGCTTATTTCTTGAGTTAAAATTCTATAGGTAGCATAACCAGCAGCTAACATGATTGGCTGCGTGTTTTCTGTAAGATCAAGCGCCTCTTGGTCTTCGTTAACAATCTTCCAAAGATCAACGCTAATTGCATCACTTGCTTCTTGAAAGATTTCTCTTACGATAGAAAAATTTTGATTTAAATCAGCCATCATCCCAAGTGATTGAGATCCTTGTCCAGGGAATACAATTGAGTATTTCATATTAAAATTAATTATAGAAGGAATAATAGTAAAAAAGCGCCTTCAGGCGCTTTTTCAGATAAATTAAATGCTATTTTTTTAAGCAGTTTGTATTGAAACATATTGCCGATTAAACTTACCTTTCTTTTCAAATTGTACTTTACCATCTACAACAGCAAATAAAGTGTCATCCTTGCCTTTCTTGACATTCGTGCCGGGATGAAATTTTGTACCCCTTTGGCGGACAAGAATATTTCCAGCAAGAACAGACTGGCCTCCAAAACGTTTAACTCCTAATCTTTTAGATACCGAATCTCTACCGTTATTAGTACTACCGCCAGCTTTTTTATGAGCCATAGTTTACTCCTTATACCTTGATTTTACCGATCTGAACTTCTGTAAACAACTGACGATGTCCTTGTTGCTTCATAGAGTGCTTACGGCGTTTGAATTTTAGAATATTTACTTTTTTTCCTTTGCCTTGAGAAATCACTTTAGCCTCTACGCTTGCCTTTGCAACAAGCGGTGATCCAACCTGAACCTTATCTCCATCAGCAACCATAAGCACTTCATCGAATGTGACTTTTTTACCAGGCTCAATTTCAAGCTTCTCAATTTTAAGTGTTTCGCCCTCAGAAACTCTATACTGCTTTCCTCCGGTTTTAATTACTGCGTACATGTCAAATCCTAATCTGTTTGCAAAAAAAAGAGTGAATTATACTTGAACACTGCTCTTAATGAAAGTAGTGTTAATGAAATAAGTTATAATTCTACCTTTTTAATTAACCGAGATTGCGCATGATTATTTTAGAGACCAATATGGGTGAAATTCACATCACTGTAGATGCTGAAAAAGCGCCAATTACTGCAAAAAACTTCACTGATTATGTGGAAGAAGGTTTTTTCGATGGCACTATTTTTCATAGGGTTATTCCAAACTTTATGATTCAAGGCGGAGGTATGACTGAGGATATGCAGCAAAAAACAACTAAAGCTACTATCGAAAATGAAGCTAAAAATGGTCTAAAAAATGTCAAATACAGCGTTGCTATGGCTAGAACAATGGCTCCACATTCTGCAAGCTCACAGTTTTTTATTAATACCAATGATAATCAATTTTTAGACTTTCCTGGTCAAGATGGTTGGGGTTATTGCGTATTCGGTGAGGTTGTTGCCGGCCAAGATGTTGTAGATAAAATTGAAAAAGTTGAAACCATTAATCTTGGAGGGCATGCCGATGTCCCAGGGGAGTCAATAACCATCAATAAGGCATCAATTAGTGAATAAATTTAATACGTTAGGAATGCTCTAACATTTACTTTATGAAGACATCATTAATCATCTCTGATCTTCATCTGACAAACGTAGAGAAAGATAAAATTGATTTTTTTGCTAATTTTTGCAAAAAATACGCATCAAAAGCTGATCAACTCTTTATTTTAGGAGATCTTTTCAATACCTGGATTGGAGATGATCTATCACTGGTGAGTTATAAAGAAACTATTAATACTCTAAGGGTCTTAAGTCAAGATACAAAAGTATTCGTTATGGCTGGTAATCGTGATTTTTTACTTTCGAAACAGTTTGAATTAAAATCTGGTTGCCAGCTTATCAACGAGCCATATATTCTCGAGCATAATGCCAATAAATTTTTGTTGATTCATGGAGATAGCCTCTGTACAGATGATATTAACTATCAAAAATTAAAAAGAATTTTAAGAAACCCGATTACTCAGTTCATTTTTTTAAAACTCTCTAAAAATATACGCCGTAAATTAACTGGGCAGCTCCGAAAAAGAAGTATCAAAGCTCAAAGCTATAAAACTCAGGAGTTAATGGATGTAAATCAAGAAACTACAGATTTATTGATGTCAAACTATTCAGGCTTTGACCTGATTCATGGTCATACCCATAGACAAAAAACGCACATTGAAGAAAAATATACAAGGTACGTACTTGGGGACTGGTCAAACGCTAAAGGTAACGCAATTAAGATTACAGATAAACTAGAGTGGCTTGAAATCAACTGACCTTTCAAATAGGTTAATTGAAGTGACCTTTAAAGCGATTTTATCTTCCAAGTTAGGCTTTGTTTTGACTTTAACTTGAGTAATCATTGCAAATTCAGGAATCATCAATAGAGTTTTATTTCCACTAACCTCAATAACAACTCCCTCCCCTTCCCAACTTCTGTTCTGCTTAAAATATAGACACTCAAAGTGTTCACTACTTTGACGACTTGCTTTATTAATTTTAGACATCGCTGCATTATTAACTTTTATTCTACTTTTAATATCATCTTCACTCAAAAGCTCAAGACCTGATAAGTAATTAACGAGCTGCTGCTGAACAATCAAATCCAAATAGCGCCTCATAGGACTTGTTACTCTTATGTAGGCCTTAAGACCTAAACCAGCATGCATGGATGGTTTTACTGATAGCTTAGACCTACTAAAACCCTTTGTTGCCTCAAATGCCTTAGATAATGAGAGACTATGAATATTCCCAATAATTTCATCAGAAAACTTTCCTGATGCTTGTGATAAATAGGGCATTGAAATATTGTTTTCAATTGAATACTGGGCAATGACGCGTCCTGCTAAAACCATCATTTCTGATACCATCTCCCTGCTTTCACTCTCTATTTGAGGTGAAACTAAGACCATTTGATCTTTAACCTTCACATCAGTTTTGGGCAGGTCGAGTCTAAGTGCACCTCTGCTATCTCTGAACTTTTTATGCTCCTTAGCAATTTCGTTAAGCTTTGAAAGCCAGGCATTTTCATTTAAAGATTTATCTGCATCCTCATAGCTCATTTTTGTGACCCTGATTTGACTCAAATGTATTTCAATATCACTTATTTCATAATCATTCATTAAAAAACCAATCGAAACTGCATTAGATATCTCATGTGCTCCAAGTGAACAGACTTCAGAAATTTTTGGTGGAAGCATATGAAGAATTTGATCGGGAAGATAGAGGTTTGATGCTCTTTTTTGGGCAAATAAATCAAGATCACTTTTCATATCAACAAAGCTTACGACATCTGCAATATGAATCCAAACTCGATCGTCTTCAATACTAATTGCATCATCTGCATCACTTGAATCAGAGTTATCAATAGCAAAACATGTAAGGTGAGTTAAGTCTTTTCTATCTTTGATAGTTGCATTGAATTCTAAATCTTCATCGTTATAAATCTTGTTTCTTTGTGGGTATGGATTCTTAAATTCTGACCAATATTTGATTTTTATCAGAAGACGATGTGCATTTTCTGGAGTGTTATCGATTGAAAGTGCACTCATTACCTTTGAGTGTTTCGATTGGTTATAGGCAACCTGCTCTATTTCGTGAATCCAGGAAATATCATCATTTTCAAAAGAGTTTTTTCTTAGATTATCAACACACCTTTGAAGACTTTCTTCCTCTAAAGCTTTCTCTTGTCTACTTAATCTGATAGCTTGAATTTGATCCAAGGGTCGTAATGCTAAAACATTTTTATTCCAATAAAAGTAGAGCCCATCTTCTGACATGAGGTAGACAAACCAGGCATTTTGGCCAGTAAAATCATCAAAAAGCCATTCAGTTAGCTCTTTAAGTGACAAAGAATCAACATCCAAGTCATTTAAAATTGAAGTATCGACTTCAGGACAGTCGCTGTGAACTGATGAAAACTCTGGATGAATGAACCGGAAATCCTTCTCTCTTACTTTTTGCTTGCTTCCATCTGAAAAACTAATCTCATACTTATGAGTTGTTGAAGAAACAACTTGAGCTGGCCTTCCTTTATATGCAACGAGCGCACCGATTTTCGACAAGGCTTTCTCCAGTTTTTTGAAATCAATCTATTTAGAATAGCAATTAGCTGTCTGTTTGTTTATCTTTGATGTGTTTGCTTAACATTAAAACTGTAATCACTATCAAAACTAAAGTCAGCCCTAGAGTTCCAAACAATTTAAAGTTTACCCAAGCTTCTTCTGAGCTTTGCGCAGAAATGCAAAGACTCTCAAGGGGGCTTTGGCTGCAATCAAAGTTAGCTAAGTCTATTTTTGGGTCAATCTGGGCGCCACTACTTAAAAATTGATTGCGAGCAGTCAAAGCAATATTAACAAAAAAGGCATTAATTGCTGCAATAATAATAAATCCAAGGCTCCAAAACCACGTCAAATTTACCCAAGTGGCTCTAGGCAACTGTAGCTCCTTACCCATCATTCTCTCAAGCAAAGTTTTACTACCAACATAATTGCTACCAATAAGAACTGCCGCGAAGATTACGTATAAAACACTGACCTTCCACATTACAAATGCTGGATCTCTCAGAACAATACTAATGCCTCCAAATACTACTAGAAGAGCAAATGTTAGTACCTGAGAAGTGACAAATTTGCCAGTACTATATCTCGAATACATTATTTGAACAAATGTTGAGGCAATCATTGCGTAGATTGCTGCATAGAGACCATAGTACTTATAGACTATGAAAAACAGAATGATAGGACCAAAATCCAAAAGAAACTTCATAACAATCTACTCCACATGTTCCTTAGTACAATAATTTTTACCGTTTTTTACAATAACATCAGACTCAGGAACATGAGTGTCACAGACTACACAAGCGATCATTTTTTGACCTTTTCCACTCTTTGAAACTGAAGGATTATTCTGCTTAAACCTCTTCATAAGACTTAATCCAATACAACCCAAAAGTAGAACTAGAATTAATTTAATAAACAAAGCTATACCTTTATATTTTTAATATCTTAAGGCCAAATTTTACATAATAATTGAGGCGCATTATAAAAGGCTTAGGGTGACTCTCAATTAATTTTTAGAGACTCAATTAAATCATCTATACTAATTGTTCATTTTATTGTTTTTAATACTTGGATACATGAATAGTGAAACCCTCATCAGTCTGACAGGTGCAAAATTAAATGTCTATAGTCTTGTGCCTCAAAAAGAAGTAAAGGCAATCATTCATATTGCTCATGGAATGGTGGAGCATGCATTAAGGTACTCACGATTTGCGAGCGAATTATGTCAATCGGGTTTTGCAGTTTATAGTCATGATATAAGGGGTCATGGTCATACTGAAGCAGAGGATGCACCTCAAGGCGTCTTCGCAAAAACAAATGGCTTTAATGCTATTTTAAAAGATCAAAATGATGTAATCAAACTTGCAAAAGAGAGACATCCAAATAAACCAATCATTTGTTTTGGTCACTCGCTTGGCTCAATCATTAATTTAAACTTTGCTTTGCGATACCCTAAAATGGTCAACGCTCTTGCCTGCTGGAACAGTGGAATTGAGACAGGAATATTGCCTCGAGCTTCTCGTATTATTTTATCTATAGAGTCATTCTTTAGGAATCCTAATCTGCCAAGCCTAATTGCATGGAAACTTTCTTTTGGTGCCTGGAATTCAAAGTTTAAACCTAACCGAACAGATTTTGATTGGCTCTCTCAGGATGACAAAGAAGTGGATCTTTATGTCAATGATTCACTTTGTGGATTTGAAGCTTCCATTTCGATGTGGAGAGATATTCTAGAGGGTGTTTTTTTTGCGGGTAATCAAAAAAATTTAATCAAATTGGATAAAAATCTTCCAGTTCACATTGTTGGTGGCGGAATAGATCCCTGTACCAATAATGGAAAAGATATGGAAAAACTAGCCCTCAAGCTCAAAAATAATGGCCTATCTGATGTTACTTGTAACATTTTAGATAATACTCGCCATGAAAGTCTTAATGAAGTGAACAATAATCAGACAATAAAAGAATTTACTAATTGGCTTGATTCAAGATTTTAACTATAGAGTTGTCAGAATCGATAATTGATAAAAAAAATAATATCGATAGTATATAATTTGCCGTTCTCCAAACATCTCTGCCCGGGTGGTGAAATTGGTAGATACACAGGACTTAAAATCCTGCGGAGGTTAAACTCCGTGCCGGTTCGATTCCGGCCCCGGGCACCATTTCATTACATATTTATCTTTTCTCTTTTTTTAAGCAAATCGCTCACTTTATTATTTTTCAATAAAAATAATAACCATAAATAAATTATGGTAATATTTAGTTTGTTAACAATGATTGTTAGCAATTTATAAACAACAAAAAGGGGATGAATATGAGTAATGTAGAAACTCAAGATTCAGAGTTGATTTATGAGTTAGAGGCAAATCCGCCAAACGCTGAAAAATTCTTTGCTGCACTTCAACATGTGCTCGCAAGTTTTGTTGGCGTTATAACTCCGACTTTGATTATTGGTGGCGCCTTAGG
>Ga0213868_10005000_pt1 | contig 11998 bp, 8 predicted proteins | sample PICome_9_FD_160087 | JGI IMG/M metagenome (GOLD analysis project Ga0213868, IMG submission 160087) | Coastal seawater microbial communities near Pivers Island, North Carolina, United States - PICO127 | ecosystem: Environmental > Aquatic > Marine > Coastal | place: USA: North Carolina | collected...
ATACACTCCAGGACTCTTCATCTATGCATGCATTATTGTATCAAAACGCACACACCGTCATTGGTAGCTCTCATATTCGTTACGAACGAGACGAAAGAAAAATCGACGACGAGTTCCATCCTGGTCCACTTTTTCCAATAATATTGGGTATAACACAGAATGATTTCGATCAAAGCACAGACAGCTATTACCATCAATACACTCCAGGACTCTTCATCTATGCATGCATTATTGTATCAAAACGCACACACCGTCATTGGTAGCTCTCATATTCGTTACGAACGAGACGAAAGAAAAATCGACGACGAGTTCCATCCTGGTCCTATTTTCGAAATAAACATAAGAAAAAATTAGCCATATAAGTTTTTACTTTTGGTGGTTTGATGACTAAATCTTATCCAATAAAGAGAAGAATAAAATCATTTAAAAGAATTTAATCCTAATCTTCATTAGAGATGTTAGCCTTTTATTTTGTTTTATCGTATTTGCTAAGTTATTGGCATTCTTCGAAAGTCAAGGTACTAGGTACCAGCTGACAGGATGATGTATCTTATGTTGAAATTCCTTATTCAGATAATCGTGACTAATCCTTTTATCTATATACTAATATGCATGTTAAAAAATTCATCGTGTTAGTGAAGATATGGTCGAAACACGTGTTTTGGTTGTGTCCGGGAAGGGTAGTAATTGGACGCATTTTTTTCTTTACGCTTGTGTTCTTCCGCGCGGTGTCGCTTGGACCTTGGACCGTCGACCGTCGACCGTGAGAATAAACCATAAAACTCTTACTTACTTACTTAAGTAGTACATCATTTTAATCATCCAGCTTCAATACAAATATCGCGCGTCGGCAAAGATAGTTTCAGTCCACACTTGACATACCTCAGACTTGAAAATGGGCACCATAAATGAAGATCTCACCATGGATTGCTCTCTATGGAGCTTAGCTAAATCTGCTGTTTCAGCTGACACATCATCTTCTTTGTTAGAACTTCAGATGGCTTCTCCGTACATTCAAGCGACTTATCTCTGCACACTTTTTTCCTTGATGTGCTTCACTTTATCTTCTATAACGGGTAACTTTTCTCAAGTAGACAAATTATGGTCTATTACGCCCGTACTTTATGCATGGCTACCGGTGTTCGCGTCATCATCTGATGCTCATCCAAGGTCGGTACTGATGGCCACTATCGTAACACTCTGGGGATCTCGACTGACGTTCAATTTTTACAGAAGGGGTGGATACCGGTGGCCTCCATGGCGAGGAGACGAAGATTATAGATGGCATCATATTCGAAACGGAAATTATCTTCCCGTCCTATCCAAACCAGTTCCGTGGATCATTTTCAATCTTACTTTTATCAGTTTTTATCAGCATTTTTTACTGCTATCGATTGTTATGCCTGCTTTTGTCGTGAATTCAGTGTCAAGTAATCAAAATTGTTATGAATATAGCAATCGTGATCATTTAAATAAGATGGATTTCGTCGCAGCCATGCTTATGATATTCTTCATAGTCATTGAAGGAGTAGCGGACAATCAGCAGTATCAATTCCAAACAGAAAAATATCGCCGAATCAAGTTAAATTATACATTGGATGGAGAATTTGCTGATGGATTTAAACAGAGTGGACTATTCTCGATTGTAAGGAAACCGCATTATGCAGCTGAACAACTCATTTGGTGTTCCTTTTATTTGTTTTCTGTGGCTGCGAGTGGCAATGTGCTCAATTGGAGTATTACCGGAGCTTTGCTCTTGATAGCTTTATTTCAAGGCAGTGGTCGATTCACAGAAAAGCTTACTTGTATGAAGTACAAGACATACTATTCATATCAAAAGAAAGTTCCTATGTATATTCCTAGTATACGATCTATGACATTTGATCTCTCTAATAAAAAATGTTAAAAAGAAAGGATTACAATGTAAAATCAATATTTATATTTCAATGGATGGATGAAAGGATGCAATTATGTATTTTACAGGAACATACTTCAGTACCATTTTCATGTATCAGTTTTTGAATAATCGCCAAGACCATTCGAAAGTTTTTCACATGAATTACCAACTTGGACAGGATACATAGCCATACTGATATCGCTTAACCAAAACCATGCAACTGAAAAGACATTTGAACTGTCATGAAATCAAATCAAAACATTGCAACACCGAGAATGAATGTAGCTGCCATAGATAATTTTGTACAGCTAATGTAATTTCTAGAAGAAACAACATTTGAGTACAACTGTCGGTCCAATGTTCTAGGTGAAAATGGTGATGGTTCTTCTTCTTGTATATCATGATTACTGATGGACACGAAGTGATGAGGAACGTCTAAATGATTCATCAAATGAGTTTTTTTGGATGACTGATCTTTCTTTACATTGTTGGATTGATCCGTTCCAATGAAAGACAAATGCACGTGATGCATCATCGCATTGTTAATGCCCCTGTACCCATTATCTGTCTCTGAGTCACGAAAGTAGTGTTGGCGATAGTCATTGGGCTTGATGATACCTACAGTATCTGCCATTACGGTTGACATCACACCGAAAATGTCATTTACCAAGAAATTTAATATTATGCTCAATATGAATAAACCCATGTATTTTTTAAAGATAATCATGCTGTATGCTTTAGCTTTTAAAATCAATATTTGATTGATGTAGAAGTGATGAAATCTGAATTTTACAAAAAACAAAAAACCCTACCTCGTACCTCCTACCCATCGCTAAAAATGGTACAGTTATGTTCCCGTGACTCATTGTAGTCAAACTGTGCAACGAAGCTAAAATAGAGAAATCAAGAATTCTTTTTTCTAATTTTGGCGGGAGATTGACGTCACATGAAAAACCTCATCAGCGAAAAAGTACGTGTCCGCCACCAGGAAGAAAAAAGTTAAGAAGTGTCTTCTTACTTACTGTATTCATTCATTCCTCTCTAGATTATTAAATCAAATCTTGTCGTAATGAAGTTCACCATTCTTAGCGCTCTTGTTGTTTCTGCTGCAGCGTTTGCTCCACAGGGAAGAACCTTCGGTAAGGTTACGATGTTTTTCGTGTTTTCCTACCTTTACCATTTCAAGATTCTTCGATATTTATGAAACTAATATATCCTGATCTTCTTTCATCTCGATCGATTTTATAACAAACAGTTCCTACGGGTATTTCTTTGAAAATGGCAGAGGATCCTTTACCTTTCTTTGCCTCCAAGAAAGTTTCCACGCCAACGTCAAATACCTCTACCGACACATCACAAGTTGACGATCTAGAAGCCGCGGTCGAGGAGGAAATGCTGAAAGCCGAAAGAGCATCGAAATTCAAATCCAAATCAGGGGTCGAGTTCGCACCCTGGATCCAAAAAGAAGACGAGGCTAAGGTGCGTCAACTCCTCAAGGAGAAGGCTGCAGCCAAGGCTAAACGCGAAGCGCAGGAAAAATCGGTGTCTGGAAACCTTTACTTCGACTCTCAGGCGCAAGAGCTGTCAGGAACCGGATTGAAGTCTAAAGTTATTGATGGAGAAGTTGAATTGGAATGGGCAACTCGATCGGAGAAAAACACCAGGGGATTTATTGTAAAAAGGCGTCCTGCCAAAACTGATGAGTTCTCAGTAATTGCATCCTATGAAGAGTGGGGCCCGCTCAAATCGAAAGGTATTGAAGGAGGAATATACAGATACTTGGATACTACTAGTACTCCAGGTGGATGGGTGTATCGTATCACTGAATGTGATAATAGTGGAGCACAGTCCGATCTTTGTCAATGTCTAGTTGAGGTTCAAACTGAGCAAGAACAAAAGACGGCACTAATTGCTGGTGTTGGTATTGTTGTTATCGGTGTGGCAGCTGTAGTTGCTGGTCTTGTTCTTGACCCATATGCTGTTTAATCTATTTTAGTATTATCATCGTTATTGCGACATACAAATGAACCTGATTTCTTGCAAAGCTAGACAAATCAACTTATATTCACTCTTCTTCCCGTCATTGCTCTATAGTACCCGCATCTTCCAACATATCCAGTGCAACACCTACACAGAGATCTGCACCAACATTCGAAGGGATACCACGAGTATCACACTGAACATCGGGTCGCAATCCACCGCCTATGTATTCACCGGTGATTTGATCATATTGTGCCCTACCTATCTTGGTAACATGTTGTAGAGAAGGAGTCAAATATTCAGCAACCGTCAGTCGTAAACCGCCACCGTCTGGTAGAGGTAAAGTGTGCTGGATCAATCCTTTACCATACGTCTTGCTGCCAACAGTTCCGACTAGTCTTCCATTATCTTTCAAAGAAGAAACAAATACTTCAGCAGCCGACGCCGTCCCCTCATTCTGCAAAATCACAATTTTCTTCTGAGCATTCAATGATCGTCGATTTTCGCCCCAGGAGACAGAAAGAGGCACAGGATCTCGAATGGTACTGGGTGGAGATATATGCCGATGTTGACGTTGTTCATGCAGGCTGGCAAATGCACTCGGAGGAGTCCACCCGTCGCCAGAAAAAAACTCAGGATCATCTCTTTTTGCTTGGTTTATAGCCGCATCTTTAGATTCACTGCTAAGAAGATATCCAGGATAACGTTTGTCGATTACGTATTCTTCCACATCATGAGGGGTAAATCCACCACGGCTATTGATAGTATAGCACAAAACTGCATGCGGATCCCTCAAAAGTGATGATGCGGTAAGCATGGCTTCCTGAATGACGCCTCCATAATTGTTTCTCAAATCAATAATATAAGCTTGAGCTCCATTTTTTTCTAAATCATTTACAGCTTTTACAAAGCCTGCAGACGATGAACGTGAAAATCTTGTCAGACGAATGTATCCCACTTTTTTCTCCAAAGAGCTTGTTGAGGATATTGTAGAATATGATGATCCTAATGATTGATTGATTTCATCACCACTAAATGTGTAAAGCTTACTAAAAATAGACGCCTTGGAAGTGAGCATTTGCCAATGTACAATAGAATTCCCTCCGCTAATAACGTCATCAGAACCAAGCATTTGAATATCATCGATTCCTGATGACAAAAATGATGAATGAGCCTCCGAAAGTGATATTTGATGTAGCTTGAATTGATCCAATGATGTCGTACGTAGCCGAACCTTTGACATTTTATAACCAATAAGCTCCTCTACATCTGTATTCAGATTGAAATTGTGTTTTACTAGCTCAACTGGTTTAGCTATGGTCAACTCAGGATAGCCGAAGTAATTATCTGCTCCAGTATAAGCAGAGAGTCGACGAATAACTTGGTCCCTTGCAAGGCCTAGGAATTTGTCTGCGCCCACAGCAACTACACGATCACCTACAACTAATCCAGCCCTTTCGGCTGGCGAGTCAGGCGCTATTGCAGTTATCTGTGGTAGATTTTTAACCGCACTTAACGACAAAACATGCCAACGAGAAGTAGGAAAAGACAGTAAGTTGCCCATTGAACGACTTTCTGATAAATTAGTGTAAGGCGAGGCTGATACAGTAGGGGCAATTTCTACGATGGCCCCTAATCCTAAGAATCCGTCATCTCGAACTAGTAGTTCTTTTTCTAACTCTTCCCTCGTGAGGTATTTACTGTATGGGTCCTCCAACGTTGAAACTAACCATTTGATACCTTTCACTGTATTCTCTCTAGAATCGAACACTGATGAATCATCTTCTCCACGCGGTAACGTCCATATCGGCGTTGATATGCTCTGGCTTTTCAAATGACCCTTTTGCATTTTAAGAATAGGACGGTTACTATAATGGTCGCGATCTATCCAGAATAGTTGTGGTATGTAATCATCACCGCCCTGAACATTACTAACGGGAGCGGCAGTCTTTACCTTCATCCTATACGATGGTCCATTCATGGCTAAATAGTTTTTTTTCATTTTGAAAACTTTGAGATCATGTCATACATCTTCTATATAGATACAATTGCTTATAACATAACGTACCTAACTCTGAAACACCTTCAAAACCACGATAGGAATAAGCTTTCAAAACTTTCCATCGATCATAAAAGTCCTTGGGATAAAATGATGCCCCCCCAGAGTTATCATAGTATAAAGTATTTATGTTTCCGACGACCTGGTCAAATAACTTTTCGTTCATAGTTTGTATATCGGATATGGATGAAATTGGACTATTGAGAGTGTTCCAGTAGGCATTATTGGATTTACTTCTAGTTTGAATGGAGGATGTTGTGATTGGAATATTACTTTCATATATTACACCATTATTCGAATTTGCATTTGCAACTGTACTATTGCATGTCATTGATATCCAAGTAAATAGAATTGTGAACAGAATCGTCATAGAAAAGTGTGTACGTCTCCACGAACGCATCGATGGGACACCACCAGCATCATCACTGCTGTCTCTGTTCATTTGAATTTTAGATCTCATTGTATAAGAAGTGATGGGATGTTTGTATGATAGCAAGACACCATACTGACTTTGTTCTTCACATCTGTAAAACGGCACGGTAATCGGTAATTTTGATGTCGGTTTCGAAATAACAAAAGCGATTGTTTGAAAATTCAGCAAAAGCGATGCAATCACCAAAATATTTACCACACCAAAAAACGTTCTTCTGAAATGAAGCAAGGATGACATATTCATATTTTGTTCTAAAACGTGTATCGAGATGAGCTGCCCGAGCAGGTACCTACTTGACTCACAGTGGTAGTCTCTTAACTTTTGTTTCTTTTTTTTTTATTCTTTAAAAAAATTCTTCTCTCAGAAAAATGCGCCAAAAGCGACGTCAGCCGGATCTGCATAGGAAAGGTTATTAGAGTACTGAAGACTAAGTACGTACTACACGTAGCTGGAACGTGCACACTTTTTTCATCAATAAATATTATTTGGAGACCACAAGAAACGAACATAAAACGAGTTTAAAATCATTTTTCTCTCCATCTTCCTTCATCATCGTATATCAAGTGAAACCTTTCAATTTAGAAATGAGTACTTCTCACTGGAACAGAGAATACGGGGAAGAATCCGTAAAAATGAAAAAGAGACGCCGTACACACAACGTTACAGCGCAGTCCCATTCGCTTTCAGATGGTTCCCTTTCGGATCAAACAAATAAAGAGCCATCGCAAGAGGAAGGCGTCTCTCTCTCCTACTTGGTTCTCTCCAAATCGTGGCAGGCAGCTGCTCTACGAGCTGCCAGTCACCCTCATGAGGCTCAGTTCGGTTGCACTAGTTTAACACGATTGCCCGTCCCCCTAGACAGTCACATTATCAAACAAGGTCACAATTCCAATAATAACCAAAACACAACCATGATAAGCTCACCCCTAGCAATGGCATGTCGCTATGGAGCTCCACCTGATACAATTCAAGCCATTCTGAATGCTAATCCCTATATGGTCAGACGGTGTATCCCAAACCGAGGAACACCCATTCATGAAGCTATCATGAACTTTCATGGGACACATCATACTTCGTCAACGCATCCATCAAGGGAAAATCAAATCAATCAAAATAGTAGTCATGCCAAAATTTTATTCGACATGCAGAGTTATGAGCAGGTGATTTCGATGCTGATCCGAGCGGATGAACAGATTTACGAAAAAGAACTACGTACATTCCATTCCACAAGAACTAATATAAGCCAACGAGCAACTATGATGCAAGACGTTGACGGAAACAACCCACTTCATCTACTTGTGCGCCATGCATTTTATAATTATGTTGGGAACATATCTACGCAAGGGGCTAATGGTAACTTGATGGCAATATTCCAACAATTGATCACATCGTCACCTGAAGCGTCATCTGCCCCAGACTTATCTGAATATGAAGAAACTCCACTTATTCTCGTACTTAAGTCATCATTGTATGCTCAAGAACAGTTTCAAAACCGTCGTCGTTATGATAATACCAGCGACAATGATGATATTTTCAATTTTAACGCGCAACTTGAGCAAGGAATATTTCAAGCGTGTAAACTGATGCTGAAAGAAAATCCAAGCGCTGCTTCAGTAGTTGCCTCTAAATCAGGTTATACACCAGTCCATTCTGCAGTTTATCACGGTAGATGTTGTGATACTATACGGTTACTACTACAGGCTGATTGTAAACACTTGAACTCGGTACTCGCCGAAAAAAAACAAATGAAAACGACAGAACATGCATGTAAAGATCAATCAAGGAAAAATATTGCAGCTACCATGCGTACGAATAGATTTGGTGAGACACCATTGCATTTTGCTGCCATGCGAGGTGAATGCACAAAGACTATCAAACTATTAAGTCAAGCTGCTCCTTGGGCAGCACTAAAACGTGATGAAAAGTACGGTTTAACTCCTTTGCATTGGCTATTAGTTAGGTTCGTTGTTAGAATGAGCGAACAATTTAATTTAGATGAAGTCGAATTGGACGCAGATAGAGTGGTGGTTGAAAGTCGCGGCGGAAAAGAAGTAAAGGTGGAATTTGGAGAGGACCAAATATCTTCAAATCAATCTGTTTCATCAGCGCTTCATGATCCTTTTTCATCGTCTATACCAGACAACGATGAACAAATACAGTTCGATTTAGAATATCACCGACGCACGTGCGCAATCGATCCACCGTGTGAATACAGACGCATGAGACATATTCTTCCAGAGCAAGAACATGTCAAGTTCGAAAGCTTTTTAGTTCAGCGGGTCATTAAAGTTTTGACTCGTGTCCGAGAGACACATTTCTCACTAATGCAGAGAATGAAACAGATTAGTGGTTATCACAAAAATGGGGAAGAAGTTATTCAAAAGGATATGGTGGTCCATCAAATAAAAAAATGCCCATTCAGTGGAAACCATTCTTGGGTAAAGCCTCAAAGTACAAACCAGACAATAAACTCTGAGTCCATTGAGAAAGTTTTACCTAAAAACCAATTGAAAAATGTGTGCCCATTTACAAATAAAAATCAAAATTCGAGAACTGAATTGTACACAGCAGACTCTCTAACTAGCCCAAACTTTGCAAATAGGAGCATCTGTCCATTTGCTCACTCATTGCCTGGGAAGCCATCACATTGTAAAGCCCAAATAATGCGAGAAGACGATGCTAAAAAGTGTCCATTTCGATGTCCATTTGTATTTGAGTCATATCCTATTGATGCGTCCATGATGGGGGTAAAAGGCAAAAGCTTCAGAGAAGAAAAAGTAATATCCTTGTTTTGGGCAAAAGTGAACTCTCTTCTGCACGCTGCTTCGGTTGCAAGTATGGTGGATTTTGATGTTGATTCATCTTGTTTTCCTTTACTACCCAACGACACTAACATCAATATGTTACATACTGCATGTTCGTCTCCAACGCCACTTGCTGTGATTCGCCTGTGTGTAGAATTATATCCTGATCAGCTCATGCTTCAAGACTGTAATGGAAAATATCCACTACATCACGCTGCAAGTCGAATATGGGATCATCGTGAATTTCCTATGATGAGTACCGTTGAAGAAGTAGGTATGAATGAGGGATCATGTCCAAATTTGATAGCTAATGAGTCAAGACAAGCTCTTGATCTCATTTTACATTCTTCTTCTTTAGAAGCATCAACATGTAGAGACTCAGAAGAACGAATTGCTTTTCATCATGCAATTGATTCTGTTGTTACTGCCATGATGCATTTCAAGAAAATATCATCGTTGAGTGTAGATGCTGACGACAAAACTGTTTTTTCGGCGTATTCTGTTCTGAGAAATATGATTCAAATCTATCCAGAGGCTATAGAACAAATAGATGGGAAAACGGGTCTCTATCCATTTATGCAAGCCAGTGCCAAGGCATCGGACGTTCTGTCATCGTTGAGTTCGTTTGTAGAGGGGTCCCCACACAGTTTCAAAACGAGCAACACTCTTTCCTTGTCACTTTGTTACGAGTTGTTGTTGGCCTCCCCTTCGTTAGTTCTTTGTGGTGTGTAGATGTGTAGATATGTTTGAAAATGTTTTTCACAAATTAAATTACCGTAAAATCATCTCAATGTCTCAGTGTGACAGAGGGCTACTCTGTAGAACGTCATCGCTGTTTATATAAAAAGAAAGAAAATCACATGATACTCTAAATTCTGAAGAACAACGAACAACACGTAAAAGTGCTAATGTTGTTATCATGTTGCATGGTTTCCATCATTTGTTTTGTTTCAAGTTTCCATAGTTTGTTTGCACGGACTGATCAATATCTTAATACAAATGAGCCTCCATGATAATCTGAATAAATCGTCGTACACGCGATGGGGACTTATTATTGCTTCTTGGTTCATTGTCCAGGAACTAGTAATTGTTTCATCCTACAACGGGTTTTGTTACTTGAAGCCTTATCAACATCGCTCAAGGAATGTTGGTGCTTTACACGCGATAGAGAGTAATTATTTGAGAAACAAGACGAAAGGTATCTACTCCAACACGAGTTACACGAAACTACTCAATAAAGGAAGCGAACTATATTTATACAGTGATTGGATCGTAGAAAATGATAACGATGAAAAGAAATCATTTTTTCGGAAATCGCATAGAAAAAATCGGATGAAAATGCAATTATTGAAGCCGCTGGAAGTATGTTATGGACCGACTACAAGTAGTAGCACAAGGTTGGACATATCCTCCGGTTTGACATTTGACAATGGAGATCAGCTCCTTGTTTCAGCTCAAAAGCCATTGGGTCTTGTTTTAGAAGAGCGTTCTACCGAAGAAGGAGGTTGTATTGTTGTCCAAGTCGCGCCTGGATCAGTGGCGGAAAAATCAGGCATACGAAAAGGTGACATGTTGGTTGCAGTCCAAAACCACAATGTAGAAAATATGAAGCTTGAACACGTCATGGAGAAAATCATCTCAGCGCCCAAAGTTGTTAACTTAAGATTCTTGAGAGGTTAAAGTTAATCCTTTTCGTAGTGGATTCCAAATTTCAAAAACTCGCAATGCGATGAATAGTCACTTTGTAGAAATGATTATGATTGATTTTAACATGACACATGACAAAGAAAGCTAAATAGTTTTACATTTCTAGATGAAATATGCAATCGCAAGATGGTAATGTACAGTTTGTTGTTCTTGCCTTTGATGTTTCCTCTTTGTCTGATACTTCAAGGGTGGTAGGATCCATGCAACCTGATGACGATGTGTCGTTGATTTGTGGAATTTGTACTTGCCGTTTCATGCCTTTTGCAAGTCTACAGAACATGACACGATCTCGCATTTCTGCCACTGCCATTTGCTCACAGAGTTGAGTTTCTGATTCTGTCCGTTTAATATGATAATGAGGAAATGGTATTGGACAAGAGGGAGCTGTACATACTGGATGCTCACACCAGTTGACCTTTCCATTGTCGTTCGAAGATGCCTTTCCATCCATCATAATAGTTTCGGATGTTTCTCCTCCTGCGGGCTTTACTATGTTAGTAGAACCGGCTGCGGTGGTGAATGAGGTCATGGACCAATCAAAATGTGCAATTGTAAGGAGTGAGTGAGTCCGTCAAGGGAGGACGATTGATTCGTGTGGCTGGTGTAAGCTTGTTGTAAAGATTGAAGCTAATATGTATGTATACTATCCAAAGAATCACGAAGTACGTAAGTAGTAGAGAGAGGAATCAAAGACGCGAGACGCGTCCATCGATTGATTCATTCAAAAAGAAAAAAAAACAATGCTATCAAAGGCTTTCCATAAAAGGTACTGAGTGCATGCCATCACTGTAGAGCCTAAGAAGGCTCTTTTGTGTCCCTGATCTGGCCTCGAATTGAGGCTTTTACGTGTGCCCTTAGGCTCCAAGGCTCTATTTCCAGTTGTCATTTTTGTCATAATATAATCACATCCCCAAAACAACCATGATGTTTCGATCGACCGTTTTACTTTCCATTGTATTTGCTTCCGCTACTTTCACTGCTCTTGCCAATAGCCCCAGTACTAATGCTGATCCTGGTGCATTGATGTTCGAGTCATCGCCGTATCGTGATGATATGCTGGAGGAAGATGTTGGAGTCGTCCGCCATCGAGTCCGCGGAGAATCATCGACAATGCCACG
>Ga0213868_10005002_pt1 | contig 11997 bp, 9 predicted proteins | sample PICome_9_FD_160087 | JGI IMG/M metagenome (GOLD analysis project Ga0213868, IMG submission 160087) | Coastal seawater microbial communities near Pivers Island, North Carolina, United States - PICO127 | ecosystem: Environmental > Aquatic > Marine > Coastal | place: USA: North Carolina | collected...
CAGAATGGATATTGTATTGTAAAAAGAACTTATACTTCAGGGTCTCCTGTAGAAGATAGAATATATCAAACTAACTGGAATAAATGTAAGTTATCCGCAGAACATTATATATCTATTGATTTTACAAAAGTAAATGTATTTTATTTTAATTTTGAATGGTTAGGAACTGGAGATATAGTATGTGGTGTTTTAATTAATAATAGTTTTATTCCTTTACATCATATTGAAATAGCTAATAAGTCATTATTTGTATCAATTGGTATTCCAAACTTACCTTGTAGATATGAAATAAATAATAATGGTTCTGGAACACAATCAAATTTAACTGCGATTTGTTCTACAGTTTTAAGTGAAGGTGGTAGAGAAGTAACAGGGATACCAAGAAGTATTAATAGAGGTGTTGTTCCTGTTACTGTACCTAAGTTTGATCCACTTTCACCAAATATATTTTATCCATTAATAGCTATAAGATGTAAAAGTAGTATGAAAGGAGTATCTTTATATTTACAAGGATTTGATATTTTAGTTACAAATAGTACAACTGTATTTAAATGGATTATAAAATTAAATCCTACATTTAGTGGAACAGCTATTAGTTATACAGGTTATAACGCTAATAGTGCTTTAGAATATGCAAATACAATAACAGAAGCAACAACAATTACAGGTGGAGATACTTTATATTCTGGATATGGTATTGGTACAGGTTCCAAAAATATAACGAGTAGTGAATTAGGATTAAGAAATTCCTTAGGTTTTACAATAGCTGGAGTATCAGATGTAATAGTATTTGCGGCTCAATTATTAAATAACCAGTCTGATACAGTATATGCTGATTTAAGTATTGCGGAAGTATATTAAAAAATGAAATTGTTTTAAACAAAAGAATAAATAAAATAATAGTATTTGTTTCTAAAATTTAAAATGTTATCTTTGATTCCTTCAAATATTTTTTGTGAAAAAGCAGCTTTAGTAGCACTAAAATCACCTATGCAACAAAAACATGGTTGTGTTATAGTATATAATAATTCAAAAATAATTGCAGAAGGATATAACTATGCTTACGAATATATGATTAAATGGGAAACAATATTTAGTATTCATGCAGAAATAGATGCTATTAATAAATTAAAGAATATTTTAAAAAATAAAAGTAAGGATTATATAAAAAAATGCACGATGTATGTAGTAAGAATAGGTACTTGTAATCAAAATTATCCTCTAAAGCTATCTTGTCCTTGTGATAATTGTCAAAACGCAATTAATAGTATTGGTATTCCTCGTGTATGTTATTCGATTGATGATAATATTATTGGAGAGGAGTATATACCGACGTTTCTGAGGCAACGCTATAAGAAAAAGCGTAGAATACCTAAATACAAGGAATAAAGTATATAGTAATAAAAAATATAAATTTTATAAGTTTAGAAAGAAATTATTTTTTCCCAGTTTTCTTAGTTGGTATAAGAGAAATTCTATTACTGCTGTCTAGAACAGATATAATAAATGTTACTACATATATAAAAGCATTAAGACCAGATAATGCGACTAAAGCCCAAGAATATGTATAACATTTACCAACAACTACACAGTTAGCAACATAGATACTAATAATAGCTGTAAATATAATCATAAATGTCATGAATAATAGTTGTCCCACAGACATTTTAATAAATAAAGCAGATAGAAGGAATGCTAATAAAGCAAGAATCCAAGTATTATAAACAAGTTTTGCTTGTAGTGTTACAGGAAATTTATAATTTAATATGGTAATAGTTTTATTTGCAGATTGGTCCATTAAATATTGTTATCTATATTTATAAAATATTTTAATTTTATAATAAAAAATAAAATAAAATGCAATATAAAAACTTTAAAAAGAACTTAAGATTATAATATTTTTTATCATATTCTATAATTCACATTCATTATTTTGCATTTTATTTTACAGTTCCTTATTAATTAAATCGTAATCAATAATTTTAGGTATAATATCATCGAATGTATCTTCATATAAATCACTTATTTCTTTACTATATGTATTTTTAATTTCTAATCTGGTATTATTTAACTCATTAATAATTATATTTTTAGTATTTTCACATTTAATAGAAATAGTAGTTTTAATTTTATCAATTAATTTATCAAAACAATTATTTACAATTTCGTGCATTTTATAATACACAAATTGTATTGTGTTATAGAACAATATAACAGAACAACTATTCTAAATAATCTGTCTAAAAATAAATAAAAAATCAATTTTTATTTCACAATAATATTTATTATAATATTTTGTTAATTTTAGTTAATATAGTTTTTTAAATTGTTATAGCTTTTAGTCCTTCTGTTATAGGCATTAATATTAATTCGAAGATAGGTTTGAATGGGAATGTTAGGGGAGGTGGAATAATACCACCGATTGTTTTATCAATTTCATCAAATGGTGTGAAAGCTATATCTGCAACTTGTTTAACAACACCTACACCAGCACCACCTACATTCTTTTTCATAGAACATCTAAGATTTGCTTTCATATTTAATAATCTCTTTTTAGATTTTGTAAGGAATGTATCAGTGTCGTAAATAGGTTTTATATTATCATTTATACATTTTTTATACATACAATTTGGATTAGTTTTTCCTTGTGTCAAATAAATAAATCTACACATAGCATACCTAAGTAATTTAACAGGAATTGTAATTGGATTTGACCCTATATCTAATTTACAATTTTTATCAACATCTTCTTTTATACATTTATCCATATCAAAATCGGGGTACGTCTTTTGATTTTTAGGTGTTTTGATTAAAGATCTTATATCATCTGCTAAACTGCTAACATTTTTAGCAACAAACTTTCCTAAGTCACTTCCTATATTAGTTATTCTATTTACAAAAGGTATTCTTGAGAATATATTATTATAAATACTATCTAACAAATCAATTATTCCAAGATCTTTAAACTCTTTAAATGGTGGAAATCCGAGTACTATATCTTTTAAAGGGAGAGGAGGGAAAGGAATATTTGGTATAAACCTTTCTATAAATTTATAAACTACCCATACAATTACTATAAAAGCAATAATATAATGGAAGACAGCTTTTATAATTTCATATAAACCTACGAATACTGTTCTCCATACAAATAGTGGTGGTAAGTTAGGAAATATTTTTTCCTTAATTTTTGGTAAAATAAGGAAGTTAGCTAAGAATAATATTATTGTAAAAACTATAAACTTTAATAATAATAAAATAATCTCACGAAGACCAGGTGGATTACTTGCCTCATCATCACTCATAATTATTATATTTTGTTATAAAGGCTTTCCTTATATTCTATACGGAAAATTATTTATTAGTCAAATATTAAATTGTAATATTAATATATTAAATATATAAAAATAAATATTATAGTATTTTATAAACTAATAGAAACATTTTTCTTAGTCTAATATTTTTATAAACATTCGTTAAAAAATGTTTAGTATTTTTTTCAAACTCAATAATATTAAAATTAATTGGAACTTTTAATGCTATATATTTTGTTTTATTTTTAAATAATTCACATACACTTGATATATCTATACCAGATAGGTTTAAGCTTATGTAAATATGGTCTTTATAGTTTGGACCTCCCCAAGGAGGATCTATAAATATCATATCTTGTTCTAAGTCTTGTATTTTATTTATAACATCATCATTAAACAGTTCTACATTATTAATACCAAGACAGTTTATATTGTGCTGTAAATAATCAAACTTAGTTTTATCTATTTCGATTGCTTGTACCTTTTTAAAATACTTTGAAAATGAATATGTATTTCCTCCAATACAAGCAGTTCCATCTGTAATTATTTTTACATCTGGAAAATTATGTAATAATTCATTTGAAATAGTATCTGCTGTAGTTTGGTCTGTTACACTATAGTATGCTTCTTCATCTAATTTTAAATTATTTCTTATATTTTGTGGTACATATTTAAATAAAAATTTTTTCTTATACTCCATCTATCATTTATATTGTTTTCTTCCCTCCTTAACATAATTAGATAACTTTTGTTTAAAACATTTTTCCATTAATATTCTTTCTTGTGAAATATCATTTTCTTTGTAATTAGAAATACGACTATTCAATTTTCTTAGGTCGTCTTGTCTAACCTTTAATAGTTTTTTCTCAACTTTAATGTCTTTATCAATCATTTTAAGTCTTTCTTCTTGTTTATCTTTTACTACTTTATTAGCTTTAGCAATACACTCTTTCCTGTATTTATCATCTTTTATTGTATTATTACATTCTTCTACCATTTCTCTCTTCATAGTTTTAAAGTATTCCTTAACATCACGCTGTTGCATTTTATATTCATCTATACTTGATTTAGTATAATCAACCCTCCTTTCAAGTCTATCTAAATCTTCTTCTCTGTCATATATATCAGTTTCTGACATAGTAACTTTGATATCTTCTACAATTGGTTGTGCGAATTGTCTTAAATCTGAACTTCTATTTAAGTAACTTACATATCCAGATATTTTGTTTAAAAATGGAAGACTTTTATCAAACTTACCAGATTCATCTAAGTATTTATTCTTAAAATCTTCAAAATCTTCAGGTAATTGGTCTTTAGATTCTCTTAATAAGTTTAATAGTTTTATAACTTCCATAGGGTCATCTGTGTATGGTGTAGCTGTCATTAATAAAACTTTAGCAGATTTATCATTAGATACATCATAAGAATGTAATAGACTATTTTTAAGAACATTAAAGTCAGGTTTTTCTTGGGGTTTTAAGTCACTTGATAATAATTTATGTGCTTCATCTATAATAATTAAAGTATTACGTAATGGGTCTTTTTCACCATTTCTTTTAACAAGTTCATCATAAATCTTGTTTTTCTTTTGTAATAAATTAGAGAATTGTTTATATGTAACTGGCATCATCCAATTTTTAGGAAGATATGCGAGAGGTTTTTTAAGTGCTTCTTCAACATTTATGTCTTCTCCTTTTTCTTTTAGAGTTACAGAGCATATTTGTTTAAACATATTCTTCCATATATCTCCTCGTAATGTTCCTCTTGTAACCCATAGAATATTATATCCCTTCTTTTCAAAACTATTTGTTGCTACAGAAATTGCTGTACAAGTTTTACCAGTACCTGTGCTATGGAATAGTAATATACCTTTATAGGGGCTGGACGGTTGGAAATATGTTTGTAACATTCGTTGAGAAGGTGTATAATCAACATATGTAGCATTATTATCATCTTTTATACTTTCTTTCTCATCATACTGTATATTACAAGTATCGTTTATTTCAATAGGAGGCCACGATAATTTACGGTAATGCATTAGAATAAATGCTTGTAAATCAATATAATCCATTATTTCATCAGGAGTTACAGGGTGTGAAGTTAAAGTGTCCATTACATGTTCAATATATTGTAACATTACGACACGTTGTTTTTCAACACGGTCATATGCTTTTGCAAGCATCATATTAGGTAGTTTAGATTTTTCTAATTTTGAAATAATACCCATCAAAGCTTTTTTATTCTTGAAAATAAAACGATAGTGATTTACCCAAGCATTTGTTAATCTCGAACAAAAACGTTTATTGTTAATAATTTGTCTGCATAAGAATGGTCTTGGTTTTTCTTCATTTATAATATTTTCACTTTTAATATTATCGAATAAAGAATACCATACAAGTAACATAAGTGCTGTTGGTATTAGTTTAACTTCCCCAGCACTGCAACCAATACTACAGTTAAAATCATTATTTATAATTCCTCTTGTTATAAATGCCTTGTTATAAATATTTGTTTTGAAATTTTTATTAACATTATCAATAATCTTACCATATTCATTTTCATTAGATATTCCAAAATTATGTATATTTCTTGTTAATTCAAAATCAATTGAACCTTGAATTAATTTTTCTTCTAAATCTCTTTTAAAAGTCTCTTTTGATAAATCAATACCACTATATTTCAAGAATAAATCAAATAGGAAATTAATATCAAATTTATGTGCTAATATTTTTGGGAATACAGTTTTATAAATATAGATATATAATAACCAACCATTCTGTTTATCAAATGTTAAACCTTTTTGCCCACAGAAACGAGTTCCTCTTCCTATAATTTGTTTCCTATCAGCATTAGATATAGGAGTTTCTAAAATATGAATATATTTGATATCGAATAAATCTATTCCTTCTTTAAATCCATAATCTAAAACAATAAAACGAATATTATCACCATATATATTATTTGGTCTTGAATTAAACTCTTTTAATACTTCTCTTCTAAACTTAATACCAATATCTTTATTAAACAACTTGGTAGAACATAATAAAGCAAAATTTTTATCAGAATCAGGATATTTCTTTACAAGTTCTAATGAGTTTTTATTATTATATACTAAATTATACCCTTTAGAAAGAAGAGCTGATGAAATTGATTTCGCACCACCAGCACCTTTTAAGTCTGAAAAAATCATATGTTTGTATAATGTTCCATCCCTTTTCATATCTTCTTTATCAATTTCATCAATTTGTTGTAATAATTTTTCAATCTTTGGTGCTACAATAGGTAAGTCATTAATAAGTTCTTTTTTATTAAACTTTGAAGATTCAAAACGATGTGTAGGCTTATAATAGGACCAGTTTTCTACTGTTCTAATACAGCTTGCATTAATATCATTTTTAGAGCTCATTTATATCTTAATTTTAATAAATATTAAAAAAAATAGTTTTTCGATAAATATTATAATACTTTATAATTTATACTTTATAATTTATATTTTTTCATAAACTCATCTTTACTGTAAATAGTAATTCCAAGTTCTTTAGCTTTTACAATCTTAGATGAATTATCACTTAAATCTTTTGCCACTAATATATCTGTATTTTTACTAACACTTGTAGTAATTGAACCTCCTAAATCAGTAATAACTTTTTCTAAATCTTTATTTCTAAATCCTGTGAAAATTATTTTTTTATTATTTAACTCTTTTTGAATAGAAGGGACTTTAGATATACTTTGTTTTTCTACTTTATCTACTTTATTACATTTAAAATTGATCTCTTTTATAAATGCATAGAACTTTGGTAAGTTTTGTAGGAATTGTTTTTCTGTTTTTTCAGCAACACCTTCTGTTGGATTTAGTTTTTTAACTAATTTAAGTTTTAATATATCAGGGTTTGTTTTTATAATTGCTTTAATCTTTCTCTCACCAAATCCTTTTCCAAAAATATTTGAAGCAGTCATTAGTTTTTCACAAGATACATTTTGTAAAGTATATTTTAAAGAATTATATATCTTCTCTGCGCTTTTTTCTTTAATACCTTCAATTAATAATAAATCTTTTTTAGTAAGTTTAAATAATTTTTTTACTGTATCAATACCTTCATCAAATAACTTCTTTAAAATACCAGGACCAATATGTTGAATATCTAATGTTTTTACAAAGTGTTCCATTTGTCTTAATTTCATTTGTTTATTTTCAATATCTTTTTCAACTATAATATCAACGTGTGTATCACTCCATTTATAAGGCATATCTGGCATACTTGGTTCTCCATTAGAAGAAGGTGTTAATACTTCAACTATATGAGGTATAACATCACCAGAACGTATAATAACAACTTTTGAACCGGGACCTATTTTATTCTTTTCAATAAAAGCTCCATTAAATCCTGTAGCTTTTTGTATTTTTACATTATTAATATAAACAGGATTAAACATAACAGTTGGTTTAATTAAACCATCTTTACTAACATTCCATTCAACATTATATACAAGAACTTCAGCTTTTTCTTGAGTTAAAATAGTTTTATAAGCAAAACCGTATTTTGGATTTTTACCTTTTACAATATTATGTTGTTCATCATCACGAACAACAATTCCATCTACTTCAAAAGGACTATCTTCTCTACGTTTTATTAAATAAGATGATAGAATGTCATTTGTAATATCTTCTTTAAGTATAAAATCAACAACATTAAACCCAAGTGTTTTTGCTAATTGTAATCCCTCGTGAAACTTATATTTAGGTTCTATCATTTCATATACAACAAAATCTATATACTTTCCAATTTCAGGATTAGGTTCTTTTGCATTCACAAAACCAGCAACAATATTACGTGCATTAGAACCAAGATGTTTTATCTTTTCCCAATTTTTTTTAGAAATTATAAATTCACCACGAACCATAAGGGGATATTTAGATTTCATATTTAATTTAGATATTATGTAATCAATATTTCCATATGAGTTAGTAATATATTTAAGAATACTTGTAATATTTTGTCCGTATTCTCCATTACCTCTTGTGTAGAGTTCTATTTGTTTATCTTTATTAATAACAAACATACCAGAGATACCATCTAATTTATCACTTAAAACGTAAGGAGGTTTATATTTAATCTTCCAAGATGATAACGCTTTTGGGTCATCTTTAATTTTATCAAGTGAAGCCATATATGATGGTAATAATACTTTATTAGATACAGGGGCACCAACAGTTTTAAAAAATGGGTTTTTAGGATCCAATTTTTTAGCATATTCTTTTATAAAGTCGAACATATCATCATCAAATAAAGGTTCATTTGTATTATAATATTGTTGATTTGCATATTCAAGAAACTCAATAATTTCTTCAACAGAAAACTGTTTTAGATATTCAGTAGGATTTTTTAATAACAAATTATGATCTATTTTAGTCATTTTATCTTAATACTATACTTTTTATAATATATTTATATATTTTTTAATATAGTATTAATAAAAAATATAACTACAAATTTTGATAAAAAAATCAAAAAAATAAAAAAGAATTTTAAAAATCAATTTTCAAAAAAGTTTTTAAAAAAATCAAAAATTTATGTTAAATTTGTAGTTATATTTTTATATATCTAATTATTATAGAACATTATTATAGAAAATACAAATATGTTACTACCTGTAAGCGCTGCCTATATTACAACTCAGTTAAGTGTATTTTTACAATTTTTTACTGGTATCTTTAATTTTATAGGTATTCTCTACAAATTACCACAACCAGACAAAATTTTAGTAGATGTATTACAATTAGAATCTTTAGTTCAAGCATTACAGTTTGTGTTTTATATATCATTTGTAAATAAGTTTAACTTAGAAACATTAGCTGTTACAAGATATGGTGATTGGTTCATTACTACACCAGTTATGTTATTTACAACTATAGTGTATTTAGCATATGAAGCAAGAATGCAAGAAAATGACAGGACAGGATTATATTTATATAACTTCCTTGTTGATAATAAAAATGATGTCATACAAATCTTCATAGGTAATTTCTTTATGTTATTAACAGGATTATTTGGTGAATTAGGTTATATATCAAAAACAACTTCTCTAATATTAGGATTTCTAGCATTTGCATATACTTTCAATATAATATACAAAAATTATGCTAAGTTCTCAGAAAATGGTAAGAAATTATTTAATATATTTGCTGTAATATGGTCTCTATATGGTTTAGGTTATATACTTCCAGTAATAGAAAAGAATGTGTTATTTAATATTTTAGATATTATATCTAAGAATTTCTTTGGTGTATATTTATATTTATTGGTTGATAAATTATCAAAAGAATATAAAATTACATCTAATTAAAGATTATAGTAAATAGAAAATATATAAATAACTTTATAATTTATAATGAATGATAGTATATTTTATAATATAACACAAACACTTTTTAGTATATATACAAAAGCAGTAATATTTAAAGAAGAAGTAACAAAATGGGTATATAGTTTTACTCCATACTATATATATTCAATAGATTACATAAGTGATCATGAAAATACTGTAAAGAATATATATGAATATAGAAAAATGAGTGAATGGATAAATACAGTATTTTGTAAAGATTTATCAGGATACTTACGTATTAAATACTGGGATATTGATAGACGCCAATTTACAGATATTATATTACATACAAAACATATAATGAAAGGATTAAAGAGTAATGATATTAGTATTTTATGGGCTTATTCTCACGAAGGTATTATTAAATTATTATTAGATTACATAAAAAAGAATAAAGAAATAGAAATATTGGAAATGTTTATAAATAAAAAGTCAATTTATAAAAGTCATAAGTTTTTAATTCCGTCTATATCGGTTAAAGAAAATCTTACACCAAGTTCATTAGTAGCATTTTATATGCCAGAATTATTTATGAAAGAAGACGATATTATATTTATGTATTATAATGATATTTTAGATGAGATAGAAGTAAAAAATAATAACTATATAAGTTAATTCGATTAATTTTATTTTGTTCTTTCCTTTTCTTTATAATAGATAGGGTTTAGTTATATAATGTTAGGATTAAAATCAACTGCCTATAATATAAATAATACAGGTAGTGGTCAATTTGAATTTTTTTCAGATATATCAACACGTAGTTTGCAGACAGTTAGAGTAGGTGAAAGTGCTGGTAAGATTAGTAGAGGAGGTGGAAATGCATTTATTGGTTTTGAAACAGGTAAAGAAAACTTAGATGGTTCTTTTGGAGTATTTGTAGGTTTTCAAGCAGGTTCTTTGAATCAATATGGAAACTTTAATACATATGTAGGTGCTTTTTCTGGTAAATATAATGAACGTGGTGATAGGAATACATTTGTAGGTTATAAATCTGGTGAATTAAATAAAGACGGGTCTGATTGTACTGCTGTTGGAGTAGAATCATTACAAGAGAATACAACAGGTAATAAAAATGTAGCAGTTGGAACACGTTCAGGACAACGTATATTAGATGGTGATAATAATACTATGATTGGTATGGAAGCAGGACAGGATATAAGAAGTGGAAATAATAATACGATGGCTGGATATCGTTCTGGTAGAGCAGCATTTAAAGGAAATGAAAATACATATTTTGGTGCTTTAGCAGGTTATTCTAATTCATTAGGGGATGGAAACTCATTTGTAGGATATCAAGCAGGTGAATATCTAACAAGTGGAGACTATAATGTGGCTGTTGGATTACAAGCTTTACAAAAATTAGAAAATGGAAGCTGTAATATAGCAATAGGTGCCTTTTCTGGGTCTTCAGCAGGAGGTTCTGGAAATGTATTAATAGGTACTAATGCCGCAACCAGTAATACTGGTAATGATAATACAGTAATTGGTTCTGGTTCTGCTTCAGAATCTCAAGGTGATGATAATGTATATATAGGAACCCGTGCAGCAAACTCATTAGAAGGTTATAAGAATGTAGTAATAGGTGTAGATGCGATGAAGAATGATACAACATCTGGAAGTGTAGTAATAGGATATGGTGCAGCAAATGAAACATTTAGAAGTGGTGTATCAAATATATTTATAGGTGTTGGAGCAGATGCATATTTACAGGAAGTTTCACACGCAATTGCTATAGGTTCAGACAATACATTAGCAAATGATAATACGATATCTATTGGTGAAGCTATTAATAATGCTGGTGGTAAATCAGTTATAGTTGGATATACAGTTGATTCTGATGCGAATCAATCAGTATCTTTAGGTAATAGATTAACAGTAAATAGTGTAGATGTGTTTAATGATTTAATTAACTATCTTTTCCCAGTTAATCAAATTGGAACTTACAATAGTTTTGGATTTAGAGAAAGTTATTGTAATATGTTGTATTTATATGGTGTATCAAATGAAATAGGTATTGCTACTATACAAAATAGTAATATTTATGATTCTGGATTAAATACAATTTCTGGAATAACACAACAAAATAACCTAATACTAAAAGATTTATTTGATTACAATATTAGTTACAATAATTCGAATATATCTGTTACAAGCAATTTAAGTTTTAATGTTAATTTAGACAATACCAGTAATTTAGTTAATTATGGAGATTTTATTTATGATATTTATACTATAACACCAAATAATATATTTAGTGCAGATGAAAATAATACATTAAATATAGCAGATGCTACAA
>Ga0213868_10005005_pt1 | contig 11992 bp, 9 predicted proteins | sample PICome_9_FD_160087 | JGI IMG/M metagenome (GOLD analysis project Ga0213868, IMG submission 160087) | Coastal seawater microbial communities near Pivers Island, North Carolina, United States - PICO127 | ecosystem: Environmental > Aquatic > Marine > Coastal | place: USA: North Carolina | collected...
AAGAAGTTGTAAATATATTTACCAATAATAATATATCAACTGTTCATCTTCGTAGAACAGATAAAATAACTAACAATAAAGGTAAAGGGGGTTTAGGAGTTGATTTAAATGAACTAGAAAACTTAAATAATATAACAAAAGAATTTATTAATAAAGAATTACAAATAGGTCATAAGGTATGTATAATATCAGATGATGAAAATGAAAAAGATAAATTTTTAAGCGAATATAATAAATTAATATTTTTTACTTTAAATGAACAAGTATTACAAGCATATGTTGATTTTTATTGTCTAATGTATAGTGAAAACATATTTATGTCTCAACGCTTTTCTACATTTTCAATAATGGGTTCTTTATTGAATAAAGATACACATTTATACTATCCATATAATTATGGAAGAATACAAGATTATAAATTTGATAAGTTATTAAATTTTCATTATTTTAAACATAGTTTTTAAAAAACATAGTATTTAAAAACAAAATCTATAACATATATATACAATGTCTAATTTTAGAAGGGGTGATCCTATTAAATCCCAATTAAATCAAGATATAAATGTAATTAATTACTATAACAAAAAACAAGGTGGTTTTTTTATAGAAATTGGTAGCGACGATGGTGTTCAATTTAGTAATACTCATTTATTAGAAAAACAGTATGGATGGAAAGGAATTTGTGTAGAACCGAATAGTGATTCTTTCTCAAAATTAATTCAAAATAGGAATTGTAAATGCTATAATTTAGCTGTTTATAATAAAAGTAACGAAATATTAAAATTCGCTGTTAAAAATTTTAGTATGTGTTCTGGTTTAATAGACGAATTAGATGAGCATGTTAATATAGACGGTAAAATTCACGAAAGGGGGGTAAATAATGATCTTAAAAAAATAACAGAGGTTACAACGATAACATTAACCGATTTATTAGACACAGCTAACGCTCCTAATTTTATAGATTATATGTCTTTGGATACAGAGGGAAGTGAATTGGAAATTTTAAAATCTAATGATTTCACAAGATATAATTTTGGCGTTATTGACGTAGAGCATAATTTTGTAGAACCACGTAGAACAGAAATAAGAAATTTATTGGAAAGTAATAATTATAAATTTAATTTTGAAAATAAATTTGATGATAATTATATATGGTCAGGAAATAATTAATTTAAAAATATATAATTTTAAATGTAGTGGTTTTGACGGCAAAAAATAATCAAGAATGTAAAATCAATAGTAGGAATTTCACCTAGAATGGTCTAACTTTTCCACTTATTTTTGTATATTAGATGCGGAGAAAGACGAAATTTGAAAACACGCAGGGCTTTCTTGCTTATCTATCCAGTACTTTGTTAAGTTCATTATGTTGATTGCGGAATTAGCGTCTCTTGTCTTGAATACGGTTTGTTTGACTTGGATCTCACGCATCCAGAACATACTCCATTCGCCGTAGGCGAATAGTTGTTTCATCTGTTAAACGAGATGTAGACTAAAAGACGGAACTGCTTATTTCCATCGCTACATCTGTAATAGGATAAATCATTATTACATTAACAGCATTTTTTTACTTGTATTAATATGGTTTTTGGTCTTTCCATTATATATCATTATATATATTTAAATAATACTATATAATGATATATAATGGAATATACCATATTACTCCACACACATTCAAGTTATTCTTATTTATGGCCAATTATAAATGATTATATGAAAAAATATAAATTTAAAAAAGTATTAGCATATGATACTATTCCAGAAAACACAATTTTACCTGAATGTTTTGACAATTATATCCAATACGATAGTTCGAAACATTTTTCAGGAAGATTAGTGCCTGTACTAGAACAATTAGAAGAAGAATATGTATTTTTAATCTATGATGTAGATATAGTTATAAATATGGACGAAGAAGCATTAAAAAATTATATAGAAATAATGAATGAAAATAATATAGATCGTGTATGTTGTGCATTATTTAACGGAAATGGACAACTTCATAAAAATGGGATAGCATTATGTAATCTAAATTTACCATTGAAATCTAGATCAAATCATTTTGTTCCAGCGGATTGTTCTTCTACAATTTGGAATAGAAACTCTTTTATTACATTTTTAATACAATTTCCAAATGAAACATATGGTTCGCTTGAATTAAACCATGATGTAATTAATTATTGTAAAACACAAATTAAATGTTATGGTATTCAATATACACCGAACTTACAAATATTATATAATCGAGGATTAACTTATTGTGATAAATTATCGTTTTTACATATAACGACAAAGGGGAAATTTTTGAAACCAGTTTCAGTTTATGCTGATTATGAACAACAATTAACATATATAATTCAAAAATATAATTTGGATATTGATAAAATAGGACATGAAAAAGCACATGCTGGTTGTTTTAATTACAAAAAAATAACATATTAGTATGTTAGTTAAATAGTTTTCCTATATTTTTCCGCATCCCAATTATTTAAATAACATATTTCCTCATTGGTTAAATATGTTTTTTCCATATTATTATCCAAAACCATTAAATTTCCTTTTAATACATCTTCTGTATCTTTGCATTTTTGTATTGAAATATTAATAATATAAATCAATCCGTTTATTATAACAACTTTGGGATATTCTTTATAAATTTCAAAATATGTATCAATTCCATCCAACTGATCAATAAACAATATCTTAATTCCACAGAATATTAATGCGTCTGGAAAAGTTATCTCTTCTATAAACAGTTCTTTCTTTTGAATAAAATAATCATTTATAACCTTGTCCTGGCATAAATAAGTGATATTGTCGTAATGAGTCTTATTTATATGAGTGCTTATTTGATTCACAAATTTATAGCTGTCTAACTTTAAATGTTGTTCTCGTTCAAATATTTCCAGTACATATTCTAGTGTAGAAATCATGTTATCATATACATCCGTTGTAATTATTATTCCATGATTCTTTAAAAAAATTATTTCTTCATTGTTATACGAATCCATAATTTTATTACATATATTAACACCTGGTGTATCATATTCAATTAATAAACTATTATGAAAAAAACATTTTACGAAATCATCACATTTCTTGCTAATAAGTATTCTATTAACTTGGATTGGATGTAAATGAATTGTGTATTTTTTTAGTATTGAATGCATGTATGTTTCAATAGAACCCCTTAATTTACCTAATATATTATATTCAGTTATAGATTTGGTTTTTTTGTCTTGAACATCTCGTCTTAACAATTTGTTATTTATTGAAACATAACCATCATTTTTATTTATATTAGTTAAATGAAATCCAGATGCTTTTATAAACATAAATTCATCATATTTCACAGACGTATTCCCACCACCTGCTTGTGTTAAATCGAATCTTTCTCCACAGTATTTTGATATATATTCTAATTTACCTAATTCAGTATCTATCCTAATAAATTTAGCGTGTAACTCATTCCACGACGAAAATGTATATTCATCATCAACTCTTTGATTAAACCAAAAATTACAAATATTCAATTGTTTTGATCCAATTATATCTTTTTCATAATTATCTCCTATCATAATGGATTCTTCTGGTCTAGCACCTAATTTATTTAATGCCGTTAAAAACATATGAGAACTGGGTTTTTCTTTACCAATTTCCTCACTAGTGACAATGACATCTATATAATGTAGTATATCCAACGCTTTTAATTTTTTTATTTGGTATTCAGTTTCATAATCAGTTATTATTGCTATTTTTATATTTATATTCTTTATCCATATAATAAACTCCAATACACCATCATAATACTTCATATTTTCATAAAAACATTTCCAATATTGTTCTTCACAATATATTAATAATGATAAATCCAATTTCAATATATCGATCATATGTTTAAAATAAATAGTTTTGTTGTGACTAGATGCCGTAAATCCCAATTCGAATTTTAACTTCTGATTTGTAAGATTGTATAGTGCGGTTAATTCATACATGGTTTGATTTGAATATCCTGCTAGAATAGTAAACACTTTCTCTAAACTTTTATTATGACAACCCGTATAGTCGTATAGTGTATCATCTAGATCTAGCAATAAATATTTAAAAAACATTATATGATATTATATTATTTTGGTTTTAATAGTTTTAATAACTTATTTATTAAAGGGTATAAGGTATCAATGTTCGAAAAATATAAATAAATAAAGGAACTCTCCTTTATTACTTGGGTAATTTCAGATAATCCGTTTATTATATTAGAAATGTTATAACTATTTTTTATACCGATACGGTATTGTAAATTTATAGGTTGTGTTGTTTCCATATCGTCTATGTTAAAAATAAAATTATCACAATATATATTTATTATTATATCAGCTTGTTCTTTTTGGGGTAAAATATATTTATTAAAATCGATACTTCTTCTATTGATTTGTTCTAATATTTTTTCTTTGTTGTAATTTCGTGTTTTCATGTCTCTATTTATTTTCCAATACAATCGCAGGCATTCTTGTGTATCCATATATATTTTTAAATCAACTATATCTTTATCCAAATAAAGAGAATGTAACCCACATATAATTACATTGTTTTTACTTTCTATCAATTGTTTTGTAGTAAATTTGCCGTTTGAATGGTCGTAATCCACTTGATATATATCTTGTCCTAATTTTAAATTGAATACATCTTCTTGCATTTTCAACAAATAATTAGACTCTGGATTCAAATGAGTAAAATGTGTCCAGTTGTTATCCCCCCTTTCCCATTTATGGTATCGGTCACATTCTAACAAAACAGAGTTACTAAAATAGTTCATTAATATATTGGATAATGTAGTTTTGCCTGAACCAGAATCTCCTGTTATTGCAATCGTATTACATTGGGATAATACAATGGTAAAACATATATTAATTTCTTTAATGGTAATCATGTTATTATTTAAATAATACCATAATAATGTTTCATTTACTTTGTCATATTTGATTATTAACTCATCAAGGTGATTGAAATAATCAAAGTATTTATTCATAATGTCATTATTACCATATGCTAATATGTCACAAATGTATGGGTCATCGACATTTGTTAACTTTGTTTTATCCATTTTACTATTTACAGGTAAATAAACTATATCTTTCTCTATATTATTTAATATTATGTTTGAATGTAAATATACATCTGGTCTAAGTCTGAATACTATATCATATTGGGTGTTTTCTATGATTGATATTTGATTTTTATATTTATTCAGAATATACATTTTATAATTTTGACTAAATATGTTATTTTCTTTTGGGTTATCTTTAAACGCGTAATCATTATCGTAAATGATTGTTTTGAAATTATACATTTTGGTTATATAGTCTAAATCTGTGTCGTCATTCCTATATTTATCATTACTAGTTTCTTTAGAAAAATGTAAAAATATGTCAAATGATATATCTGTATTTACATTAATTAAATGGTCTGTTATAGATACAAACACATTCTTAAATGACCTTATATAACCAGTTATTAATATTGCAACACGCCTTCCCATAATATATTAACATACTAAACAAATACGATTCAAACTATTTTATAAATATAATATAAATATAATATAAATAAATATGACCATTTATAATTATGATTAATAACCATATGTTTTATTGTAAAAACAAGGATACGTATCCTCCATTTAAAAATGGATTATACATGGAAGAATATTTTTTTAACCATACAAAAACGATACATACCAATCGTAAATATATACCAGCATTATGGACAAATTTTCAAATTGAAGGTTGGTTTAAACCTAAACAAAATGAAATGCAAATGGCATTGAATGAATGGATATATAAAAACCCATCGGCCAATGGATATTTTACGGTGGTACAATATGATGATGGTCCTTTATTACAATTACCTCCAAATACTATAATTTACGGTGCTTGTTCCGGCGACATTCCATTGCCATTGATTTATCAAGATAATAATCATACTCTCGTTAATTTGCCGAAAAAAACATTTAGCGAAAAATCGGTATTATGTTCATTCGTTGGAAATATTACATCTAATTCAGTAACCCCTAATGTAAGACAAGTTATGTTTGATATGTTTACAAATAATAGTTTATTCGAAATGATTAATTCAGGCGGATGGACCCCATCTGTTAACGGTAACCTTCAAAAAATATTTATAGATACTACCATTAATTCGAAATTTGCTTTTGCACCACGTGGATATGGACGTTCTTCATTTAGATTTTTCGAGTGCTTCCTGTTGGGTACAATTCCTATTTACATATGGAATGATGTAAAATGGTTGCCTTTTCAAAATGTGATTGATTATGATAAACTATGTATAGTCATACATATTTCGAAAATAACCGAAGTGGAAAATATTATTAAAAATGTTGATGAAAATCAATATAATAATATGTGGAATTATTATAATGAAATTAAACACTTGTTTGAATTAGAAGGTATGACAACTCAAATTATTCAAGAAATAATCGGCGACGTAACAACTTAAATAATAACATCTATTATATGAACGTGTATTTTAAACAATTATGTATAGAAATAATCCAGATATAATTGTTCTAGTTGAATTAAACATCTAAATTCAATAACAAAAACATATAATAAATAAAAAATGATTCTTTATTATATGAATCTCATTATCAAGTGGCAAACGTGTTTTAATAGCGAATCGGGGTATTGTTTAAATGTTAATCATTCTATCTATAATTCCCAACCGAATATTATGCCATTTGTCTCTACCACCATCACCGCCATTATGTGTTACTTGTTTATTATGTAATCTATAATGAAGCAATACTTCGGGAAGATTATAAATATATCCGTGCTTTTTTAACATTCGTAATTCCAGTTCAAAATCTTCACACATTTGTTTTAAGTTTGGGTCATAATTACCCGCTTCTAATATAGCCGATTTTCTATAACACGCTGTTGGGTGGTTCATAAACCAATGATTTGGCTTTGCTTTGTATTCTTCCCAACGAATGGATGCGTGCGATGTTGAACCTTTTTGATTGGTCTCGTCAAACATTTGTATTTGTGCGCCACATATCTTTACCTCGGGGTGTTCTATCATATACTTTAGTTGTTTTTCAATACGAGTAGGTACCATTATATCATCACTATCCATCTTAATAATTATTTCATGACTACACATTAAAACTCCGCGATTCAAAGTAAATCCGATACCTTGATTGCTTTCATTTTCATTATACACTACTTTTGTAAATCGCGTTGTTTTTTCAAATTGCTCCAACATTTTTTTTAGAACAGCTGTATGGATTTCGTCCGAACCATCATTTATCCAAATCAGTTCCATATGAAATAATCCTTCTTGGTGTTTTATAGATTGTAAACATTCATTCACATAGCTTGCTTTTGTATTGAAGCTTGATACTAATATAGATACACATAGTTCAGGTGGTTTAAATTGAAATGGTAAAGACAATGTATTCATTTTATCATAACTTTTATGAGTAGATCCCCATTCTTGATAAGCATATATTTTACCATGTCCTTTGTATTCGGCCCCCGTACAATGAATTGGTAAAAAAGTATAAGACGGAAATATAGTCATATCATTATATTTACCGCTGTTGAACATCCTAGTTAATAGTCCGGGTCCAACGCTTTGCCAAGCCATTAAACCGGTTTTATGATAATTTACTCCATTTTGCTTTATCCAATCTATCGCGTCTTTTACCAACGGGTGTTTGGGTGGAAATCCCATAGTACCAGTAGCAATTAATCCCTTTCGTAATGTCTCGTGTTCCCACCCAGCAAAATATTTACAATTCATAAGTACATCTATTTTCTCAATACAAATAGAATCAGCGTCTAGAAAAACTCCACCATATTTATATAATATTTCCCACCGAATAATGTCAGCTTGTCCATTTATTTCAATCATTTCGTCTATCCTATGCTTACATTCTAGATTCATATTACGCTTCACAAGTTCGGCTTCATTCCATCTTATATATTCAAATTCGGGATTCATATCTTTCCATGTATCCATATGTTTTGTAGGCGGTTGTTTAGGACCGATCCATAATTGATGAATTGTTTTAGGAATCATTATTAATACTATAAAGAACTATTTAAATATTAATGTAAACTAGCTAAACACATAGAATGTAAAATTCGGTGAGTGAAATAAGTAAATAATGACATAATTAAATTAGAGACAAATAATGGGAATAATTTTTTATTGTTAGTAGCCGCATAGAACAAGCCAATTATATTCGTAAAAACAAAAAACAATCCTATTGTCATAAAAACAAAAAATAAATTACAATAATCCGCCGATAAAGGTCCAAAAAGCATATTATAAAAGTCCATTATATATATATAATATACTTTTAAATTCCTAAACAATTTAAAAATATAAAAAATATATAATTATGTGCGGTATTATAGCGTGTTTAGGCGATATAGCGGCCCCTTATATAATAAATGGATTGAAACAATTACAAAATAGGGGGTACGATTCGGCTGGTTTGTCTCTGATTTACGAAAATCAATGGATACTAAAAAAATATGCGTCCGATAATTCAATCCAACAACTGGAAGACAACGTGTATCCACTGTCTATCAATGGTATCGGACATACTAGGTGGGCTACTCACGGACCTAAGACAGTTGAAAATTCGCACCCACATAAAAGTTATAATGGTACATTTATGGTGGTTCATAATGGTATCATCGAAAATTATAAAATACTAAAAAAGTTTTTAATTCAAAAAGACTATATTTTTTATTCACAAACGGATACCGAAATCATTGCGAATTTAATAGATTATTATAACAAAGAATATAGCGTTATAGATTCTATTGAAAAAACAATACAATCTATGGAAGGAACATGGGGTTTATGTATTCAAACATTACAAGAACCCAATGTATTATATTGCGTAAGACATGGAAGTCCATTATTAGTTGGAAATGGCGGAAACTTTGCTCTAGTTTCGTCAGAGTATAGTGGTTTTTGTGGTAAAATCACTAAATATATAGAGTTGAATTCCAATGATATATGTAAGATTGAACATATAAATAATGAGATACATATATCAACTAAAAATGATTATCTTTTACGAGATATACAATTAGAACCATTTATAGATACATATGAGCCATATTCCCATTGGACCCAAAAGGAAATATATGAACAAAATAATACTATATTGAATGTAACGAATCATGGTAGTAGATATAAAAAAGACGGAACGATTGTATTAGGTGGATTGAATGATAAACAGTTATCTAATATAGAACATATTATTTTATTAGGTTGTGGGACATCTTATTATTCTGCGTGTATTGGAAGTAAATATATGAAAAAATGGTGTAATTATGTAAGCGTTCAAGCATTTGATGCTGGTGAATTTACAAAATATGATATACCTAATGGTAAATGTGTCTTTATAATGGTATCTCAGTCTGGCGAAACAAAGGACCTACAAAAATGTATAGAATTAGTAGAAGGGCATATTACAATTGGAGTAATCAATAAAGTAGATTCGGTTATAGCTAGAGAAGTATATTGTGGGTGTTATTTAAATGCAGGTCGTGAAGTAGGAGTGGCATCAACTAAATCATTTGTCTCGCAAGTTACTTTATTGTCTATGATTTCATTATGGTTTTCTCAATTACAAAGTGGTGTTAAACCGCATCATTCAAAAATAATAAAGGATCTAATTCAATTACCAAAGGATATCGAAGAAACATTAAATATAAATATGAAATCTTATGTAGATTTATTCAATAAGGATTGTTTTATTTTAGGAAAAGATTACGACGAATATACAGCCAAAGAAGGTGCTTTGAAAATAAAAGAATTATCTTATATTCATGCTGAAGGATATTCGTCAAGTAGTTTGAAACACGGACCATTTGCTTTACTCGAGACAAATTTTCCAGTTATATTGATTTGTCCTAGAGATAAATATTGGAGTAAAAATGAAAATATATATGAAGAAATTAAAAGTCGTGAAGCGACAATTATAACTATAACGAATGAGCCATTGGAACGTGAACATACTATAATTGTCTCCAAAAATAAAACATATCAATGTATTTTAAATATGATACCATTACAAATACTTGCGTATGAATTAGCTATAAGTCGTGGTATAAATCCGGATAAGCCTCGCAATTTAGCCAAAGTAGTTAGTGTTGAATAATTAGATTATTAAGACGAAAAATAAACTTCTTCCATTTTTTCACGACACATAGGACATGAATTATTTTTTTTATACCATTCATTAATACAATCATAGCAAAAGTCGTGTTTACATAAAGTCATTGAATTGCTATTTGTCTCTAAACATATAGAACATTCTTTTTTTTCTACATGAGTTAGTATTTTGTAAAGGTCAATATTATATTCGATATATCCGTCTACAATATAATATGAATAATTTGGATTTATTTCACATAACCAATCTAATATAATTAACTCATAGTTTAAACACCTTTCAATAAAATAAGCATTATTATTTTTACGAATCGGTATAAATTCTATGCTATATAACCATTTTATGGTATGAATATCATTCGAATTATAAAAAGCACAATGTATAGTCTTTTTACTCAAAAAATGTGTGTAGTATAACCATTTAGCTAAAAATAATCCTTTTCCATTTTCACACGCATAAATAAACGCATTTGAAATATCATCTATATTACCATTTGTATATAAGTCATAAACTAACGAAAAATGTCCATTCAAACATAATATATGAATACATTCTTCATCTAGATATGTGTTGATATCTACGTCTCCTATTTTACAAAGATAATTTATTAATTTTGGCGGATGAAATGTAATTTGTCCCGAAATATATTTTACGATAGGACTATGTATAGTTTCCATTTCAATTAAATTATGTAAAACTTTATATAAAATATTTTTTTCAATATAATGGCATAAATATTTAACTATATCTAAGTAACCAAATATAGCGGCAATTCCGAAACCTTGTTCGATTATATAGTAATTATAATTATATTGTTTTACAATATGTATATAGTTTTGCGAACAAGCATGAATAAAATAATCATCACTTATATTTCCTATAAAATATCCATTAAACATTAATTTTTTAATGTTAACTTCATAAATATTATTATCAATATAAAATCTAAAATGAGACAAATACCAATTTATAAATTCTATAACAACATTTTTATTAGAGGAAATGATACCGAATATATAATTATGATTGATATTTGAAAATAATGTTGGATTTAAAATATACAATAAATGGATAGTTTTGTAGGAATGGTTAATAAATAATTGTAGAATAATTGAATCTATATTATATAATAAGGTTGAATCTATTGACAGAAAAAATACGGATAATTCCAAATGATTATAAGTAAGTGTTTTGTAAAATAATGGTTTAAGTGAGTAACATTTTATAATCATTGGATATAAAGATATCAAATGCTTTACAAGTAAAATTTCGTCATATTGACACAAATAATATAAACAATCCATAATTATGTTTGTATTTATTTTGCGATACTCTAATATAGTTACAAATAGGTTATATTTATCTATACGATTTGCTTTAACGAGTTCAATTAAATGATAATCTTCTATAGTAATCGAATAATTATCCAGTATATATTTTATAAAAGAACTATTGCTCAATAAAATAAAATAAACATAGTCCGATGGATCAATATAGTGTAATACTTCTTTGACTCCATTTTTTAATAATTCTTTTATAGCTGGTTCAGTAAGTTCTATAATTAGGTTACTTTCCTTAATCCAGTTTAAAAAAGGAATACTCATACAATTTATCCGGTTCCATTTATAGATATCATATAAGATAATAGCATCATGTATATTGTCGTCTAATAACTTATAAAAAATAATTAAAGGGTCTTCTTCTTGATATAATAAAATATTTGTTTTTGTTAAACCGTTTATTTCATATATATTCATCTATACATCC
>Ga0213868_10005006_pt1 | contig 11992 bp, 11 predicted proteins | sample PICome_9_FD_160087 | JGI IMG/M metagenome (GOLD analysis project Ga0213868, IMG submission 160087) | Coastal seawater microbial communities near Pivers Island, North Carolina, United States - PICO127 | ecosystem: Environmental > Aquatic > Marine > Coastal | place: USA: North Carolina...
AACCTTGTGGCCCAGCAAATCACTGTGGCTGCCCGTGGCCATCGGTGCCGCACCGTCCACAAAGGCCTTGGCCGCCGCAACCACCCGCGCCCCGCGCTCCGCGTCATAGCCGCCGCCCTTTGGCAAATCGCCCAGCGCATCGGTGCCGTAATAGGCGTCATACAGGCTGCCCCAGCGGGCATTGGCCGCATTCAGCGCAAAGCGGGCGTTGGTGATCGGCACCACCAGCTGTGGTCCCGGCACATGGGCAATCTCAGGATCGACATTCGCCGTCTCGATCTCGAAATCCGGCCCCTCAGGAACAAGGTATCCGATCTCTTTCAAAAACGCGGTGTAAGCCGCCGCATCATGTGGCTGTCCGGCGCGGGCGCGATGCCAATCGTCAATCTGGCCCTGCAACTCTTCGCGCTTTGCCAGGAAATCCCGGTTCTTTGGGCCCATCTGATGCACCAGACCGGAAAACCCAGTCCAGAACGCCTCTGCATCCACACCGGTGCCGGGCAGTGCCCGCGCCTCGATAAAGTCAACCAGTTCTGCATCTACTTGCAATCCGGCTTTATCAATTCTCTGCGACATGGGGTCTCTCCTGGCCTGAGCGTTTCCTTTCGGAAACCTTTAGAGCGAAAGAAACCCCGAAACAAGCCGCATTGGTAATGTTATTTTACCAAAACCCGCGTCTGACCCGATTTCCGCTCTGATCTGCAACGCTCAGAACAGTATTTCACCTCGTCCCAAACCTTTTCCCATTTGCGCCGCCAGGCAAAGGGCCGCCCGCAGGTCAGGCAGGTCTTGACCGCAAGGTCCTGTTTCTTGCGCATTTTCGCCATCGCATCCGCCCTCCCCGGCCAAGGCACCATCGAACGCCCTTGGCTCAAACCTTTTGCCGCTCAGTCAACACCATCCGCGCCGGATGCCACCGCATCGACCAGACCCGCCTGCTGCGCCGCCCGGCTCTCGGCCTGGGTGCCGACCATACTGTCCACGGTGGGCGCACCCCGGTTCATCGCCGCGATGTAAATCACGGTGAACACCATCAAAGCGCCGAAAACCGCCGCCCCCCCTCGGCCCAAAAACGCCGGTTCATGCCGCGCTTCATACCGCGATTCATACCGGGCGGGGGGCCGGCCAACAAACCTGTCAGGTGCAGACATGACCAACTCCTTCTCATCTCGCGCGCATTTGACCCGTTGAGGGTCGCCTTGTGCAGGGATAACGTAAGCACAGACCCCAAAGTTCCAAAAAAGGTACCCCCATGCGCGATGCAGCCCCCAAGACCATCCATCTGGCGGATTACACCCCCTTCGGTTTCATTCTGGACGAGGTCGCGCTGTCCTTTGATCTGGCCCCCAACAAGACCCGCGTGCGCAGCCGCATCGCCCTGCGTCCCAACCCCGAGGCAACAGACAAGACCTTCTTTCTGCACGGCGAACAGCTCAGCTTGATCTGGGCCCGCATCGACGGTGTGCCCGTCACCCCCACCCTCACCGATGAGGGGCTGACCTGCGATGTCCCCGACGGCCCCTTCATCTGGGAAGCCGAGGTAGAGATCGACCCAGAGGGCAACACCGCCCTCGAAGGGCTCTATATGTCGAACGGGATGTATTGCACCCAATGCGAGGCCGAAGGCTTTCGCAAGATTACCTATTACCCCGACCGCCCCGATGTGATGAGCGTCTTTACCGTCACCATCAACGGGCCCCATCCGGTGCTTCTGTCCAATGGCAACCCCGTAACAACCAGCCAGCACCACGCCCAGTGGCACGACCCATGGCCCAAACCCGCCTATCTCTTTGCGCTGGTCGCCGGCGATCTGGTCGCCCATAGCGACAGCTTTACCACCATGAACGGCCGCCATGTGGATCTGAACCTCTATGTGCGCCCCGGTGACGAGGGCAAATGCGCCTTTGGCATGCAGGCACTCAAGGCGTCGATGAAATGGGACGAAGACGTCTACGGGCGCGAATATGACCTCGACCTGTTCAACATCGTCGCGGTGGATGATTTCAACATGGGTGCGATGGAAAACAAAGGGCTGAACGTGTTCAACTCTTCAGCCGTCCTCGCCTCGCCCGAAACCTCGACCGACATGAACTTTGAACGCATAGAGGCGATCATCGCGCATGAATATTTCCACAACTGGACCGGCAACCGCATCACCTGCCGCGACTGGTTCCAACTCTGCCTCAAGGAAGGGCTGACGGTCTACCGCGACAGCCAGTTCACCTCCGACATGCGCTCTGCCCCGGTCAAACGCATATCCGATGTCATCGACCTGCGCGCCCGCCAGTTCGCCGAGGACCAGGGCCCGCTGGCCCATCCGGTGCGCCCCGAAAGCTTTCAAGAGATCAATAACTTCTACACCGCGACCGTCTACGAAAAAGGGGCCGAGGTGATCGGCATGCTGAAAACACTGGTGGGCGATGACGCCTATGCCAAATCCGCAGCCCTCTATTTTGACCGCCACGATGGCCAGGCCTGCACCATCGAGGATTGGCTGGCCGTGTTCGAGCAAACCACCGGCCGCGACCTGACCCAGTTCAAGCGCTGGTATTCCCAGGCCGGCACCCCGCGCCTGACCGTCGAACACAGCTTTGAGCTGGACACGCTGACCCTCACCTTCTCTCAGCACACGCCACCCTCGGCGGCCACCCCTTCGCCCCAGCCACAGGTGATCCCCATCGCCGTCGGCCTGATCTACCCCGATGGCACCGAAGCCTTGTCCACCCAGGTGCTCGAAATGACCCGGGCCGAACAAAGCTTCCGCTTTACCGGGCTTGAGGCAGAACCCATCGCCTCCATCCTGCGCGGCTTTTCGGCCCCCGTGGTGCTGAACCAGGCCCTGTCTGACGCCGACCGCGCCCTTTTGCTGGCCAATGACACCGATCCCTTCAACCGCTGGGAGGCAGGCCGCAGCCTCGCCCGCAGCTCGCTTTTGTCGATGATCCGCGCCGATGCGCCTTCCGACGGGACATCCGATGCGCCTTCCAATCTTGGCCCCGACACGGCCTACCTCGCAGGCATCCGTGCCGTCGTCACCGACGACAGCCTCGATCCGGCCACCCGCGCCCTGATGCTGGGCCTGCCCAGCCAGTCCGACCTTGCCACCGCCCTGCATGACGCAGGCGACACCCCCGATCCCGCCGCGATCTATGCCGCAACCGAGGCCATGCGCGAGGCGATGGCCGATACTTTTGCCCAGGACGCCGCCCGCCTCTATGCGGCCAACACCGTCACCGCCCCCTATGATCCGGGGGCCGAACAGGCAGGCATGCGCAGCCTGTCAAACGCCATGCTGTCGCTGATCACCCGCCGCGATGGCGGTGCCGCAGCACAGGCGCAATATGACGCGGCCGACAACATGACCCAGCAGCTCAGCGCCTTGGCGAACCTTATTCGCGCGGGCTCGGGCGATGCCGCCCTCGCCGCCTTTTACAACCAGTGGAAAGACGACCGTTTGGTAATGGACAAATGGTTCGGCCTGCAGGTGATCGAAGCGGCCCCTGATCAGGCCGCCGCAACCGCCCAGCGCCTGACCCAGCATCCCGACTTCAACCACAAGAACCCCAACCGCTTCCGCGCGGTCTTTGGGTCATTGGCCATGCACCACGCAGGCTTCCATCACGCCAGCGGCGACGCCTACAGGCTGCTGGCCGACTGGCTGATCATCCTCGATCCGCTGAACCCGCAAACCACCGCGCGGATGTGCTCGGCCTTCCAGACCTGGAGACGCTATGACACCGACCGCCAGACCCGGATGCTGGCACAAGTGGACCGCATCCTTGCCACGCCGGGCCTGTCACGCGACACAACAGAGATGCTGACCCGCATCAGGAGCGCCTGAGATGCGGCCCGTCTGCCTGATCACCGGTGCCTCTGCGGGCATCGGTGCCGCCTGCGCCCGCCTCGCCGCCCGGCGCGGCTATGACCTCGCCCTGACCTATAACACCGACCCCAAGGGGGCTCAGGCAGTGGCCCAGGACGCCCAAGAGGCCGGGGCGAAAACCCTGATCCTTCAGGCCGATGTCGCCGATCCTGCCGCCATTGATGCGCTCTATGCCCGCATCGACACCACCTTTGGCCGCCTTGATGCGCTGATCAACAACGCAGGCATCGTGGGCCAGACCGCCCGCGTCACCGACCTGACCCATGACCGTTTGCGCCAGATCTTTGACGTCAACGTCATCGGCGCGATCCTTGTGGCACAGGGGGCCGTCAACCGGATGGAGCCGCAAGGAACGGGCGTCATCATCAATATTTCCTCGGTTGCGGCACGGCTGGGCTCTGCCAATCAATACGTGGATTACGCCGCCACCAAAGGGGCCATCGACACATTCACCAAAGGCCTGTCGGACGAAGTCGCGCCCAAGGGCATCCGCGTCATGGCCCTGGCCCCCGGCCTGATTGAAACCGATATCCACGAAAAAGGCGGAGAACCGGGCCGCGCCGCGCGACTGGGCGGCTCCACCCCCATGGGGCGCGCGGGCACCGCCGATGAAATCGCCCATGCGGTGCTCTGGCTGATGTCGGATGAGGCCTCCTATGTCACCGGCTCCACCCTCAACGTCAGTGGCGGCCGGTGAGCTGCTGACGATGCCCGATGCCTTCACCTACAGGGCCCAGGGGCGCAGCCTGCGCGGCGGGCTGGTGGTCGGCGGCATCTGGCTGGCGCTCGCGGGCCTGTGGCTGGGGCTGCAGGCAAACCCTTGGATCATGGGCTTTGTCGCGCTGTTCACCCTGCCCGCCTGCTGGGATCTGATCCGCAACCCCGCCTGCGGGCTGACCCTGAACGCCGACCAGATCAGCTGGTTCTCCGGCAGACATCACGGCCAGGTGGCCCTTGCGCAGATTGATCAGGTCCGCCTTGATACCCGTCTGGACATGTCGGTCCGCACCACCTTGGTGCTGCACAGCGGTGCCAAGATCCGCCTGCCCTTTGAGGCAACCCCGCCTCACCGCCAATTTGAGGACGCGCTGAACGCAAAAGGCCTCAAGACCCGGCGCACCCATTTCCAACTGATGCAATGATCAAGGCCGCGCCCGTGGGCGCAGACCATCTAACACCGCGCAATAGCTTTGCTGTTTCAGCCATGCCGACATCTCCTGCCGCTTGGCCGCCGACCGCATCGGTCCCCAATCGGCAGCCACACCGCGGCCGCCCCGGCCATAGATCACGCCGTCCCTGGGCACCGTGACCGCCATGATCCGCGCCGCACAGCTCAGGTTCGCCCCACCGTCCTTCAAGGCCTCTCCCGTGCCCACCCGGCACTTGTAGCCCCGCGCGGTGGCAGGCAGGATCTGCAGCAACCCGTACCATTTGCCCCCGCCCCCCACGGCCTCGGCCTTGTAGGTGCTCTCGTATTTGGCCAGCGCCGACATGAACCCCACCCAGAATGCACGCCGCTCCGCCGGTTTGGCCTGCGGATACTTTGGGCACCAATCGGCGATATCGGCCGGGACCAGATCCACCAGCGGCTTGCCATGATCTTTCAGCGCCGACAGCGCCGCGCGGGTCCACAGCGCATGACCCGCCTTATGCTGCCAGCGGGTACGCGGCAGCCGGGGCCGGTGGGCGGGGGGGCGGATCAGGCGGATCACATCCTGCTGTGCCTGCCCTGTTATCTGGCCTGATATCTGGCCTGTTATCTGGCCCGGTCCGGGTGCCGCGACCGCCGCCCGCAGCCCACCGCCCCCAACAGACTGCGCCTGCACCTCACAGGTCAGACCCGCGAAAAACAGCGCCCAAATGGCAAAGAACCGTTTCATCCCCCCACCATGTCGACAAACAGCGATTCTACGCAACAGCCACCGCCACCAGATGCGCCAGTCCAGAAACAATACAGGCCCAGCCCCCAGATTGCCCCCATCTGAAAAACAATACGAAGGATTTGAGGCAAAATGGCCCATCCCGCCCCGACCTGCGCGAAAATCAACGTGATATCTCCCCATGCGCGCCACGGTCTTGCCCCAAACAGCCGCCATCACTTGTCTTAACGAAACGTTCCTTCGGATGGGATTACTATGAGAACTCTCAGCGCCTTCCTGCAAAAGCACGTCACCCCTTTTGGTCGCCTGCTCAAAGAAGAACCCAAAAAGCAGCCCTTCGAAAGGCTCGATATGCCCTCCGTCGTCCGCCGCCGCGCCCCGCGCACAGTCATGAAAGCGGCCAGCGAAGACGCCCTGCTGATCTCCTGTCCCGATCCCACCGCAGAAGACGCAGTGCGCGACAAACACATCAAGACCGGTCAACGTCTGGTGCGTCAGGAACGCTGGGATGAACTGATCAAACTGATCGAAACCGCCGACCGGGGCCGCCATATGACCACAGGCACCATGCCCGTGGCCGAACTGCTGGCCTTTGGCACCCGCGCCGATGTGGTCCACGCCGCCGAACATGCGCTGCTGGATGGCCGCCCCGCCAAGGACGCGCCGCTGATGGAAGGCATCGAAGCACTGGAACATGTGCTGGCCGAATACCCCGATTCCTACGTGGTCGCCTGTATCGTGGCCCAGGCCCATATCGACATCGGCTGGGCATGGCGCGGCAATTGCTGGGACGTCGAAGTGGCCGAACGCAACCGCGAAGCCTTTGCAGCGCATTTTGACCGCGCCGCCGACATTATGGCAGATTTCTGCGCCTTCAAGACCTGCTCGCCCTTCCTTGCCGCAACCTGCTGCGCCCTGCTGGGCGGCACCGAGAACGGCAAGAACCATGTGGCCGACCGCTATGAAGTGCTGATTGACCTGAACCCGTCCAACCCCCGCCCCATGCGCGCTATGGGCAACCATCTGCTGCCGCGCTGGTACGGCAGCTATGACACCCTCGAACTTGAGGCCCGCCGCACCGCCTCGCGCACGCAAAAGGTCTGGGGGGCCGGTGGCTATACCTGGGTCCAGTTCGACGCGATCGTGAATGACGACGAAGCCTGTGCAAACCTTGATCTGGATTTCTTTGTCGAAGGGATGCGCGATATCCTCAAGCGCCGCAGCGATCCCTATACCGCCAACCTTCTGGCCGCCTATTGCTCCAATTCCATCGGTCAGGCCTATTCCGGCAATGATCAGGCCGATCACATCCGCGCACAGATCGCCGATTGTGCCAATTGGATCGTACGCAACCACCTGACCGAACTGCATCCGATGATCTGGGCCCATGCGGCACGCGGCTTTGACAACAACCTGCGCATTCATTCGCCCAGCCGCTTTGCAGCCTCGGGCCGGGATGACGCCATCCGCATCATCACCTCCATGTTCAGCTCCGAAATCGCAGCCGGTAAGCGGATCGTCTTTACCGACAACGGCCCCGTCGCACAGCCCGGCTGATCAACTGCCCAGCTGATCAATTACCAAAGGGCGGCCTGTCGCGATCAAAGGCCGCCACCATCGCCCCGCGCAGCCGCGCGACATCCGCGTCCACCGGCGCATCCGGGTCGCAGACAAAAGGGGCCAATACCTCGATACGGATGGTCCCGCTGCGCGGCACGAATGTGCCCCGTGGCAACAGCCGTTCTGAATCGTGGATCACGATGGGCAGAATATGCCGCCCCGTCGCCCGCGCCACCACCACAGCGCCCGCCTTGAACGGACCCAAAGTGTCGGACCCGGTCCGTGTCCCTTCGGGAAACAGCACCACCGACCGGCGCTGCGGCATCTCATGAACCGCGCGTGACAAGGTCTCCATCGCCACCGCACCACTGGCCCGGTCAATGGGCACCAGCCCCGCACCGGTAAACCCCGTGCGCAGCAGCGCCGCATCGCACAGCTCTTTCTTGGCGGCAAAGGTGAACCATTTGGCGTCCGGCACCACATGCATCAGCGCAAATCCGTCCAGGTGGCTGCGGTGGTTGATCACGATGATGCTGCCGCTGTCCTGCGCCAAGGCGGCGCGATCCTCTGGCGACATCTCGGCGCGAATGCTCAGCAGCCACAACAGCCGCGAACAGGACCGTTTGACCAACCGCCAGTACCAGCCCCGAAAACCGCGCCTCTTGGCACAAAGCAGCGGCACAAAAGCGATGAACAGGAAATAGACCGGCCCCAAGAACACCAGCACAAACCGCTTGAACCAGCGCACCGGTGCCGGATCAATCGGCACAGTCGCAGCCGTAGCGGAAGAAAGCATATCTGACATCAAATCCTGACCAAAGCCCCTGACTTCCTGAGCAACGCCCCAGTCACCAACGGCATGGGGTCATGAAAGTTATCCACCCGCTCAAACCAAAGGTCCGCGTCCAGACATGCACCGGACCCCCGCGGCACCTTCTCAAACGTCGCCTCTATCGGTCAAACCCGCCAGCGGCGCAACGCCAAACTTGACGCTGCGGCATCTTGGACATCCACCAGCCTTCCGACACCCCAATCCGCCAGCAACAACGCCGCCAGGGGCCGAATTCTGCACCGCTGCGCGCCCCCTGCCTCTTGCAGCACCCTGCCCCCTGACTTAAGACCGCATCTAGCGACCGCTTACAGACACCAGCGCACATGAGGCACCCATGCTTGATCTGACCTATGAGACCCCAAAACCCCGCGTCATTGCAGGGGCAAAGCACGACTGGGAACTTGTGATCGGCATGGAAGTCCATGCGCAGGTCTCCTCCAATTCCAAACTCTTCTCCGGGGCCTCAACCCAATTCGGCGCAGAGCCCAACAGCAATGTGGCCTTTGTGGACGCGGCCATGCCCGGCATGCTGCCCGTCATCAACGAATATTGCGTCGAACAGGCCGTGCGCACCGGGCTGGGCCTGAAGGCGCAGATCAACCTGAAATCCGCCTTTGACCGCAAGAATTATTTCTACCCCGATCTGCCGCAGGGCTATCAGATCAGCCAGCTTTATGAACCCATCGTGGGCGAAGGCGAAGTGCTGGTGGAACTGGGCGACGGCACCGCGCGGCTGGTGCGGGTGGAACGCATCCACATGGAACAGGACGCCGGCAAATCCATTCACGACATGGACCCCAACATGTCCTTCGTCGACCTCAACCGCACCGGTGTCTGTTTGATGGAGATCGTCTCGCGCCCCGACATCCGCGGCCCCGAAGAAGCGGCGGCCTATCTGGCCAAACTGCGCCAGATCCTGCGCTATCTGGGCACCTGCAACGGCGACATGCAATCCGGTGCCATGCGCGCGGACGTCAACGTCTCTGTCTGCCGCGTCGGCCAATATGAGAAATACGCAGCCACCCAGGACTTCTCCCATCTCGGCACCCGCTGCGAGATCAAGAACATGAACTCCATGCGCTTTATCCAGCAGGCCATTGAGGTTGAGGCCCGCCGCCAGATCGCCATCGTTGAGGCGGGCGGAGAAGTGGTTCAGGAAACCCGCCTGTTTGACCCCGACAAACAGGAAACCCGCTCCATGCGCTCCAAGGAAGAGGCGCATGACTACCGCTATTTCCCCGACCCCGACCTGCTGCCGCTGGAAATCGAACAGGCCTGGGTCGACGACATCGCCGCCAACCTGCCCGAACTGCCCGACGCCAAAAAGGCCCGCTTTATCGGCGACTTCGGCCTGTCCGACTATGACGCCTCGGTCCTGACGGCCGACCTCGACTCCGCCGGCTACTTCGAAGCGGTCGCACAAGGCCGCGACGGCAAAATGGCCGCCAACTGGGTCATCAACGAACTCTTTGGCCGCCTGAAAAAAGACGACCGCGACATCACAGACAGCCCCGTATCGCCTGCGCAGCTGGGCGCCATCGTCGATCTGATCGCCTCTGACGCCATCTCGGGCAAGATCGCCAAGGACGTGTTTGAGATCAGCTATACCACCGGCCGCGACCCCGCCGAAATCGTTGAAACCGAAGGCATGAAACAGGTCACCGACACCGGGGCCATCGAAGCGGCGGTCGACGCCATCATCGCCGCCAACCCCGATCAGGTGGCAAAGGCGCAGGAAAACCCCAAACTGGCAGGCTGGTTCGTGGGACAGGTGATGAAAGCCACCGGCGGCAAGGCCAACCCAAAGGCCGTTAACCAGATCATCGCCGCCAAACTCAAACCATAAAGGCTGGGCCAACAGGCCCACCTTACCGCCTAGATCCCCTGTCGGAGAACCCCATGCACGTCCCCTTCCGCTCCTCCCTGATGACCGTGAAACCGGAATGGATCGACTTCAACGGCCACCTCAACATGGCCTATTACAACGTGCTGTTTGACCAATCGGTCGATGAACTCTACCCCCATATCGGCTTTGGCTACGACTATGTGAAAACCACCGGCTGCACGACCTATGTAGCCGAATGGCACATCTGCTATCTGCGCGAATTGCACGAAGGCGACCAGGTCACCGCCACGTTCCACCTCATCGACTTCGACGAAAAACGCTTCCACAGCTACTCAGAGCTCTACCACAAGGACGGCTGGCTTGCCGCCACCGCCGAAGGGGTCACCCTGCACGTCGACCAATCCGGCCCCAAGGTCGCGCCCATGCCCCAATCCATCCAGGACGCATTGGCCCGCTACCACGCCGCCCAAACCGACATGCCCGCCCCCGACCGCATCGGCCGCTCGATCGGCCTGAAACGCTAGGGCCACCTGCGGCAACACCCGCCTGACAACATAAATCATTGAATAGCAGCCAATCCTTACCTAAGTCTTAATCAACTTAGGGGGGAATGGCAGATGGCTTGGTATACCGATGACAAGACCCTGCATGCCGCCAATCTGCTGGTCTGTGCCGGCACGCTGATCACACCGGCGGGCTTCATTTCCATAAGCGGTGCCGCCGTTGGTGCCGCACTCTCGCTCAAGGAAATCGCCAAGCGCCTGAACGACAACACCCGTCCGCTGGCCGAGACCCTGAACACCAAACTGGCCCAAGCAATTGAAGATCTTGGCCATCTCAAAGGGGACGCCAAAATCATCATCCCCCAGATGATCGAAGCCGCCCTGCCCGAGGCCCAAACCATCATCGACACGGGACAACAGGTAGAACCGCTGTTGGGCGAAATGCTCAATCAACTCGCTGCCTCGGACTAGGTGGAGTATAAACTCCCCGCCAATACAACCGCCTTCAAACAGGTCATGCGCCCTGTTTTGCAACATCTGCTCCATGATCCTGCCTTTACCGCGCAACTCGCCCCGCTGCGCGACCAAGTCCTGCTGGAAATGCGCGATACCCTGAACGATGTGCAAAGCGATGTTCAGGATGTCAAAGCAATGATGCAGGCGTTCATCGCCCAGCAAACCAATGGCGAACAGGCATTAGACCTCAGCGCACTTCGCAAATTGGCCGATGAATTCGGCATCGAAAATGCGCTCAGCCAGTCAGCCGAAACCCTAACCACATTACTCCGCGAAAAAGCAGATCAGCATCAGGCATTAATCAAAGAAATCAATTTGCTAAAAGGGCTCTCGCACCGGATTGACAACATCCATGCGGCAGCGCTCCATGCGGCAAAAAACTACGAATATGATGAAGCAAACCGGCTTCTGGAAGACGCTCGTGAAATCCATACTCAGGAAATCATGCGTCCGGCGATTGAGACCAACGCCAAGCTTCTTGAAGCGCAAGCTGATATCGCCCTGCTGCGCGGCAAGGTCGATCAGGCCTACAGCCTGCTCTGCGCCGCCGCTGACAGTTTCGCCCCCATCGACCCGCTGGAACCCGCCCGCCGGCGCATCCTGCGCTATTTCAAAATCCTATATGAACACGGCTTGCGCTACGGCGGTGCCGCTCTGCCCGCCGCCGAACAGATCATCTCGCCCCTCCTCACCGATACACTCAAAGCAGCCGACCCTTCGCTCTGGTCCGCTGGCCAAAATGCACGCGCCACTGCCCTTGCAAACCAAGGCATCCGCACCGACGGCGCAAAAGGCACCGCTCTGCTGGCCGAGGCCGTCATCATCTACCGCGCCGCGCTTGAGGTCCGCACCCGCGCCGATCATCCGGGGCAATGGGCCAAGACGCAGAACAACCTCGCCAATGCCCTCCAAGACCAAGGCAGCCGCACCGAGGGTGCAAAAGGCACCGCTCTGCTGGATGAGGCCGTCTCC
>Ga0213868_10005007_pt1 | contig 11990 bp, 13 predicted proteins | sample PICome_9_FD_160087 | JGI IMG/M metagenome (GOLD analysis project Ga0213868, IMG submission 160087) | Coastal seawater microbial communities near Pivers Island, North Carolina, United States - PICO127 | ecosystem: Environmental > Aquatic > Marine > Coastal | place: USA: North Carolina...
AGTTAAACATGCTAACCCATGTGGAGTTTCGGTAATTAAAGATCATCTTGAAAGCTATAAATCTGCGCTAGCCTGTGATCCTATAAGTGCTTTTGGGGGTATAGTATCCTGTAATTATAAGATTAATAAGAGTTTAGCGATAGAATTAAATAAGTTATTTCTTGAAGTTATTGTCTCAAATGGTTTTGATAAAGAGGCATTAAAATTATTGAAGAAGAAGAAAAATTTACGATTAATTGATGCTACCAACTACTCCTTTAAAGAAGTATTAAGATTTATATCTGCAAATGAGGAATTATTAATACAAACAGAGGATTTGAGTAAATTCAATAATAGAGATTTTAAAGTAGTTTCAAAGAAAAAACCAAATTCAAAACAAATGAAAAATCTTATTTTTGCTTTTAATGTATGTCGATATGTGAAATCTAACGCAATAGTACTTGTAACAAATGAAACAACAGTTGGAATTGGGTCGGGTCAACCAAGTCGTTTGGATAGTTGTCAAATCGCAATAGAAAAAATGAAAAAATTTATAAATGTAAAAGATGAAGTGGTGGCAGCATCAGATGCATTTTTCCCGTTTGTTGATGGTATTGAAAAATTAGTTCAATCGGGTGTTACTGCAGTAATACAACCTTCGGGATCTATCAGAGATAAGGAAATAATTAATTTTGCAAACGAAACTGATACGATTTTAGTCTTTTCTAAAACTAGACATTTTAGACATTAATTAATTGATCTATTTTTGCCGCAAGAATAAAATCATTTTCGGACAAACCCTCAATAGCGTGAGTTGTAATTTTAATTTCTGCATAACCCCAACCGAATAATATATCTGGGTGATGACCTTCATTTTCTGAAATTTCTCCAACTTTATTAATAAAACTTTGACTATCTAAAAAATTTTTAAAAAGATATCTTTTATGTAAGTGAAATATATTTTTTTCATTTTTTAAAATATCCCAGCCATCAACTTTTTTTTGATATACGTGAATTTCAGATATATCAAATGGAATTACTCCACCCTCACAAGGTACACATTTTTTTTTTGTAAGATCTTCAGTCATTTAAATAATTAAGTTCCTCAAGATTTTTTTTAAATTTTTCATTAACTTTATCTTTTATATGTATTGGTAATAATTTTTGCCAACGATTACTAAATCCCAAATTAAAAAAATTTATTTTTTTTCCAATATTATTTGAATATACGCTTTCTTCAAATCCTTCATTTAGCTCTTTATTTTTTAGATTTGAGAAATTAGTAGATTTAATTGAATTTAAAAATTTTTTTTCATTCAATATTGAATTTTTTTTTGTAATTTTTTCAACAAATAAAATTATCTTTTTAAAAGTATCCTCCTTATTTTTTTCAATATCTTCATATTTTATAAAAAGTATTTCAAAATTTTTATTATTTTTCCATGATTTATAATGATTTGACCATGAGTTGAGATAAGTAAAATTACTATAATCTTGATCAAAAGATTTTTCTAACAAAGAACAATTATCATCCAACATATAGCCTAAAGCTTTTTCATAACTTATAGAATAATGATGTGTTATTGAAGTTATTACATTTCTTGGATCTCTAACTATATATATTGCTCCTAACGTTTCATTACTTGTAGTAAATTCATTTCCCTGAAAAGGTAACAAACAATTATGAGTTTTAACAAAATTTAACCCTGTTTTGTCAAAAAAATTATTTTGATTGAAGATCCAATACTTACTTGCTTCTTCTTTTGATGTAGGTTTTATTTTTGAAAATTTTATATTTGGAAATTGATGAATTTTAAGCAATTGATCAAAATCAAATTTACCATTATTTGAATAATAGTAGCTTGCGAGAAAAGATCTTAAATATGTATTTCCACTTTTTGGGTATGATGCAATCCAAATTATCATAATTATGGAGCGGGCAAAGGGGGTCGAACCCTCGACCTTCTCGTTGGCAACGAGACGCTCTACCACTGAGCTATGCCCGCTTGTTTTATGCTGAATTAGGTTAGAGTCTTTTTTAAAATTTGCAAGAAATAGTTACAACCAAAACAAAAAATTAATAGCATATAGAATCCTATATAATGATAATGATTAGAATAAAAAAATTTAGCGATTATAGAAATGAACTATGAAATAGGAAAACTACTAATTAATAAAAAACAATTCAAAAAAGCTTATTTTATATTTTCAAAATTATTAGATGATAAACCAAATGATTTTAAAGCTAATTTTCAAATGGGTAAAATGTATTATGAGCTAAATGATTTAAATAAAAGTATTTTTTATTTTAAGAAGAGCAATAAAGCTCAGCCAAATGACCCAAATATTCTTTTTAATTTGGCTCTTGCATTACAAGGAACTGGCAAAGTAGATGAGGCTAAAAAAATTTACTTAGACTTAATTTTAATAAATTCAAAAGATGTTAAATCTTATTATGGTTTATTCATTTTAGATATTAAAAATATAACTAATCAACTTCTTAAAAATCTAGAGCTAATTATAAGAGAAAATAAGATATCTCTTTTCGAAAAAAGTTTAATTAATTTTATGTTTTCTAAACTTGCAAAAAAAAATGATAACCTTAAAGAAGAAATTAATTTTTTAAAACTTGCTCATCAGAATTGTTACAATTCTAATATAACTTTCAACTCTCAATCAGATTTTTATTATAAAAATATTATTTCAAAAAATTTTGATAAAATCATTTTTGAAGGTGATTATGAAAAATTAGCTGATTTCAATAATCAAAGTCATATCTTTATAATAGGACTTCCAAGATCTGGCTCTACACTAGTTGAAACTATTATTTCTCATAATGAGACAAATATTAATTCCGTAGGAGAGTTTCATGGATTTAATAGATCAATTTTAGAGCAAATAGGTATAGCTATTTATGCAAAAAATTTTGATTATAAAAATTATAAACTAATGATTAATAGAAAAAAATTTCAAGAAGCACTTTTAGAAAAATATAATAATTTTGAAAAAAAAATTTATTTAGATAAATCTTTAGAAAATTTTTTTAACATAGAAATAATATTAGAATTTTTTCCTAATGCTAAATTCATTCATACCTATAGAAAATTTAATGATGCAGTTATAGGAATATATCAAACAATGTTACCTGAGCTATCTTGGACTCATAAAATTAAAGATATAATTAATTACATAGGTATTTATAATAAAACAATTGATTACTTTAGAAAAAAATATCCTAAGAAAATACTAGATGTTCAATTAAACAAACTTTCAAATCAAAAAGAAGTTGAGGTAAAAAAAATTTTAGATTTTTGTAATATTAAATATGGTCGTGACTATCTTGATTTTGATATAAATAACAAATTATCTAATAAAACATCTAGTTTTTTACAAGTGAGAAATAAAATTAAAGAATATGAGCTTAATAAATATCAGCCCTACTTTTATTTATTAGATAAAGAAGATAGCTAAAATTAAGGTAAATTTTTTTAATTGGTGTATAAAATATGAATATGAAAATAGCTGATTTACCAAAAAAAATATCTGTATTTCCTTTAAATGATTTTATTATATTTCCGAAAACAACTGTTCCATTAAATATTTTTGAACCACGTTATATGGACATGATAAATGACAGTATGAAATCTAACAAACTAATAGGAATGATTCAGCCCAAAAAAACAGGTGATGATTTGACTTTTCCAATTTTACATAACATTGGCTGTCTTGGAAAAATAATGAGTTTTAAGGAAACTGAGGATGGTAGATACTTAATAGAACTAACAGGCTTAATTAGATTTCAAGTTATTAAAGAAATAAAAACTTCTAAAAAATACAGGGAATTTGAAGTTGAATTTAAAAGATTTAATCATGATCTCGACAACAAAAGAGAGGAGCTTAAATTTTCAGACCTAGAATTAATTTTTAAAAATTTAAAAACACTATTTGAAAAAAGAGGCTTTATAATTAACTGGAAAGAACTTGAAAAACAAAGTTTAGATGAGACTATAAATGCCTTAGCTATGGCCTCGCCATTTTCATTAGAAGAAAAGCAAATTTTATTAGAGGCTGAAAATCTTAGTGTAAGGAAAAATAAAATAGCAGAGATTTTAAGTACCTACACATATGATGTTTTTAACAATACAACACTTCAATAAATTAAAATAACACGCCCCTATCAGCAATTTTGGTAAACATTTTATTAATAGATGGATAATTGCCGATTAATTTAACAGACTTGCTTAAAAAATTAGTTTTCATTTTTCTCTCAAAATTAAAGAATTCATGAATTAAGTCCACTCCATTTGAAAAAATAAAGTTTTTATGTCTTAATTTTTTTTGAAACTCTGAATTCACTGAACTATCTAAGGATAAACCAACATCTAATTTTTTTTTAATAATATCTAAAAGAATTTTAATATCTCTAATGGTCATATTAAAACCTTGCCCAGCTAAAGGATGGACCTTATGCAATAAATCTCCAAATGCCAATATATTATCATGGTAATAAGATCTTAAATTTAATGATTTTAATTCAAAGCTATTAATTTTATCTATATTTTTAATTTTATATCTAAAATTTTTGTCTTTTATCAGTTGATCAATTTTTTTTTCTTTTTGATTCATTGAATTATAGAGAGAATATACAATAGAGGTTTGTCTATTTGAAATTGGTAAAAAAGCTAATGGACCCTTTTTTGTAAAAATTTGGAAAGCTGTATCATTTAAAATCTGATCATGTGTGATAATAGTAGTATAAGCATAGCTATTATATTTTTTGATTATTTTTTTATTAAAGTAACGATTTGTAATTAAATTAGATGAATCACAATTAATTATAAGTTCATATTCATTTAAAAAAGATAAATTTTTTTTACTTATAAATTTAAATTTAAATAATTTATTTTTTAATAAATTTTTTTCTAATAAATTATATAATTTATCATTCTTAAGTGTTGAAAAAAGTTGATCGTTATTTGTTTCAAAGTTTATTAATCTTTCTTTATTTAAATTTTCTGAAAAAATTTCTATTTTTTTTAAGTTCCAAATAATCTTTTCTATATTAATTATATTACTATTAAAAAAATCTATATTGTTTTTTGAAATCCCAATAGTTCTCGTATCACTTATCTTGTAATTTTTTTTACTATAAAAAACGTCAACATTAATTTCATTATTAACTAGCGCTTTTGCCAAAGTTAAAGCTGTTAAACCATTACCGAGTATACAAACTGTCATATTATTTTTAATTTTAACAATAAAAATTAGATGATACAAAGTGATTAAACCGATTCAATTATATGAATATTAGAAAAACAGCTAATTTATTGCTTAATTTTGCAATTAAAAGATTGGCAGAAATATTTGGAATTTTAATTTCTTTGGCAGGTGGATTGTTATTTTTATCACTAATAACATATTCGCCCAATGATCCAAATTTCATTTTTCCGGAAAATACAAAAATTCAAAACTTAATAGGTTTTGAAGGTAGCTTTGTATCTGATTTATTTTTTCAATCTGTTGGACTAATAGCTTATTTAATTCCGTTTACACTTATAATTACTGGCATCAATATTTTTAAATCAAAAGATTTTTTTTTATTTATAGAAAATAATTTTTTTACGATTTTATATTTAATATTTGGTACACTTTTTTTTGCACATTATTATTCTGATACATATGCTTTTTTTATAAATGGAAATAGCGGTTTTGTCGGACAATATTTAAATAAAACTTTCCTCCAATCTCTAATATTAATCAATGAGGATATTTTTTTTTATATTTTAATCTTAATTATTTTTATTTTTTTTCTAATCAGTATAAATTTTAATACAATAAAGTTTTTTTTATTAATTAAAAAAATCTTAAATTTTTTCACTAAAAATGATAACAAAAATTATACAGACAAAACTGAAATAATTAGTGAATACATTCCGCAAGATGAAATTAAAAATCTTATTCAAGAAGATTTACCTTTTATTAAAAGTGAAAATAAATCTGAAACGAAAATAAAGTTTAAATTACCAGGTCTTGAACTACTAAAAGTTCCAACAAAAAAAGAAAGAGATAATTTTGAAAAAAATGAAACTCATGATCCAGAATTTTTAGAAAAAATTCTAATGGATTTTGGGGTTAACGGAAATATAAAAAAAGTAAGTCATGGACCTGTTGTTACCCTAAATGAATTTGAGCCTGCAGCTGGAGTGAAAGTTTCTAAAATAATAAATCTATCTGATGATATTGCAAGAAATACAAGCTCAGAATCTGCCAGAATATCAACTATACCTGGAAGCAATACTGTTGGAATAGAACTTCCAAATAATACAAGAGAGAATGTTTACTTAAGTGAAATTTTAAATAATCCTGATTTTAAGAAAAAAGATATAAAATTACCAATTGCACTTGGGAAAAATATTTCTGGTAAACCAATTGTTGGTGATCTAACTTCTATGCCTCATCTTCTTATTGCTGGAACCACTGGCTCTGGAAAATCAGTTTGCATAAATACTATTATTTTGTCTCTTCTTTATCGACACACTCCAGACAAATGTAAGTTTATTTTAATCGATCCTAAAATGCTTGAACTATCAACATACGAAGGTATTCCACATTTACTCTGCCCAGTAATTACTGAAGCCAAGAAAGCAGCTTCAGTTCTTGGTTGGGTCGTTAAAGAAATGGAGAGCAGATATAGATTGATGACAAAAGAAGGTGTGAGAAATATTGATGGGTATAATGCTAAGCATAAACTTCCAATGCCTTACATAGTTGTAGTAGTTGATGAGATGTCTGATTTAATGTTGGTTGCAGGTAAAGAAATTGAAAACTACATTCAAAAATTGTCTCAAATGGCTCGAGCTGCAGGTATTCATATTATAATGGCTACACAAAGACCCAGTGTTGATGTCATTACTGGTACAATTAAAGCTAATTTCCCTACAAGAATATCTTTTCAAGTTACATCAAAAATAGATAGCAGAACTATTCTTGGAGAACAAGGAGCTGAACAACTGCTGGGCAAAGGAGACATGCTATATATGTCTTCAGCTAATAGAATAGTTAGAATACACGCACCATTTGTATCAGACAATGAAATTGAAAAGATTAATAATTCTTTAAGAACTCAAGCTGAACCAGATTATATTGATGAGATATTAAACTTTGCAGACGAAAAAGAAATTAGTGATAGTCAAAGTCAGGGAGATAAAGACGAACTCTACCAGCAGGCGTTAGAGATTATTCGATCTGAAGGTAAAGCTTCTACATCGTTTTTACAAAGAAAACTTCAAATTGGTTACAATAGAGCCGCTAGAATTATCGATATGATGGAAGCTGATGGAATTGTAAGCAAAGCAAATCACGTTGGCAAAAGAGATGTTCTTTAATGTTTAAATATTTTTTCATTTTTATAATTTTAATTTCTAATACCCAAGCAAGCAATAAGGACAAAATAATAGAAAATTTACAAAATACTGAGAACTTAAACTTTAAGTTTGAACAAAATATTAATGGAAAAATAGAAAATGGAAATTGTACAATTCAATATCCAAAAAAAATTTATTGTCAATACTTGCAAAATAACAATAAAATTTTAGTTTCCAATGGTAAATCGTTGGTTATCAAAACTATTACAAGTTTTTACAGGTATCCTCTTCAAAAAACTCCACTAAATTTAATATTAGATAAAAATTATTTAATAAAAAAAATATACAATTTGCAAGAAAAAATAGTTAACAACACTCAAATTAATTTTACTATTTTAGAAAATGATAATGAAATTAATATTTTTTTTGATAACAAAACATTTAATTTAATTGGTTGGCAAACTAAAGATATTTATCAAAATATTAATTATACTTACCTTTCTTCTATCCATATCAATCAACAAATTGAAAAAGGTTTGTTTAAACTTCCTTCTCAAAACTAAATTTTTATATTTTCAGATTTAAAAATTTTCATTCCTCTTGCAATATAATTACTTAAAGCATTTTTATGATCTAAAGAACAGGTATGAACCCAAACTCGATTCACATTGCTTGTAAATGATTTTTTAATTGCTTGTGATAATAAATATGAACCTAGCTTTTTATTTTGAAACTCTTCTAATAGACCAAAATAAGCAATTTCTACTTCTTTTTTTTCAGTATGAAATATTAATTCAAAAAAACCTACAAGATCAGCTTTGTGTTTAAAAATATATGTTTCAACTTTTTCATTTGATACATAATCTATCCATTGAGTTTCTGTCCAAACTAATCGATCAATCCATTTATGTTTTTTGCCAATATTTTTATAAAAGAATTTATTTAATTGAAAATTAGTTGGCTCTAACAAATTTAAAGAATAATCATCGCTAGGTTTAGCAACTTCAATTAGATCTTGGATTGAATTTATTTCTAAATAATTTCTTTTAACTTCTTCTGTCACTCAACCATTTTTCCAACTTTTTCACCCCCAAATAGATGGAAATGTAAGTGTGGAACCTCTTGACCACCATCATCACTTATATTAGCTAACGCTCTATAGCCCTTGCCTACTTCTGTTGAAATACCTAGTTTTTTAGCTACTATATTTATTCCCTTGATTAATCCTACCATCTCTTCTGAAGACGCATTAATACTAAAATCATCTAAATCTATGTATTTACCTTTTGGAATTACTAAAGCATGAATTTTTTTTTGAGGATTAATATCGTGAAAAGACAAAACAAAATCATCCTCGTAAATTTTAATACAGGATATCTCACTCCTTAAAATTTTTGCAAAAATATTATTATCGTCATAGGTCATTTTTTTCTTTTTTCTAACTCTGACATTACATCTTCAATTTTTATGTCATTTGCCTCAAGGTACATTAACAAATGGTAGAATACATCAGCAGCTTCATGAATTATATTGGAATTTTCCTCTACTGCCTCAATCAACTCATCAACTTCTTCTAAAACTTTTGCTTTACTTAGTGATTTGTTGGTAAGTAGTTTGTTTGTATAAGATCCATCAACAGGTGCTGATTTTCTTTCTCGAGCAAGTTTAATTAAATTTTCTAATGTATTAAGCATATTAAATTCTAACAGGAATTCCTTTTGAATCCAAATATTCCTTAGCCTCTTTTACAGAATGTTTTCCATAGTGAAATATAGATGCTGCTAGAACTGCACTAGCATTTCCTAATTTAATTCCATCTACTAAATGATCTAGGCTGCCAACCCCACCAGATGCTATGACAGGAATATTTACTTTTGAAGATATCTTCGACATAAGCTCAATATCATAACCAACTTGAGTGCCATCTCTGTCCATTGACGTTACTAATAGTTCTCCTGCCCCACTATCTTCCATTTTTTTTGCAAACTCAATTGCATCAATTCCAGTACGATTTCTTCCACCGTGAGTAAAAATTTCCCATTTATCTTGATTTTTTTTTGCATCAATTGCAACAACAATACACTGAGAGCCAAATTTTTTTGAACTTTCAATTATTACTTCTGGATTTTGAACTGCTGTAGTATTGATTGAAACTTTATCTGCGCCGCAATTTAATAACTTATTAATATCATCAACACTTCTAACTCCACCTCCAACAGTCAATGGGACAAAACATTTTTTAGATGTTCTATCTACCACATCATAGATAGTTTCTCTATTTTCGTTTGAAGCAGTAATATCTAAAAAACAAATTTCATCAGCTCCACCATCAGAATAAATTTTTGCTTGTTCAACTGGATCACCAGCATCTTTTAGATCAATGAAGTTAATACCCTTTACAACACGACCATTTTTAACATCTAAACAAGGAATTATTCTATTTTTAAGCATCTAATTCCTTCACTAGTTCCTCTAATTTAATATCGCCATCATAAATTGCTTTTCCAACTATAATACCTTCAATATTCTTGTTATTTAATTCCTTAGCTTTTTTAATGTCGTATATTGAAGAAACTCCACCAGATATAATTACAGGACAATTGGATGTGTCAGCAACCTTAGATGTTTCTTCAAAGTTGGGACTTTGTTTCATTCCATCTCTATTGATATCAGTGTAAATTAATCTACTAGCACCATAGTCATTTACTTCATTTAAATAATCTAAAGTTAATTGATTAGAATTTTCCTTCCAGCCTGATACGGAGAGATAACCGTCTTTAGCATCTAAGCCTAAAGCAATTTTATCAGGAAATTTTTTACATGCTTCTTTTAAAAAATTTTTATCTTTTATAGCAGCACTTCCTAAAATTACCTTTTCAACACCAGCATCAGTATATTTTTGAATACTATCAATGTTTCTAACACCGCCACCTACTTCAACACTCAAATCAAATTTATTTACTATTTCTTGTATGATATTCAAATTAACTGTTTCACCTGTTAAAGCTCCATCTAGATCAACAATGTGTAAGTTTTTAAAACCATGATCCTTATATTTTCCTGCTTGTTCAACTGGGGACATTTCATATTCAGTCTTATTTTTAAAGTCTCCTTTGACTAACCTCACGCATTTTTTATCTTTAATATCTATGGCTGGAAATATTTTCATTTAATTTAAGATTTTCTTCTTAGCTTTCTCGAACTCCTCTTTTGATAACACACCTGATTTATATAAGTTATTTAACTGTTCCAGTTGTTTTATAAAATTATTATCTTGAGAATTCAAAACTGTACCCGTTAAAGTTTCTTTATTAAAAGATTTTTCAATTATGCTGTTAAAGTTAGAAAAAAAATTAGAGCATTTTACAACACAAATTCCATCGAACATAAACAACTTATTATCAACTTCAGATATGTAAACAACATAGTTGGCAATTGTAATTTTAGATCCCTTTGTATATGGGAGAAAAGTTATTTTTCCATTAAAAATAAAATACGGAATATTTTTTGAATTTTTTAAAATCTGGAACTTTTTAAAATCAACAAATATTCCTGAGTCACTAATCATGTATGAATTTCTACCACCAGTAATTTGATTTTTTATATCACTTGAATATTTTTTTAGTTCAGCCAAAGACATTTGTCTAATATCATCAATATCAACATCATATTCACTCAAATATTTATCTTCGGAAAGATGTACATCAGATAGTAAATAGTTATATAATGTTCCTGAATTGTTATTTTTTAATGTTGATTTAAATTTTTTAATCAATCCTTTAATTGCTCTATCTAAATTCGATAAAGATCCATCAGTACTATTCAATACTTTTTGATAACTAGAAATAATAGGTTTTAAAACTTTAATATTATCAAGATTTTTTCCAACACTTATTTCATCTAAAATTTCTTTAACAGTTTTGTCTACTATTGCATAGCATATGGGGAACTCCTTACACAAGTCTTTTGCAAAATCTACATCTAAATCAGAGTAGCTAATAAGATAAAACTTATTTGGTAGTTCAAGTTTATGAAGTCCAACATCTAATGTTTTTGCAGAACAAATGTTTGCAAACATTAAAAATAAAAAAATTTTAAGTAATATTTTTCTCATTCTTATAAACTAATAAAATTGTGGATAATTTGTAATCCAATTTTATCACTCTTTTCAGGGTGAAACTGGGTTCCAAAAATATTTTCTTTTTCAACAGAGCAAACAATGTTTGATGAATAATCTGTTGTTGCTGTAATTACATTTTTATCTTCTGGAATAAATTCGTAACTATGTACAAAGTACATATGAGAATTATTTTCTATGTCTTTAAAAATTTTACTATGTTTAACAATATTTATTTCATTCCAACCAATGTGTGGGAGTTTATATTTTCCTTTTTGATTATCTATTTTTGATACCTTACCTGATATCCAACCTAGGCCTTTTGTTTCGATTCCCTCATAACCAATATCTGCAAACATTTGTAGTCCAACACAAATTCCTAGAAGTGGTTTTTTATTATTAATTGCAAATTCATTTAATGTATCAACCAAGCCCTTTATGCTGTTTAAAGCTTCAATACAGCTCTTAAACGAGCCTTGGCCTGGCAAAACCACCTTATCACTTGTTTTTATCTTTTCTAAATCTGAGGT
>Ga0213868_10005008_pt1 | contig 11989 bp, 6 predicted proteins | sample PICome_9_FD_160087 | JGI IMG/M metagenome (GOLD analysis project Ga0213868, IMG submission 160087) | Coastal seawater microbial communities near Pivers Island, North Carolina, United States - PICO127 | ecosystem: Environmental > Aquatic > Marine > Coastal | place: USA: North Carolina | collected...
TGGTTCGTACAAAGTTTTGGGGAATTCTTTTGGTGTGTGGTCGGTCTGGGTTGGGTAAAAATATCTTGTGGTACAGTTGTGACGTAGAATTCTACGCGAGAGGAGAGAAACTCAAACGATCCGTCGTCACTCTCTCTCTCTCTCTCTGCTTCTCTTCTTCTCTTCCCCTCTTTTATCTCTCTCACACTGAAACACATCGTAGAGAAACAAAGGAGAAAAAGAAATACACACCTCAACTCGTTTCACATAAAAGCATTGGTTCCATATTTTTTTGTATTTTATAATAAATCAAAGATCTTATACTCTCTCTAGTAAAACATGTCCTTCGTCAACGTGAACGTTGATGGCAACCATGACACATCACCATCACCATCCAATCCCATGCAACAACAAGAACATGAACAACAAGAAAAATTAGAAATGGCACGAGAACACATTCGCATCTTATCCCAACAAAACGAACAACTACAATCCGAACTACAACAACTCAAAACAACCACTGCCTCCGTTCATCAATTGTCCACCTATCAGGATGCACTCGCCATTTCAGAATCACATAAACAATTTCTACAGAATGAAAATCAAACGTTGAGAGCTGAAAATGCTACACTACGGATGAAATTGGAACAATTGGGGGTGAATCTGGAATCCCTTGGTCTTGCTACGACTGATGCTGGTGTTCATGCTGCTACTGGTGCTGCTAGTAGTAGTAGTGATAATGGTATGAATCACAATGGTGATATCCTTTCCATGGAACATCATCACATCATGGGTGATCATCCACCACCTCCACCTTCACTGGATATTACGACAGAAGAAGCACTTGCTGCCATGGAACATGTACATGATCATCAACATCCTCATGATGACGACGAGGACGAGGAAGAGGAAGAGGATGATATGAAGGGCATGGTAGGATTATCATCGAATAGTAGAGCCGAAGAAAAATGGGAAAGTCAATTGGCATTGTTGGAAAAATACAAACAAGAACATGGGAATTGTCTTGTTCCTACCAATACAGAACTTGGTAGATGGCTTAGTCGGCAGAGGAATAGTTATATGAACCATGCGTTGAAGGAAGATCGGAGAAGACGTCTTGAGGAGATTGATAGTACTTGTTTGGGGGAACGAGTGACGGATTTGAAGACGACGCATCCTCTTCCTTCGTACCATTTACAGGAGGATGGAATGATGGATACTCCTACTGCTGTCAATGGTGTTACCATCAAAAGCAAGACCAAGTACAATCAGGAATATGAAGGGAAGCTACATGAGAAATGGAATGTGTTTTTCTCTCAATTGGTGGACTTTAAAAACAAAACAGGTCATGCTAACTTTCCTACCATGCATGGAAGTTTGGGTAGGTGGATATCCAGGCAGAGAACATTATACAGGCAGTCGAAACTTAAAGCAGATCGGTATGAAAAACTCAAGGATATTGGCTTTATGTTTGAAGATGCCACTGCAGATGAATTTCAGAATAAAAATGATAAAGCCTGGTTGGATATGTTTCGACAGTTGGAAGAACATAAACAGAATAAGGGACATTGTTTTGATATCCCAGAGAGTTCTAAACTTGGAAAATGGCTTTACAGACAGAGATGGATGTATAGAAAGGGGAACCTGAGAGATGATCGTGCGGAAAAGCTTTTGGCCATTGGTTTTGAGGAACGAAAGTATGATCATGCTTCCACAGGCAAGGCATCTGAAAGTGCCAAGAAATTGTCTAGTAGTAGTACTACGGAATGGCAAGAGAGTGCTAGGAAGAAGCGAAGACGCAATTCAAAGACTGACGAGGACACTCAGGCAACCGTTGGGGAGGAGGCTGCTGTTTAATACGCAAGCGCCATCTTGATCTGTTTGTTACCTATGATATTTCAATTATTTTTAAAAAAGGATTCGTCATGGTTATTTACTTACTTTTAAAATAATTACTTTCCATATATCTGTTTTTCTACTCTAATAGTCTAAAGCTACGTAATTCTCTTTCGAGAGGTTGAATTTTGCTCGTTGGAATTTCTTCCAGACGAAATTGGAATAAAATCCAAGTAAGATTGTGGAGAAAGTCAGCAACCCGATAACAACACTAGCAACTTTATTCTTCACTTCTACACCTCTTATGGCTCCAAATTTAGACCTTCTGATACCTTCGATGAAGGTACATGCACTATCATTCGGGTAGTCGATGGGTAACTTCATTTCACATTTTCCAGATGTTTCGTATATAGATGTGCATCCAGTTCCTCCGTTGTTACTACTAGAGCAAGATAAACAGCTATTTGGTATCATTGATTGACTGGTGTAAGGTAATTTGAAGGAGTAGGTTTTGTAGAAGCAGGATTTGTCACAAGAGGAGGGAGTGGAACAGGATTCATCGTCAAATATTCCAAGATTGATTTGATCTCCACTTGACGAGCATACTGGACCAATGTAGTAGTTTCCATAAGAAGCACACTGAACGTAGTTTAATGGGTTGATGTTTGAATCTTCAATGGAAAACCCACCCTTTTCAGAGAAGCATTCGTAGTAACAGTCATTTGCGCTGCCACACTTACGTAAACAATTCTGTGAGATTTCACTGTTCCTTTCACTTTGAGCAGATAAGAAGTAGTAGGCAAAGGTATTGAGCTCCACCACATAGTCCCCATATTGGGAGGTACAACCTTTGCTTGAGCTGTTGCTGCACGTCTTACTATTGCACAGTCTAAACCTTACAAGATTCTTTGTAACAATTTTGGAATCGTTGTCGCTATCTGTGTTACTGCTTCCATTCCACTCACTAACACTATGACAACTCTGAAACTTGATTGCATAATTCGGTAGGAATGTCTCCTTGTCCCATTCTTCATCTTCTAAGACACGAGATACTTCAGAATTTACCCTCTGTGCCGATGCCATCAGAGCACGGCCGGCTACACTATCAGAAGCGATACCATTCTTGGATAGAATAAGCTGTTCCTCCAAGGAATGAGATACTTTGACGAAAAGTGCTGCGATGAGAATGTTATACATCCACATTTTTCTATTGGAAAGCGTGTTTGTAATGTCAAGAAGAACACGGAACAAGGAGGTTGAAAAGTGAAAAAGTGAAAAAGTGGTACAACTTACGAAACGGTTATCTAACCGCCAGAACACATGAGGCTAACGTTACCACAAATTCAACTTTTTGAATCTCATCATTTCATCGTCACACAAATTCTACGTGCTGATCAAACACAAAACGATTTTTATATCCGTTGTAGATCAAAATCAAACGAAAAATCAATATATAGTATGCATTGTCTTACGTGGCTAGCGATCTTCTTGCAGTTTCCTTTGACTCAGTCATTCTCTAGAACAACTGTGAAAACAAGGTTACAGACACATTGTTTCAGTACTTCAAGAAATCACTCATCGGAGCGTATGATTCTTCCTATATTTCCACTTAGAAAAACAGTGAAAGTTCCAACAGATTCCATTCAGTTAACACTGTGGGAACAGAGATATCTCGCTCTCGCTCGATATGTTCTAAATCAAGATCGCGCCTGCTCCATGTTCGGTGCCCTGTATTGTTCCCACAAGTCATATATTTCAAAAGGCGGTGATGGACCATTAACACCATTGATAGATGTAGGAGATGTTGGTGTAGTCTGTTGTGTTCAAAAGAGATCAATCTTCAAAGATGGAACAGAGATTGGAATAGAGTTCAAAGACGATGATCATGTCGATAAGATACAGTTGATTGGTCTTGCGGTTGGTAGATTTCAAGTTGAAAAGATTTTGAGTAATGGATTCGATACAGATAAGGATCATTTACCCTTTATACTTGTTGAGGCTTCAAGAATAGATGATGAAGATGTGTACATGAATGATGTCGAAGATACGATTTTAGAGTTTGAAACAGATATGTCAAAAGAATTCTCAAGTGACGAATATAAATGGGCCTTTGAAGTAGGAGAAAGGAGTAAGCAAATGCAACAGCTCATTAGCTTCGCACTAATTGCAAAAAAAGAAGATAAATTGTCCGCAGTCGATATGTTACATATGCTATACTCCACATCTACAACAGAAAGAATGACAAAAGCAAGAAAAATATGATGAAATGTTAATGACCTATTGTGAATATGATGGTTATGTTGGAACTCCATTCTTACAAATCTTGGATTTTCACTACTTTAACATAGTTTTCAAGGCCCAACTTTTTCAATTGCCAGGCGATACGGAGACTAAATACGCTGATTTCATCTTGAAACTGGCAAGATCGATAGAACCATTGGACTGCTCAGCTGATGATTTCAACTTCATGAATAATGCAGTGAGTGTCGTGGGAACGTCGACAAGTACACAAGTTGAGCCATTCATACCAATTACATCTGTCACCCATTTGAAACGAGAACTATCAGCCCTTGCATGGTTTTTTTCAATTTTGCAATCTCGAAATGTGCCCATGCCTTTTAAAATGTGTTTATCTTAGAAGCTATGGGATCATCTTCACTCCATTCAAGCTTTCGGGGAACAAGAATGATAAAGATCTTTACAATTTTGTATGTTTGCTCATGTTTCCCCTGAAAGCGTACCCTCTAATTCAATACTTCCGCGTTTCAATACTATTCGTGGTAAAATGTCGAACAAAAGTGACTGAATTAGAGGAATCAGATCAGAAACAAAGAAAGACTAGAAACTCATATCTATTCATAATATTCCAATGGTAAGATATAATTAGAATACCAACGGCGAGTAATGCGGCAAAGAAAAAGAGCTCCCTGGCGATCCCTTTGTTTCTTCGGATCCAAGGTATATTCGGTTTGTCATGAATCATGAATCATGAAATTCTCTGATGAGAAATCTTTGATCGTCCGGCCATTTGGGACTGTCATGCCAAAACTCACTGACAGTCGAAGTTTCACTGACTTGTGTCGTGATTTGTCTTAGAGTGATTACAAAAGGCGAGGGGGGCTCAGATTTGGATCCGAGCTCGATTCTCTCTCTGTGTGTGTGTTCTTGTTTCCTCTGGTTTCTGGTTGACTGATGTTTGGGCCTGGAGGGCTTGGGGTGCAGTGAGCAGTGAGCAGAGTGAGAGAACTCACTCTGAGAACTGAAAACGGGGAAACACGAAAAACAGTAACTGAAGAGAAATGAACAAATAATCACCATGGTGGAAGAAGTGAGAGATGAAGAAGATTTGTAAAAATAAAAAGTTGTAAGGAGATTTGCAATCTTTAAGTAGGAAAAGAAAATGTGTGATGGAGAATCAAATTCAAAAGGTTTTGAGCAAGTTATATATTATCGATAATCGATACAGTGTTTATAAAAGTAAAAAGTCATACTATTCAACATCCGATTGTCGCATTTTATTTTTACTTAACTATATTGATTGAAGGTTCAGGAATGAATGTGAAGATGGTGAAGATAATCATATATCGCTCTGAATTCCTCTTCAAGTGTGTTTCAATGACTGAAGGGCTGGCTCGAGAGGGGTTCTGGAGAGGTCAGCGGGGAAGCGCAAAAGAACAGGCAGAACCCTATTGAAGTCCATTTACACACACTCGAAATCGTATTTCGTTATGAACCCTGAACTACAACCACATGCAATCATTCATGCTGAAATAGTTGATGATGATAGTGTCAAAGAGTGGAGTTCTACAAAAATAGCACTGATGAATGCTATTCTAGTCATTTTCCTTTTGACTTACGTGTTCGTTCAATATTACGTTGTTCGTTGGAGTTGGGCCAATGCAGCTTTCGGTATGCTTGTTGTGGCATTTTACTTGGCACTTGCATATTGTCCATCGAAGTCTATCTCTCGCAAGAATCCAATATCAAGTGTGAGTCTTGTTTGCGCTATCATTTCACTAATAACTGGAGCACTAATTTGGTTCTTCAGAATTGAAGTGTAACTTGAATCTGCTGAAGGATCCCCGTGAGAAAGGATTGAATTTAAGAAGTATGATGGAACTTTATTTCTATTTAGATGCCGACTAATCACGTTAGTGGTACATGATATTTTATTTCTTATAAAAGGCCCCGCAGTATGCCTCTGCATCATTTGAGGATGTTTGCGCAATATCCGGAATTTCAGTCTCTTTTTGAGCTTCGGCATTATCTAATGCCTTGTTGATATACGCAGCTACGGCAGGATCGCGGGCCAATAGTTTCTGAAGAGACTTTGGTGCATGGTCCTTGAAGTTAGGAAGCTTCACAATGTGTCCAGTTCCATAGTTAAGGGCTGTATCATCATCTCCCATAGCCTTTTGAGCACGCTCTTCGGCGGTTCCAATGTATACTTCATCACGTTGGAATCCAGCAATCTTCTTATGAACAGCAGCAAGAACCCAGGAACCAGAGGCAAGGCCTGTAGCCTCAAGAAGCAAACAGAGTCTTAGCAAATAGTAAGTGATAGGGTTGGCCAAGAATGCAAGAGGGAAAGCGGAAGCAACCAACTGCCAGGCAATAGATCCAACAATGGTCAATGCAAGAGCTCCTAGAAGACCAGTGTTGAAGAGTTCCTGAAGACCCTCAGAGACACCGAACAAAGTCTCGCCTTCGGGAACGGAAACACTGGTTACACGGGCAACGAAGAACATGCAGGATACAACAGTAAGCTGGCGACCAATCATGAATCCAGGAAGGTTGTTACCCTCTCCCTTGAAGAGAAGGTCACAAGTTTTCTTTGCAAAGAGAGATGATCCACGTTCCTCGGGGGTAAGCTTGGCAACGGCGAAGAATGCAATCTGCATACCCTCAAGCATACCGACAACGCACATAAGGATGAAGAATACAACAACAGATACTCCAGCAGGTACTCCCTCCCACATGGTAGTCTTTCTTTGGAACAAGGCACCAAGAGTTACTACGAAGCACAATACAAGTACAGCAAGGGAACCGAGGCAGCGGATCCAGAAGAAGATTGCCTGTGGAACACTGCGAGGTCCTTCCTTCGACTCGATTGGCTTGCCAGCGAGCCACCCAACGAACATCTGAATAAGGTAGGAAGCGTGCAAGAGACCAGAGAACTCGATGGCCATGGCAACCCAAAGGGTGAATAGAGCGAAGTAGTTGTCGATGTAATCAAGCATGCATAGAGATGCATTGACCTGAGAGTTGAGCTGACCAACCATACAAGTGAAAAGAATCATGGCAAATCCGACGGTGAAGAATACGTCAATCACCCACTGAGGAAGACCCCAAAGCTCAGCACCTTCAACAGGTCCTCCGGAAATGTTAACGCAGAACACGACAAGTACAACCATTAGCTGACGTCCGAGAAGGTAACGGTCGAGGTTATCTCCCTTGTTGGTGACAGAAGTACACTTGTAAGCAAGAGGATGAGAGTCCTTGTAAAGCTCTTTGTTGACAGGAGCAAGTCCAACGAGAGATCCTTGGCCACCCTCAACCATGGTAAGCCACATGATGGCAATCCAGATCAAGGCGTACGCAGCTCCAGGATTAGCATCAGAGGAGAGACCAGTTTGCTCTTTGGCGATCAGGCCCATAATAAGGACGATGGAGAAGATGAGGAGACACGTCGAGACGAATCCCTTGATGGCAACGAGAGGGTTCATGATGGTTTGGTTTTGTCAAACGAAGATTAGCAATGACAGATAGAAGTTTTGAATTTTATGAGTCCAAGAAAAGTTTTGGAACGGTATTCCAGAAGTGTTCGCGACTGTTCCAACAAAAAATATTGTGTTCTCTGCTGTTCTTTTTATGACCGTTTTACTCTTGATGGTCCGTTGAAAAATCGCCGATTTGTGAGCGCTGCATCAAACAGTAAAATGATGACGAGCGTGCCTTCCCTTTGGGATATGCCCCTTGGAGATGCCGGCGACTTTTATGAGAAATTTCAGCTAAGTTAGCATAATTGTGACGCGAAATCGCCAAAGGAGGCAATGCACGCTACAAATCCATTCTTACTGTGCCATGTATGTGCCGTGTGCCATTTGCAAATTTGAAAAGTTCATACCTCTTCCATATATGATATTAGAATTTTTATGTCTTACATTCCTACATCTTATTTTTGAATGGTGTTTTAAACTTGAGGTCTTTGATCCCTCTCCTTTTCCGTTTCGTTTTCGCTTCATTTAGATCCTTAACCTTGTTTTCCTGAAGCTGATTTTTGGCTGATTTTGGAATATATGTCACTTCACGTGTTGTTCCATCACCTTTGACACGAAGTGTTCTAGTTTCTCCAATTATTCCAGACTCTTCTTCCTTCAACTTCAACCTTTCTGCAAGTGTCAAATTAGATAATTCTTTCCTTTTCTTCGAGCTGGATATCGGGTCTTTCCCTCCAAGACCAAGCTGAATTGCATCAGTGTTACCAGTGTTGTAGTCATCTGCCTCATACATGATGTTCTTTTTCTTTTTAATCTTCGTCTTCTTTTTCTTCTTGAGCTCATTCTCAATAGCCAGATTTTCTTCGTATGCCTCACCTCGTACGCGAGCTCCTTTGAAACCATCATCATCGCTGCTACTACTGTAAAAATCGTCATCAGCACTGGAACCACCCCAGCCATCATCTTCGTCATCATCATCAATTTTGTTAAAATTTTCAATCTTGTTACTCGTATCTGATATGCTTTCTTCGGCATCACTGTCCATGTCATTGTCTTTGGCCATCTTTGCAGCTTGAACACCACTTGGATTGCGCAGCTTAAAGTTGATATCATCTTCGTCAATTGCAAAATCTGGATTCTTAAACAAGGATCCGAATCTGTCATCTTCGAGTAAACTCTTTGCAGCCATCCCGGCTTTATTTTTACTTGCAGATTTGCCTTCTAATCGCTCTGCCAATTCAGCATTGACAGTCTTCTTTTTCTGCTTGGGAGCAATGCGACTAGCCCGCTTTTCTTCCATCTTTTCACGAACCTTCTTCTTTCGATATTCTTCGTATTCAAATGGATTGGCTACTGCCCGGATACGATTATACAATCCGATATCAATAAAGAAACCGTGCATGTATCCTCGTAAAAGAGGAGTGCCAACAAGATTTTGAATTCCCAATGAATCAATCTCAGAGCGAGTGAGGAACTTGTAATCTTCATAAATATTTCCTGATCCTTCACCACTGGCATCAATTGCTTCTTCAGACCGATCCTTTTCTTCTAGCTCTTCGGTGATGTTGTCAAGGAATGAGCACCATCTAGGAGCAGACCCGAGTGCAGGACAGTAAAATGCTTGCATCTTTGGCTGTTCGCCAGTGCATAAAACTACACCGCTAGAGTTTCCACTCGAATCCTTCTCGTCACCAGCCACAATAAAGTTTGTAAAGTTTGCAGTACCTTCAACGTTGGCTACGATTTCGCCCATAGAACCACTTGATGCAACATATTCATCGCCGATACCAAAGCCTGTTGAAAGCGCAGATGGTTTTGTTCTCCAAATTTTCACTAACTTTGGATCCGAGCTCAACAAAGTACCAGAACTAGCGTGAAATCGGAGTGTATGGATAGGCATTCCATACTGATGCTCTTTGACATGGAGCGGCTTAGAACTCCTGATATCATAAAGAGCAACATTCCCTCCTTTTGTTCCAGCTGCAAGGTACATTCCAGTGTGATCAAACGCCAACGATGTAACTTCGTTTGGATTTTCATGTATAAGCAGTGCATTTTCATCGTAGAAACCAAATCCAGCGGTTGAAGATTTAACATCTAATGTACAAAATGGATTTAGGTTCATATCATCTTGAGCACCGCCTTGTTGTACTCTGTTATCCCAAAACCTCACAATACCATCGTCACCTCCGAGGGCCGTCATGGCATGAACCGGTGATGTAGATATACAATTTCCTCCTACTACAGGAACATAACCATTATTGCTTCCGTTTGACTTGTAACTCGCTGAGTAATTCAATGGAGCTGAAAAACGTCCTTCTTCAAGATTGATTCTATAAACCTCACCTCCTCCTAAAGATTTGCTAATACTATTCCGTCCAGCCTTGCCACTACAAGACACCAATAGCTCACAAGTAGATGGCTCATATGCCATTTGTCTTCCAAAGGTTGGGATTCTAAGGCTATAGTGCTGTCCATATGGTGCATGAAATAGAACTGTCCTATCACTTTGTAAAATTGCTAACTTCCCATAATCGTCTCCTAACATAATAATGTCTTCAATATCAGCATCTGTATAACGTTCAAATTTCATGCCAAGTTGATCTAATTCAAAACATCTAATCCTAGGTTTATATGTTCCAGCTGCGATTATGAATCTTCCATCTTTGGATTGAACAAGTTTGGACGATGCAGCAGGCATTGAGAAATCTTGCAGTAGTTCAATGCGACGACGAATATTCGAGTCTCGTTTAGCCAAATTTCGACGAGCGCGTTCACCTATCCAGTCAGGGAGGGAAGGTCCATTTGATAATGCGTATACTCTTGTAGAGTTTGATTCTTGTACGTCCATGATTGAAGGAATAAGTTCTTTCGTATAAATGTGGATTATTGACACACAGACTGAAACAGGAGAAAAATGGAGTTTGACTGGTGTTTGATACACATGAATAAACCTCGACGACTTGGGGTAAAAAGAACAATGAGGAACTCAATAAACTACGACTACTGTAAGCTACGACTACTTAGTAAGTAAGTAAGTAAGTAGATAGCATCTGGGCGCTTTTTTACTTTGATATCAAAATAAATGAACAGATTGATCTTCACAAATACTATGAATTTAAAAAATATCATTTTGGAAATGAATCGATTCAGGTTACTGTTGAAATCTGTTTATAAAAATTTCTGTGGAAAGAAATAATTCGGATTTTCAGAAAAACTTAATTGATGTGCATAATTTCATTAATGCTATTCAGACGAACATCATATTTCATCTGTACATCTTTGATACCATTAATGAGAGATGCATTTCATAGCCAACTCTTTGAAATGAAGTCAAGTGTATTTTTTTGAGTGCCATACTGGCTTCATTACTCGGATGTCGAACTTCTTCCGACACGGATATCTACATAAATATGATGCTGCGAAACATAGTGTTACATTGGAATATTTTATTTTATTTTTGTGTCAAGTAGGAAGTGTGACACATGTGCTATCTCTCTAGACAGCCTCATTATTGAGATAACAAAATGGAGGAAATTCCGAATGTATTAATGATACTCTTAACAATCCAGATTTCGAACTTCTTCCAACAAATAGATAACGTAGTATTATAATGGAATGTTTATTATATGCGTGAAGAAGGGAGTTTGATCGTCGTATGAACCATCTTCATGTCTGAAACAAATGAAATTTCGACGACTCAGATCTGGCCCCATCCTGGCACAGTTGTTCCTTTTCACCTTCGGGTGCATTAAAACAATTGGATTCCGAATCAAGTTGAAACCTTTATTCTTTCGATATACTGTACTTCATGTGTGCTATATATATTTAAAATATAAGATTGTCGGAAATGCTAAGGAAAGGATTGTCCTCATGATCGACACAGACGACAATTAAAAACTTACCATCCTGGTCTTTTGTCTCTCATCGTCGGACAAAGAAACTCAGACTTGTTCCGATCAATTGTTCTACCTTTATTACTTTGATGAAAGAGAATACATTAGCTCTATGCATGTGCAATTGAATTGAGACTTATTTCAGATGAAAGCAAGCAGGCATTTGTCCTGATTGGCATTAGATTAAATATGGTTCCATCCTGGACCATTTTTCCGATATTCGACGAAGCATCACACTGCAATGACTTTGATGCAAGCACTGGCCTGTGTTCCATCAATATGCTTCCATACACTTCCTCTCTATATGAATGTTCGTATCCAAATATGAACGAAGATGCCATCACAGACATTCGTCACGGTCGAGACGACGTAAGATCGAGGTCGAGTTCCATCCTGGACCATTTTCCCGATATCCGACGAAGCATCACACTGCAATGACTTTGATGCAAGCACTGGCCTGTGTTCCATCAATGTACTTCCATACACTTCCTCTCTATATGAATGTTCGTATTCAAATATGATGAAGATGCCATCACAGACAGTCATGGTCGAGACGAC
>Ga0213868_10005009_pt1 | contig 11989 bp, 9 predicted proteins | sample PICome_9_FD_160087 | JGI IMG/M metagenome (GOLD analysis project Ga0213868, IMG submission 160087) | Coastal seawater microbial communities near Pivers Island, North Carolina, United States - PICO127 | ecosystem: Environmental > Aquatic > Marine > Coastal | place: USA: North Carolina | collected...
GTATGTGGGTTTAAAGCAATTCCAGCTTTCATGCCCTCGGCTTTTATGGCTTGCAGGGTTCTGTGCAAATGTGTACAAGCCTCATAGTGTACCGTTAGGATATCTGCACCTAAGTTTTTAAAGGTTGAAATATACCTATCTGGATCCACAATCATAAGATGTACATCTATAGTTTTTGTTGCATGTTTTGCAATATCACGCAATACAGGCATACCAAAAGAAATATTAGGCACAAAAACACCGTCCATGATATCTATATGAAACCAATCTGCATCACTAGAGTTGATCATCTCAATATCACGTTGTAAGTTGGCAAAATCTGCAGCTAAAACTGATGGGGCTATAAGAGTGTGGCTCATGGTAGAAGTAAAAATGGTTGTATTAAACGTTGAATTTTTTCTGAGGTACTAACTTTATTTTCTTTTAAATAGGCGTCTATGGTAGCCAATTGCTCTGCAGTACGAACAATATTAAAGTCTGTACTATAGTTAGAAAATAAAGCTTTTTGTTTGGGTCTATTGATAATCTCAAAAATAGAATGATGCCTTGGGTCGTTTTTTATTTTATTCTCATACAGTGGCATGATGATATCTTTATCTCCCTCTAAAACCTGGAAAAAATTACCAAGCTCATATAGTAATATACCTGTTACATTTCTAAGGCTATTATTGGTATAGGTTTTATTGTATATTCCCTCCAGAGCTTCTTTTTCAAGACCCTCAGCGGCTTTACTGGAATAACAAATGGTATGAATCATCTTGTGGGCTTTTAATATACTTACAAGTTCATAAAGGTAAGAAAAAAACCTGCTTTGTTGGCCAGGTATTTATCTATCTATCAATAAATCAAGAATTCACTGATTTAATCTTAGGTTATTACTTGTTAATGAGTATGTTGGACAAAAAAAGCGCCTTTGGTATACCAAAGGCGCTTTGCTATTTAATAAAAGAAAAACTTGTATTAGTCTCTTTTTCTTCTGTCATCTCTTCTTGGAGGACGACGATCATTGTTACGTTCTCTAGGAGCTGGTGCTACGTAACCTTCTGGCTTTTCCATAAGGGCCTTACGAGACACTTTCTCTTTTCTAGTACGTTTGTCAAGACCAAAGTACTTCACATCAAATACATCACCCATGTTTATCACATCGCTAACGTTTTCTGTACGTTCCCAAGCTAGCTCAGATACGTGTAATAATACTTCGTTTCCTGGTGCTTCCATATATTCAACAACAGCACCAAAATCTAACATTTTGATTACTTTCACCTCATACACAGAACCTACTGTAGGCTTAAAGGTAATAGAGTCAATCTTGGCCAGTACTGCGTCAATTCCTTCTTGCCCTGTTCCTAGGATTTCAACAATTCCCTCTTCTGTAACTGGATCTTCATTAATAACAATGGTAGTACCCGTTTCTTTTTGAAGTTCTTGAATTACTTTTCCTCCTGGTCCTATCAGTGCGCCAATAAATTCATTAGCGATACGAACACCTACCATTTTTGGAGCGTATTCTTTCACGTCTTCTCTTGGAGTTGCAATTGCATCCGTTAATTTTCCTAGGATATGAATACGTCCATCTCTTGCTTGCTTTAATGCTGCAACTAGAATTTCATAGCTCAATCCTTTTACTTTAATATCCATCTGGCAAGCTGTAATTCCATCTGCCGTTCCAGTTACTTTAAAGTCCATATCTCCTAGGTGATCCTCATCACCAAGAATATCAGAAAGTACTGCATATTTTCCAGTATCTGCATCAGAGATAAGTCCCATTGCAATACCAGAAACTGGTTTTTTCATTTGGATACCTGCATCCATCATTGCCATTGTTCCAGCACATACTGTTGCCATAGATGAAGAACCGTTAGATTCTAATACCTCAGACACTACACGTACTGTGTAAGGACAATCATCAGGAATCATTCCTTTTAAACCACGCTGTGCAAGGTTACCATGTCCAACTTCTCTACGAGAGGTTCCACGAATAGGTCTTGCTTCACCTGTACAAAAAGGAGGGAAGTTATAATGTAGGTAGAAGCTTTCTTCTCCCTCGTAAGATGGCATATCAATTTTGTTGGCATCTCTAGAAGTTCCTAAAGTTACTGTAGCAAGTGCCTGTGTTTCTCCACGGGTAAAAACTGCAGATCCGTGTACAGAAGGCAAGTAATCAATCTCACACCATATATCACGTATTTCATCAGTCTTACGACCATCTAAACGCAATCCTTCGTTTACAGTTAGATCACGAACAGCTGCTTTTTCAGCCTTGCGGTAATAGTCAGAAACCAAATCGCCAAACTCTTCCATTTCTTCTTCAGTGAAAGAAGCTTTTACTTCTTCCTTAATTTCTGCAAATGCAGCGCTACGTTCTTTTTTAGTAGATCCAGCTTTAGCCACTGCATATACTTTGTCATACGCCATATCATGAACTCTTTTTACAAGATCTTCGTTGTCTGGCTCTTCTTCGTAATCACGTACTTCTTTTCTTCCGAAAGCGTCAGCTAAACGGTGTTGTGCAGCAATTTGAACTTTAATAGCCTCATGTGCAAACTTAATAGCCTCGATCATTTCTTCTTCAGAAATCTCATCCATTTCACCTTCTACCATCATCACAGAATCTGCAGAAGCTCCAATCATCATATCGATGTCAGACTCTTCTAATTGTGCTCTTGTAGGGTTTATAACAAACTCACCATTGATACGTCCCACTCTAGCCTCAGAGATAGCACATTCAAAAGGGAAATCTGATAGTTGGATTGCTGCAGATGCAGCAAGTCCTGCCATTGCATCTGGCATAACATCATCGTCATGAGACATTAACTGTATCATCACCTGTGTTTCTGCGCTGTAGTTCTTTGGAAATAATGGGCGTAATACACGATCCACTAAACGCATCGTTAGTACTTCACCATCACTTGGGCGTGCTTCTCTTTTGAAAAATCCACCAGGATAACGTCCTGCAGCTGCAAACTTCTCTCTGTAATCAACCGTTAGGGGTAAAAAAGGTAGATCTTTTTGCTCGTAGTTTGAAACTACGGTACAAAGCATCATACATTTTCCAGACTGTACCACGACAGATCCGTGTGCTTGTTTTGCTAATTTTCCGGTTTCGATAGTAATCTCTCTACCATCACCAAGGTCAATGACCTCTTTAAATACTTTAGGTATCATATTTTTCATTTATGATGCGCACCTACGCATCGTTAATTTGGTCAAGGTTTGATTTTCAAACCAAGTGTTGTTGTGTTGTGTGTGGTTTGACCAATGAAAAACTAAAGGGTAGCCTTTTCAGTACTTAAATTTAATAAAAAAGTAAGGGGCTCACTGAGCCCCTAGTATGGATTATTTACGTAATCCTAATTCTTTTACAATTGCTCTGTAACGTAAAATGTCTTTTTTCATTAGATAGTCTAATAAAGAACGACGCTTACCTACTAGTTTCACTAGAGAACGTTCTGTGTTGTAATCTTTGTGATTTGCTTTCAAGTGCCCCGTAAGGTGCTCAATTCTGTAGGTAAATAATGCAATTTGACCTTCTGTGTTACCAGTGTCTGTCGCAGATTTTCCGTGTTTTGCGAAAATCTCTTGTTTTTCTTTTGGATCTAAATACATGCTAATATTTTTGTAAATGATTTTTATGTATGAATTATGTCTATCATAATTCGGGTGCAAAAATAGTAAAATTCAATGATATGGCATTGTTTGATGGCATATTATTTAAAAAACTTGAGACCTTACTTTTTTCAATACTCTTTCAATAACTCAACAGAGTTTTGAATATAGTATTGCTACCTCTTAAAGACTGACCTAGAATTTTCTTATGCTGTTTTTTCGCGCAGTGGTTTGTTTTGCACTAAGTCAAGGTATAAATTTATTTTACGCTTCATGTCTTTACGGTGTGAAATAAAATCTAAAAACCCATGTTCTAAAACAAATTCTGCACTTTGGAAACCATCTGGAAGGTCTTTACCTGTTGTGTCTTTTACCACACGTGGTCCAGCAAAACCAATCAATGCTCCTGGCTCACTGATGTTAATATCACCAAGCATTGCAAAAGATGCTGTTGTTCCTCCCGTTGTAGGGTCTGTACATAAAGACACATAAGGAATACCTGCATCTGCTAATTGCGCAAGCTTTGCACTTGTTTTTGCCAGTTGCATCAGTGAAAGCGCTGCCTCCATCATTCTAGCACCTCCAGATTTACTAATGAGTAAAAAAGGTGTTTTGGTTTTTAAAGCATGATCTGCAGCACGTGCTATTTTCTCACCAACAACACTACCCATAGAGCCTCCAATAAAACTAAAATCCATACAAGCAATCACTAAATTTTGCCCCATAGATTTTCCTACAGCCGTACGTACAGCATCATTTAATCCAGTTTTCTTTTGAGCATCTTTGAGTCTGTCTACATACTTCTTTTTGTCTTCAAACTTTAAAGGATCTTTAGAGGTAAGACTACTGTCTAGTTCTTTAAACTTGTTGTTGTCAAATAAAATTTCAAAATATTCTTTACTACCAATACGCACATGGTACCCATCTTCTGGACTTACGTAGAAGTTTTTTTCTAATTCTTCTGCGTCTACTATTTTACCTGTAGGAGATTTGTACCACAATCCTTTTGGTACATCTTTTTTGTCTTCGGTGGGGGTGTTTATCCCTTTCTGTGTTCTTTTAAACCAAGCCATATCTTTATGTGTTTAAAACGTATGTTATACTGTTTAGATTACAATGTATTTACATTATTCAAGTCCTCAAAGGCTTTTGTAAGACGTTTTTTGAATGTTAGTTCTGCACCACGCATCCATTTTCTTGGATCGTAATATTTTTTATTTGGGATATCTCCACCATCTGGATTACCAATTTGAGTTCTAAGGTACTCAATATTTTTGGTCATGTAATCTCTTGGTCCTTCTGTAAAAGCAAACTGAAGATCTGTGTCTATGTTCATCTTTACAACTCCATATCCAATAGCTTCACGAATTTCTTCAACAGTAGATCCGCTTCCTCCATGAAATACAAAATCTACTGGATTATTCCCTGTGCCAAATTTTTCTTGAACAAATTCCTGAGAATTTTTTAAGATTTTTGGTGTCAGCTTAACATTTCCCGGCTTGTATACACCGTGTACATTACCAAAAGCAGCTGCAATCGTGAACTGGTTACTAACCTTTGATAACTCTTCGTAGGCATACGCCACCTCTTCTGGCTGTGTGTATAGCTTTGATACATCTACATCACTATTATCTACACCATCTTCTTCTCCTCCTGTAATACCGAGCTCAATCTCTAAAGTCATGCCTATTTTGCACATACGGGCCAAGTATTCTTTACAAATTGCGATATTCTCTTCAATAGGTTCTTCACTAAGATCAATCATGTGAGAGCTATAAAGAGGTTTTCCAGTTTCTTTGAAATGTTGTTCTCCAGCATCTAAAAGCCCGTCAATCCAAGGTAATAATTTTTTTGCACAGTGGTCTGTATGTAAAATTACTGTTGCTCCGTATAACTCTGCTAGTTGGTGTACATGTTTTGCACCCGCAATTCCTCCAGCAATGGCCGCTTGGTGATTGTCATTAGAGAGTCCTTTACCTGCATTAAACAAACATCCTCCATTTGAGAATTGAATGTTTACAGGGGCATTTAATTCGGCCGCAGTTTCCATTACTGCATTTACACTGCTATTTCCTACAACATTTACTGCTGGCATTGCAAATCCTTTTTCTTTAGCATATGCGTGGATGGCTTGAATTTCTTTTCCAGAAGCAACTCCTGGTTTAATTGTATGTGACATAAGATGGTTTAATTTAAACGCAAAAATAATAAATTTAAGTTATAATTAACAGTCAATTCTAGTGCATTTATTTCTCTTTTTGTGGGATAGCTTTGCTAGCGGGGGCAACCCTTTTATGATCTAGTTTTTACAAGAATAAATTTGAATTTTTTCTCAAGTTCTACCCCAATTTCTAATTCTCTAGAAGGGGTAATTAATACCAATATTAAAAACAGCATTGGCAAAGTTACTTTCTTTGAACCACCTGTTTGATTCAGAAAGTGCTGGGTTGTGTATCTTAAAGCCAGTGTCTAATCTAGCTACAAAAAAACCAAAATCATATCTCAGGCCCAGACCAGAGGCAATGGCGAGTTCTTTTAAATCTTCCAAGCCGCTGAATCTAAGAGATTTGTCTTTTACATTATCCAGTGCATTCCAGATATTTCCGCCATCTATAAACAAGGCTCCTTTAAAGGCCCCCAAGATAGGGAAGCGGTATTCTAGATTAAAGGCAAGTTTAAAGTTAGCCTCATTAAACTCAAATAGACTGGCGCTAGATCCTGGACCAAGATCATAGGGTCTCCAACCTCTATTGTCATTGGCTCCACCTGCAAAATAACTCCTAGTAAATGGTATACTTTCACTATTTCCGTAAGGAATGGCTATGCCTCCAAAAGCCCGAATGGCCAGTACATAATCATTTGAGACCTGCCAGTGTTTAATAAATTCTGCCTCTACTTTTGCGTATTGAGAAAATACGACACCTAGGGTTTCATAATTTTCAGTATTATTTTTTTCAAGTCCAATAAGATTAGATATCCCTGACAAAATTTCTCCTGCAGTCTCAAGTTTCCATCGAAATCTCGAAAAATTCTTGTCAAAAATTGTTTCTCTCGTATCATGGGTCCAAGTGAAATTTGTAGAAAGAATAAGATTGTTTTCTTTTAGTCTGTTTTCTCTTTGTATTACGCTTATAAGAGTGTTTTTTTGTTCCTGATCTAGGGGGTAGACTCCTTGGGTACTATTATCTAAAAACGTATTTATACCAAAGGGAATCTCCAATTGAATTTCATTGTCTTGCGAGGTAGAATACAAAGAGGGGTCTATGCTTCCTGGATTGGCGTTCTCAATATCTTGGGCAATTTTATTAGCTTGATTGTATGAGTTGGTATAAATATTAAAGTAATTACTTGTATTGAGGTTTCTGACAAATTGTACATTAAATAAATCAAAACTATTTGTTCTGGTTTTTGATGGACGCCAATTGTAATTAAAGACCCCACTAAGGTTTTGTCTGTCTAGCCCTATATTGTTTTGTGCATTAAATCCAAGACTAATATTGGTAGTTGGTGCCATGTATTTTGGGATCCATCTATCTACATTAACAGGCAGCATGACCCTAGGTATAGACAATTTTGAAGTAACACCAAATTCTGAGATATTAAAAAAACTGTCGTTGTCTGCAACATCTTTTGAGGCTCCCAGTGAGCCATTACCAGATATTTGTAAAATCTCAGCTCCTCTAAAAACATTTCTTAAAAACAATGAGCCTTTAAATCCAATACCCAGTTGCTGAATGCTTGAGGAAAAGGCATCAAAACTAGCATCTAGTGTTGCCTTTTTTCTTGGAGTTAAAAAAATAGTACTCACCAAGCTTTGATGAGATAGATCTCTTGGGTCTTCCTGGTAGGTTATATTTGGGTATTTAAAAACGTTTAAATCACTAAGTTGGTTGTAGGTTAGGTTTCTATCTACATCTCTATAAATTTTGTTGGGTAAAATAGCAATAGCGTCTGTAATGGCCTTTGGGTTGTATTTTAATTTGTCGTAACTAAATAATGTATACCCATTATAGCGAACAGAATCTTGGAACTTCCTTCCTTGGTTGGCAAAGGAGTAATCTGTTAAAATTTTTACATCATTTACTTTATAGACTTTAAAAGGCACTGTTTTGGTAGTGTCATTAACTTCAATGGAGCGCTGGGGTATGATATAGGTAATGTTAACTTTATTACCGGTATTAACGGTGTCTGCCTCAAAATTTATGTAGTCTCTGTCAAAGTTATACAAGCCAGAGTTGCGTAGTTGTAGGTTAATACGTTCTCGCTCGTTTTCAAAATCTGTAGCAGCATACTGAGTTGCTTTTTTTATAAAGGTGTTATTTTTAGTGGCCTGAATGATAGAGTCTATAATTGGAGAGGCAATTTTCTGAGAAATGTTATTTACATAATAAGGTTCTTTTAGAGTTACATTATAAGTAATCTCTGCTCTGTTGGCTTTGCGCTTATTTTTTGTAATCTCATAACCTACCTTTACATTAAACCATCCCTTTTTTTCATACCACTGTTTGATACGTTCCAGGGATTTTTTGGTTTTAGTTTCATCAATGATCTCTGGAGCATCTCCAGATTTTTTTAACCATTGGTTAAAGCTTGTGTAATAGTTTCCTAGTTCGTCTACTTGTTTTTTGGAAAGCAGGCGTATTAATTTTTGTTCTCTTTTGGGTTTTTTATGCAGCCAAGTGTTAAAAGTACTATCTGGCTGTTGGTCTGCAAGATTGTATAAATACAGCCCTGCAGGTATGCCAATTAATGGTATTTTAGTATTAGGGCGCTGGGTTAATTGGCTAAAGACCCCAAAGTCATCTACTTTTTGTTCATCTACCTCAATGGTGTTTTTTGTGAGTAAAAGTTGATCTTGAGTTACATTTTTAACTGCATTACAAGACCCTAGGAGGGTCGTAATTCCTAAAATTAATGATATTTTTGTGATGCCTAATTCCAAATGTGTTGAAAGGGTCAAGAGGGTTGTTTGTTTAAAATCAAAAATACTATAATTTGATAAGTAAAGTTCAAATAAAACTAATAACGAGTTTACAGCAAAAAAAGTACCGTAACAAAGAAGGTCTTTTTATTGCAGAGGGTCCTAAGGTGATAGCGGAGCTTTTAACCCAAGGACTTGAGCTTCACAGCCACTATCATATAAATCTGCAGGCTGATGATTCTGGTATTCAAGAAATTTCAGAAGTGCTCCTTCAAAAAATTAGTTGTTTAAAAACGCCAAACACCTCTTTGGCAACCTTTAAAATACCTACTCCAAAACCACTTATAAACACCGGGCTCACCCTTGTGGTAGACGCCGTAAGAGATCCAGGAAATTTAGGCACAATAATTAGACTCTGTGATTGGTTTGGAGTTAGCCAATTAGTGTGTTCTATGGATACCGTAGATTGCTATAACCCTAAGGTTGTTCAAGCAACGATGGGTTCTATAGCTAGAGTTGCTATTCATTACTTAGACATTCATCAATATATACACCAGGCTAAAGTGCCTGTCTACACAGCCATTATGGATGGAGAAAATGTATATAATGCCACCTTGGCTAGTGATGCAATATTAATTATGGGAAATGAAGCAAATGGGGTTTCTCAGAAAATAAAAGCCCTTTCTACCCATCAAATTGCCATTCCACAATTTGGGGACTTGCACGCTACAGAGAGTTTGAATGTGGCCTCTGCCACGGCAATACTCCTGAGTGAGTTTGTGCGTACTACTGAAATGTAAAATTAATAAACACCCCCCGAGAATTAATAGCGCTGAGATTTGAAGTCCATTGACTTAATGGGTTATTATCTGGCACCAGTTCATTGCTAGTTGCAAATACGCCCCTAATTGTTGGCGTGAATTTAAAGAAATATAAATAAATATCTACTCCAAAACCAAGCTCAAAATAGTTGGTGATGCGCGTGGTCCTGAATTGTCCTAGGCTATTATCTTCAGGGTTTTTCTCGTTACTTGACAAGTTTAAAGAGGTAGAAACCCCACCCACTACAAAAGGCTTCCAGTTGTTGAGCCTTTTGGTGCTAAACTTTAGCAACAATGGCAGGTGAATATAGGTAGATTTAACCTCACGCAGTGCGGCTATTTCATCTCCAATTCTTGGAAAAATTAGGTTTCTTTGGGTAAAATAAAGTCCTGGCTCTAGCCTAAGGTTTATGTATTTGCTGATGCGCATATCTCCAATAAGCCCCACGTTAAAACCTGTAGTTGGCTCAACAATGACATCTGTATTAGTGTTTCCCAGCTCATCGTTGTATTCAATTTTAAAATCATAGCTATTAAACCCTAAAAAGTAACCCCAAGTTAAAAATTTGGCATCAAAGGTTTCTAGGTTAGACAAGCGCTCACTGCTAAATAGTTGCGCTTGAACACTTTGAGTGAGCAGTCCTAGGGCCAGAAGTATTATTAGTTTTTTCATACTATTTTGTAGCGCTATAAATGGTAGCTACACCAAAAGTTTGTGGTTTGTGTTGTACCTCTATAAACCCGGTTTTTCTTAAAATATTGTTTAATGCTTCTGCGTAAGGAAAAACAGAGGCGCTTTCACTTAAATAGTTATAAGCAACTTTGTCTTTACTAAATAAAGTACCCACCAAGGGTAAAATGTTCTTGCTATAAATATGGTATCCTTGTTTGAAAGGAAACTTCTCTGGAACAGAGGTCTCTAAGATAATAAACAGCCCGCCCTTTTTTAATACACGTAGTATTTCAGAAAGTCCTTTTTCTAGATTTTCAAAATTCCGTACTCCAAAAGATACCGTAACCACATCAAAACTGTTGTCTTCAAAAGGCATAGCCTCACCATCTCCTTTAATAAAATCTACCTTTGCCTGTAAGGCCGTGTTGTTTACTTTTTTACGTGCCATTGACAACATTCCCTCAGAGAGATCAAAACCTATGATTTTTTTTGCTGAAATGTATTTAGCAAATTCTATGGCTAAATCACCGGTGCCAGTAGCAACATCTAGTATGCTATCTGGGGTATGATTTTTTGCCATCTGCAGCACCTTACGGCGCCATTTTAAGTCTGTACCTAAAGATATTACTCTGTTAAGGCTGTCATACTTATTTGATATGGTGTCAAACATTTGTTCTACCTGCTCTTTTTTGTTGAGGGTAGAATCTTTGTAAGGGGTTACTTTTTTTTGTGTTGTCATTTCGGGTGCAAAAATAGCATTTTTTATTGTTACATTTTTTCAATTTTTGAAAACGACATTAAAATAAATAATCTTGTAAATACCCTTGTTTGGTTGCAGAATCATTCTCAAAATAGAAGATGCCATCTGTTGTGTCCTTTGTGATTTAAAAATTCAATACATTTGCACCTTATTTCTAATTACTGTTATGAAAATTATTATCGCCGGTGCAGGTGAAGTAGGGTTCCATTTGGCAAAACTATTATCTTTTGAATCTCAAGATATTACACTTATTGATACCCACAGAGATTCTTTGTCATATGCAGATACCCATCTAGATATACGTGTTGTTCGCGGAGATGCAACCTCTATCAAGGTCCTGGAAGACAGTAATGTTATTGACACAGATTTGGTCATAGCTGTAACCTCCTCAGAGACTACCAATATCACTGTTTGCGTTTTAGCCAAACAATTAGGAGCAAAGAGGACCATAGCTAGAATTTCAAACACTGAATTTATAGATCGTAAAGATGAGGTTGGTTTTACCAAATTTGGTATTGATGAGCTAATTTCTCCAGAATCTTTGGCTGCCAATGAAATAGAGTTGCTTTTAAACCAGAGTGCTTTTAACGACACCTATGAGTTTGAAGGGGGCGCCTTAACTATGATTGGCCTGCATTTAAACCGCACCAATAGTTTTATAGATAAAACAGTTAAAGAGGTGGCAAGCGTGTTTCCTAATTTAAAGTATGTGCCTATAGCCATGCAACGTTACGGCACTCAATATACCATTATACCCAGAGGAGATACTCAATTTAAAGAAGGGGATCAGGTGTATTTTATAACCACCAAAGAAGGGGTTGATGAAATCTACGAGCTTACCGGAAAACAGCGGCACGAGATTAGAAATGTTATGATTTTGGGAGGGAGTAATATTGGGTATAAAACAGCCAGTGATTTATGTAAAAATAGATTTAACGTAAAGCTTATCGAAAACGATAAGGAAAAGGCTTTTGAGATAGCCGATGACATACCAAGCTGTCTGGTTATTAATGGTGATGGAAGAAATGTAGAACTTCTCCTAGAGGAGGATGTTCAAGGCATGGATGCTTTTATTTCTGTAACAGGAAATAGTGAAACCAATATCATGTCTTGTTTGGTAGCGAAATCTAAAGGGGTTAAAAAAACAATTGCCCTTGTAGAGAATATGGACTACTTTCAGTTGTCTCACTCTATAGGTATTGATACTT
>Ga0213868_10005010_pt1 | contig 11988 bp, 12 predicted proteins | sample PICome_9_FD_160087 | JGI IMG/M metagenome (GOLD analysis project Ga0213868, IMG submission 160087) | Coastal seawater microbial communities near Pivers Island, North Carolina, United States - PICO127 | ecosystem: Environmental > Aquatic > Marine > Coastal | place: USA: North Carolina...
CCGCCGCCGGCATCGCCGCCGCTGCTGCCGCCACCACCCACGCCGCCACCCCGCGCCCCGCCACCACGCCCGCCGCCAGTACCTCCAGCTCGACCACCACCTCCGTCCTTCCCCCCGCCACTACCGTTTGCTCCACCAATCGGGGACGACAAGTACTCGCGGTTGATTTTCCACGATCTCACGCCCGAGCTCGCCCGACTGCGCGGCGAGACCGGCACCGCCTTTGTCCCACACGCAGTCAAGATCGGGCTGGCGGGCGTCTATGGTGAGTGCGATTCTCCCGTGCATGCTCCCCGTCCTTGTAGCCCTCTCACAATTCCTACACATCACGTCAACACACACTTCTTTGATGGTCTTCCAAGCTTTTGATATGGAACATCTATCCCCGCATTTCGCTTTGCCGTATTTCTTCTGGTTCTACGTCGACGCGTGAGGGTGTCAGCTCGCTTGTCATCTTCCATGTCTTTGATTCGCGATTGGAAATTCCATTCGTCCGTGGTGCTTCTATCCGGATTCCAACTCCAATCGGGAAGCCCTTCAAGCCATTCACGCCGCTGAACGCTGGTAGCAATGGGTGGCTCGGATCGAGTCCAACTAAACGTCGAGCATACACAACACCAATCACATGCACATCACAATCTTGCGACCCGCCATTTGCATCTGTGCCAGCCCTTTGTTTTTCTGACATGGCGTACCTGACACCTCCACGCTCAGGTTTTAGAGATTCGCCCTACATCGAGGCGATTCATTTTTCAAACAAATCGTGTCCATTAATCACCGACCAAATCGCGGCCTCGTTCACCACGACCAACAATTCGAGATCGGAAGTGAGCTTCTTCGTCAACGAACTAAAGCCCGACTGCGCGCTGCCGACGCAGGGCAAAGCTTTCACTTTTCTCAATTTAAACGAGCAATGTGCAAACTCCGTGGTCGCCGGCGAGCACGTCATCGGCCTCACGTTCGAGCCGCGCTGCGTCGTGGTCACGCTCGCCACAACGTCACGCCGCGACCTCTTCGACCAGTTGCTCGCCGCTGGGCGCCCACTCGACGATCCATTGTGAGTGCACTAATCGAACCCTACACGCCCGCACACACACCAAATGCTTTGTCGTAATCACTGCGTGCTGTGTGTTGTATTCAGGCGCATACTAGTCAACTACACGTTAGCGACAGAACAAGAGCCAGACGTCTTCGCGGCCTCGACCAACTGCCAAAACTCGATGCTCCTGCACGAGAACTATCTGCTCGATCGCATCCTCCAGGACGAATTCACGGAACTCGCTCAAGTGCGCGCCGAGATTGTGAGCTACCAACAGGAGATCGAGTTTGCCGACTTTGTAAAGGATTCAACCAGGTATTTCCAACCCCCGTCGCTGCCCCCGCCTCCTCCGCCGTCGCCGCCGCCACCAGGAGCGCCGGGGGGCCAACTCTCCGTAGCACCGCCAAATCCACCGACTCTCCAAACGTACGAGGTCTACGTGCAGCAGCTCAACAACGAACTCTCCGTCCTACAAGTCCGCGAGCGCGCACTGCTTTCCGACATACAAGGATGCGAGTCGTTCGGAGGCTCGCGCACACATGTATGTGGCCTGTCTGCCGCGGAAGGGCCCAATCCGTGGATCGCCAAGAACGGCCAGTCCTGCCGCGGCAACGCGACGCGTTCGGCGCGATTTGGCGATTTCTGCTCGTATTGGAGTTCTGAGGTGCGCGCGCCAAACTTGACACCAACTTTGAACTTGACACCAACCACCTTTGACTAACACCCGACGGTGTTGTGTTCGACCACAGTACAACGTCGACGCCGCGCCTGCAGATGAAAAGTCGGAGTTGCTCAAAGCGGGCACATGGTGCTACGCCGACGATCTCGGCACCGAGACGCTCGAGTGTGACGGGCGCGCGCAACGCACCCAACGCGCAGGCGTGTACGAACTCAAAGTACGCGCATTCATACTTCACATCGACCCATTCTCGCGTCTGTTTCTCATACGTGTGTGTTGCTGTGGTTGTTGCAGAGATGGCTACGCCCAGATCGACACTACTGCGAATTCAGCTTCTTCCGGTCGCGCATCAATCCACCGGCCTCCGGCTCGGCAGAGGCGTGCCGCGCGGTCATCGCCCAGCGCAACGAGACCTGCTACAAGGTGTGTGCAATGAACGGTGTTCACGCCGCGCCTACGAGCCATGCACTGAAATCCGATCACTCCCTCGACCACGCCCACAGGAATGCGACGTCTGTGACGCGTTTTGTTCCTCGGGGATCGCCCGCGCGGCCAAGGATGCGATCAAGTGCAGTATCGACCTCCACGTGCTTGGCCTCACCGCTGCAGCACACACGTCCGACGCGGGGCAGCAAATCGCCTACGGCCACGGCGCCATCCGCAAAACGGGTAGATCACCGACCCCCGAAACGGCCTATCTCGAACAATTCGACATCTTGGTCAACAACGACATCGACCAACCACGAATCAACCGCGATTCGGTCTCGTGTCGTCGGCCACATCGCGAGTCGCGCACCGGAACGTTTACGCCGCCGCTCGACAACAATGGAAAACCGAAGAAACGCAACGGGTTCATGGTGCCGTGCTCGACCTCGTCCGATTGCTACTCCAGATGCGGCGAGCACCCAACTTCGGGCCATTCCTACGCCTGCACGCCCAATCCGCTGTTTTACACCTTCCACGTGGTGAACGAGAGCCTGACCGAGGAGACGCTCGCGATCGAATTGTCCGCGCAAGATCTCGCCCCGGGCATCCCAGTGACGGCCGACTTCGACTCCTTCGAGACCCGGCTGGCATTGCTCGAGGCGCGACCCAGGTGGCTTCCGGTTTCGGACACCGTCGCCACACAGAGCTATTTTGTGGACGAACCAGGGGAGAACAAGTTTGACACCCCAGCGAATTCCTACGGCGTGTGCACCGACGTGCGAATGGATTACATGCACACCAACTGCGAATCGCGCGCCGGGTCCGCCGCCGTGATCGGTCTCATTGGCTGCACCGCAAAATTGGGGTACGCCAATCACACCCATACGTTCATACCAATACATCCATTCGAACTTACTGACACGCGTGTTTGTTGCTTGGTTTGCAGATGGAACATAGGTAAGAGACGGCTCTGCACACTACCCGCCCATTCCCCTATCCCTATCGAACCCGCGCGCGCTTTCCCGAGGAGCCACCCGCCTCGCCCGATGGGACGTCTTCGTCCTCGCTGTCGGGCGCCTCTTGCATTTCTTCGATTGGTTGGGTCCAATCCACCGGGGCGAAGAGTGGGTTCACTGGTGGAAACTCACACGGCTGGATCAGCTTTTGGGAGCCCTTGGAGATGCAGACGACGGATTTGGCGACGTCGGGGTGGTACTCCGGGTCTTTCAGGACGAGTGGTTTGCCGTTTGACTCGCAGTGGTAGTATGCGTAGCCGATCTGCATCATCGGGTCGGAGGGCGACGATTTGAGGTTGTCGAGGAACTTGACCACCTCCTGGAAGCGCAACTCGCGCGACGTCTTAAGGGTACGCCCTCCGACGTGGTAGCCGACGTTGGGGTTGATGCGCAGCCAAAACACATTCATCTCACCTCCCAAGTCGGCGAGGACGATCGACTCGCAGATGTTCCACATGCGCGTCGTCTCACAGAGCTGGGAGTTGTACCCGTGCTGTTCCTCGTCGACCTCGAGAAATACCACACGACCGTCATGGGTGGTGACCACAAAGTCGACGTAGGCGTACTTCTTCTCGCCGGGCATGAAGTCGCGTGCCAACGCGCAGCGGTGGTCAAAGTAGACCTCGCGGGTGAACTGGCCCGGCGCGGGCACGCGGCCGCGCTCGAAGGACTCGACGTAGCCGCCAAGGACGAGGGCGTTCTTCATTGCTTCTTCCTGCTTCTTCCTGCGCTGGATGCCTTCGTTGGTGTGCCAAGCTTGTTTGTGCACCGCCAGATTACCGGATGTGTAAAACGCCGCGTCGCAGCCTTCAAAGTCGCACACAAAGGGCCTATGTCCCGTGTGCATCCTTACATGCGATTGAAGATGGTGGCCTTGCAATGCTTTGTAACCACAACCTTCGAATGGGCACTCGAATCGTTTTTCGCCTGTATGAGTTCGCTTGTGTTCTGCAAGAATCGAAGATCGTGTACACGAATACTGGCAACCGTCGACGTCACATTCGAATGGCCGTTCGCCGGTGTGTTTGCGTTTGTGAGCCTGCATATCGCTTAATTGGTTGCATCGAAATGTGCATCCTTCAAAGTCACAGGCATGTGGTTTTTCATCATTGTGAGTTTGCTCGTGGTGTTTTCTACTGGTCCATCCTTTGAATCTCTTGTCGCAGCCAACAACGGAGCATTTGTATGGCCGTTCATCGTTGTGTTTGCGCATGTGTGCAACGAGATTCGCTTGTTGGGCAAAACTAGCCACACATCCATCAACGCTACATTTGTGCGGTTTTTTGCCGCTGTGCGTGCGCTGGTGCATCTTCAAGTTATACGGACTTCCGGAAATCACTTTGCCGCAAACATTGCAGGGTGGATTTGGCATACTGGTTTTCTGGAGTGGAGCAGCCCGACCCCCTGCATCTGACCGAGTCTTGACTTCTGGCTCCCCGCTGTCCTATCTTACTCGCGTGCTTCGATTCGCGTGTGTTCGCAGCCTATTGCGGTGCAAAAATTGAGCGCTACGGCCCAGATTTCTTGGTGACCTCGATTTCAAGCGAGTCGTTGGAGTGGCCACGCGTGTTGGTCGAGGGCGGCACCGTCAACGGCCTCGTGCAGCAGCGTGTGGTTTGCGGCGATGCAATCGATTGCCAGAGTACGCAATCATTGAACGCCATGACCACCGGTTTCTGTCTGACGGTGTCACTATGTTGTGTTCGCAGCAAAGTGCGAACGTTTCGCGCGCACGTCGCGCGATGGGATGGACATCCCGGCGAATTGCGCGCTGTGCGATAGTATTTGCCCAACGAATTTCGGCACGACTATCACGGAGGGTGTCCAAGCGTTGGCAATCGATGTCGGGAATGCAGTCCGACTAATCGACAAATGCTTCGCTGGCGGGTTTGGCGGATGTGTCTGCAATGTGATGCTGTCTCTGAAGCCCGCGTGGATCGACTTCTTGCCGACGCCGAAAGAGCGCTGCATCGGAGGCAACATCTTTGGCCTGTTGGCCAACAAGATTTTGGAAATGACGCTGCAATCGGTGGAAGATTCGTTGAACCTGTTCGTCGTCAAGCCGACCAATAATATCATCCGGACCATCTTCAAATCGATCTCGTTTGGGTTTTCGAGCGGTCCTAAGTTACCGAATATTTGCCTGACCGGTTTCTGGAAGCCGGGAGGGCAGTGCTTCGATGGCGATGCGTCCTTTTTTGAGCATTTTGGGTGCTACAACACCGACCGCGCACGAGCGGACAACCAATGCTACTTTTTCAGGTTCGTTTCACACGACTTCCCTGCCCATTCAAACACACTACTCCCCAACACCGCTGCTCGTTTGCTGACTTTGCACCCGCCCACCCGTGCCCACTGCAGGCAACGCGCCATTTGTGGGATGGAGGGCGGTCAAAATCGCTACGGCCGGTACCAGGACCTCTTCACCGCGCCGTCGGGCGACGAGCTCGATGCAACGTACCAGAAGATCGCCGGCGATTCGTACAGGACAATGAACCCCACCCTCGCAGCGCTGGTGCGATCGGTCGACTCGGCGACGCTCAGTGCCGACGCCGAAGCGGCCAAAAACGTGTGCGACGACTCGATTCACGAATCGATGGATTTGGACGAGGTACGCGCCCGTTGCTCAAATGCACACTAGCACGCACACACTGCACACACTACTCATCTACAGACTCAAAATACAAATCCAATACATTATTGGATGACACCGCAGATTATAATTTCGTGTATCTTCCACCACATCGAGGGCTTCTGCCCGTCGAGCGATTCGTCCGAGGGCTTCCAGACCTTTCTCAAGTCGATCGATTGGCGACTCCCGACGGTTACGTGGGATTGGACGGCGCCGTAAGTTGCAAATGTCGAACTCTACTCCTACGCAGACATACCCTAAACCTCACACACACTCTCCCCTCTCGTCCACAGGCCACCTCCGCCGCCTGGCTTGCTCAAACGCGGCCCGTTGGCGCGCATCGCCGTTTACGACCCCGAGGGCTTTGCACTGGCCGAGCAAGCGCTCGACGACTTCTTCCCCGCGCTCGAGTACGTCGCCTCCAAGTCGACGGGCTCGCGCATCCGCAACAAGTACGGGCCCAAGTACTTTGTCAACAAGTACGAGCTGTCGATGGCCTTCATGGCGGCCGAGAACTTTGAGGTGCGCGCGGGTCCATGGCGCTTCGCTCACTCGTTTGGTTCTCACATCGATTGCGCCTCCACTGCCTGACAGGACAAGAACAGCATCTCGGCGCGCATGATCCAAGCGCGCTTCACCAACTTTGGAAGATTCTCGTGCATCGCCATGCTCGAGTTTGCGAGCGATCGGGACAACGCGGCCGCGGGCACGACCCAGCCCGTTTCGGCGCGATTGGACAATCCGGCCGACTACAACTCACCGTGGGACCGCAACTGGATTTTGTACTTTGCCACCGTCTTTTCCGAATCGCTGCAGAAGGAGGTCGGGCGAAAGGCCAACTTCCTCGAGGTCAACGTGCTCGAGTTTTGGCAGCAGCAATGTGAAGAACCAGCGGCCTACCGTGCACCCGTGCCGACGAGCATGTGGTCGAGCGATCCGAAGCGGCTGGGCACCGTCGACGCCTTCGACACCTCGGTCGAGGTGCGCGATTTCGCGCCGTTGGTCTCGTTCGGCTCGTTGCGGCAGCTCCGCGCGGCCGACGGTCCTGCGGCGGTGCAGTGGCCCGAGGACGCCACAACCAGCCTGCTCTTTGATCAGAACACCAATGCGATCAACCAATTTGGATCGACCGATACGACCGACTACGGGCGGCGTATGAGCGACGACACCGCGCCGAACGCGTCGGTGATCGAATGGGCAGAGAACGGGCTGAGTTATCGCGACGACGACGACAACGTGAGCATCACGACCGGGCCACGACCGGCGCCGGGGAATACGCGCCGCGGGCGTGGGCTCTTGATGAACTTTGTCATCCAAGGGCTGATCACAAAAGCGCTCGGCAACGTCCTCGAGGTAAATCCATACAAGAAGATCGACAAACAGTTCGAGTTCGAAATTCCAAACTCGCCACGCCCTCATTTCTACTACGATCGACTGGCCCGACAGACCAACGTGGCAAAGGACTTGTTGCGCGACGTATATTGCAATCCCGACTACGAGCTCACGGTCGAACAGGTGGTGGGGAACCCGGCGCCGCACGCCTTCACCGATACGATCGTCGATTCCTCAACGCAGAACCGTCCACGCGACATGATAACATACGGCAACTTGCGTGGCGGCGACGTCAATCGCGGCTATCAAGGCAATGGTCCCGGTGGGCAAACCCCGTCCTACAAGGACACGTCGCTGCAGAGCTGGGTCTACATTACGAGCTCCGACGACCCTGAAGTTGCAATCGGCTTCCACCGCCTCGCCGACTTGCGCATCTGGCCGGACACGGGGTGTGATCGAGTGAAGAGCCAGCCATGCGGCTCGGTCACGGCGAGCGGTTCGGGTTCGACGACCGCCTGGCTCACACTCGCCTGGTTCCAGATCTTCTTCAACCTCGCCGGTCGGCGGTTGCAATCCTCGGCGATCACGTACATTAAGAACAACGATGCCACCGCTTACGTTGAGCCGTCGGTGCAAACGTACCGCAGCGGCGTCGAGGCGCTGCTCCACTCCCGTTGCTCGACCTGGCTTGCGAGCAACGGCGTCGGCGGAGCGACCGCGTGCGAGGGCGCGCGCACCAAATGGTACGCCGACTCGACCAATGGGTGCTCGCGCGGCCGCCTCGAGCTGGTGGACACCACCATCTACGAGCCGCGTGGTACGTATCTCGGCCGATTTGCGCCGCCAACACCTCCGCCGCGGGCATCGCCATCGCCACCGCCACCCTCCCCGCCTGGACCACCGCCACCGCATCCGCCACCCAAACCGCCCACTTTTGCATCGCATAACGCTGCCCTCGCATTCGCCGCGAAAATTCAACGCGACTTCTGCGACTCAGTGTACATAGTGTCGGCGGAGACGCGGTGCAACGTACGCGCGCAATTCCCTCTCTGCTATACTCATTCGCACCACTGACTCTCTCTCTCGCGTCCTCATCCTCCACAGGCACTGGCAAAGGAGATGCACGTCCAGTTCCAGTTGGATGCCACCTGGCACCCGCCCGCGCTGCCTCCAATTGCACCGGAAAACTCGGGAATCCCACCCCCACCGCCGCCCTCACCGCCCTCGCCACGACCACCACTGATCGAAGACCGAATCATTCGACGCGTACCGATCTACGCGGCGACGCTCTCGACGTACTTTTTACCAACGGTAGCGTATGCCCTTTCCCGCCAGCAAACGTGCTACCACTGAGCGGAAATGATTTCGAATCTCTCGTGCAGGTCGCGCCTTCGCCACCGCCCTATGGCTACGCTCAGTACGCAAGTGGACGGGCGCTCCAGTCGGACATGGGCGTCACTGTCGATCCGGCGCAGCGCGCGGCGCTCGACACCGCGGTCGCAAACATGGGCTCCACGCCGACCAAGTGGGCCGCGTGTACGGAATCGTTGATGGCGGCGGGCGCGCCGTTGCCGTGCCGCACGGCGGGCAATCCGCTCCGTTGCCTTGACGGCGCGACGCATTGCGGCACTGTTTTGGAGAACACATACGAACCGTTCCTCGAACTGGACTTTCATGAGTACGTGCCCGATTACAACGGGCGAATGTATTTCTTTATGATCCACTTCAAGTTGCCAGCGGAAGAGGAGTACGCGCGGCTGATGTTTCATCCACTCGAAGCGTACGGTGGTGACACCCAGGTGAATCGCGGCTGGAAGATCGACGTATACGACGACCACCACCATGACCTGCCGGTCCAGTGCCAAGACTGGAACTATGGCTCGAGCGCGACCGAATACGTAGATGGGCTCGTGGACCTGCATCACCTGTGTCTCACACCAACGGCGACCGACGAAGAGTACGAAGTAATGAGCAAAGTCCGATTTGTACGCATCACGCTGATTGGACAGTATCGCCAGATCTGGTTCGATGAGATCAATATCTACTTCCGCGCGATAATCGACGTCGAATTGAGCACAAACGAAACATACACCATATCGGCGTCGCGTTGGCCGCCGCCACCAACGGCGAGGATCCCTGAGCCCCCAGCAGCGCCAGATCCTCCAGCAATCCCCATCGCAAACTGTCTCTTTTACATCAACGAAGCAAAGGCCGATTTCGAACAGTATGTTGTCGTTCACGAACCGTGTGGCCTCACACAGGAGCGATGCTGTGCGCTCGCCGATGAACATAATCGCCTCGAGACGTCAGCGTTTGTCGACTCCTTTGTCCTCTCGGCCTCGGGATGCTGCGTGCTGACGAGTCTGAGTGGCGGGAGCACTTCGGTGACTTTGCCCGTCGATAGCATGGGCGCCAAGATCGGTTGGATGCCGTACCAAATGGGTATCGCCGGTATGGGGGTGCTTGTTGTTGTCTGAAGGGTATGCACGCGACACACCTAGCCAAACGTAAGTTTATATGTAACATGGACAAGTTTAATTATAAAACAAACCCAAAGTATCAAGTTTAGATGTAATTTTACAACCCCAACGACACTCGCGCGTTTTCGAACGCGGCGTCAATTCGCATCCGCTTGTTCGAGTTCGATGGATCGTCCATAATGTCATGAAGTGCCTCCTCAGCGTCGTTCCAAGCGCATGTATTGCGTTTGAGGTCGCTGAGCAGTCTATCGAGTGCGTATATCTTTTGTTCGACACGTCTCCAATCCTCTAGCAATCCAAGATCCTTCGATTCCACAACATTAAGCTGTATGAGCCTCTTAATTCGGTTAAGTACAGGTTTGCCAAGTGCGACAGTGGCATCATGGAGTACCTTAAGCGCGTCACAATCGATCGATAGACGATCTTTCAACACTGGCTCCATTTCTATACTGATCAGACCAAAGAGAGGCACTAGAGTTTCTTCAACGAGATCGATGCGTGGATACACCTTTGCTGTTGCCGCGGCAATTTTGACCCACAGGTCGCCCCGGAGCTCTGTCGATGCGAGGTTTAGGTCGGCGCCATTTCGATGAACGGCGGCCAGCACGATCTCTCTGTCGGATCTGTATTTTTTAGGCGCCAGTCCAAAAACAGCTGCGCTTTGTTTCACGGCCGCCAGCACGACATCGCGATCGTTTTTCAGGCTTTCCGACGCGTAAATGAATGCCAGTCCAGGTGTCTGAACGGCTGCCAACACAATCTCTTTATCGCCCCGCATGTTGGCTTGCGCGTGTAATACAGCAGCTCCGGTTTGCCTGACGGCGGCCAACACGACCTCGCGGTCGTTTTTGAGCTCGAGCGACGCGAAGGCGAGGGCAGTTCCATTTTGCTTCACCGCGGAAAGAACGACCTGTTTGTCGCTTCGAAGCTCGATTGATGCAAATTCGAGAGATAGTCCATGAATTTGTACCGCTGCAAGCACGATCTGTTTGTTGTTTTGAAGCTGATTCGATGCGAACTCGAGCGCCCGACTGTAATAATTGGATTTGTAGCGTCTGGCACGAGCAGGTGTGTGCGTAACAGCTAAAAGCACAACCTCTCTATGAACGCGGGTGCTAAAAAGCGCATCGTAAACCCGTCATTCGTGACCTTTTCGATCGCATTCGCCCGCTCTGCGTCGGATATCGCGCCAATTGAAAGTGGATCTTCATGTAGCGCGAGCCTCGTGAGGGTTGGTAGCATTTTAGTTTCTATTTATGATGTGACGAAAACCGGTTATCTGTATACCAACACACACCCACCCACCCACACCCACCCACACACCCGCGCTCATGCCGCGTTGGCACTGATCGATGCAGCGAGCTCGCGCTTGCGCTTGCCGATGGCCTTGTTGCGAGCGAGACCATCTTTTACGCGCTGGTCTTCGGGGATGGCCTTGATGTTGTCGTAGAAGAGCTCGCAGATGAGGAGCGGGCGATCGGTCTGCTTGGGCGGCAGCTCAAAGTCTGGATCGGCGAGGGTTTTGATAGTGCGCACGAGCTCGGCCAGGCGCCGCGCCCACTGGCCCGCCTGCTTGGGGTGGACGTGGACGAGTTGGTTGTCTTTGTCGGCGCGCGTGAAGCAGGACGGTTGGCGCTTCCCGTTGTAGTCGGTGTAGGCGTCGGGGTTGAAGCGGATCATCACAACGGTCTTGCCGATGTTTTGCAGGACGAAGCTCGCCTCGCGCTCGCGCTCCTTGGCGCACTCGTAGGCGCGGTGGGAGAGCTCGTCGACCTCGACGAGGAGGACGCGGTCGGCGAGTGTGAAACGGGCGTCGGGGCGGGCGCGGCTGCCGACCACGAAGATGCGGTGCGTAAACGACTTGTCGAAGACCCAGTTGTAGTCGGGGAATTTCGTCTTGAGCACTTTGCGCGTGGCATACTCCTTGGCGTGGACCGAGCTCCGGGCGGACTCGGCGCGGGGGTCGTCGGGGTACGAGGCCACGAAGCAGCTCGCGCACCGACCGTCGAAGCGGCCTCCCTTGCCGATTTCCACGGCGACACCAATGGCACACACGCCGCACCCAACCGGACCGGGGCAGCGTTTGCCGCCGCCGTGCTGGACGCAGTGCGTTGGTGCGCCGCCGGGGGTGTTTGGGAGCGCCTGTTGGGAGCACTCGATGCACGCGCGGAAGTACCGCTCCCCGCTGACGACGGCGCGGAAGGGCACGTACTTGGTCTGTGCGTCGACGTGCCAGTAGACTTTCTCGTCGTCGGCGTCTTTGGCGGCGGGTGCGCGCTCGAGGCCGTCGAGCAAGCGGTCGGCCGCCTTGCGTTTGGCCATCTCGGCTTCGAAGCGCGTGTGTTCGGCGGCCCGCAGCGTCGGGAGCGCGGCGGCGCACTCCG
>Ga0213868_10005012_pt1 | contig 11985 bp, 11 predicted proteins | sample PICome_9_FD_160087 | JGI IMG/M metagenome (GOLD analysis project Ga0213868, IMG submission 160087) | Coastal seawater microbial communities near Pivers Island, North Carolina, United States - PICO127 | ecosystem: Environmental > Aquatic > Marine > Coastal | place: USA: North Carolina...
GGGGAATTCCCTCCTTGTCCTGGATCTTAGTCTTAACGTTGTCAATCGTATCCGATGGCTCGACATCAAGGGTGATGGTTTTTCCAGTGAGAGTCTTGACGAAAATCTATTAACGTATAAAATGTGTGAGATAATGATGAATTTGCTGTATGTATCCTTCAATTATTAGCCAAAGACTTGGCCAAAGACTGCATTAGAAGAGACTCATGAGAATCTGGCGCACTTGGTAGGTAGCTCCTGCGATACTTTTAATTCCGTTCTTCAATCGTGGATAATATTTCATCCATTTTTAACGTAGGTTTCACTGAAGAAATGAATAAGGTTTCAATTACTTCCCCCTTCTTTATTCGTAATCATCGGGATCGATTCCTAAGTGTTATTACTTATTCATTCTTTGAAAATGACCCGAAGAAGGGTGCTCCAAACCGTTGACAAGTTCCGACATCATGATGGAAGTTTAACGAAGTGAATCGCAACCGTTTTCACGCACACGTAGTCCACAGCCTCTCTAATGAATCTTTAACAAGCGTCTTTGGCAAAATCAATGAATATGGATTTTAATTAAAGACTTACCTGCATGTTGATAGTGTGTTTCTTGAAGGTTCTGTTTTCGATGTTTTTTTTTGTTCGGAGCAAAAAAGTGTGAGAGTTCGGAGAGAGAACTCGATGGAAACCAAAAATTTTCAAATCGCGCTTTCTATTCGCACGACTAACGGACTTGAAATCAGCCTCCGAAAAAAGCGATCAGACATCAGACACACACACTGCGCTGATCGCTGATAGCATTTCTCACACTATTCCAAATATCTGGTGTTTTTCTAAGCCTCATTAGAACGAATCAATCAATCATGACTTCATACATTTGCATACAAATTTCACCGGTGAATATATCTGACCCGGATGATGTACTTCGCAACGCAATTACGTGCTCTTCTACCCTCCCCCCTCCAGGATTTTCCCAATCAGAATCTAATGAAGCTGTTGAATTGAAACATTTGTCCAAAACACTTGGCTGGAAAAATCCTCAAGGTTTGTATGGGTACTCTGTAGATTCTGAATACAAAGACCTCTATGTTTACTTTGATCATGGAGATAAGTCTTCTCCAGTGAACGAAGTGGCAACGAAAGCTTTTTCAATGTATGGCTTAGGTGGAGCGATGGTCACTAGTCCTCCTACCTGGGGGCCTATTCGTGGAAACGTGATCATCATTAGAAATGAACCCGATTACAACTTTTCGCCATGGATCAAATTTGAGCCGTTGATTCGTCTCGATGAAATGTTTCAGACCATGGTATTCTTTCGGGATTCGAAGAAAAGTGCATATTCACATGCCATGAAACGTGATAGTGTTCGCAATATGAAAGGTATGGGTATGAGCATGCCCATGGGAATGAATATGGGGTTTGGTCCCAATGTGAATGTTTCTTATCTTGGTCCGACGGGTGGATTTCGAAGCTACGATCAAGTATTGCAGGATAAAGATCAATGCGAAAATTGTGGTAAGACACAGGCTGTGAATGGCTCACGATTGAAACAGTGTCAGAGATGCAATAAAGCACTCTACTGCGGTAGAGATTGTCAGAAAGCAGCATGGAAAGCGCATAAGAAGGTTTGTAAAAGTAATTAACTTAGTATAATAAATCAGGGAACTTCCTCTTGATGAAATTCAGACCTTTTGTCAAAACTTCCACCCTACATTTCAAATATGTTTCGATCATGTCTTCATTTTTCTCCTTGGCCCATTGGATTCCTTCTTTTCCATCATAAATGGCTTCATCTATAAAGGATGCTAGAAAAGAGTATACGTCCTCTTCAATCGAGTCTGAAATGGGACGAGTGAATACCGTGTTCATACTGATTTTGTCATCAGTGGATAGAAGTGCCTCAACCGCTTCAGGTGGTGCCAAATAAGATCGAAGTATAGCCAAAGAACCTAAATCTATCCGGCCGTTTGCATTTCCATCAATGGTGACTTTAATAGGAGCCTTGCGAATCATCCTCACATCCACGCATTCAGTGTTAAAGTGATTGTTTTCTGGATCTACAAATCCGTAATCACACAATGTTTCAACATTAGAAAATGGACCATACGAAATATAAACTTCATCACCAAAGGAGAAGTCTTTTTCAACTGATAAGAATAATTCATTTTCAATGATAGATGCTGTTGTTTTAGATGATCCATCATGATTGATCATATCTAAGATGGGTGTCATGGCAAACCCTTTTCCATCCAAAACGTTAGCTCGAGAACTTACACAGGCATACGCCCATGGATCTAAGCTATATTCCTTGTATTTTGATTTCACCAATGCAACCCTCTGATAAATTTGTCCACCATCGAACTCACTGACTTTCTCCAGTTTTTCTTCACTCCAAAACCGAGGCATAGATTGAAGTGACGGTGAAGACAATGTTGGTAACACGTTAATGTATGGGGCATAATCGGAATCTTCACCAAGATGTTTTTCTTTTTCAAGCTCTTTTGCTAATTCCTCCAATGTATCTGAAACAATGCAAGCATCCAACGGAACTCTAAGTATCGGTCCACTTAACTTTTCAGGCCGACCCGCGACTGATTTATCACTTGAATATACCATGTATCGATAATCCCCTCCATTTTTCGAGCAAACTTCAAGGTCCAGAGGTGTTATGATTCCCTTGGTCATACACCAATCCTTAAATGTACTTAAAGATGATGGATAGTGACTCATCGAACTTTGGACGGAAAAAGCTTGGCAGACTGCAAGCATGACGATGAAGAGAGAAATACTCTGAATCGAGGCCATGTTTAAAAATAGTAATCGATGTTCTTAAAGTATATACACGGACTTATCTATTCTGTGTTTGACTGACTCACTCGTATTGTGTGTTTAGTTTTGCCTTTTGACAACTGACAACCCTAGAGAGAGAGAACCATGGACCATGGAACGATGACACAAAAAATGAACGAAAAACGAAAAAATGAAAAGATATCCCAACCCGACAGCACATCCCTCAAATACGTCACAAACGCACATTTTTGCCAGCAAAGACGACACAAGACAGGAGACAGGTATTTCGAACTCACGTATCGCCAATTGAAACACCTATTTACTTTTGCTAATATCCACTTTCTTCTCCAGAGTTCAATTATGAAGTTCATCGCAATGTCTATGCTCCTCGCAGCTGCTCGTCAGAGTGTAGCTTTCAATGTAGCCCCTACCCTTCGTACAACTGGACGCAGCATGACTGCCTTGGCTGCCAGTGACAACGATTTCGATGGTTTCTCTTCCAAGGTACGAAACATTGAACCGATGTCAGTTAATCATCATATATGCTCTTATTGAGAAATTTTCATCTGATTGTTCTTTACATACTTTATTCTTCACGTAGGTTGCTTTCATGTTTCCAGGACAAGGAGCTCAATTTGTTGGTATGTGTGGAGATCTTTGCAAGGAAGTTCCCGCCGCAAAGGCACTTTTTGACCAGGCCAGTGAAATTCTTGGGTATGACCTTTTAGCAAGATGTGTCGAAGGACCTAAGGAGGTACTTGACTCCACAGAGGTTTCACAGCCAGCCATTTTTGTAGCTAGCATGGCTGCAGTTGAGAAGCTTAAGCAGGAAAAGGGACAAGAGGCGGTCGATGCCGCAACTTGTGCCATGGGACTTAGTCTTGGAGAATATTCTGCTCTTTGTTTTGCTGATGCAATCTCATTTGAAGATGGTGTTAAGATCACCAAGGCGCGTGGACAAGCCATGCAGGCTGCCTCCGATTCTGTCGACTCTGGAATGGTTTCTGTTATTGGACTTGATAAGGAGAAGGTCAGTGAACTCTGCAAAGTCGCAAGTGAAAAGTCTGGAGAAAAGATCCAGATTGCAAACTATTTGTGTCCAGGAAACTATGCAGTCAGTGGTTCATCCAAGGCTTGTGATGTCGTAGCCGAAATCGCAAAGCCTGAGTTTAAGGCTCGCATGACTGTAAAGTTGGCTGTTGCAGGTGCATTCCATACTGACTTCATGTCTCCTGCTGTGCCAGCTCTTGAGGATGTTCTAAATACTATTGAGATTAAGAAACCACGCATTCCTGTCATTAGTAACGTAGATGCCAAACCACACTCCGATCCAGATACCATCAAGAAGCTTCTTGCCACCCAAGTTACATCACCCGTTCTTTGGGAAAATACCATGGACAGCATACTAGCAGGAGACTTTGAGCGGGCCGTTGAACTCGGACCAGGAAAAGTTACGGCTGGAATTCTTAAGCGTTTCAGCAAGACCGCTGAATGTGAAAATGTCGAAGTATAAATCACACTGAAGTCACTACGATACCGTTGCATTTCTTTGGTTCTCTGATGTATTTTTCTGACTGAAGGACCGCGGAAGTGTGACGATGATACACACTTGCACTACTTAGCTAAGAATATAATTCCAAATATTCTAATATCAATTTGCTTATATCCAATTTTCTGTTTTATAAAGATCGTGTCTTATATTATACTTTACAACTCTAAACAACAACAGCTTCCGTCTTTACAATATTTTGATCCGAAAGATGACTTACAGTTAGATCAATGTCCATACGCTTTTGCAGAGATCTTATGTAAGTAAAAGCAGTCGAGTCGACTTGGTTATTGATCCCCAAAGTATCGAGAAGCGTCTTCGTCCCAGTATTTACAGCATCAGACTTGATTTGATCTGCCTCGGAAACAGCACGAGCAACTATATTATTCGCTTGCGCCTGTGCTGTTTTCAGGGTCAATTCTTTTTCAAGGTTAATCTTGTTCACTTCTACCGCTGTCACCTCTCTTTCTACTCTCGCCTGTTGTAAAAATGTTTCTTTGTCATTCGTCTCTACTTGAATTCTTGCTTGAAGCTGTTTTTCAGCGACAGAATCCGGAATCATGATACGACCGATATGAAACTGATCAATCACACAGTGAAGATTTTCGGAAGCAACGCGTTCTCTAACAGCTTGTTTGAATATCTCTTCCACTAAGACGCGTTCTTTGAAGTAATAATCAAATACAATGTTGGACGCAGCGTTCTTGATTGCGGATTTTACATTCGATTCAATAACACTCATGTAATTCTTAGCTAAATCTTTATGCAATTCTCCAATGTCTTCTTTAACGAGCAAAAATGTGAAATCGACATCGATGAGAAATGAAACACCAACGGAATCGGCTCCTCCATCTGAAAATACTGCCACATCTTCAAGATGAACGAAATGAGAATCTGCATCGTATTTTAAAAAGGTCATATCGGGACCTATCATATATCTTCCCATGGAATAAGTTTTATCCGTGCTGACTTTTCCAGTGCTTTTGCGCTGTTTCAATCCTGTCATTCATCGACGAAGATGATGGTATTAGTCAATTCTAAGTAGAAGTATATACTATATTCTGTAAGAAAAGGAGTATACGCACCATATTCCCAAAAGTCAATATAAGAAAAAGATAATGGCAGAAGGATAGCAATTAAAAATGCGGCAGCTGCAACGAGGTAAAGAATCATGGAGGATGAGCCTGCCATGGTTCAAAAAAGATGTGTATTTGGGGAGATTGGAGATCGTGGTCATGTAATGGCTGATGGCTGATGGCGCCATAAAAGATTCTTTTTATGCCAGCTGCCAGCCCTACCCAGCTGCCAGAAAAAAAATCTTTTTTATTCATCAGAGAGCTCTCTAAAGAATGTTTGAATCATTGAAAAGTGAAGAAAACATGGAAGTCCGCGGTGAAAGAAGTGAACTATGTTGTTCGACCGATTGTTTGCCTCACGTTCCATCCCGGACCAAGAAAATATCTTGGAGCATTTGTGGTATCTTATCTTTGACTATCATAATTACTTTGCTCGCTGTTTCCCTCAAAAAACTTTCATCTGTGGAGTATGGTCTTGAGTACGATCGTTTAGCAAAGGAATTAGACGATGCTGCGAAAACAGGCGGGTTGCATGTAGGACCACCAGGATTTGAATTCGTAAAATTTCCCAGTACTCAGATTAGCCAAAGTCTTCAAGATACCTGTGTGTCACAAGATGGTTTACGTGTCGAGTTTACTGTCAGTTTTCAATACTCTTTGCCAGCGGCAAACATTGTAGACGCTGTATTGAAGTACAGAAATTATGAGAAGGTATGTGTATCTGTCTACTTATAATAGCTCTTTCGTAGAGAGATTGAGATGGAGAGAATTCTAATTTTTATGATTTCATTCGAAAACTATACATCTAATCTCATGTGTGTTCTTGCTTTTTCTTCGATAGTGGGTTACAGTTGTAGTAGCTGCTGGAAACAGCTCTATTCAGCATAGTTGTTCATTTTTCAATGCGACCATGTTTCAAAACAAAAGATCAGAAATCCAAGAAAGAATGTTCAAACAACTCAAGATTAAACTTCAAGGATCAGAGACTGAGATTAACGATGAAGGAGTATATGCTTTTGCAAATTCACTTCAACTTGAAAATGTAGAACTACCTTTAGAATATAAAAATGCCATTGCTGACAAACAACGCGCTCAAGAGGATATTGCCCTTGCATTGAACCAGAGATCTCAGGAATTAACCAAGGCGAATACTGAATTGCTTGCAGCGAATGAAGAAACAAAGATCATTCTTGCTCGTGCACAGAATGAGAGGAATGTTACAATCACCCAAGCACAAAATATAGCTGATCAAACATTATTTGCCTTCGAAAAGGAAACAGAAGTCCTTGAACGAGTCAAGAACGATTTTGCTCTCGATGCGAATGGTGTCATTGCTTATATGACCAACCAACTGTATGCAACTGCACCCAAACTCAAGGTGTCTATTGGTGAACCTGCTCGAGTATCTCGTAAAGATGAACTTTAAGTTTGATTTAAAATAAGTTTATGAACGGCATCCATTCCATGTACATTTTAGCATTGAAGATGTGAATCATCTACTTTTGACTGTTTTACTTTTTACTTTTGATTGGCACTGCAATCTCAGGAAGTTTTGAAGCTATGTTTTCCTTTTGCTGTACATCCTCTTCCTCATCTCCACATATGCACATAGTGCCCAACTTGGCTGCTGCATCTGCAGCACATGCGGAAAAATATGAAAATAGTTCACTCGTAGTGACAGAGTCCGTACGAACAGGCACCGGAACTGTCACCGAACTCATGGAAGAGTCCACCGTGTATTCAGCAAACGATTCTTCTGAAGATGAGCTAGCACATGATTCTTCATCCTCATCATCATAATCAGAAGAAGAGTATATGGATCCATCCGACCCATTCAAACAATTGGAAGCATCAGATGAACGAAGATCTTGTTGTCCCATAGCTCTCGATTCATTAACAATATTCACTGGTCTCTGATTACGGTGACCACTCCTATGCAATTTTTCATGGTAATTATGAAACATTTCCTCAAATGAATTCTGAGATTGAGACTTCACACTATCTGACTGATATTCATTTAACTTAGTCACCTTTTTCTGATTGCTCCTCTTGGAGGAGTTTTTCTTCTTTTTCTTTTTCTTTTTGTTATCATCCTGCACACTTATCGTCCGAATCACATCAAAGGAAGGACTGGGATTTATCTTGGATTGAATTTGGAGAAAGACTGTCTCTTCCTGTTCTTTAATTTTGGACAAGGTTCTTATCATGCGTACCTTACCGGTCTTCGGCTCCATATTATTTCCATTCTTTAACTTTGCCGTAGAACGTTTCGACTTTCCTCCAAACAGTTTCCAAGGTGAGTAAATAACACCTTTGGGAGATGAATTCAGATCAGACATTCTTTTGAGTTCGGTTAATTTTGAAATGTATCATTCAAATGAAAGGAATGGTTTTTACACATCGGTTGCGCACGAGGGGCGATTTTTCATCACAATCATGAAGGCAACACGACTAAAAAAAGGGTTCTACGAAAAAATGAGAAGCCAAAGTGCACCAACTTGGCATGGGAAAGGGTGAAGGCCGTCCCAGCTTCCAGCTCACCTCCTCTGTGCCAAGAAGTGCCAACTGCCTACGGCCAACGAAAATCAAGAAAGATACCATTAGTGTCATCAACGCACTTACATTTCTAACCTTTCTACCATGGCCTTATTCAATACATTTGCATTATTTCTAATAGTATCTTTATTTCAAGCAGATGCGTTTGCACCTAAATCATGTCCATCTGAATCCCGGAAAGAATATGACCACATCAAGTTTTCTGACACCGCTCTTCTTCCAGGAAGTTCACCAGTATTCATAAGAAACAAGGTACTCTTACATGCAAAAAAGAAAGATTCTACAGCACCCAAAGGGGGCAAGATCCAAGTGAAACTGACAAAACATGTTGCTGGAACCGGAAGTGCTGGAGATGTGATTAAAGTCGCACCTGCTTTCTTTCTGAATAAACTTCAAAAGACTGGGAGTGCCGTTCTCATATCTGACGAGGAGGTGGAGAAACAAGAAGCCGAAAAGAAACAGCAGCAAGATGAAGCAAAGGCACTTGCCTTGGATCTGAAAGCGAAGTTAGAAGTTATGCAAATAACCATTGCAAAGACCGCAGGTGAAGATGGGAAACTTTTCGGTGGAATAGGTTACAAATTCATCATGGATGAATTGAAGAAAGAGTTTCCAAAGGGTTGTCTTGATGCGAAATATATAAAAATTACTCAAGTTAAGAATGCCGAGGGTGAGATTGAGAAGCATGATATCAAGAATACTGGTGACTATGTTGCAACAATATCTTTGTTGAAGGATATATCTTCCGAGTTTAAGATATCCGTAGTTGCCGAATAGGTTTCCACTCTTTTAAGCTCTCTCTAGAGAGATAGATCGACGGTATGTGATTGTATCAAGTATCAAATTATTAAACTTATTAGCTAAGACAATGTTACATTATAACTCTTACCGCCATCAGCGACATGTCATCACGATATCCGACTGGATTCGTTGGCATCGCGAGTCGAATTATTTCCAAAGTCTCGGAAACGATGTTTCTATCCGTTGCTTCGGCTGAAAATACACCATTGGCTAAGTGATTCGCAACAAATTGAGGCCTTCTACGATCATATACACCATCACTTCCACATATCACAACCAAGCCAATACCAGGTTGTGAAACTTCCTTCAGATCAATCACATCAACTATAGGTTCTGCTATCACACCAACTCGACCATGTGGCCAATCTCCAATACTTCGACTCATTCCTAAAGACACAGGTTCATTCAAAACTTTATTGAATGCAACAACACGTGCATGAAATTCATTTCGAATGAAAACTTTCCCTCCCATTCGTTCAATACGTTCTTTTTCTTCTGGAATACATCCCTTATCTTTTCGATTGGTATGAACAATGGTTGCATCCTGTTGTTTTGTATTTTTTGTATCATACGATACTAACATTGACGTACTGTCACCAGCGTTTGCAACGTATAACTTGGATCTTATCCGTAAGACAACCGAGGCTGTAGAACCACTTATTTCCGCAGCGTCTGGATCAAGTGACTGGTCAATCTCAAGAAATGTGTCTCTTAATATCTTCATCACAAAATCATCTGTAAGCTCCAACTCTTCGGAATAGTTTTGTGATATTTTTTCATATAGAAGCATTGGTAGATGTTCTTGCAGATATTGAGCAATGATTTCACCTGACAATCCATGACCATCAAATATTGCACATAAGAAATTGTTTTGATCGATATGAGATATTTCGTTTTCCTTGGTATGATAGAATGGATACACGATGAGGCCTCTGTCTTGATTGATCTTATGACTTTGGCCCATTTTAGACAGTCCTGAATGATTTATATTCCCAAATGATAGACCCGTAGTCTTTTTACTTTGATTTGACAGTGACTTTGTCCAATCAAATATATCCTTTTCGATAACATCTGTAATTTCTGGAGGATAAAAAGGACACCCGTACTCAAGACAGTTTCCTCCCGTAATCTTAGGTATTTGAATTCCATATGCTACTGGCGTTTGGTGTATTGTCTCCAAGGTGTTGAGTTCGCTCGAGAGATAAACAACAGTTGAAATGAAAAAGAGTACAGGCAAGGCGAGAAACTTCATGAGTAGAGATTCGAAGTCACTTTTTCGTATATTACGTTGTAGCGTCATGAAGAAAGTAACGTTTGTATGATGGCATGCTCCTCGTACAGTTTAAGAATCAGGAACCGATAGGAATGAAAATGAACCACTCGCAGGAGGAAACATGAATCAAATTTGAATCTAAGTTAGTATATATGTAACGAAGTATGTCTGTATATGAAATTGTACGTAACCATGACGTACTTACTTAGTATCGAATCTCCAGGACGGCGAATCCAATCCGAGCGCCGAGGTAAGTACTAACAATGACCATACTTCTCTTTTTACTTTCAAAACCTGCAACCTGAATGCTGAATGATTGTTAATTGTTATGCATTTTGCATACTATTCAACTATTAAATGTGATTGATTGGAAATGGATATGAATTCCAAACCAAAACATGTTGCTATTGTAGTACTAGGCGATATCGGAAGGTCACCTCGCATGCAATACCATGCGCTCTCTTTGTTAGAGAATAAAAATTACGTGACGCTCGTTGGATACGCTGGAGAAGACATAATCGCAGCTCTCCATGATGATCAGTTTCATGGATTTTTAAAGGTTATTCGGTTTCAGCCATACATGCCATCCGCTACACTGAAAAGGTTTCTATTACCAATGTATCTAATGCTAAGGTTATTTAGTATACTGTGGGGACTGGTTTATGCATTATGGGTACAAGTTGACACAAACCAATGCCCCGTGGACTGTATTCTAGTTCAAAACCCTCCCTCGATTCCTCTCATTTTCATAGCATATTTGTACACATTGACTCAGCCAAAAAAATGTCGTCCTGATCTAGTAATCGACTGGCATAATCTAGGATTCTCCATGTTTCCAACGCGTGATAATCATCCGATACGAAAAATAGCAAAATTATATGAAAAACACATGGCACCATTGGCAACGGGTCACCTTTGTGTCACAAAAGCTATGAAAGAGTGGCTTATTGCCAATTTTGATATTCAACCGTGGAAAATATCTGAATTGTACGATCGACCTCCTGAATTCTTCCGTCCTACTACGTTAGATGATATGCATGATCTCATGATGAAACTACGGGCAGAAATGGAGAATCAATGCCCCGAGTTAAAAACAATACGAGGGGAGAATGAAACATCGACTGTTTTTACAGAAAAAAACATGTCAAACGTAGTCATGAAAAAGAATAGACCTGCCTTGGTTGTCAGTAGCACATCTTGGACACCTGACGAGGACTTCTCCGTTCTTTTGGATGCGCTTGTAAAATTGGATAAGATTTCAGAATGCGATGATACTTTCCCTCACGTTGTTACAGTTGTTACTGGGAAAGGGCCTCTGAAGAACATGTATGAAGCAAACATAAAGTCTCTGAACCTGAAGCACATTAGCATCTTGACACTATGGATGGAATCCCAGGATTACCCCAAACTACTGGGTTGTGCAGACCTCGGAATATCATTGCATGTTTCTACATCTGGACTTGATTTACCGATGAAAGTACTTGATATGTTTGGTTGTGAAGTTCCTGTATGTGCAATTAATTTTGCTTGCCTCAATGAATTGGTCCAAGATGGTCAAAATGGTCGTATCTTTGTATCAAGTGACGATCTTTGTTCACAATTACTATGTCTTCTAAAACCTGAAAGGTGCCAAAACGATGGCAAAATAGGTGGTGATTTACGTATATATAGAAAAAATATTCGTAGAATAGGACGATGGAAAGACAATTGGACTCTTCATGCAAAAGACATTATTTTACCTCCGAAGGAAATGAAGGACGAACACCAGAAAGAGGATTAGAAATAATTCTGGAAAGTTAAAAACTATGCACATTAGAATTTATTGTTTGTATATATATATATATATTACTCAGTTTGAACGACAGCATGCATAAGCGAGTGGTCTTCTTGAAAGCTCCAATGACCTGCATCAAAATTGAGCACCAAACGTTTGTCATCAGCGAAAAGAGGAATAA
>Ga0213868_10005013_pt1 | contig 11984 bp, 7 predicted proteins | sample PICome_9_FD_160087 | JGI IMG/M metagenome (GOLD analysis project Ga0213868, IMG submission 160087) | Coastal seawater microbial communities near Pivers Island, North Carolina, United States - PICO127 | ecosystem: Environmental > Aquatic > Marine > Coastal | place: USA: North Carolina | collected...
GACCGCCGGTTTGGCGACCCTGACCAGCCCGGCAGCAGGGTTCTGGCGCAAGTTGGATTGTCGCAGGATTTCCTTGATGAATTCGGAATTGCTTTGCCGCCTGGCACAATCGATGGGCGCGGAACTGGTGAACTTGCGGTATCGCTTCAGGACAACACGCCACCTGCTTTTTCGCTAACTTCTGATTTGCAGGGTGTCAGGGTGGCTATTCCTGCGGTGGGATGGACGAAACCTGCGCAAGCCACTGGAAACTTGCGGGTTGAGGGGGCTTTGGGACCTGTTGCCACAATCGACAGGCTCGAGATCGGCGGCGCGGGCTTTCAGGCCTCGGGGCGCATTGATTTGACCGAAACGGGACAATTGCAGGCCGCACGTTTTGCGCGGGTCCAAGTGGGTAATTGGTTGGATGCGCCGGTCACGCTGCGTGGGCGCGGCGCAGGTGCCCCTGTTGGCGTCGAGATTTCGGGCGGTTCGCTTGACTTGCGTGGTGCGCAGTTCGGCGGCGGCAGTGGTGGCGGCGGGCCTTTGACGATTGGCCTTGACCAATTGCAAATCAGCGACGGCATTTCGCTTTCAAATTTCCGGGGTGATTTTCGGGGTGATGGCGGTCTGCGGGGCGAGTTTCAGGGGCAGTTAAACGGAGCGGCGCCCGTTGCCGGCACTATTGCCCCACGCAACGGACGCACCGCTGTGCGCTTGCGCAGTGACAATGCCGGTGCGGTACTAAGTGCCGCTGGTTTCATGCGTAATGCGATTGGGGGCGCGCTGGACCTATCGCTGCTTCCGGTCGGTGAAGCTGGTGTGTTCGACGGCACTTTGCAAGTACGGTCAGTGCGGGTCCGCGACGCGCCAACGATTGCGGCATTATTGGACGCGATCAGCGTTGTCGGGCTGTTGCAGCAAATGGACGGTCAAGGGCTTGCATTTGAGGAAGTCGATGCAAAGTTCCGTCTGACACCAACGCGCGTGATCGTATCAGAAGCAAGCGCTGTTGGTCCGGGCCTTGGCATTTCGGTCGATGGGATCTACACGCTGGCGAGCAAAGAAATCGATCTGCAAGGCGTCGTCTCGCCGTTCTTTTTGGTCAATAGCATTGGGTCTTTTTTAACCCGAAGGGGCGAAGGTTTGATTGGTTTTAACTTTAACATTCGCGGGACCTCGGACGCGCCGCAAGTCAGTGTGAATCCGCTGTCGGCTCTCACACCTGGCATGTTCCGAGAGATTTTTCGCAGACCTGCACCGGATATTTCCCAATGAAACTAAGCCAGTTTGATTTTGACCTTCCTGAAAGCCTGATAGCAACGCGGCCCGCACGGCCCCGGTCATCTGCGCGGCTGCTGTTGGCGCAAGGGCAGAACATTGCGGACCGGATCGTGCATGAATTGCCCGAGATACTGCAACCGGGTGATCGGCTGATCTTGAATGACACCAAAGTCATTCCCGCGCGTCTGTCAGGCGTGCGTCACCGCTCTGGTGAGGCAGGCGAGACATCGGCGCGCATTGAAGTCACGTTGCTGGAACCCCGCGCAGATGGTGCGTGGTCCGCGCTGATCAAACCACTTAAAAAGGTCCGCGACGGTGAGGAGGTTATCTTTTCCGACGATCTGGCCGCCCAAGTCATTGGCCGCGCAGACGGGCAGGGTTTCTTGCAGTTCAACCTTAAAGGCGATGATTTTGATGCGGCCTTGGCCCAAGTAGGTGCGATGCCATTGCCCCCCTACATCGCAGCAAAGCGTCCTGCAGACGATGCTGACAAAGACGATTATCAGACCTACTGGGCGCGCAATGCAGGTGCGGTTGCGGCACCTACGGCGTCGCTACACTTTGATGGGCCACTTCTTGAGGCGCTAGCGGCGCGCGGCGTGGAATTTACCCATGTGACTTTGCATGTGGGGGCAGGCACGTTCCTGCCGGTCAAAGTCGATGATGTGCGCGACCACAAGATGCATTCTGAATGGGGCGAAGTCACAGCAAAGGCCGCGGCCGAGATGAATGCGACCAAAGCCGCGGGCGGCAGGGTCATTCCTGTTGGTACCACGGCGCTTCGCTTGATCGAAAGTGCGGCCAAGGATGGACAAATGCAGTCTTGGACAGGGCCAACGGATATTTTTATTATGCCGGGATTCAAGTTTCAGATGGCAGATGGGTTGATGACGAATTTCCATTTGCCCAAATCAACGCTGATGATGCTTGTCTCTGCGCTGATGGGAACGGAAGAAATCCGCATGATCTATGACCACGCTATAGGGGAAAAATACCGTTTCTTTTCGTATGGTGACAGCTCGCTTCTATTACCGGACGATTGAGGCGGGAAAGTGCGCGACGGCGTCGCTTATGTCTGATGCAATTGGCCAATAACATGTGATAGGGCGAGTCTATCAAAGCGAAAGGTCGCGCAAAATGCTTCAAGTTTTTACAGGCTCATGGGCCTTGTTTGTAGGCATGTTCATGCTGATGGTTGGCAACGGCCTGCAAGGCACGTTGCTTGGCCTGCGCGGCGAGGCGGAAGGGTTTAGTACTTTTGCGCTTTCCATTGTCATGTCGGCCTATTTCTTGGGCTTTTTGTTCAGCTCGCGTTTTACACCGGAATTGATCCGCAGGGTCGGGCATGTGCGCGTGTTCGCGGCTTTGGGGTCGATGATCTCTGCTGTTTTGATTACCTATCCGGTATTAGTCGATCCTTGGGCCTGGGCCATAGGTCGTGTGATTATCGGGTTTTGTTTTTGTGGCGTCTATATCACCGCCGAAAGCTGGTTGAACGATGCATCCAGCAATGAAAACCGTGGCAAGTCGCTTTCACTTTATATGATTGTGCAAATGGCAGGTATCGTCTTTGCGCAGTGGATCGTCACGCAAGGTGATATCTCCGGGTACGTCTTGTTTATTGTGCCGTCTGTGCTGGTGTCTTTGGCTTTTGCGCCGGTGCTTTTGTCCGTGCGGCCAATGCCCGCTTTCGAGACGACAAAGCCGATGAAGATCAAAAGCCTGATCGAAGCATCGCCACTCGCTTGCTTTGGGATGTTTATGCTGGGCGGTGTTTTCGCGGCACAGTTCGGCATGTCGGCTGTTTATGCTAGTCGTGTGGGACTGACCGTCAGCGAAGTTTCACTATTCGTTTCCGCCATCTACGTTTCGGCCTTGGTTCTGCAGTACCCTATTGGGTGGATGTCCGACCGTATGGACCGACGGGTGTTGATCATCTGGCTGGCAATGATAGGCGCTGCCGGGTCAATGATCGCATTCTTGTTACCTGGCTCTTACGCGCTGATCCTTGTCAGCGGCGCAATCGTCGGCGGAACGTCTAACCCGCTTTATGCGTTGCTGATTGCCTATGCCAACGACTATCTCGAAAGCGATGACATGGCGTCTGCGTCTGGTGGATTATTGTTTATTAACGGCATCGGCGCGATTGCAGGTCCGTTGACCGTTGGTTTCATGATGGACACGATTGGCAACAACGGGTTTTGGCTATTCACCGGGATATTGATGTTTGGGGTCGGGGCTTATGGTCTTTACCGGGTGACACAGCGCAGCCGGACCGATCTAGAAGTCGAAGATCAGGTTCCATATGCGCCAGTCTCTGCTGCATCGACGCCGGTAGCCGCGGAGTTAGCCCAAGAGGTCTATATCGAGGCTGGCGAAGAAGAAGAGATCAAGCCGTAACCCGTGGTGTTTGGGTCACGGCAGATGTCATTGCGCAAGATGTTGTGACCTTTGCATGTCACTAAACCCTTGTCAGGAGGTCCTTAGTCTGTTTCGAATTGTAACAGAGTTATAAACCACCAAGGAGCGGTGCAGTGGCAACCCCCGAAGATGTCTTGGCTTTTTGGCTGGACGAATGTGAACCTTCAGATTGGTATCGGTCTGATCCTACATTAGATGCGAAAATTCGTGATCGATTTTTGGAGGTTTGGCGAGAGGCCACTGAAGGGTCCTTGGGGTTATGGTTGACTTATCCGACCGGCACGCTGGCCTACATCATTTTGACAGACCAATTTCCGCGCAATATGTTCCGCGATAGCGGTGATGCGTTCGCGACAGATCACCTCGCGCGCGCCGCCTCAAAAATGGCGATTGAGCGGAACTGGGACATGAAAATAGACGAACCTGCGCGCCAGTTTTTCTATTTGCCTTTGATGCATGCGGAAAATCTTTGCGATCAGGATCGGGCTGTGCGTTTGATTCATTCACGCATGCCTGAAACCGGTATATCCAATCAAGATCACGCTTGCGCGCATCGCGCCGTTATTCGTGATTTTGGGCGCTTTCCTTATCGCAATGCCGCATTGGGTCGCAAAACCACGGCTTCGGAACAGGTGTTTTTGGATGCGGGTGGATATGGTGCGGCAATTCGTGCGCAGCAGACAGCATCAAAATGAGGCCATTGAGCCTATAGGGTAGCTGATATGACCTAAGGTCACTAGAGATCACCCAAAAAGTAGTTTAGTGTTCAACTATATTTGGAACTGGAGGGCCTGTGTATGGCTGCGCAAAACTTTGACTTGATTGTAATTGGTGCAGGACCGGGCGGCTATGTCGCCGCGATCCGTGGTGCGCAGCTGGGCATGAAAGTGGCCATTGTCGAACGTGAAAACCTCGGTGGGATTTGCCTTAACTGGGGTTGTATTCCGACCAAAGCAATGCTGCGATCGTCTGAAGTGTTCCACCTGATGCACCGCGCCAAAGAGTTTGGCCTGAAAGCGACAGGCATCGATTATGATCTGGACGCGGTCGTCAAACGCAGCCGCGGCGTTGCGGGGCAATTGTCGGGCGGCATTGGCCATCTGATGAAAAAGAACAAAATCACAGTCTTTATGGGCAATGCGACCATCCCTGCCAAAGGCAAGGTTGCGGTCAAGGGCGATAAAGGCACGGACGAGCTGACAGCAAAAAACATCGTTCTGGCGACCGGCGCGCGTGCCCGTGAATTGCCCGGACTTGAGGCTGACGGCGATCTGGTTTGGACTTACCGTCATGCGCTTGAGCCTAAGAAGATGCCAAAGAAGTTGTTGGTAATCGGCTCTGGTGCGATCGGAATTGAATTTGCGAGCTTCTACAACACGCTCGGTGCTGAAACGACGGTTGTCGAAGTCATGGACCGCGTGCTGCCTGTTGAAGACGCTGAAATCTCAGCCTTTGCGAAAAAGCAGTTCGTGAAGCAAGGCATGAAGATCATGGAGAAATCTATGGTCAAGCAGTTGGATCGCGGCAAAGGCAAAGTCACGGCGCATATCGAAACGGGCGGCAAAACTGAAAAGATGGAATTTGATACTGTCATTTCAGCTGTCGGTATTGTGGGCAACGTCGAAGGTCTGGGTCTTGAAGAACTGGGCGTTAAAATTGACCGCACACACGTTGTAACGGATGAATTCTGCCGCACGGGTGTTGAGGGTCTTTATGCCATCGGTGATATCGCCGGCGCGCCTTGGCTTGCGCACAAAGCCAGCCATGAAGGTGTGATGGTCGCTGACCTGATCGCAGGCAAGCATGCACACCCAGTTAAGCCCGAAAGCATTGCAGGCTGCACATATTGCCACCCTCAAGTGGCCTCTGTCGGGTATACCGAAGCAAAAGCAAAAGAGCTGGGCTATGACATTAAAGTGGGCCGTTTCCCCTTTATTGGCAACGGCAAGGCGATTGCATTGGGCGAAGCTGAAGGCATGGTCAAGACGATCTTTGACGCCAAAACAGGCGAGCTGTTGGGCGCACATATGATCGGCGCGGAAGTCACTGAATTGATCCAAGGCTATGTCGTTGGCCGCCAGCTAGAGACCACCGAAGAAGACCTGATGAACACGGTGTTCCCACACCCGACATTGTCGGAAATGATGCATGAAAGCGTGCTCGATGCATATGACCGCGTAATCCACATGTAAGGGGGATTGAAATCCACCATACTTTTTGAAAAGGCCCGCCTTCAAATGGCGGGCCTTTTGCTATTTTGAGCATCGGTGAAATTTATTTCCAAATGTTCCGTTAATGTTCTATGAACGCATTGGACCATCTGGCGCGGTGGTTTATGTCCTGTTTCGGACCAAAGGAAATGTCATGGCTGAGCTGAAATTTATCGAAGTACGCGGCGCGCGCGAACACAACCTCAAAAACATTGATGTTGATATTCCGCGCGATCAGCTGGTTGTGATTACCGGACTTTCGGGGTCGGGCAAGTCATCGCTGGCCTTTGATACGATCTATGCCGAAGGGCAGCGGCGCTATGTCGAATCGCTTTCGGCTTATGCGCGGCAATTCCTCGACATGATGGAAAAACCGGATGTGGATCACATTTCCGGCCTGTCGCCCGCGATTTCGATTGAGCAAAAGACGACCTCCAAGAACCCGCGCTCAACTGTTGGCACGATCACTGAAATCTACGATTATCTGCGCCTGCTGTTCGCCCGCGCTGGCACGCCATACAGCCCGACGACGGGTCTGCCGATCGAAGCGCAGCAAGTTCAAGATATGGTTGACCGTGTTATGGCGCTGGAAGAGGGCACGCGCGGCTATCTGCTGGCCCCGATCGTGAGGGACCGCAAAGGCGAATACCGCAAAGAATTTCTGGAACTGCGCAAGCAAGGTTTCCAACGCGTGAAAGTTGATGGGGAATTCTACGAACTTGATGAGCCGCCCACGCTGGATAAGAAGTTTCGCCATGATATCGACGTTGTGGTGGACCGGATTGTCGTGCGCGAAGGTCTGGAAACACGCCTAGCAGACAGCTTTCGCACCGCACTGGATTTGGCGGACGGCATTACCGTGCTTGAAACGGCCCCGACCGAGGGCGACCCTGAGCGGATAACATTTTCAGAAAAATTCGCGTGCCCCGTGTCTGGATTTACGATCCCCGAGATCGAGCCACGCTTATTTTCGTTTAACGCACCGTTCGGCGCTTGCCCGTCTTGTGATGGTCTTGGGGTCGAGCTGTTCTTTGACGAACAATTGGTCGTACCTGATGTGACTTTGAAGATCGCCGATGGTGCCTTGGCCCCATGGCGCAAAGGCAAAAGCCCGTATTTCTTGCAAACGATCGAAGCGATCGCAAAGCACTATGGCTTTAACAAGAATGCGCGCTGGAAAGATCTGGATCCCAAGGTGCAAGAGGTGTTCCTGCGCGGTTCTGGCAAAGAAGAGATCAAGTTCCGCTATGATGAAGGCGGCCGTGTCTATCAGGTGGAGCGCGCGTTTGAAGGTGTGATTCCGAACATGGAACGCCGTTACCGCGAGACAGACAGCAACTGGATTCGTGAAGAATTCGAGAACTTTCAGAACAATCGCCATTGCGCCACTTGCAACGGCTACCGCTTGCGCGAAGAGGCGCTGGCAGTAAGAATCGGTGATTTGCATGTGGGTCAGGTGGTCCAGATGTCCATCAAAGAGGCCTATGATTGGTGCACCGAGGTACCTAACGCCCTGAGCAAGCAAAAGAATGAAATCGCAGCGGCTATCCTTAAGGAGATCCGCGAACGGGTTGGGTTCTTGAATAACGTAGGATTAGAATATCTGACCTTGTCCCGTAATTCCGGCACGTTGTCGGGTGGTGAAAGCCAAAGGATTAGACTGGCCAGCCAGATCGGATCAGGCTTGCAAGGTGTGCTTTATGTACTGGACGAACCGTCGATTGGTTTGCATCAGCGCGACAATGACCGCTTGCTGACAACGCTAAAAAACCTGCGTGATCAAGGCAATACGGTGATTGTCGTAGAACACGATGAGGAAGCGATCCGCGAAGCCGACTACGTCTTTGACATTGGTCCTGGTGCTGGTGTGCATGGCGGACAAGTCGTGGCCGAAGGTACGCCGCAAGAAATTATGGACAACAAAGCATCGATTACCGGTCAGTATCTGACCGGAGCGCGCCAGATCGAAGTGCCTGCCAATCGCCGCAAGGGCAAAGGCAAAAAGCTGACCGTGGTAAAGGCGACAGGTAACAATTTGCAGAACGTCACGGTTGATTTTCCGTTGGGGCAATTTGTTTGTGTGACAGGTGTCTCGGGTGGCGGTAAATCCACTTTGACGATTGAAACGTTGTTCAAGAACGCGTCGATGAAGTTGAATGGTGCGCGGCAAACGCCAGCGCCATGCGAAACAATCAAAGGGTTCGAGCATCTGGACAAGGTGATCGACATTGACCAACGCCCGATCGGGCGCACACCGCGATCGAACCCCGCAACCTATACCGGTGCGTTTACCCCGATCCGTGACTGGTTTGCGGGCATGCCGGAATCCAAAGCGCGCGGCTATAAGCCCGGCCGTTTCAGTTTTAACGTCAAAGGTGGGCGTTGCGAGGCCTGTCAGGGCGACGGCGTTATAAAAATCGAAATGCACTTTTTGCCGGATGTTTATGTGACCTGCGAAACTTGCAAAGGCGCGCGGTACAATCGCGAAACCTTGGAGATCAAGTTCAAGGGCAAATCGATCGCGGATGTTCTCGATATGACAGTTGAAGATGCGCAAGGTTTCTTTACCGCAGTGCCATCGATCCGCGAAAAAATGGACGCGCTGATGCGTGTGGGTCTTGGGTATATCAAGGTTGGGCAGCAGGCGACAACGCTGTCAGGTGGTGAGGCACAGCGCGTCAAGCTGTCCAAGGAACTGGCGCGGCGGTCAACGGGTCGCACGCTTTATATTCTGGACGAACCAACCACGGGTTTGCATTTTGAAGATGTGCGTAAGCTGTTGGAAGTGTTGCATGAACTGGTCGATCAGGGAAACTCTGTGATTGTGATTGAGCACAACCTAGATGTGGTGAAAACCGCCGACTACATCATAGACATAGGTCCCGAAGGTGGTGATGGCGGTGGTCGAATTGTGGCCAAAGGCACGCCGGAAAAGGTTGCCGAAGTCTTAGAAAGCCATACCGGTCGCTATCTCAAGCAAATGTTGGCGGCACATAAGGTTGCAGCAGAATAAGTCGTCAAAATCCAAGGATTTTAACGATGCCTCCGGCGGGAGTTTTCAGAGCAAGATGATAGGAAGGCACGGCACCCTAGCTGCGCCGTCTGCTTTCAAACCGTGGTAGCATTGCCGAGAAGTCCTTGCCGCGTCCGTCTTCGTCTTCGACAAACTGGCGATAAAGTGCAGTGGCCGCTTGTCCCATGGGTGTGTCCGCGTCAGCAGCGGTTGCTGCCATTTGCGATAAGTTCAGATCCTTGAGCATTAATTCTGACGCAAAACCAGGCTGATACCCATTGTCAGCGGGGCTTTGCGGGCCGATGCCGGGGGCCGGACAGTACGCGTTCATCGTCCACGAATAACCCGACGAGGTGCTGACGACATCGAACATCGCTTGACGGTCCAGTCCCAGTTTGTCCGCTAAGACGAACGCTTCACAGGTTGCAATCATCGTGACGCCGACGATCATATTGTTACAGATCTTGGCCGCCTGACCGTTGCCTGCATCGCCGCAATGCACAGCTTTTTGCCCCATGATATCAAACAAAGGCATCACGGTCGCAAACGTCGTTACAGGGCCACCTGCCATGAAAGTCAGCGTCCCGTGCGTAGCCCCGCCAATTCCGCCAGACACAGGCGCGTCTACCGCAGATAGTCCTGCGGCTAAGGCTTGGGCTGCAACAGCGCGCGCACTTTCGACATCCACAGTCGAACAGTCCAAGTGGATGGCACCTTGTTTCATTGCCGGGTAAATATCTTTCGCGACGCTGCGCAAGATATCGCCATTTGGCAGCATAGTGATCACGACGTCTGCGTCTTTTGCTGCGGCTGACGCACTTTGCGCAAGTTTCAGGCCCTGGGGTTGTGCCACCGGATCAAAGCCAATTACATCATGTTCTTTTGCAAGGTTTGCAGCCATTGGCGCGCCCATGTTTCCAAGTCCGATAAAACCAATCTTCATGTGCTTTCCTTCCAATTCGGGGCGTCTGGTTCCAGCGGACTTGTCATGCGCAAGATTTCTGATGCTGGCACATCTGCCCAGTTTTCATGTTGCCATTTTGGCGTCCTGTCGCGGTCTACTATGGCCGCGCGAATACCTTCGATAAAGTCACCTTGTTCCACGCAACGCGACGTGAACCGGTATTCATGGTTGAGGGCGGTGTCGATCGTGGGATTACTGCGGACATGTTGGATGATCTTTGTCGCACATGCCATGGCAAGCGGTGCATTGCGCTCCATTTTTGGAAGAACATGCGCAACCGCTGGGCCTTGATCCGTTGGCATGCCCTGATAAATCGCGGCAAGGGTTTCGCCAGAAAAATACCTGTCGATCTTGTCCCGCCATCCGGCGAGGCGGCTTTGTGGGGGCGGATGGGCCACTGCATTGATGCTTGTGACGTCACCGGAGGCGATCAATGCGTGTTTCAATGCACCCCATTGATCATGCGGTATAAAGGTATCTGCAAAGCCTGCATAAATGGCGTCTCCAGCGTTCATCCGGTCGCCGCTTAACCCCAGAAATTCACCGCAGTGCCCGGGTGCGCGCGCCAACAGCAGCGATCCACCAACGTCTGGCACCAAACCGATTGTGCATTCTGGCAGGGCGATTTGGCTATTTGAGCATACAATACGGTGTGATGCATGGCACCCCACGCCAACCCCGCCACCCATTGTGAAGCCGTGCAAGAACGTCACGACTGGCTTGGCGTAGGCATAGATTTTCGCGTTCAGCCGGTATTCATCGCGCCAAAACCGCCGCCCATAATCAAAATCACCGCGCAGGCCAGAGGCGTACATTTCCGCAATGTCCCCGCCAGAGCAGAACGCGCGGTCGCCCGCACCTTCGATTATCACCAGGGCAACATCTGCGTCTGTTTCCCATGCTTGCAAGGCAGCCTCGATCGCGAGGCACATGTCCCACGTAAGCGCATTAAGCGCCTTGGGGCGGTTAAGCGTGATCCGCCCCGCATAGCCTTCTTTTGTGATGATCACTTCCGGCACGAGTTCGCATCCTTGATCATTTGTCTTGCGGTGATCATCTGCATGATCTCGTTGGTGCCTTCAAGAATTTGATGCACCCTCAGATCACGTACAGTCTTTTCGATCCCATAATCCGCAAGGTAGCCATAACCGCCGTGTAGCTGCAGGCATTGATCAGCGACTTTACTGCCCGTTTCAGTACACAGTTTCTTTGCCATCGCACAGAACTTTGTGGCGTCAGGCCGGTTTTGGTCCAGCTTCCACGCCGCTTGCCGCAAGAACGTGCGTGCTGATTGTAGCTGAATTTCCATGTCGGCCAATTGAAACTGCAGCCCTTGGAATTGATCAATAGTTTTTCCGAATGCTTTGCGGTCCGTCATATAGGCAAGGGTCTGATCCAGTGCCGCCTGCGCGCCACCGATAGAGCAGGCCGCGATGTTCAAGCGTCCACCATCGAGACCTGTCATTGCATAGCTGAAACCGGCGTTTATTTGGCCCAACATGTTTTCGGCAGGCACTTTGCAGCCATCCATTTGGACTGCGCGCGTAGGCTGTGCGCGCCAGCCCATCTTGTCCTCAAGCGCTCCGAATGAAAGGCCGCGGGTACCATCGTTGACGACAAATGCGCTGATGCCTTTTGGCCCATCAGTCCCTGTGCGGGCCATGACGATATATGCATCAGAATACCCGCCACCAGAGATGAAGGCCTTTGTGCCAGTGAGTTCAAATCCACCTTCAAAAGGGGCCGCTTTCGTTGTCAGCGCCGCTGCATCAGACCCGCATCCCGGTTCGGTCAGGCAATACGACATGATGGATTTCATGCTTATGACGTCGGGCAGCATGGCATTCTTTAACGCGGCTTTTCCGTAGGTTTCGATCATACTGGCACACATATTGTGGATCGACAAAAACGCGGAGACAGATGCACAAGATTGCGAAAGCGCTTCGAATACCAGTGTTGCATCAAGGCGGCTCAGGCCTGCACCGCCATTTTCCTCGGAGACATAAAGCCCGCCAAATCCAAGCTCGGCCAATTGCGACCAAAGCTCTTTGGGTATTGTTCCGTCGGCCTCCCATTTGCGGGCATGGGGGGCGATGTGGGATCGACCAAATGC
>Ga0213868_10005014_pt1 | contig 11983 bp, 18 predicted proteins | sample PICome_9_FD_160087 | JGI IMG/M metagenome (GOLD analysis project Ga0213868, IMG submission 160087) | Coastal seawater microbial communities near Pivers Island, North Carolina, United States - PICO127 | ecosystem: Environmental > Aquatic > Marine > Coastal | place: USA: North Carolina...
ACTATGCCCACATTGCCGTGCTGGATGACGTCTCGACCATTGGGCGGCGGTTCGTGCGCCGCAGCCCTAACGCCATCGCCAGCTTCAACCAGATGGTCGGCAGCATCGACGCGCTGAAAGACAGCGACATCGCCACGCGGGTTGCCAGTACCGCCGCAGGCCAGCGCATGTCGTTTTCGCTAACAGGTCCGACTGGGCCAGCGGCGATCTCGGCAATCGCGGGCCTACACCTCAAGCAGATCGCGCAGGCAGGCACCAACGGGCCTGGCGCAACGGCAGGGTTCCTGCGCTTGGGCGGGGTGAACCATGACGCGCCGCCCTTGACCGTGCCAAGCCTTGCGCCGCAACCGGTCTATTCCAGCTGGGCGCTCAATCCGGTCGATGCAAGCCCGTGGAGCGATCTGACCCTGCCCACCGAGGTCGGGATCGTCTCAGCATGAGCCCGCACCGGTCCGGTCAGAACCATGTCCGCATGCCCGATATCGAATTTGAAGAATTGCTGGCTCGGGCGGCCGAGGAAGGCGCAAAGCGCGCCCTCGCCGATGTCGGGCTCGATGGCAAGGAAGCCGCCCTCGATATCCGGGATCTGCGCGCACTCCTCGATGCCATCCGCTTTGTGCGCCGCACAGCCGTTCAGAGCGCGGTCCAACTCATCACCACCGGTATCATCTTGGCGCTCCTCGCGGGTATCGCTCTGAAGATGAAGGTCTTCGGACCGGGTGGCTGACACTCGCGCCCACCGCGCAGTGCCTGCACCAGTCGGCAACCTGAGGCGATTATACTGCCCCAAGCCAGGGCAATCGGGTGAAGCAGGGGGTGACAAACGTCTGAAGTGGTGAATCAGTGACTTTCCATGTTTCTTGGCATGGAGGGTTGCGATGGAGGATTCGGGGGCGGCTTTGGCTGCTGCGGTTGAGGCGACGGTTTTTCTGGGTTATTTCAACGAGATGCCGGATCACCGGCAGGCGGGGAAGGTGGCTTACCCTTTGGATGAGGTTCTGCTTCTTGCGCTGATGGCGGTGTTGGCCGGGGCGGAAGGTTTCACCGACATCGCGCGCTTTGGCGAGAAGAAGCTTGAGCTTTTGCGCCGCTTTCGGCCCTTCCACAACGGCACGCCGTCGCATGACCACCTGGGTGATCTTTTTGCGGCACTTGACGCTCAGGCGTTCCGGCGTTGTTTCGTGGCCTGGGTGGCGGGCCTGACCGGAACCCCTGCCCGGGTGATTGCCATTGATGGCAAGACGTCACGGCGCAGCGGCAGGAAGGGGGCCAGGGATGCGCTGCACACGGTCACGGCCTTTGCCGCCCGCGAACGGTTGGTTCTGGCTCAGGTGAAAACCGATGCCAAGTCAAACGAGATCACCGCCATCCCAGCACTTCTGGACCTGCTATCGATCAAGGGAGCCGTGGTCACGATCGATGCCATGGGCTGTCAGCGCGAGATCGCGCGCAAGATCATCGACAAGGGGGCCGATTACATTCTGGCGCTGAAGGGGAACCAGGCCAGCTTGCACGGTGACATCGAACTGTTTGTAAAAGAACAGAAATATGTCAACTTCGCCCAAGCGAAAATCAGCACATGCCAGACGATTGACGCCGGTCACGGTCGTATCGAAACCCGTCACGCAACCCTGATACACGATGTCGGATGGCTGCAAGACCGCCATGACTGGCCTGGCTTGAATGCCGTGATCGTGATCGACAGCACCCGCGAAATCGGCGCCACATCCGAGTGCGAGACCCGGCTTTACCTCACATCATCGCCGCTGAACGCCACCGAACTCGCACCCATGGTGCGCGACCATTGGGCCATTGAGAATAGCCTGCACTGGGTTCTCGACATGGCATTCAAGGATGACGAAAGCCGCGTCCGAACCGATCAGGCCCCCGAGAACTTCGTCACAATCAAACACATGGCCGCCAACCTCGCACGCAAAACCCCAGGCCGGGATTCAATCCGGCTGCGCCTGAAAACCGCCGCTTGGGACGATGACTATCTCGCCAACCTCATCAAAGCATAATCCTTCACCCGATTCCCCTGCCCTGATCTGGGCGCCTACTCGTACCCCCGCCTGGCCTTCTTCATCAGGATGTCGAACCTGGGGTCTTTCGCGGCGGCCTCCGTGTCATACCAATCGACCCGGACCTGCCCGGACTGACCGATACGACCCCATTCCCGGCTCAGAGACCAGTCCTCGAAAAGGCCCCGTATGATTTCCATCCGGTAGAACCGATGAACGTTCTGCGAGGAGTCTATCCGGGTCAGGTCCATCCCTACCACCACATCCCGGCTGCAATATGCTGCTCTTCTTTCCCGACCGCGTCCGCGTAGATGGCGGTAGTACCGAGCTGTGCGTGTCCCATAATATATCCTTTAGCAAGCCTGCCCTCGATTCTATGGATTGCGTGCCCGAGATCACGCAAAATCGGTCCTGCCTTGTTCTTCACCAGCCGGTGCAGCGGGCGGACCCGCGAGGCCGGCATCTGCAAGTTGCTCCGGATCCGGCAGGTCGCGCAGCGAGTGCAAACCGAAGGCGGCAAGGAAGGCCTCGGTTGTGACAAAGGTATAGGGCGCGCCGCGGCGGGGTTCGCGCGGGCCGGTACCGATCAGGTCGCGCTCGGCTAAGCAGCCAATCAGGTCGCGGCTGATCTCCTTCCCGAAAATCTGCTTCAAACCGTCGCGGCTGATTGGCTGGTGGTAGGCGATTGCCGCCAGCACGGCGATGTCGAATGCTGACAGGTTCAAGGCCTGATTGCCTACATCTGCTGCGGCGCGGATCGCCGGAGTATAAGCGGGCTTTGTGCGTAACATCCAGCCGCTGCCCACCTTCGCCACGTCATAGGGGCGGTCCGCCAGATCCACCGTCAGGTCGTCGATCAGCAGATCGATCGAAGCTCCCTGCCCTACGGCCCTCGCCAGATCCTCACGGGCAACCGGTGCCGCGCTGGCGAAGAGCACCGCTTCGATCCGGCGCATCCATTCCCGCCACCGCAGATCAGGTGGCAAGTCAGCCAGGTCACGGTCAAGCATCGGATCCTCGCGCCCTGCCATGCTCAGACTCCGTAAAGCCGGAATGTGTCGCGCCCCGTCAACTCTCGCAATGCGCCCAACTCGACCAGCCGCTCGCACAGCCGTCGCGCGGCACGCTCCGACAAGCTGTCTGGCTGCGCGCGGGCCAGCGCCACGGGGGCCGCCGCGTCCTGCGACAAAAACATCTCCACGGCCTTCGCAGCCCCCTTGGCGCGCAGCCTTGGCTCCACCGCGTGCAAACGTGCCGCTGCTCGCGCCAGCGCGCCGGCCACGGCCAGCGCCTGAGCCACACCCCTTACAGCGGCGTGATGACAGGCAAGGTGCAGATCATCACCGCGCAGGCGCAGGTCGCGAGGCGTCACGCGTAGTCCCAGAAGCGGCAGCACATGCGTCCAGCCCAATGACTTTGCCATCATCGCATCCGCGAGGATCAAGGCTGTTGTTTCGCCCTGCGGATTGTCGGCCAGAACGGCCTCAATGACCTGCGCCGCTCTCTCCACTGGCGTTGCCCCTGCAGCATTGAAGCAAAGGGCGATCCGCTCTGGAGTCACCGCCTCGAGCGCATGCGCCAGCCCTGCCGCTGAGATAGGCCGGGCCACGCCCCGCGACCATTGTCGGAAGATCCGCCCCGCGGGACCAGGATCATCACCTGCTTTCGCAAGATGCAGCGCATCGCGGATTGCGCTGGCCCCTTCGCGGCGGCCTGCAAGCCTGACGCAGACCTCGGCAGCCTCCAACGCCAGTCGATCCCGCCACAGCGCCATCGGTACGTGGCTGGTGGCGGTCGCCATGCTCAAATGGGCCAAAGCCGCCCCTGACTGAAACGCTGCTACTGCAAGGGTTTCGTTCGACGTGACCGTGACCCAACCCGGTAGCGGGGGCAGCAGCGGCATGGGTTCGATGGGGGTCGTCTGGGGTTTTCTCATACGGAGAGGCTATTCTGTGACGGCGCTTTTGCCTAGTAAAATTCTCCTATAGCGCCGTATCTTTCAGATCAATATCATGTCCAATAATCTTGCATTATCGGGCACTGAGGATTAGCCTTCGGAACATGCCCCATGACCCCGCGTTCCAGCTTGGATCAAACGCCGTCGATCAAGATATCCAGCGCGCGTTTCAGCGCGTCACGATGCGCGATCAGCGTTCCCACGCGGTTGCGCAGCGCCGATGCGGGCACCGCTGCCAACTCCTGAACCCGAACGATCCAGCTTTGCCCGTCAACAGCCACCACGGGTGTCAAACCGGGGAAGGTCGCATACCGACCCGCCTCGCGCAGCGGGGCCACAATGCGGGACGCCTCGATCCCGATCAGGTCCGTCTGCAAATCGACAACAAGAAGCCCGTCCTCCAGGCGATAAAGATCAAACTGTGCCAAAATGATCCGCCTTCAGAAGCTTCGGTAGCGTGCAAGCGGCAGACCATCCCGCGCGACTTCCTCCGCATAGGTGGCAATCGCAGCTTCGTTTTCTGCACGCCACAGCCGGTTGCGCTCCACCTTTGCGGCCTCAACAATGGCGGCCTCCGCAAGGCGCGACATGTTCAGGCCAAGCGCCCGTGCTGTCTGTGCGACCTCAGCATCAAGCGTCAGATTGACTTTGACTCGTCCCATTTTAGCCTCTCAGAGTGTGCGTATGGATAAAGAGTATACTACAGGCACCCCCGACGGGCAACAAGCGGGCGAGCAGATCGCCATGCCCACCGATCAGGAAGGGTCCGGCGCGCTGGATCGTCTGGTCGAAACGGCACGGGACTATGCGCGGGCGGCGGCGTCTGAGAATACGCTCAAGGCCTATGCCAAAGACTGGGCCCATTTCGCGCGGTGGTGCCGGATGCGGGGGGCGGACCCCCTGCCCCCGTCGCCGCAGATGATCGGCCTTTACATCGCCGATCTGGCAGCACCGCAAGGCAAGACCCCTGCCCTCTCGGTCGCCTCGATCGAGCGCCGCTTGTCCGGCCTGTCCTGGGCCTATGCGCAGCGCGGCGAGCGGCTAGACCGCAAGGACCGCCATATCGCCACCGTGCTGGCAGGCGTCCGCCGCAAACACGCCCGCCCGCCGGTGCAAAAAGAGGCGATCCTGCCCGAAGACATCCGCGACATGCTGGCCACCCTGCCCCATGACCTGCGCGGCCTGCGCGACCGGGCCATCTTGCTCATCGGCTTTGCCGGGGGCTTGCGGCGGTCTGAAATCGTCAGCCTTGATCACGGCAAGGACGACACGCCGGACTCTGGTGGCTGGGTCGAGATCTTCGACGATGGCGCCCTTCTCACCCTGCGCGGCAAGACCGGCTGGCGCGAGGTCGAAATCGGCAGGGGTTCCAGCGACCGGACCTGCCCCGTCCATGCCCTAACCCAGTGGCTGCATTATGCAAAGCTTGACTTTGGTCCGATCTTTGTGGCCGTCTCCCGCGATGGCCGCCGCGCCACCAAAGACCGGCTTTCCGACAAACACGTCGCCCGCCTGATCAAGCAAACGGTTGAGGCTGCCGGCCTGCGGCCCGAGCTTTCGAAAGCCGACCGCCTTAGGCTCTATTCCGGCCATTCCTTGCGCGCAGGCCTTGCCAGCAGCGCCGAGGTCGATGAGCGTCATATCCAAAAGCACCTCGGCCACGCCTCCGCCGAAATGACCCGCCGCTATCAGCGCCGCCGTGACAGGTTTCGGGTGAATCTGACCAAGGCGGCGGGGTTGTGACCTCCCTGCCCTACCGAGAGCCAATCGCCTAGAACGGATTCTCCAATGCTGCACCAGTCGGTGCAAAGTCACTGGTATTATTGGTCACAACGATACCGCCATGGCGCAACGCAGATGCGGCGATCATCAGATCTGCACCATTGTGGCCGATTTCGGCCGAAAGCCGCCCCCAAATGCGCGCATCCTCGGCCTCAAAAGCAAGCAGCCGGTCGGAGAACAGCAAGACCGTCCGATCAAGCCACATGCGGAGATCGCTGGCAAACGCAGGGTCGCGGCCCTCCTGCTGACGAATTCCGCGCTCAATTTCGCCCAGAGTGATGACACTGAGATAAAGATCCTGCTCTGCTTTCCCGCGCAACCAAGCAGCCACTTGGGGAGCGCGGTCCGGGCGGCGGACAGCCGAGATCACGTTGGTGTCGAGAATGTACATCAGAAGCTTACGTCACGCGGAGCAGCACCGGCGCGCGGTACTTCTCCGCCCGGGAATGCCATCAGGTGGTCCGCAAAGCTCTCGCGCGCCTTCACGGCCCCTTCAACTAACCGATGGTACTCATCCGCAGACAGGATGACCACCGCGGGCTTGCCACGCCGGGTGACCTCTTGCGGCGTCCCTGCCAGCGCAGCATCAACAACCGCGCTGAACTTGTTTTTTGCGTCTTGAACTGTCCACATTGCGCTTTTCCTAGCTAGCTGTCTGGCTAGATATATCAATTATGGAAGGTCCGGCGTCAAGTAGAAGAAAAAAGACCGAGGGGCGCCAGCCCGCTTTGTACGACACCAACATACGCATCCGGTCGTTTACTCCTGACAGACGAAGCTGCCGTAGGTTGCCAAGCAAAACCACTCGCATCAGCACCCTGCCCCATGGCATCGGCGTGTCCGACATCCTCGACCGCGGTCTCCTCGCGCGGCTCATCTTCCGGCCGGACATAGCCGCGATAGATAGCCAGGCCACCATCCGGATCCAGCGTTACGAATACGCCGGCGCGACCAACCTCGGCCACATCGAAGATCAGCGGGCGGTGCTCAAGGGATTCCATCACAGCTTCCAGCTCGCTAAGCTAGGTGTCGATCTCCTCGGGGTATTCGTCCTGACCAGAGTATTCCTCTTCAAGTACGCGATACTCCGCAAGCAGCTTGGCATGCTCTGGAGCTTCATCAGCGCTCAGCGGTGAGGGATCCCCAACAAGACGCCGCAGACCGTGGCTATAGCCAAAGGGCAGATCATTTGACACCTCGATCTACTTCCAACCCTCAGCGGCGATTGCCTGCGCATCGGCTTGCAGTTTGTCCGCGACCAAATGGTCGAGCAGGGCAGCGTTCTCCAACCAGCCCCCAATCGTCACCTTGGAAGAGATCGCCCAGAATAACCCCGCCCGCCGCCTTATAGGCCCCGATGCCGACAAACACCGCGCGCCGATCCGAGGCACGCACAGAGGTTTCGGTCAACATGTGGCGTATCGAGTAAAGCCCCTTGTTTCTGGAGTTCTTCACCGCATCCCAGACCTGCACCTGACACGCGGGATCGGGGTTCACCGTGAAGGCCATCAGTTGTTCAAGCGTCATGCCATCCTCTGCATAGACCTCGAGTAGGGCAGGGGCGACGGACGCAAGTTTCAACCGCTGCTTCACTATCTGTGGGGTAACAAAGAAGGCCGCCGCGATTGCCTCCTCACCCTGACCCTTCTCCTTCAAAGCAACAAAGGCGTGGAACTGATCGAGTGGATATAAGGCAACGCGCTGCATGTTCTCAGCCAAGGAGTCATCTTCTGCCAGAATGTCTGATGTTGCATCGCGCAGTACACAAGGCACGTGCGTGGTCTTCGCGAGCCGCTTCCGCTTCATCAGCAGCGACTGCGCCTGAAAGCGTCGACCGCCAGCCGGGATCTCGAACTTGCTGGTCTCGACACCATCTGCATCCAACAGAGGGCGCACGCTCAGGCCTTGCAACAAGCTACGACGGGTAATGTCCTCGGCCAACTCTTCGACAAATACGCCAGCTTTCATACGCCGGACGTTGGACTGGCTCAGCACCAGCTTGTCAAAGGGGATGTCCCGTGAGGACGACAGGGTGATCTTCTGGACAGCTTGGGCCATCAGGTCTTCTCCACGACGGGCGCCGGGAGCTACTCTCCCGATCTCACTTCCCGTCACCCTCAAACCAACCATTCTCAAACTCTCGAAATTCTGGTGGGACCGCATCATCAGTTTACAGCTGCAAACCGATGCCGCTGCGCTTTCCGGACGAGAGATTTCAGCGAATACAGGCCGTTTTCCGCAAGCATTGCTAATTTTCGTAGATAAGCGGCTGGCTTGTGAATTTGGTCACCTCGCTGGATGAGACAAAGTATGCTGATGGCTGCGGGCAATAGTCCCATCGCGCGCCTTGTGTGATCAGCGAGTTCCCGTTCAATCCCGATCATTGGTGCCAGGGTGTCTGCGAGACTGACCAAATCATCCCAAGTTCTGACAGGCTCTTGGGCGAAAGCGATGCTTTCAGTGGCTGCTTCTAAGCAATCTTGTAGCGTGAGATCGTGTGAACGGTCGGGTGTTGGTGCTGGGCTGCGTGTAGTTGGGACTACTGGGTCCATGTCCGACGTTTCATGCTGAGCAACAGAATCTAAGTGATCTTTTTTTGTATTCTGTTGGTGCCGGTCATTTTGACTGTGGCTGGCGGACAATTCAGTGGTAGCGCAGCTTTCATCCATCTGAATTTGTTCAAGGTTCCGCTTAGTAGTCAACAGTTCAGCAAGTGATGTGTTGCGCCGAAGCTGGCGTCTGATTTCAGCTTCCTCGACATCTGAAAGCGTATCGCAAGTTCCGTCGCGAAGGGTGAAAAGCAGGTTGAGGATCAGCTTTCGGGTGGTCAAGATTTGATCTTCGAGAGCGCGTGCTTCTTCTGCGGCGTGACGGATTTCTGTGGCGCTATCGAGTAGAGGTTGGATGCTGAAGCCAAATGCTGCAACGACGGTCTTTCGAACGCGCAATGCAAAGCGCTTGCCATTCGAGCTTGATCTCCGTGCGATCAGCCCTGCCTCGCAAAGCTTTGCGAGATGTCTGCGAAGGGTTCGCTCATCCATCCCATCAGCGCGTTCAGCGAGGGTTTGGTTGGACGGCCACACTACGATCGGTCCGTGCTCGCATACAGCGTCCTTAGGTAGGAAGCTGATCAAGGCGCGAAGGACCGAGAGGCTGTTTGTTGTAAGGTTATAACGGCCTCGGCACAACGCAAGCGCATCAAGTAGCTGCCACATTTGTTGGACATCTTCGGAACGCCCCTCATGGATTACAGGGCCCTTGTTGGCGGGAGTGGTTGACTGGGTGTAGGTTGCTTTGCGCATGCTGCATCACGAAGGCAGATGACTCTACCGTGCCGACACGATCGCTCGTGGCGTTGAACCATGACGGTCGAACGTACCGTTAGGCAAATTCTTACCGTCCACTGCAAGCTGCAGCGTTGACTTGTCGGTCGATTTGCGTGATTCTCTTACCTATGAAGACTGGTCAGATCAGAGCGCCAACTCTGTTTGATACGCAAATCGGCCTCTCGGGTTCGCTCGGGGGGCCTTTTCTGTCTCTAGCGTGCCTCCTTTGCTGGTTGGTGTTGAGCCGTTTCCTCTTGGCATTGGTCATGGAGAGCCTTCATGACCGTTTCGGCATTCGCTTGAAGCCAGGCGTGAAACTTGGGGTCGTCTTTTGCACGGACAGTGACAGTGATCGTCGTGGGTGTTCTTTTCAGGACGGCTATGATCGTGCCGTCCGACATAACAGTTGCCGGATCACCATCTGCAGGAGCCTTGTCTAGAACTTGTGCGATCAAATTCGCAGCTCGTTTGAACCGTAGGTCAGAGGTATCTACCTCCTCAGCACTGTCTGAGTTTGCAGGTGTAAACTGACTGTTTTCGATTGCGCTTAGCAGAGCAGGTCGGTTTGCACCTGCAAACCGGTCTGCGTGGTCCCGATATGCCTCTGCCAGGCTTCGCCATCTGGGGCGACCTATGCCGGGTGCGCGGCCTATTGCTTGGATCAGATCTTCGCCTAGGGTTTCAACCACCATTTTCATCGTTGAAATTGTGGTAGCCTTTGGAGCGCCGACGTCGATGTTAAGGGACGCTCGGATCGTTTGGTCTGGAATCCCAGCTTCGCGGAGCCGGTGAGCAAACATCGCCTTTTCAATGAACGATAGGTCTTGGCGGACAGTGTTCTCAATGCCTTGTGTGATGATGCGCTGTTCATCATCCATTTGGGTGACGAGGGCGCGTACCTTCGCACCAAGGACGCGCGCTGCGGCGATCCGGCGGCGGCCATAGATGACGCGGTATGCGTTCGTGGCCTGGCGCTGGACTAAGATTGGGATCTGCTGGCCGTGCTCGCGGATGCTTGCGATCAGGTCACTCAGCGAGGCCTCATCGTAGGGCAAGCGATCTTCGAACTCGGATTGGGAAATCTGGTCAGGTTCAAGATCGAGCAACTGCAATCCGCGCGCCAAGCCGTTCTCAACACCACCAAGTGCGGCAGACTGCAAGATGCTCTTTGACTGCGGACGGGCAGGGCCATCCGTCGGGTTGATCAGCGCTTCGAGCGCGCCCTTGAAGACATCTTTTCGTGACATCAGCCTCGCCCCCAAGCTGCTTGGATCAATTCTTCCATCTCGCCGACCACACTGTTGATTGACTCAACGGCGCGGTCATAGGTGTTGCGGTTAAATTCGCCGCGATCGACCTCGTACAGAGTTTGCTGGGTAAGGCCCGCGTCGGAAACCGCTGTGGACTTCAAGAAAGTGTGCGTCATGACCTGGTCTGTGAAAAGCGCCCTCAGAAATCCCGCCATCTGTGCTTGCGGCCCATCTGATGGTTCAAAGCGTGTGATCAAGAACTTGAGGTGATCGTACTCGAGCGACGCACCGTAGTTGCTGACCACGTTCAGCAGTCCCGCTGTCATCTGCAGGAACTGGTTCATCGATGCGATATCGAGCATGGACGGGATGACAGTAATCAGAACGGTCGTCGCCGCGATGAGCGCGCTCATGGTCAAAAAGCCGAGTTGGGGTGGGCAATCTATCACAACGACATCGTAGTCCGCTTCAACCTGGTCGATGGCTAGACCAAGGCGCTTGAAGAACATTGGCTCGCGGCGCTCATTCAGAGCGCGGGGCGTTTCATGTTCAAACTCAGCCAGAACCAGTCCGGATGCAGCGAGGTCAAGATTGGGGAAGTAGGTTTTGCGAATAACCTCATGCATTGGGACGGGGTCATCATAGCGAATTGCGTCATAAATGTTCCCGCCGCTCTGGAACTCTGTCTCCGGAGTGTAGCCAAACATGGTGGTCAGACTGCCTTGAGGGTCGATATCAATCGCAAGGACCCTATAGCCACGAAGGGCAAGCCGTTGTGCAAGATGGATTGCTGTAGTGGTCTTAGAAGAGCCACCTTTGTAGTTGGCAACAGCAATAACCTGAAGTCGGTCGCTCTCGCGGCGCCCTGGAAGGAACTGTCCATGTTTGCGCGACTGCGCATCAAGCACTCGGCGAATTTCGCCAATATTGGCACCGGAGTACAGTCGCCGGCCTCGGCCATCCATTTCGACTTCTGGGATCTTGCCATCGAAATGGAGTTTGCGAAGTCTGGCGGGATCCATGCCAAGAAACTCAGCTGCTTCAGCCGAGGTGAAGGGTCGAAGCTCCTTTCGAGCATCGGGCATGAAGCTCGTGCGCATATGGTTCTCAAGCGCCACAGCCAAACGGTCTGCGTTCTGCTGAATGATCTCATCAATCCGGCGAGCGCCAGCCATACTGCCCCCTTGGTTCTAGCCTCACAGAACCATTGTTCCGCCGCTGCTCGCGGCTGTTCGTTTGGAACGCTGTATAGCCTGAAAAACTGCAGAATGCGTTCTATTTGCTAAATGCCATTAGGACCGACCATCTAGCAAGCATTTTCTGTTCTAAGCGTAGCGATACTTGAGCAGAGTACTACTGCATCTCGGCCGTGCTGTTCATCCGCCGACGTGAGGTAGATGTTCAAAGTGTTGAAAAATAATTGTAATTTAAGAAGCGCGGGCTGGCGAGGCAGGTCAGGCATAGTCCGTCCGTCAAGATGTGGTAGAAAGGATGAACTCTAGGCAATAGGGGTTGCTCTTCGAGCTAGTTCGAATCGGGCCGCACACTTTCGTTCGTTAGAAATTAGAGTAGCCCCAACTTCTTGGCCCGCTCCAAGATCATCTTGACCGATGACGGCTCCCACTTGCTGCGGGATCGCCCGCCTTT
>Ga0213868_10005015_pt1 | contig 11983 bp, 14 predicted proteins | sample PICome_9_FD_160087 | JGI IMG/M metagenome (GOLD analysis project Ga0213868, IMG submission 160087) | Coastal seawater microbial communities near Pivers Island, North Carolina, United States - PICO127 | ecosystem: Environmental > Aquatic > Marine > Coastal | place: USA: North Carolina...
ACTACGACTTGGATGGAGCCGTCAGTGCCTCTGAGGCATCTTTGCACGCAAGTACTGGGTTTTCCCTGCTTGATGGTGACGCAGATGGGCAGATTTCCGAGGATGAATACTTGGACAGTGCGCCTGCAGCCTTGCCAAGAGGTAGCCGCAACGTCGAACGGCTATACCTGAACAGGCGTGCGCGTTTTGCGGCAATGGACGCCGACAATGATTCTAATGTGACGTTGGCCGAGTTCATGGCGACGGCGCAGGCAAGCCATGAAGCCGCTGATGCAGATGGTGACGGCACGGTCGCCGTCTGGGAATTCCGCATGCAACAAAGTCCCTTTTGAAACACTAAAGGCCCCTGCACTGCGGAGGCCCTTTCAAGTTAAAATTAGGTTTACCCCACGCGCGCCCAGTTCTGGCTGGAACACAGCAACCCACCTGCAACGCAGCCACGCAAGCGCAGCGCATCGCCGCTTACATCCATCTTACCGATGTAAAGCTTGTTGTTGGACGGACGCCAAACTTGGCCCTCGTACGCGCCGCCACCTTGTGGCGCCATATCGATCACCAAGGTTTTGCCGATGTTCTCGGACTGGTATTCACCGTCCGCATTGAACGTCCGGCTGATCACGCCGCACACTGCCGCGCCGCATGGGGTGATCGTGATATGGGCATAGGCCCCGTCGTCTACTTCGGTCTGCCACACGCCAAGTGCGGCATCTTGTGCTGAGGCCATTGTTGCAAAGGCTAATAGCGACGCCGCGATCATCAAAAATTTCTTCATACTCATTTCCTCCCTGAGTTCTGCGCAGACCATGCCAGCGGCAGTGCCATCCAATCAACAATGACGTGGGGTCGCGGCGATGCGTTGCAATTATCCGGCTGCTATGCATAAAAGCGGCAACTGCAAACAGGTGCCAAAATGATCCTTTATCCCGCCATTGATCTCAAAGACGGAAACGCTGTGCGGCTGGTGCATGGCGACATGGAGCAGACGACCGTTTTCAACGAAGATCCCGCCGCTCAGGCCAAAGCGTTCGTAGCCGCAGGTTGTGAATGGTTGCATCTGGTCGATCTAAACGGTGCGTTTGCCGGTGAGCCAGTCAACGCAGCCCCGGTCGAGGCGATCTTGAAAGCCTGCGCGGTTCCAGCTCAATTGGGCGGCGGCATTCGCGATATGGCGACAATTGAACGCTGGTTGGACAAAGGTCTTGCTCGCGTCATCCTTGGGACCGTTGCGGTGGAAAATCCTGATCTGGTGCGACAAGCCGCCAAGGAATTCCCAGGCCAAGTTGCCGTCGGTCTGGACGCCCGCAACGGCCGCGTTGCGACACGCGGCTGGGCCGAAGAAACCGATGTGATGGTCACTGATCTGGCAAAATCATTCGAAGACGCCGGAATCGCCGCGATTATCTATACCGACATCCTGCGTGACGGGGCCATGAAGGGTCCCAACATTGATGCGACAGCTGATCTGGCGCGGGCTGTGAATATCCCTGTGATCGCGTCGGGTGGTGTGTCGTCGATGGCAGACCTTGCCGCTCTCAAAGCGACTGGGGTGATTTCAGGCGCGATATCAGGTCGCGCTCTTTATGACGGCGCGATTGATCTGAACGCCGCTTTAGCAGCACTGCGTTAAGTCATCATCTTGCCTTTTAAACTCAAAATCCCAAGCTTGCCGCGCGCGCGCCAGCAGCCTAGACAGAGCATATGCTAAAAACACGCATCATCCCCTGCCTTGACGTTGCCGAAGGACGCGTCGTGAAAGGCGTGAATTTTGTCGATCTGGTTGATGCGGGCGATCCCGTTGATGCGGCAATTGCCTATAACGCGGCAGGCGCAGACGAGCTTTGTTTTCTGGACATCATGGCGACCGAAGAGAACCGCGGTACGATGTTCGATTTGGTCACACGCACGGCAGAACAGTGCTTTATGCCGCTGACCATCGGGGGTGGCGTGCGGACGCACCACGATGTGCGCGCGCTGCTGCTGGCAGGTGCAGATAAGGTTAGTTTTAACTCTGCCGCTGTTGCAAACCCTGATGTCGTCGCGGAGGCGGCGATGCGTTTTGGATCGCAATGTATCGTCGTGGCTATTGATGCGAAAACAGTGTCACCCGGCAAGTGGGAGATTTTCACCCACGGCGGCCGCCGTGCTACGGGTATTGATGCGGTGGCATTCGCACGCACGGTCGTAGAAAAGGGAGCGGGTGAAATCCTGCTAACGTCAATGGATCGCGATGGGACCAAAGCGGGCTTCAATCTGCCGCTCACACGGGCGATTTCAGACGCGGTGCACGTGCCTGTGATTGCCTCTGGCGGAGTTGGCGCGTTGGATCACTTGGTCGAAGGCGTGACTTTGGGCGGGGCTTCTGCCGTTCTAGCGGCCTCCATCTTTCACTTTGGCACCTATACAATTGGCGAGGCCAAGGCCCATATGGCCGCGGCTGGTATCCCCGTGAGGCTGACATGACCCTACAAGACCTTGCCGATCTGATTGTGGCGCGCAAAGACGCCGACCCTGATAGCAGTTGGACCGCGAAATTGCTGTCCAAAGGTCCAGAGAAATGTGCCGAAAAATTTGGCGAAGAAGCAATCGAAGCGATCATCGAAGCCGTTAAAGGTGACAATGACAAACTAACGTCAGAAGCCGCAGATGTGCTGTATCACCTGTTGGTCATGCTAACCGCGCGTGGGGTCACGTTAGACGCGGTCATGGATGAACTGGCGCGCCGTCAAGGCACGTCCGGCATCGTCGAAAAAGCATCACGCGACTAGCAGGCGTTATCCGGTCCGGTGCAATGCCCAATCAAGGATATTTCGCGGCTTTTCGGGTTCGCGTGCCATAAGCTGGCGTTCAATTTCTTCTTGTTCTGCGATCGCTACGCGTTCAAGTTCAGCTAAACGCTGGGCTTCGGCCATAGCGCGGTTCTGCTCTTGTTTTCTGAGCTCTGCCTCGGTCGTTTCGCGGTTGAATTCGTCCACCCACGCCGGGCGGTAAGATTTTGGCTGCGGCACCGAAGCGACGGCTCTTGCGGGCTTTGCGCGTGGTTTTTGTGATGCATTCAAGACATGTTTGTTGGTTTCATGAACCAGCTCGCTGAGGGTCTTGCTGGCCATTCTCGCCTCAGGCATTTTCACCATCTTGACCTTCTTACTCTCAGTCTCGATCAGGCTTAGCCACCCACGAGCGGATGCGATCCGGTCCTTTGGCGGCACGCTAAGAGACTTGTCGATCGCCTCTAGAAAGTCGCGTTCATATTGCGTGAACCGCCCTGCCAGCGGCAGATAAGGATCGTGATCGTTATTGGTTAATGCGGCGACACGCTCTTGGCTGTTCGGTGGTGCTTCGCCGGAAATCAGGTGGTAAATCGTTGCGCCAAGCGCATACAGATCGCTGCAAGGCTGCTGCTGGCCACCTGCGATGTAGAATTCATGCGGAGAGTAACCGTCCTTGACCATCAACATCGTTGTGACGTCATTGGACTTCTTGCTGGCCTCTTCGCGGGCCGCACCGAAATCGATCAATGATGGGCTGCCCCATTTGTCGAGCAAGATATTATCAGGAGAGATGTCGCGGTGAAGCAAATCATTGCGGTGAATAAGGTCCATCGCATCAAGCGTTTTTACCAAGATATCGCGAATCTGGTCAGGGCTTAGCGGATCGCTGTCATCTTCAATGATGTCCAAAAGGTCGCGCCCGTGGATCAGATCAAGAACCATATACGCCGTCATGTTTTCTTCAAAAACCTGATGCACGCCGACAATGTTGGGGTGGCGCAGCTTTGCGATGCTGCGTGCCTCTAGCATGAACATGTCCACAGATTTGCGATGCTGCGCCTCGTAGCGGGCAGATGTGACGCGAACCTGAGCACCGAAACGACAGCAGAATGCTTCTGGGAAGCATTCTTTGATTACAACGTCGCGGTCCAGATAGATGTCTTTTGCAAGATAAGTGATTCCGAAGCCACCGCTGCCGATCTGTTCGTCGATCTTGAACTTACCGCCCAACAATTCAGTTCCCGCCGGCAACGCCTGGCCAAGAGCCTCGTAGGTATCGGAAAAATCGATGATTCTTGTTTCTTCCATGCGCGTATCCGTCTGTTCTAGGCGTGGGGAACAACATCAACTCGTCAGATAACTTAACGATCGTAGAGCCGCGTGATGTAACGAGTCAACGGTGAAGCATATGCAATTGAATCCATTGGCGGAATTTTGCGCACTGGCTCACAAGCTTGAAACATCAAAGCTTGGACGAAATAATTCCCGTCACAAATCCACCCATTCGCAACTCACCAAATAGCCGCTGATATTCAATTTTCGGACAACGGTCCTGAATCACGTCGACGCCGCGTGCCTGCGCCGTTGCTGTCGCTTGGTCATGGGTGACGCCGATCTGCATCCAAATGGTTTGCAAGGCAGGCCAACGTTCCAAGGATGCATCGACAATGTCCGGCACGGCCTCTGAACGCCGAAAAATATCAACCATGTCAACGTCGATGGGCACTTGCGACACATCGCCATAAACCGTTTCACCCAAAAGCGTTTGCCCCGCCAATCCCGGATTGACTGGAATGACACGAAACCCTTTAAGCTTGAGATAGCGGGCAACATAGAAGCTTGGTCGGATCTGGTTCGCAGACACACCGACAACTGCGACCGTTCTGGTTCGCTTGAGGATTTTACGTAAATGGTCGTCTGAATACTGCATGCCGGCATTCTAAGCAGACTTTATCCAATAAAAAAGCGCCCGGAGGGGGATCCGGGCGCAAGTGTTGGAACAAGGGAACAGTGAATTCAAAACGCGGATGTTCCAGTACGCGTCTCCTATAAACAGATAGTCACGTTTCGCGTCGATCAAAGACCGTTCAGCAAAACGTGAACGTAGCGCGGATCAATCAAAAACGTCTTCGACCACGTCTTCGATCACATCCCAAATCTCTGAGAACATACGCCGTCCAAAGCTCTTGCCTTTGCGGCGTTTCTTGGGGCGCGCAATGACGCGTTGGCGGCTGCGCGGCGCATCGTGTTTTGGCGGCTTTTGCGGCGACGTCGCACGCGGACGCTCTGGGCTGACATGCAACATCTTGAGAGATCGCAATGGTGCCCCGCAATTGCCACAAGACAGCTCGTGCCTGTCTTTGCCGCGCAAAACAAGCGCCGCTTTGGTGCCGCAATAGCAGCACGTCGCAATTTTTGTAGCAGCCATCGACGCGTCCTATCCGTTACCCTTTAACAGCATATAGGGCGACAGCCGCCGCATTTGAGACGTTAAGCGAACCAAATCCGGCTGCTGCGTCAATGCGTACCAATTCGTCGCAGGTTTCGCGGGTCTTTTCACGCAAACCGGGCCCTTCGGCGCCCATAACAAGTGCCACGGGACGGTCGCGCTTGCCCTCTACCGCCTCTTCGATGCTGCGGGTGCCTTCTCCATCAAGGCCAAGAACAAGATATCCCATGTTCTTTAGCATCACCATCGCATCCGCCAGATTACGCACGCGCAAATAGGGTTGACGCTCCAAAGCGCCGCTTGCCGTTTTCGCCAATGCACCGGTTTCGGGTGCGGCATGGCGTTGCATCGCGACGACGGCACGCGCGCCGAAAACTTCGGCAGACCGCAAGATCGCACCGACATTATGTGGATCGGTCACGCGGTCCAACAAGACGATACGCGGCGGCATTGGGCCGTCAGCCAAAGCCACGTCTTCCAGGCTTCCCCAGTCAAGCGCCTTGACCTCTAACGCGGCCCCTTGGTGAACCGATTGCGGATCAAGGGGCGCTGCAAATTTGCGCGCATCCGAGATTTCAGGTTCAATCCCGCTTTGCGCAACGACCTCGCCCAAGCGCTCTAGCGCATTAAGGGTCACGACCAAGCGCAGCTTTTTGCGGGCAGGATTTTCCAGCGCATCGCGCACGGCATGAATGCCGAAAAGCCAGATCGTCTCCTGTGCGGCCATACGTTTGCCTTGCTCTTTTTCGACGACCCACTTTGGCTTTTTCATGATCTTCCCAATCCTTGGTTTCCCGCAGGCGATACCCGACAAACAGGTTCATGTGAAGTGCGTGCCGATAAGGATCATTTTGCGGTTGACGGGCCATAGGGCCACAGGTAATCAGCCCGTGGTTGGGCGACAGGCCGCAAGGTGTGGCAGGGGACTGTAACTCCCTCGAGGCGACTCACGCCTGGTTCGATTCCAGGGTCGCCCACCATTTAATTCGTTCTTGTTTTTTGCAAATTAAAAACAAAATTTTGTTCGCAAAAATGTATCGAAAGTAGAGCCGTGCGACCCGCACCCTCAACTATTTATTTTAAAGCAATACGTTAGACTGATGCCTCGAATAGTGGACAAATGACCGGCCCATGTGTTCCGGAAACATTCGGGCCAGCCATTCCTATCGCCAGAAACTACTTTGGTTTGTAATCGGCAAAGAATGTCTCGTCATCCTCAGCCTTTCGCTTATCCAAAAGGTCAACAGCGTCGGCCCCTGCCCGATACCGCAAGGTGTCTGTTCCATCTGTCACGGCCTCCCAGATCACATCAGCCACCACCTGCGGCTCGGATGGATCGGAACCAGCATTGCCAAAAGCCGCGAACAGATTCTGTACCGTCGGTTGATATTCGGACATGCCCTCGTCATTGACAAAATCGAAAGATCGGCCACCGAAATCGGTCTTGATCATGCCGGGTTGGATGATCTTTACCTTCACCCCGAAAGCGGCAAGTTCATAATGTAGCGACTCTGACAACCCTTCGACTGCAAATTTACTACCGTGATAGAGTGCGCCCAGCGGGAACGTCATCTGACCGCCGATGGATGAAATATTGACCACGAAGCCGGATTTTTGATTTCGCATATGGGGCAGCACGGCCTTGGTAGCTGCCAGCAGGCCAATTACGTTGGTGTCGAATTGGCGTTTGATCTTTTCCATCGAGAACGCCTCAAGGGGACCATAGGCCCCATAACCGGCGTTGTTCAACAACACGTCGATTTGACCGAACTGTGCTATTCCTTCTGCGACCGCAGCATCAATTGAAGCCTCATCAGTGACATCCAGCTTGGTGACAAGCACATTAGGCGTTTCAGCCAGTTCTGTTTCGTTTTCCGGTGAACGCATCGTAGCGATGACATTCCAACCTTGCCTTTGAAAATGCAAAGCAGTCGTTCGCCCAATACCAGTTGATGCACCTGTGATTAAAATGGTCTTCTTGTTCATCGCTTTGCTCCTTGTTTCATTGTTCGAACCTAACGGCGAAGACAACAGGTCGCCTGCCCGATCATCCGAACCGTATGCCCATTCCTCCAACATCATCCTTTTTGAATGATTTTCTTCCGAAACTCAGTTACCGACATAGGCACATGGAGGACGCTATGAACATCGCCGAGTTATCGAATGAAATAGGTATCTTATTCAGCAATAATTCAGAACATTCCTTTATTTTTCCACCCACGACGCCGGGATTGGGATTGTTTGAACTTCCTGAGAAAACAGAGTTTGAGGCCGCGATTTACAAACCCATCGCTTGCCTAATCCTGCAGGGAGAAAAGCAGGTATCTGTCGGGGGCCAATCAGTAACCTTCGGTCCCGGAGAGTCGTTGATTATAGGGCACGATTTGCCTGTCACGTCTCGCATCACTAAAGCGGACCGAAAGACCCCCTACCGCGCAATTCTCATTACCCTCGATCTTGAAATTGTCCGCAGTCTTTCTGATCAGGTTGGTGAAACCACTTTCAACACAAACGGCAACTATGTTCTTGGGGTCAGACAGACAGACGCAGCCTTGATCGACGCTTTGGGCCGCTATCTCGCATTGGCAGACAAACCGCATGAAGCCGAAGTAATGGCCCCGCTTATCTTTAAAGAAATCCATTTTCGGCTTTTGGTGGCACCACACGGCGGCATGCTTCGACGACTACTTCGTCGAGACAGCCATGCAAGCAGAATCGGACTGGCTATTGAACAAATCCGCAAGGGTTTTCGAACCACTCTCGCTGTATCTGAATTAGCTGAAATCGCAGGGATGAGTCCTTCGTCCTTTCATGATCATTTCCGGTCAGTCACGCAAACAACCCCGCTTCAATTTCAAAAAGACCTACGTCTTGTCGAGGCAAGGCGATTGTTATCAGAACAGAGCCTGCAAGTATCATCAGCAGCCTTCGAGGTGGGGTATGAAAGCCCAACCCAGTTCAGTCGGGAATACACCAGAAAATTTGGTGTTTCACCCCGAAAACATGTGGGGAAAATAGTGGTAACTGCCTGAAATACTAACAATTTTTTCTCTCATATTTTGGTAAGACCCTTTGATATTAATCAATCTATACTCACCTAGCGTTAATGCGGTGATCTTCCCGTCGCGATCATGAGATGGTGCTGTTGGTGATGCGCACCGATTGTCATCAGCCCAAAGAAACCCAATCCGAGCACCTGATTCAACTCTTCTTCTGAACCAGTCTGAGTCAGCATCGATGCACCTGCTTCCATTTTCTCAGCGGTGACGGTCCAATCTGATGATCCCTGCAACATCGGACTGTGTGCCAACACCATGCGTCTGATGGATGCTGCAACCACCTGATCGCCTGTGACCATGAACGTCACACTCGCTCCATCTACCGTCCGCTCTACCGATGCCTTCGTCGTCACGTTGTCCATATCCACGAGGTGATCACGCAGTGCTTTGATATCGACCTGCGCCCAATCCGTGCCTGGATCATCACGCAGCAGGGTGGCGATCTCGGCAATCGCAGCGAACTGTGACTGACCCGTTTCGCTTGGTGAACCAGAAGTATGCGCATGTTGTGCCATGGCATTGGATGCAACGAACATCATCGCTGCTGATAAAAGACCTAGTTTCATTGAACACTCCTATTTCTTAATCACCCTATCCAACTTCACCCTGATCTTTTATGATCTCGATCATATGCTTTCTGACCCCTTTTTTCATCTGCCAGCTGCTGCTTGTCGCACAATTGACATGCAGAAGGGGGACGTGCTGTTTCGCCAGAACCAAACGACATCTGGGCTTTATCGTGTTTTCTCTGGGTGCGTGACGCTGCAACGCATCGGACTGGGTGGCGATACCTTGACCCTGCACAGGGCAGTTTCGGGCGGGCTTTTCGCGGAGGCGTCGGTCTTCTCAGCGACGTACCACTGTGACGCGATATGCACCGAAGCTGGGAGGGTCATGAAAATAGCAAAGGCCGATGTTGTTGAAACGATGCAATCCAACTCTGCATTCTCTGAAGGCTTCACAAGGCTACTTGCTGTTCAGGTCCAAAAGTACCGTGCACATATCGAGTTGTTGGCAATTCCATCCGCCAAAGAGCGCATGTTGGCGGCGGTTCAGGCCGGGTATTTCGATGGAACGGTGATTGAGTTGGCGACCCGCATAAATCTTAGCCATGAGGCCTGCTATCGCGCGCTGCGGGGTCTGTGTGACGACGGTCGCATGGTCCAAGCTGGCCGCGGAAAATACGCGCTGACTTAGCGTCCACATGCACAGGGAAAGCATGTGCCACTAGTGCGGTGGATTTCGGCTGGCTTGGACTTCGCGTTCGCGGTCAGACCAAGTTGATCTGATGTAGGCAAGGATATCCCAGATCTCATCATCGCCAAGCGTCTCGTTAAAGGCGGGCATCCCGCTGTTGAACCCGGTTACACCCATGGCGTCCAATGCGGCAGCACCACCGAACTTGGTATATGCGAACAGCAGCGCGTCATCGTGATGCCAAGTGTGACCTGTCCCGTCATGCGGCGGGGCTGGAAGCACGCCATCGGCGTTGGGGGATTGCCAGTTCGGTTGCCCCTCAAGATTTGCTCCGTGGCACGATGCACAGTTGTCCGCATATAGGCTTTGACCTGCAACGATGTCGCGATGATCCCAGTTGTGATCCGCTGCAGCTGTAGAGGCCAATGACAGCATGATTGGCATCAACCACCTCATGCCACATTCACCCACGTGCGCATCCCGCCAACAGCATGGCTAAGCATATGGCAGTGCAGCAGCCAACGACCGGGGTTGTCGAATACACAGATGACATCGCGGCTTTCACCTGCATTCACCAGTGTTGTGTCGCGCAGGTCGCCCAATGTTCCGTCCTCATCGACTTCATAAAAATGGTGCCCGTGCAGGTGGATGCCGTGCGGGAATGACGTGTCGTTTGCAAATGTGATCCGCACCGTTTCGCCATTTTGGAATGATCCGAATGGGTCGGCTTGCAGGTCCGAGACGTTGTTGAAGGCCCAGATGTTATCACCGCCATGTCGTCCACCCATTGCACCGCCCATCATTGTTAGCGTTAGATGTTGGCTAGGTTCGGCAGGTGTTGGCAGATTTGGCGGTGCCAGAGCCATTATCGGTCCAGCTTGCCGATCCGTATTGGTCCCACTCACAGTCAGATCAGCCAATCGATATGGTCCTTGACGGGTCAACATATCAAATCCAACGGGGCCAGTGATATCTACGATAAGGTCTGCCCGTTGCGCAGGTGCAAGAGTAAGTTCCGTCATCGGGCGTGGCTTGGACAGGGCCATGCCATCCAAGGCTACGACCGACCCGGCGATACCACTGATCGCAACAGAAAAGATGCGGTTCGTTGCCGCGTTGATCAGTCGAAATCGAACACGATCCCCCGCCTTCACCTGACCTTGAGACAAGAACGCACGGGCGAAATTCCCCATATAACCGCCATGGGCGACACTGTGCATGTCGGTGAACTGCTCTGACAAACTGCCATCTTCCTGCAACTGCCAGTCCGCCATCAAAACGGTGATATCATGGTCCACATCGGGTGGTGTTTCATCCTCAACAATCAATGGGCCCATCATGCCACGAGCGACCTGTTCGTGAGAAATGTAATGCGAATGGTACCAATACGTGCCTTCGTCTGGCGGGATAAAGCTGTAGGTTTTGGTGTCGGAAGGTTCGATCAACTCTTGCGTCAACATTGGCACCCCGTCCATCTGGTTTTCCAACCTGATGCCGTGCCAATGCACCGCTGTGCCTTCCTCAAGACCGTTCTCGACCTCTATGTTTACCCGTTCACCACGACGCACCCGCAGTTCTGGGCCTGGCATCGACCCGTTGAAGCCAAGCATGGACGTTGCAGCATCCCCATCCGGCAGGATTTGCTGCGTCACCGCTTCGGCCTTCAATCGCAGCGTGTCTTGGGCTGCAAACGTCGGCATCGGCAAGATGGCGGTGGCCGAAACGGTCGCCAAGAAGTGTCGTCTGTTCATGCGGTACCTCATGTTGGCAAAGTCAGATTTGTAGTCAAAACGGCGGTCACGCCCAATACTGCAAGAATGACCAGCCATTCGACTGATATGGATTTCGAAAGATGATGTGCCGCTGCTGGATCACCCAAGCGAAGAGCAGGCATGAACCGAAGCTTATTGGCAGCGGCCAATCCCAGAAGGCCCCCGACCAGAAGCACTTTGATGATCAATGCCTGCCCGTATCCAGTTCCTGTTAGCGCGGAGAAAGACCCGACAAGCTGGTAACCCATGTAGCCGCCCGCGATGATCAGTGCAGGTACTGTAGCCATAGCAACAACACCGAACCGATGCCCCACGTCCGCAGCCCTTTCATGGGAACCGGACGACAACGCCAAGCGTTTCAATGGCGTCAGAACACCGATCCACAGGGCAACGGCCAGCAAATGCACCGTCAAAGCGATGTCCAGCAGTGTCGTGTCACGGCCAGAGACGTGTCCGACGTGATCGAATGACCAGATCGCAATGGCACCACCCAACACAGAGAGCCAAGCTCCAACGCGGGCCATAAAAAGGCCAGCGATCAACAGACAAAGACCTACCAAACGTTGCAGTAACGCCGTGCCGACAGGTGTCGTCCACAGCAGGCCCAGCATTTCGGGGTCGGTCATGCCGCTGACACCTCCCGTTAGATTAGCACCGCGTAGTGAGAAGGCGAGGATCGTGGCAACCAGCCCAAGAAGGGCAAATCCTGCGGCCAGACCACGTGTGCGATCCAACCGA